>Ga0160425_1001094_pt1 | contig 28487 bp, 44 predicted proteins | sample BioMet8_FD_108193 | JGI IMG/M metagenome (GOLD analysis project Ga0160425, IMG submission 108193) | Microbial communities from bioreactor (seeded with sewage sludge) at Lawrence Berkeley National Lab, California, USA - Biofuel... | ecosystem: Engineered > Bioreactor > Anaerobic > Unclassified ...
AGAATGGAACTTACAGATGGCCTGATACAGGCCTGTCTGACACGTTTTTATTAAAATCCACGAAAAAAGAAAAAGGCTCGGAGAAACATTCGTTTCTCCGAGCTGCTTTGTCGACAGTCTGAGCAGACAGGCCGTCAGGCCTGTCTGCAGTCTGGTATTACAGGACTTCTCTGATCACAATAATATTGTATAATGATAAAAGAAATCAGAAGGTACGGCAGATGGAACGGGAAAAACGTATCGCATGGATAGATGCGCTAAAGGGGATAGCCATCATCGGTGTGATAATTGGTCACTCGGGATTAGAGCATGAGTATACATATATTTTCCAATGGCAGATACTCATCTTTTTTATACTTTCAGGATGGACTTTCAAGCCTGCGGATATCACGTCCGCCTGGCTGAAAAACAAATTTGAACGGTTGATGATACCTTACTTCTGGACTTGTCTGGCGGTAACTCTTATGGATATTGTTAACCATATCGTCCTGCATAGTCAGGGCAGGATCACTGCTATCATATACGCGGATGTGGTAAGGACGTTTTTTGCTTCCGGCGGGAATACGGCATTCGGAACCTATGATGCCGGCTATGTGATAGGGACCGTCTGGTTTCTCCCGGCACTCTTCTTTTCTCTTGTATTCGCGCAGATAATCCAAAAAAATTTCACAGGATATTACAGATACCTTGTCGGAGCTGTCCTGCTTCTTACGGCAGTCATTACACAGGGCTTTTTCTGGCTGCCCTTCAGCATACAGTCCGGGATGGCGGCGGCTGTTTTTATCATTATCGGCTTTGATCTGAAAAACAATAATATACTCGATAAGATATCAGCCAGGGGCACAGCCGGACTGTTTATCTTATACCTGGTCTTAGCCACTCTTCACTTCGGGTGCCATTTTGTCAGCGCTTCTTTTGAAGATATCTTTCTGTCGTCGGCTGCCGGTATTTCGGCCTGCGTCGTACTGATGAAAACAGGCTGGATCTTTGAAAGATCCAGAGCTTTATGCTGGGCTGGCAGACATTCTCTGGAGATACTATGCGTTCACCTTTTCACAGTTGATACTATGGGACACTGGATCGGCAGCGCTGTCAGCAGACTCTGCGGTTCATCTGGGATGTTTGCCTTCGGTACAGATGCCTGGAAACGGCTCTGCCTTATTGTAAGCATTGCTTTCATTTTTATTGTTTCATACGTTTTGACTATTATCAGCCATATAAGCAAAAAAAGGATTGAGGCAGCTGCGACAGGAACCGAAATCGAGTCAGGAAGGATTCCCTCTGTTGATCTGATGAAGGGCATCATTATTGTTACTATGATCATCGGGCATCTGGATATAGACCTGGGATTCCGGACGCTGATATACAGCATGCATATGCCGGCGTTTGTGATACTGAGCGGATTATTTGATAAGGAAAGGAAAATCAAAGATCAGGTAAAAAAAGATATCAGCCGGCTGCTGATCCCATATCTGATATTTGCCGTATGCGACCTTGCGATGACATTTTTTGCCGGCAATGCGTCCTTAAAAGATGAGTTTATAAAAGTAGTTTTAGGACTTAGCTTTACAAAAGGGATATTAACTGGTCTTCCCTGCCTTGGAGCCGTATATTTTATTCTGATGTTGTTTTGCGTAAAGATCGCTTATTCGATCCTGCAAAATGTCGTACATGATGAGTTAAGGCTGAGCTGCTGGGTCATAGCGCTGTCTTTTTGCGGGATCATTTTAGGAGGGACCGGGTGCTGGCTGCCCTGGAGTTTTGATGTCGCGCTATACTGCCTGGTTTATTATCATTTCGCTCACCTGATCTATAAACACGGTCTGCTGGATGGATTCCTGCGCCGTCCTTATCTGTATTTCGCGATAGCGTCTGTCTGGGCATACATGATCTGGTGCGGCGGTATGGAAATCGCACTAAGAAAATATGCACCATATACCATTGTTGTATTGGGCGCTTTCGCAGGCAGCGGAGTAGTACTCCTGATCTGCCATTATCTGACCTTGCATTTCAGCAGCTCTTTCATTAACAGAATAATCGTATACGCAGGACGATCGACAATGTGGATATTGATAATACACGTATTATGCCGAAGACCTTTTGGCAGTCTGTTTGGATATTTCATCAGCGATGAACATATACTTCATAAGATACTGGTACTTGCCGCCACCCTGCTTGCCGGGATGATGGCAAATAAAATCTGGGAACTGCTTACAAAGAAAAAGGCAGCCGCAGCCGCCGTATAAGAGTTTGTCTCAGGTATTATCCTGTCTTTTTTCGACCGCGCCTGCCGGGCAGATATCCAGGCATTTGCCGCAGTGCAGGCAGTGCTCCTGCTCGATGATCACCGGAGTACCGTCTATCTCGATGCATTTCTGTGGACAGACTGAGTAGCAGAGTTTACAGCCTATGCAGGCGTCTGTCACGAAATATCCGTTGGTCTGTTCCGCTGCGCCGCCAAACGCGAAGCTCTCACGAAAGATCGGTTTTTGCGACAGATCGAAGAATTCTCCCTCGCCCTCATAGATCTGGAATACCGTCAGCGCCGTGCGGCTCTCCACGTCGGGGTAGATCTCAGCCATATACGGATTCTTCTCAAAGATCCTTGGTATGAGTCCCGTTCCGATTTCACGCGCTTTTCCGCGCACAGTCACCGCTTTTGAAAACATGGTATCCGTCCCTTTGAAACCGGTGACAGAAACAGTGCCGCGTGCTTTGAGGCGATCATAAAATGCCTTGCCAGTCGCTGTAAGAAAGTACAGTCCGCCCTCATCCGCCAGCATAATATCTATTACGCAGGTAAACGGATACCCATTTTTGTCAGCTGTCGCAAAGACCGCGCTGTGGATCTCACTTTGCAGATACCGCAGATATTTTTCAGCATTCATATAAACACTGCTCCTTTATTAATTTCCGGCATATCAGACTGCTGTATGGCTCAGATATCGTATTCCATCGGCGGATTGCCGGAAAAATCAGCGATCACAGCGTGAGCATCTTCCAGATAAAATACCTCAAATATAGGGTTGTCGGCATTCCGGTACTGGCCCCTGACGATCGGATTCTGCATGCAGAGCTCCTTGACAGCCCGGTTGTTCTCAAATACTGTTTTGCCGTCAAGACGGATCCATGCGTATGACGGGCTGGAAACCGAGATCTGGATGTAAGGGTTAGCCTGCATATCTTTATAGACTTCTTTCGTGCTGTTAGTGCAGAACCACAGTCTGCCGCCGTGCTCCGCCATAAACATGAAGGGGCGGCATTTGGCTTTGCCGTCACGGCCTACGGTTGCCACATACTGTACGGGGTTTTCCTGTAAAAACTTTACAACTTCATTCATGATAATTTCCTCCATCTGATCATGTGATCCTTTGCGGCAGGTGTCTGTTCCTGCGTTGATCTTATTGTAGATTGCTTTGCCCACAATGTGAAGTAGGCACAATATTGTGGCATAGTTTCACGCAGGATACCGTGATCGGTCATTCCGCCGGCAGACTGCGATCAAAGGTATTGAGATATGCTTTTTGGCTTTTCAGAAAAAGCCTTGCATCATTCCTCTGTACTGCTATAATATATCCGTACATAAATTTTATAAATTGAGTATTTAGATATACCGTAGTGTCAAAACAGATATTTATGGAGGATCACAGATGGAAGTGATCAGAGAATTTTCGAAGATACCGCTTAAAGAACTGCCGCCCTGCCCGGTCGAGACCACGCTGATGCTGATCTCAGACCGCTGGAAGGTCCTGATACTGAGAGACCTGATGCCAGGAACAAAGCGTTTTGGAGAGTTGAAGAGCTCTATCGGCCATGTGACGCAGAAAGTGCTGACAGCCAATCTGCGCAAAATGGAGGAGCAGGGTCTGTTGACCAGAAAAGTTTTTGCCGAAGTGCCGCCTCATGTTGAATACACGCTTACCGCGCTCGGCTACAGCCTTAAGCCTATACTTGATGCCATGTGGGACTGGGGAGAGCAGTATAAAGCGTCGATAAACCAGTAGTATATAAATACGGGGCTGCCGCACTGTAAGTGCGCAGCCCCGTATTGCGTGTTATCTGTTATTTTTATTCAGCAAGCTGCTTTTTCAGCTTGCCGATAAGCTGATCGACGTTGCTGCTGTCGGTCTTCATGCCGAAGCAGGTGTCGTCTGACATGCCGTTGGCGGCTTTCGCGGCGGCAGCCTCTTTCTCTTTGCTGCTCCCCCAGATCATTTTTTCGATCTCATTGCCGACATAAGGCCTGTAGTGTGACAGGTCGGAGTAGTACTTCCTGTCCGTGGTATAGGCATTCAGCCCCGAAAAGTTATAGAATTCTGTCACGGACGCGAGATCCTTCAGAAAATCGAAGTATTCACCGTTATAGACTGAGTCCTGGTAGACAGACCCCAGTATGGGCGAGGTGAAGAAGACCAGCCGGATGTCGTTTTCTTTACAAAGCGAGACGATATCGCGGATATCGCTGATAACCTCTTTGTTTTTATAATACCAGTGCGGGGCATTCATGAATTTAGACTCCTTTACAGTGCCGGGAATTGTGATATCTGTGTAACATGACCCCCAGCTGTAAAACAGGTACTTCTGCCCGGCATATACGGAGGATTCCGTGTAATTGTCCAGCACCTGCGGCAGAAGCTTGTTCAGAGACTTAATGTCAGCCATGTTCCACAGGTAAGACCAGTAGTACCCCAGGGGATCGTCGACAGAGAGCTCATACGGCTTGCGCAGAAGCTCAGAGTCATGGCCGGAAGAGTTTTCTGAGGAAGATACATTGTCGACTCCGATAAATACGTACTTTACATCTACGCCGTTTTTGAGGAAGGTCTTCAGATTGCCCAGGTGCTCGCGGGGCGTTCCCAAGGAGTAGGACATGTTGAACCAGCTGAGTTTTGTCCCGTCTGATGACTGGGGAAGACTGTCCGGAGGGATGCGTTCTGCCCGGGAAGAACCGAAGATGAAGGAATTGAATTTCTGCGGATGGCTGATTATGTATTTTGTCTTTATATAATTTTTGTTTGATTCGGACGAGGTTATGCGCAGGTCAGCGTAGTGGAAAATGTTGAAGGTGTCAGTGAAGCACACGATCCCCATCATCAGCGCTGTGATCAAAAACAAGACTGTACATTTCTTAATAAATTTTTTCATGATAATACCTGCTAAAACTGACTGTATATGAAATTGGCCGACACCTGTTTCGCGGAAAAGAAATATATCAGGAATACGATCAGGATGTAGGTGCCCCATCTCACATATACCGGATACCTGCGTATCACTGCCGAGAAATGCTCTCTGTGACCGCGTGTGAGGCATCCGACCGCACAGACAGCGATCATAGCGATGATGGCTGTCTGCAGCTGGTAATAGTCTGAGCTACCTGTCCTGGGCATCATAAGTACCGTGCCGTCTATCCCCTGCCTGATGTCATACGGTATAGTCGCGATCCTTGAAAAGACCGTGATGACGTCGCCGGTTTTTTCGACCCTGAAGAATATCCAGGCAAAAGTGGCCAGTATATATGTGTAGATGATGTTGTGTATATGCAGCGCGCGGCTGACTGCCAGCCCGCGGCTTTTCCGGAAATTCCTGACGACCCTTTCCCCGCAGAGGAATACTCCGTGGATGCCGCCCCAGATCACGAAATGCCAGGCAGCGCCGTGCCAGAGCCCGCTGACGAGGAATGTGATCATGAGATTTACATAGGATCTGAAAGCAGAGACCCTGCTTCCGCCTGTGGGGATATATATATAATCCCGCAGCCATGTGCTCAGGCTTATATGCCAGTTGTGCCAGAACTCGCTCATATTCCGTGACAGGTACGGGCGCGTAAAGTTGACGCCGACGTCGAAGCCGAGCATTTTGGCGGATCCGACAGCCATGTCGGAATATCCGGAGAAATCAAAATATATCTGGAAGGAATACAGGCAGACAGCCAGCAGGACTGCGGTCCCGGATGAGCTGTCCAGGGAGGAGTACACCTTGTCGATGTATGTGCCGATCGAGTCCGCGATCACCATTTTGCGCAGCAGTCCGCAGCCGATCATTATCAGGCCCTGGGTCACAGTCTCGTAGTCAAACGGATGGAGATCCTTCAACTGCGGGATGAACTTTTTGGCCCTCATTATAGGTCCGCTGGAGATGACGGGGAAGAATGAGGTGAAGACGGCAACAGTGAGGATATTCTTTTCCGCCGGCATCTCAGCCTTTGAGACGGCAGCGATATAGGTGATGCATTGCAGGGTGTAGAATGAGATCCCGAGAGGGACGATCAGATCCAGATGCGGCATCCCGAAAATGCCGCCGGCAAAGTTATAGTATTTGAAAAAGCAGAGCGGTGCGAGCAACAGTATGATGAACAGAGCGGTCACTGCCCGGGTCCTGTGTTTTTCCAGGACAAGACCGGCGATATATGTTATTATTACTGCGTATGACAGCGTCAGCAGTATGAACAGTCCTGACATGCTGTAGAAAAATATGCCGGCAGCCAGTATCAGAAGCTGCAGCAGCAGTACCCGTGCCCTGACGTTCCATTTCCTGCTCACGGTGAAATAGTAAAGGCAGAATACAATAAGAAAGAATATAAAGTATTGTACGGAATTTATCGTCATGATTGTTTTGCTCCATAATCAGTTAAAGATTTTGCTTGTCATTTTCTGAACATCAGGCGCAGGACCGGACGCGATTCTTATAATACCATAAGCAGGGATATTTTTACAGGCTGTTTTTGCATGGAAGCGGGACAGGAAGGACCCGAAGCGGGAATTCAGGCGGCAGATTGCATTTTTTCAGATACAATTGCCGCTTTGATGTAAAATTTGTACAGTTCCCCCGCCCGGCCTGCCGGTTATTTTTGGTAAAAGTTTTTTTGCCGCAATGCCTGAAAATCCTTGCATTTCGGGCAGGCAGGATGTATAATAATAAAGCTTGTGACATTGATAGCTATGAAGCGAGAGGTTGCTGCGGGTATCCGCAGGTTTTTCCGTGGAGCGAATGTCAAGTTAGAAAACTGGCGGCAAGTCACTGTACAAATTTGTTTAAAGCAGCTATTATTATGCGGGTTCCTGATCTTCGTGATGATCCAGGAAACACCCGGATAAGTGTACAGTCACCGCTTGTCGCAGTGTTGCCATACCGGATATGATTCCGGCATGACCCATGCGAAGAGGAGGCGGCTTTTTTTATGTCAAGTCAAGTAATGAGAATCACGTTGAAGGCGTACGATCACAAGCTGATCGACCAGAGCGCAGCCAAGATCGTTGAGACTGTCAAGAAGTCCGGCGTGAAGGTCAGCGGACCGGTTCCACTCCCTACCAAGAAGGAAGTGGTTACCATACTCAGGGCTGTTCATAAGTACAAGGATTCCAGAGAACAGTTCGAGCAGCGCACACACAAGAGGCTTATCGATATCATAGGCCCGACACAGAAGACTGTCGATGCATTGTCCAGACTGGAGATGCCGGCAGGTGTCAACATCGATATCAAGATGAAGACCAAGTAATGACAATGGAAATCCTAAGTATTCAGTATATGCCAAGATGTACTCGATGCGTCTAGGATGAACGCATAAGCGTTCCGCTGTAGAATTTCACAGGAGGTGCATTCTTTATGAAGAAAGCAATTTTAACAACTAAGGTCGGTATGACACAGATTTTCAATGAGGACGGAACACTCACTCCGGTAACTGTCCTTCAGGCCGGCCCGTGCGTGGTAACCCAGATCAGAACAGTTGAGAATGACGGTTACAGCGCTGTCCAGCTTGGATTCGGCGACATCAGGGAGAAGCTTGTGACCAAGCCCGAGAAAGGCCATTTTGCCAAGGCGGGAGCTCCGATAAAGAGGTTCTTAAGGGAGTTCAGGCTTGAGGATTCGGAGAGCTTTGAGCTCGGCCAGGAGATCAAGGCAGATGTTTTCGCGGCAGGCGACAAGGTAGATGTTACCGCAAGGTCAAAAGGCAAGGGCTTCCAGGGCGCCATCAAGCGTCATGGTCAGTCAAGAGGCCCCATGGCTCACGGTTCCAAGCACCACAGACATGCCGGATCTAATGGCTCTGCATCAGATCCCAGCCGTGTATTCAAGGGCAAGAATATGCCCGGACATATGGGATCAGTCAGAGTTACAGTCCAGAATCTTGAAGTAGTTAGAGTAGATGCCGAGAAGAATCTTATCCTGGTTAAGGGCGCTGTTCCGGGACCCAGGAAGTCTCTGGTTATGGTCAGGGATACCGTTAAGGCAGATAAATAACTAGAGCAAGGTAAAACTGGGAAGGAGGATATTACAGATGGCAAAAGTATCTGTTTATAATATTGAAGGCGCCCAGGTCGGAGAGATCGAACTGGACGACGCCATATTCGGAGTAGAAGTTAACGAGAACCTGATGCACAAGGCTGTAGTCGCACATCTGGCGGCAGCCCGCCAGGGTACACAGAGCGCAAGAACACGTTCTGAAGTAAGAGGCGGCGGCAAGAAGCCCTGGAGACAGAAGGGAACCGGTCACGCAAGGCAGGGTTCCATCAGGGCACCGCAGTGGAAAGGCGGCGGAGCAGTATTTGCACCGAAGCCGAGGGATTATGAGATCAAGGTCAACAAGAAAGAGAAGAGGCTGGCACTTAAGTCTGCTTTCAGTCTTAAGCTTTCTGAGAATAAGATCATCGTTCTTGACTCACTTGAATTTGATGAGATCAAGACGAAGAATTTCGTGGGTGTTATGGACAAGCTGAATTTCAGCAAGGCTCTGGTCGTTGTCGGCAACAAGGACACGGAAAATGAGAAGGCAGCGAATGTCGTTCTCTCCGCAAGGAATATCCCGGCTGTCAAGACAGCTTACACCGGCACTGTCAATGTCTATGATATCCTGAAATACGATTCTCTGGTTCTTACCAAAGATGCAGTTGCAGCGATTTCGGAGGTGTATGCATAATGGCAGATATCAAGTATTACGACGTCATTTTAAAGCCTGTTATAACAGAGAAGAGCATGAATGCTCAGGCTGAGAAGAAGTATACATTTCTTGTACATCCTGACGCAACAAAGACTCAGATCAGGGATGCTGTTGAGAAGATGTTCGACGGCGTCAAGATCGAGAAGGTCAGCACGATGAATTACGACGGCAAGCCGAAGAGAAGAGGCAGGTCCGAGGGTTTTACATCCAAGGCCAAGAAAGCTATCGTAAAGCTTACCGCTGACAGCAAGGATATTGAGATCTTCCAGGGTCTCTAGGATATCCCGGAATCAGAAAGACTAATCTAACGGTTTGAGAGCCGGCCGCGTGAGCGGCAGAGGGCCAATAGAGAAACCAGACACTTGAAAGGAGTGAAAAAAATGGGTATCAAGACTTATAACCCATATACACCTTCCAGAAGACATATGACCGGTTCGGACTTTGCTGAGATCACCAAGAGCAAACCGGAAAAGTCGCTGGTCGCTTCCAAGAAAAAGACAGCCGGACGCAATGCGCAGGGAAAGATCACTGTCAGGCATCGCGGCGGCGGTTCCAGGAAAAAGTACAGGATCATTGATTTTAAGAGATATAAAGATGATATTCCCGCTTCTGTTAAGGCTATCGAGTACGATCCTAACAGGACAGCGAACATCGCGCTGATCTGCTATGCAGACGGCACAAAGTCATATATCATCGCTCCTGACGGACTTACAGCAGGTATGACGGTAATGAACGGCGCGAAAGCTGAGATAAAGGTCGGCAACTGCCTCCCTCTTTCAGTTATTCCCGTCGGTACGCTTATCCACAATATCGAGCTTATACCGGGCAGAGGCGGACAGCTTGCACGCTCAGCCGGCAATTCGGCGCAGCTCATGGCTAAGGAGGGCAAGTATGCCACACTGAGGCTTCCTTCCGGCGAGATGAGACTGGTTCCCGTTGAGGGAAGAGCTACTGTAGGCCAGGTCGGCAATATCGAGCATGACCTGATCAATATCGGCAAGGCAGGCCGCAAGCGCAATATGGGCATCAGACCTCATGTGCGTGGTTCTGTCATGAACCCTAATGATCATCCTCACGGCGGCGGCGAGGGCAAGGCTCCTATCGGACGCTCAGGCCCTATGACACCTTGGGGCAAGCCGGCTCTTGGTTACAAGACCCGCAAGAAGCACAAGCAGACGAACAAGATGATCGTTAGAAGACGCGACGGAAACGCGATTAAATAAGGAGGTATAATTATGGCGAGATCGCTGAAAAAAGGCCCTTTTGCAGATGAAAGCCTGCTTAAGAAGATCGACGCTATGAACGCGTCGGGAGACAAGTCTGTAATTAAGACATGGTCAAGGCGCTCAACAATATTCCCGCAGATGGTTGCACATACTATAGCGGTTCATGATGGCAGAAGGCATGTTCCCGTATATATCACAGAAGATATGGTCGGACACAAGCTTGGTGAGTTCGTTGGTACAAGGACTTACAGAGGCCACGGCAAGGATGAAAAGAAGTCAAGAGCTTAGTATAAGAGGAGGTTTTATCCATGGCTAAAGGTCATAGATCACAGATTAAGAGGGAGAGAAACAGCAATAAGGACACTCGTCCGAGCGCAAAGCTCTCCTATGCAAGAATCCCTGTTCAGAAGGCATGCTTTGTTCTTGATGCCATCCGCGGCAAGGATGTTAATACAGCACAGGCAATTTTGACATACAATCCCAGATATGCTTCATCAGTTATCGATAAGTTATTAAAATCAGCAATTGCCAATGCGGAAAACAACAACGGTCTTGATAAGAACAACCTGTATGTTGAAGAATGTTACGCAGGCAACGGCCCGATCATTAAGAGGATCCGTCCCAGGGCACAGGGAAGAGCCTACAGGATCGAAAAGAGATTGAGCCACATCACAATTGTTCTGAATGAGAAGTAAGGAGGAGTAGGCAGATGGGACAGAAAGTTAATCCTCACGGCCTCAGAGTGGGCATCATCAAGGATTGGGATTCTACATGGTATGCAGATGCCGATCTGGCAGATAATCTTGTAGAGGACTATAAGATCAGGAAATTCCTTAAAAAGAGATTATACAGTGCCGGTATTTCGAAGATCATTATCGAGAGAGCAGCAGACAGGGTAAAGGTCACTGTCTTCACAGCTAAGCCCGGTATGGTCATCGGCCGCCAGCATACAGAAGTTGATAAACTTAAAGCTGAGCTCAAGGCATATACAGACAAGAAGGTCCTTCTTGATGTCAAAGAGATCAGATATCCGGAGTGCGACGCGCAGCTTGTAGCAGAAGGCATTGCTCATCAGCTTGAGAGCCGTATTTCATTCAGAAGAGCCATGAAGTCCAGCATGCAGAAGACCATGCGTTCGAGAGGAACAGCACTTGGTATCAAGACATGTGTAAGCGGACGTCTGGGCGGCGCTGATATGGCTCGTACAGAGTTCTACAGCGAGGGAACTATCCCCCTTCAGACACTCAGGGCAGACATTGATTATGGTTTTGCCGAAGCTGATACCACTTATGGCAAGGTTGGCGTCAAGACATGGATCTACCATGGTGAGATCCTTCCGACTAAGGGTAACAAGGAAGGGAGAGATAAATAATGTTAATGCCTAAAAGAGTAAAACATCGTAAGCAGTTCCGCGGCTCTATGGCCGGGAAGGCTCAGCGTGGAAATAAGATCACCTACGGTGAATACGGTATTGTGGCAATGGAGCCGGGCTGGATCAAGTCGAACCAGATCGAGGCAGCCCGTGTTACCATGACTCGTTTCGTAAAACGTGGCGGCAAGGTCTGGATCAAGATCTTCCCGGATAAGCCGGTTACCGCTAAACCTGCTGAAACTCGTATGGGTTCCGGTAAAGGAGCGCTTGAGTACTGGGTAGCGGTTGTCAAGCCGGGCCGTGTTCTCTTTGAGATAGCGGGTGTTCCGGAAGAATCAGCCAAGGAGGCACTCCGCCTCGCAACTCACAAACTTCCTATTAAGTGCAGGATAGTCTCCCGCGCGGACTTAGAGGGCGGTGACAGCAGTGAAAAGTAGTGAATATATCAGAGAATTACAGAATAAAGATGCCGGTCAGTTGGATACAGAGCTTTTGAACGCAAAGAAAGAGCTTTTTAATCTGAGATTTCAGAACGCAACTAATCAGCTTGACAATACCAGCAGGATCAGGGAAGTTCGCAGGAATATCGCGAGGATCCAGACAGTGATCACTGCTAAGGCAGGCAGCGCCGAGTAATCTTTACGAAAGGAGATATTGTCGTGGAAGAGAGAAATCTTAGAAAAGTCAGAGTTGGCAGAGTTGTCAGCAACAAGATGGACAAGAACATAGTAGTTGCTATCGAAGACCGTGTAAAACATCCTCTTTATAAGAAGATCGTAGATAGAACATATAAGCTCAAGGCTCATGATGAGAACAATGAATGCAATATCGGTGACAGAGTAAGGGTCATGGAGACAAGGCCGCTGTCTAAGGATAAGAGATGGAGACTTGTTGAGATTATTGAGAGAGCTAAATAATCAGGAGGTAAAGTCATGATTCAGCAGGAAACAAGGCTTCGCGTCGCTGATAATACTGGAGCCAAGGAGATCCTTTGTATCCGTGTTATGGGCGGTTCGACCAGAAGATATGCAAGTATCGGTGATGTTATCGTTGCTACTGTCAAAGATGCAACACCCGGCGGTGTTGTCAAGAAGGGCGATGTTGTCAAGGCAGTAGTTGTACGTACAGTCAAGGGCGCTCACCGTAAAGACGGTTCATCTATCAGGTTTGATGATAATGCGGCTGTTATTATCGGTTCTGATAATAACCCCAGAGGCACACGTATTTTCGGGCCTGTAGCTAAGGAACTGCGTGAGAAACAGTTTATGAAGATCGTTTCTCTGGCACCGGAAGTTCTATAAGGAGGTAAGCACCTATGTCGACTATGAAGATTAAAAAGGGCGATATGGTTCAGGTTATCGCCGGTAAGGATAAAGGCAAGTCCGGCAAGATCATCGAGATCGACCACAAGAAGGGCAGAGTGCGTGTTGAGGGTCTCAACATGATCACAAAGCACACAAAGCCCTCTGCGTCGAACCAGCAGGGCGGTATAGTGACAACTGAGGGCTCAATTGACGCCTCAAATGTCATGTACTTAGCTGACGGCAAGGTCTCAAGGATCGGATTTACCGTCAATACAGATGACAACGGCAAACAGACAAAAAAGCGTGTTGCCAAGGCAACAGGCAAGACCATTGATTAACGGGGAGGAGGAGAAACTGTGAACAGATTACAGGAAGAATATAACACACAGATCGTTCCTGCAATGATCTCAAAGTTTGGTTATAAGAATGTGATGCAGGTTCCGAAGCTTTCCAAGATCGTCGTTAATATGGGCGTAGGCGAAGCAAAGGAAAATTCAAAAGTCCTTGATTCGGCTGCGGCAGATATGACTATTATTACAGGTCAGAAGCCGATCATTACAAAAGCTAAAAAATCAATTGCAAATTTCAAGATCAGGGAAGGTATGTCAATCGGATGCAAGGTTACCTTGAGGGGTGACAAGATGTACGATTTCGCAGACCGTCTGATCAATCTTGCACTGCCCCGTGTACGTGACTTCCGCGGTGTTAATCCCAACTCTTTTGACGGCAGAGGCAATTACGCTCTCGGCCTCAAGGAGCAGCTGATCTTCCCGGAGATCGAGTATGATAAGGTTGACAAGATAAGAGGTATGGATGTTATATTCGTTACGACAGCTAATACCGATGAGGAAGCACGTGAACTTATCCGTCTGTTCGGAATGCAATTTGCAAGATAGGGAGGTAGTGTTTCATGGCTAAGACAGCAATGAAGTTAAAGCAGCAGCGCAAACCGAAATTCTCAACAAGGCAGTATAACCGCTGCAGGATATGCGGCCGTCCGCATGCTTATCTGCGTAAGTACGGCATTTGCAGAATCTGCTTCCGCGAGCTTGCTTACAAGGGCGAGATTCCGGGCGTTAAGAAGGCAAGCTGGTAAGATTGGAAGGAGGAAGTTTACAATGACAGATCCGATTGCAGATATGCTCACAAGAATTCGCAACGCGAATATGGCGAAGCATGATAAAGTTGATGTTCCTGCATCCAAGATGAAGCTTGCAATCGCAGGTATTCTTGCGGATGAGGGTTATATTAGAAATTACGAAGTAACAGGCGAGGCCCCTTTTAAGAATATCACCATCACACTCAAGTATGGTGCTGATAAGAATGATAAGGTAATCACGGGACTTAAGAGGATCTCTAAGCCCGGACTCCGCGTTTATTCCAGCGCTGAGGACATGCCTAAGGTACTTGGCGGACTTGGTATCGCCATCGTATCAACAAACAAGGGAATCATTACAGACAAGCAGGCAAGGAAAGAGAACGTCGGCGGCGAAGTCCTTGCATTTATCTGGTAGGATCGCGTCAGACTGCTTTGCCGCTGCAGGCAGGGCACCGGACGCTGACTGATATAAGGAGGTACGGGCATGTCACGAATAGGGAAAATGCCAATCGCTATTCCCGCGGATGTAACCGTGAAAATAGCAGAAAATAATAATGTGACTGTAAAAGGGCCCAAGGGTGAGCTTTCAAGAACCCTGGCGCCTGAGATGACTATCAAAGTCGAAGATAATGAGATTAAGGTCGAGAGACCTAACGATCTTAAGAAGATGAAAGCACTTCACGGATTGACCAGATCTCTGCTTAACAATATGGTTACAGGTGTAAAAGACGGCTACTCAAAGAAACTTGAGGTCAACGGTGTCGGCTACAGGGCTGCCAAGCAGGGCAAGAAGCTTGTACTGTCATTGGGTTATTCACATCCTGTTGAGATGCTGGATCCGGATGGGATCGAGACCACACTTGAGGGACAGAACATCATCATAGTATCCGGTATCGACAAGGAGAAGGTCGGTCAGTACGCTGCCGAGATCAGAGACAAGAGAAGACCTGAGCCTTACAAGGGCAAGGGCATCAAGTACTCTGATGAGGTGATCAGACGTAAGGTCGGCAAGACCGGTAAGAAAGCATAAAGGAGGGTGAATAATAATGATAAATAAAAAGTCAAGAAGCGCTGCCCGTGTCAAGAAGCACGTAAGACTGCGCAATCATTTAGCAGGTACACCGCAGCGCCCTCGTTTGTCTGTGTTTAGAAGCAACAAACATATTTATGCTCAGATCATTGACGATCAGAATGCTGTCACGCTTGTAGCTGCATCCACGATGGAAAAAGCCATCAAAGATGAGCTTCAGTATACTGATACTGTTGAGGCTGCTCAGGCTGTGGGAACAGCTGTTGCGAAGAAAGCACTTGACAAGGGTATCACCGAGGTCGTCTTCGATCGAGGCGGATATATTTACCAGGGCAAGGTACAGTCTCTTGCAGATGCTGCAAGGGAAGCCGGCCTGAAGTTCTAGGCGCATGGAGGAGATCAGATGAAACGTAATATTATTGATACAGATCAATTAGAATTAACTGAAAAGGTTGTGTCAATTAAGCGTGTCACAAAGGTTGTAAAAGGCGGACGAAACATGCGCTTTGCAGCACTTGTCGTAGTTGGCGACAAGAACGGACACGTGGGCGCAGGACTTGGAAAAGCAGCTGAGATCCCTGAGGCTATCCGCAAGGGGAAAGAGAATGCAACAAAGAGGCTTATCACGGTTCCCCTTGATGACAACCAGAGTATCACACATGATAATCTCGGGAACTACGGCGGCGCAACTGTCCTTCTTAAAAGGGCTCCCCAGGGTACTGGTATCATCGCAGGCGGCCCTGCACGTAACGTGCTCGAGCTTGCAGGATATACAAATATCCGTACCAAGTCTCTTGGGTCAAACAATAAGCAGAATGTCGTTCTCGCGACACTCGAGGGTCTCAAGTCTATCCAGACTCCTGAAGAGGTTGCGCGCAAGCGCGGTAAGTCTGTAGACGAGATTCTTGCGTAAGGAGGCTTTAAGATGGCAGACAAATTAAAGATAACATTAGTAAAATCTACAATCGGAGCGATACCAAAGCACAGAAAAACTGTCGAAGCGCTTGGTCTTCATAAGCTCTACAGGACAGTGGTACTGCCTGATAACGTCAATACACGCGGCATGATCAATCAGGTCAAGCACATGGTTAAGGTAGAGGAGGTGCAGGAATGAACTTATCAGAGTTAAGCCCTGCTGCCGGCTCAACACACAGCGCTAATTTCAGAGTCGGCCGCGGCCATGGTTCAGGAAACGGAAAGACATCAGGCAAGGGCCATAAAGGCCAGAAGGCACGTTCAGGTGCTCCCAGACCCGGATTTGAAGGCGGCCAGATGCCTTTATACAGAAGACTCCCTAAGAGAGGCTTCACCAACAGGAACACAAAGGACATCGTAGCTATCAATGTATCTGAACTGGAGAGGTTCGAGGACGGCGCAGTCGTTACGATCGAAGCTCTTGTCGAGTCAGGAGCTGTCAAGAATCCACGTGATGGAGTCAAGATCCTCGGATGCGGCGATCTTACAAAGAAGCTAACTGTACAGGCTAATAAGTTCAGCGCATCGGCTGTGGAAAAGATTCAGGCTCTCGGTGGAACAGCAGAGGTGGTATAATGGCTAACACCAATGTGACCGGATGGAGCGTCAAAAGCATGATGAAGGTTCCCGACATCCGTCGGAAGCTCTTCAATACATTCATGATACTGATCGTCGTCAGGCTCGGGGCTCAGATCCCGGTGCCGGGCGTGAGCAGGGATGTATTTGCTTCATGGTTCCAGAACCAGTCGGCTGGTGCTGCAGATCTGTTTGATATGATGACGGGCGGATCTTTCAGCCAGATGTCGATATTCGCCTTAAGTATTACACCATATATCACTGCATCTATCATCATGCAGCTCATGACCATCATCATTCCTTCTCTCGAAGAGATGCAGAGGGACCAGGATGGCCGTGAGAAGATGAGAGAGTACACCTTCTATCTTGCCATCGGTCTTTCCGCTCTTCAGGCGGCAGCGATGGGGATAGGATTTTACAGGAGCAACAGCCTCCAGACACATTCGATCGCGGCTATGATCACCGTAATCGTTGCTCTTTTTACCGGAGGCATGATACTTGTATTTCTCGGCGAGGAGATAACGAAACATGGAGTTGGGAATGGTATTTCCCTGATCCTGCTTTTCAATATCATCTCCAGACTGCCGCAGGATACAGGAACACTTTATGACACCTTCATGAAAGGCAACAATATTGTCAAGCAGACCCTGGCATTCATTGTCATCTTCGCGATAATAGCTTTCATGATAGCTTTCGTAGTGGTGCTTCAGGACGCATTTGTCAAGATACCGGTTCAGAATTCGTCAAAGGTCGTCGGCAGACGTTCGATAGGAAGCCAGGGAGACAACATCCCCTTCAAGATCAATTCCGCGAACGTTATCCCGGTCATCTTCGCCAGCTCGCTCATGTCGATGCCCAGTCTGGTGCTCTCGTTTCTGAACAGATCTCCCGGCGGTATACCCGGCGAGATCATCAAGGTGCTGAATCAGAGCAACTGGTTCAACCCTTCAGCATGGAAATACACGATCGGTGCCGTGATATACGGCCTTCTGGTCATAGCATTTGCGTATTTTTATACTTCCATCACCTTCAATCCTCAGGAAGTTGCTGAGAGACTGAAGGAAAGAGGAAGTTTTATACCGGGACACAGACCCGGCAAACAGACTGTTGATTATCTGCAGTCGATCTCAAGCACGACCATCTTCATCGGTGCTGTCGGTCTTCTGATCATAGCGCTGCTGCCGATCCTTCTTTCGGGACTGACAGGAGCGGACGTCTCCTTCGGCGGAACATCACTGATCATCATCGTAGGTGTTATCATCGAGACGATCAGGCATATAGATTCCGAGGTTGAGGAGAGACATCTCACAGGTATACTCAGCGATAAGAAATAAGGGAATCATATAAGAGGAAAGGTATTCTGTAGAAGGAGGTAATATTATGAAGATAGTTATGCTTGGCGCACCAGGTGCCGGAAAAGGCACACAGGCTGATATGATAGCCGATATCTGTAAGATACCGCACATATCCACCGGTGACATTTTCAGGGCAAATATAAAGAATGGCACCGCGCTCGGAGCAAAAGCCAAGGAGTTTATGGATAAAGGACTCCTGGTACCGGATGAGCTGGTCTGCGATCTTGTAGTTGACAGGATACAGCAGGATGACTGTGCTGAAGGATATATCCTGGATGGATTTCCGAGGACCATCCCTCAGGCAGATGCTCTCGAGGAAGCTCTCAACGGGATCGGTCAGAAGCTGGACTATGCGGTCGACATTGAAGTTCCTGATGACAATATCATCAGCAGGATGTCGGGACGCCGTTCATGCACGGGCTGCAGCGCGATCTATCACGTAGTATTCAACCCTCCGCATACAGAAGGTGTCTGCGATAAGTGCGGCGGGAAGCTGGTACTTAGAGATGACGACAAACCCGAGACAGTTAAGAACAGACTTGATGTATATCACAGGCAGACACAGCCTCTTATAGATTTTTATAAGGAACGCGGCGTCCTTAAAGAAGTAGACGGAACACAGTCTATGGACAAGGTGTTCGCAGATATTCGCAAGATTATCGGTGCATAAAACTGCACGACAGAAGCTGTAACGCGGCCCGGCTTTATGCCCGGCCGCGGGAGGCTGCTCTGCAGTATGCGGGAGCATGGCAGGCTCTGTGCCGGCCGTATCGGATCAAAAGATCATTCGGGCTGTCAAACAGATCAGCGAGAGAGATCAGGAGGAACATGAATGTCAAAGTCAGACGTGATCGAAGTAGTGGGAATAGTCATTGAGAAACTCCCGAATGCTATGTTCAGGGTTGAACTTGAAAACAAGCATGTAGTACTTGCCCATATAAGCGGCAAGCTTCGTATGAATTTTATTAAGATCCTTCCGGGAGATAAGGTAAAACTTGAACTTTCCCCGTATGATCTTACAAAAGGAAGAATAACCTGGCGCGATAAATAATAAGCAAAGCTTGTTGACCTTTATCGCGCTTCATGATAAAATATTATACGCGTCTTCTGCGAAGCGCTGCTTTTGTATGCGATTTTCTGCAGATCACGCAGTCAGAATGTTTACAGGAAAGGAGCGGTAGCTGTGAAGGTTAGATCATCTGTGAAGCCTATGTGCGAGAAGTGCAAGGTTATTAAGAGAAAAGGCGTTGTCAGAGTTATCTGTGAGAACCCAAAGCATAAACAGAGACAGGGTTGATCACTGTGGCTGTTACGCTTTAACGTGCAGATCAAACATGTAAAGCGTGTTTCTGTTATTATGTTTAAGTCAAATTTGCCTGCAGGACAGGCAGATCAGCGTATGCGGCTGCAGTGAAGAACATACCTGTTTACAGGTGAAAGCTTCACGACCGTTTCGGCGGGGAGTGACCGTCATCATCCCATGCCGGAAAAGTATCCTATTTATTATATATTTGTGAATAATATGAGCATCTAAAGTCAGACTGCCTCTCTGAGAAGAGTGCAGGGCAGGTTCTGACAGACATTTTTCGGAGGTGTAATTTAATGGCTCGTATCAGTGGTGTCGACTTACCAAGAGATAAACGAATCGAAATCGGCCTTACATATGTTTACGGCATTGGCAGAACAACTTCCAATCGTCTTCTGAAGGAAGCCGGAGTGGATCCTAACGTCCGCGTCAGGGATCTTTCGGATGATGAAGTTGCTAAGATCAGCAATGCTATCCAGAGCGAAAACATCCTGATAGAGGGCGAGCTCCGTCGTGAGACCGCTTTGAATATCAAGAGACTGCAGGAGATCGGATGCTACAGAGGTATCCGTCACAGGAAGGGACTTCCTGTACGTGGACAGAAGACCAAGACCAATGCAAGAACACGCAAGGGTCCCAGGAAGACAGTAGCAAACAAGAAGAAGTAAGGATAGGAGGATTTTGATTCAATGGCTAAAAAAGCTGTAAAGAAAGTGGCCAAGAAGCGTATCAGAAAGAACGTTGATCGCGGTCAGGCACATATTCAGTCATCATTTAATAATACAATCGTTACTCTCACTGACTCGGAAGGCAATGCTATTTCCTGGGCGAGCGCAGGCGGACTTGGATTCAGAGGATCCCGTAAGTCAACTCCCTATGCTGCTCAGATGGCTGCAGAGACAGCGGCTAAGGCAGCTCTTCCTCACGGACTGAGGTCAGTAGAAGTATTTGTCAAGGGTCCCGGTTCGGGACGTGAAGCTGCTATCCGTGCTCTTCAGGCAAATGGAATAGAAGTTACCAGTATCAGAGACGTGACACCGGTTCCGCACAACGGATGCCGTCCGCCCAAGCGCAGAAGAGTCTGATAGGAGGTTTAAAGATATGGCAAGAGATATGGTACCAGTAATGAAGAGATGCAGAAGCCTCGGACTTGAGCCGGCTAATCTCGGAACAGATAAAAAATCAAAAAGACAGCCCGCCAGGACAGGCAGGAAGAAGTCAGAATACGGACTTCAGCTTACAGAGAAACAGAAAGCCAAGTTTATCTATGGCGTTCTTGAGAAGCCTTTCAGGAACTACTTTGCCAAGGCAAGCAGGATGAAGGGCCAGGCAGGCGAGAACCTTATGAAGCTTCTTGAGTGCAGGCTTGACAATGTCATTTTCAGACTTGCATTTGCCAGGACACGCAAGGAAGCCAGACAGATGGTCGGACATAAATTTTTTACAGTGAACGGCAAGCTTGTAAATATTCCCTCATATCAGGTAAAGCCCGGTGATGTCATCGAGGTAAGGGAAAAGTGCAAGTCATCCCAGAGGATGAAGGATATCATTGAGTCCGCAGGCACAAGGGCAGTCCCCGAATGGCTTGAGGCTGATCAGGACAACCTTAAGGCTGAAGTCAAGGCATATCCTCTTCGCGAGCAGATCGATGTTCCTGTGGATGAGATGCTTATCGTCGAGTTGTATTCAAAATAACAGATTGATGCAGATCATCAGTCTGCTCAGATCTATAGCTTTTTAACCCTCAATAAAAATTACCCACAAAGGAGGGTCGACCATATTGTTGAATTTCGAAAAACCGAAGATTGAGATCGCGGAGATATCCGAGGATAATAAATACGGCCGTTTTGTTGTCGAGCCGCTGGAAAGAGGATATGGTATTACTCTTGGAAATTCACTCAGGAGGATCATGCTTTCAACCCTGCCTGGTGCAGCTGTCAGTCATGTGAAGATCGACGGTGTTGTCCATGAGTTCAGTTCGATTCCCGGTGTCAAGGAAGACGTTACCGAGATTATTATGAACATCAAGAGCCTCGCAATCAAGAATACGAGTCCTACGGATGAGCCCAAGACTGCGTATATAGAATATGAGGGCGAGGGTGTGGTCACTGCTGCCAATATCATACAGGTTGATCCCAATATTGAGATCATGAATCCTGACCAGGTTATCGCTCATCTGAGCGGCGGACCTGACTGCAGGCTGTATATGGAGCTTACGATCACAAACGGCAGAGGATATGTGAGTTCTGACAAAAACAAGGATCCGGATTTCCCGATAGGTGTTATTGCCGTGGATTCGATCTATACGCCGGTCGAGCGTGTCAACATGAATGTTGAGAATACACGTGTAGGCCAGGTTACGGATTTTGACAAACTTACGCTTGAGATCTTTACGAATGGTACACTTGGACCGGACGAGGCTGTGAGCCTTGCCGCCAAGGTTTTAAGCGATCATTTGAATCTCTTCATCGATCTTTCCGAGAACGCCAAGACTGCTGAGGTCATGGTGGAGAAGGAAGACAATGAGAAGGGAAAAGCTCTTGAGATGACTATCGATGAACTGGAACTGTCAGTTCGTTCATACAACTGCCTGAAGCGTGCAGGCATCAACACAGTCGAGGAGCTTACCAACCGCACTGCTGAGGATATGATGAAAGTCAGGAACCTTGGCCGCAAATCTATGGATGAGGTCCTTGCCAAGCTGAAGGAGTTTGGTCTTCAGCTTAAACCGAGCGACGATTAAAATACATAATTTAAGGAGGATATACGATGGCAGGTTACAGAAAACTTGGAAGAACATCCAGCCAGCGTAAAGCACTTCTCAGGAATCAGGTAACAGACCTGTTATACTATGGCAAAATCCGGACTACAGATGCGAAGGCTAAGGAAGTAAGGAAGATTGCCGAGAAGCTGATTGCACTTGCTGCTAAGGAAAAAGATAATTTTGAAGAAGTTACTGTTCAGGGCAAAAAAGTCCGCAAAGATGCTGATGGAAAGGCTGTGAGAGAGAACGGCCAGAAGGTATTTGACACAGTTGAGAAGACCGTTAAAAGGGATCTTCCTTCACGTCAGCACGCAAGAAGGCAGATGACAAGGGTCCTTTACGGAAAGACAGATATTCCGAAGACAGTTGCCGGCAAGAAGGCCAACACTAAGGCTGTTGATCTTACAGACAAGCTTTTAGATGAATATGGTCCCAAGTATGCTAATCGCGGCGGCGGTTATACAAGGATCGTAAAGATCGGCCAGCGCAAAGGTGACGCAGCAATGGAGTCAATTATCGAGCTGGTATAGCAGCCGGTTGAAGAATGAGATGGGCTGTCGCAGAATTATCTGTGACAGCCTTTTTTGCTGCCAGGATCCGCTCCGGAGGAAAGAATGGACATTATCAAGACACTTCATCTCGGGCACAGGTTTGAGAAAAAGGACGAGCAGGGCAGAGTGATCTCTGCGAATGATGCCCTGACTGACGTAAATCTCAGCATTGAGCAGGGAAGTTTTACGGCCGTAGTCGGGCGCAATGGCTCCGGTAAGTCTACGATGGCCCGCAACCTGAACGCGCTTCTCAAACCGACACAGGGCACGGTGATCGTCGACGGCAGGGATACCCGCGACAATGAAAACCTGCTCCAGGTGCGTGAGAGCGCAGGCATGGTATTCCAGAATCCGGACAATCAGATAATAGCTGATGTCGTGGAGGAGGATGTGGCTTTCGGCCCGGAGAATATCGGTGTCCCCACGGAGCAGATATGGGAGAGAGTTGCCCAGAGCCTCAAGAGCGTAGGACTTACGAGCTGCCGCATGATGTCCCCCGGACGCCTATCGGGAGGCCAGAAGCAGAGGGTCGCGATAGCCGGCATAATGGCGATGAGACCCTCATGCATGATCCTTGATGAGCCTACCGCCATGCTGGACCCAGCGGGCAGAAAGAGTGTCATGTCAGCGATAAGAGAGCTCAACAGCAGCGCCGGCGTGACGCTGATACTGATCACCCACTACATGGAAGAGGCTGCCATGGCCGGCCGCGTGGTCGTTATGGACAGCGGCAGGGTAGTCATGGACGGCACGCCCCGGGAAGTCTTCTCGGATGTTCCGGCTCTCAGGAAAATGCAGCTGGACGTGCCGCCGGCAGCGGAGCTGGCGTACCTTCTGAGAAACCGGGGCATGGACCTGCCTGAGGGGATCACGACGCGTGAGGAACTGACAGAGGCCGTTTCGGCGGCATTTAAAGTGTGACAGCAATGACGATAATCAGACTGGAAAATGTGAATTATGATTACGGGGCCGGCCTGTCTTTTGAGACGCATGCCCTGGACAACATATCACTGGATATAGAAGAGGGCAGCATAGTCGGCCTTATCGGGCCGACGGGCTCCGGGAAATCGACTCTGCTGCAGCAGATGAACGGTCTTCTCAGACCGTCGTCAGGCAGTGTATATTTTCGCGGCGAGGATATATCCAGCCGCAGCTTCGATTCGCGTACCCTGTGTTCCCGGGTGGGGATCGTCTTCCAGTACCCGGAATACCAGCTCTTCAGCGAGGACGTTATCAGCGATGTAATGTTCGGCCCGCTTAATATCGGCCTGAGCCATGATGACGCGAGACGCAGGGCTGAGGAGGCGCTGCAGATGATGGGGATAAGCGGAGACGAGCTGAAGCTGTCGCCGTTTGAGCTGTCGGGCGGCCAGAAGCGGCGGGCAGCCATCGCCGGCGTCGTCGCGATGGAGCCGGAAGTGCTTGTGCTGGATGAGCCTACAGCCGGACTTGACACGGCCGGCAGGAAAGACCTTATCGACACCATCATCAGCATGCGCGGAAAGCGAAAGATGACTGTCATCTGGTCATCACATTCGATGGAAGATATGGCGAGCTATGTTGAGCGCCTGATCGTGATGTACAAGGGCGCTGTAGTCAGAGACGGGACTCCCGCGGATGTCTTTCGCGACGCACAGTACCTGGAGCAGATAGGGCTGGCGGTGCCGGAGGCATCTTATATGATCAGGGAGCTGAGAACCAGGGGCATCGGCGTCGAGGAGGGCGCGATAACCCTTGAGCAGGCAGCTGACAGCATAATGGCGGCATGGAACAGAAGCAGGAAGAATGGTTTGGAACAGCTGTAAGAAGATGGGCTGAGATCCTGCCGCAGACGGCGGCAGAGAGCAGGGCCGGAAAGGAGCTGGGGAATGGTTCGTGACGTGACGATAGGTCAGTACTATCCGGTGAATTCGGCCGTACACAGACTTGACCCGCGGGTAAAGCTCCTGGGGACGCTCCTGTTCCTGATCTCAGTATTTTTTATAAACAATGCCGAGACATTTGTGATCGTCACATTTTTCCTGATCCTGGTGATCCGGCTATCCAGAGTACCTTTCAGGCTGATGCTGCGCAGCATGCGGGCCATCCTGGTGATCCTGGTTATCACATTTATCATCAGCGCCCTCTTCACTCCGGGGACAGAACTCTGGCGGGCGGGCGCTGTAAAGATCACCCGCGAAGGCTTAAACAGCGGCATTTACATGAGCCTGAGGCTGGCGTATCTGGTGATCGGCGCTTCAGTCATGACTCTGACGACAACGCCCAACAAGCTTACTGACGGTATGGAGAAGGGACTCGGGTTCCTGAAGATCTTCCGCATCCCTGTTCATGAGCTGGCGATGATGATGTCCATAGCTTTGAGATTCATACCTATACTGATGGATGAGCTGGACAAGATAATCAAGGCCCAGAAAGCCAGAGGCGCCGATTTTGAGAGTCATGATCTTGTTAAGCGAGTCAGAGGGCTCGTTCCGATACTCGTCCCGCTGTTCGTCTCAGCAATAAGACGTGCCGATGAGCTGGCTTCAGCAATGGACGCCAGATGCTATCACGGAGGCGAAGGGCGCACGAAAATGAAGCCGCTCATCTACAGAAGGGCAGACCTCATTGCCTACGGCGTGATATTCGTATATACAGCCGCGGTAATCTTCCTCAGTATCCACCCTTTCATATGGAGGCAGTAAATGCACAGGATCAGACTGGTCGTCGCGTATGACGGCACGAACTACTGCGGATGGCAGGTACAGCCTAACGGCGTCTCTGTCCAGAAGACTCTGCAGAACGCAATCGAGGATCTCACAGGAGAAAAGATCAGGCTCACCGGCGCGAGCCGCACTGATTCCGGCGTGCACGCGCTGGGCCAGGTAGCTGTGTTTGACACGGAAAAGGAGATACCTGCCCGCAGATATGCCATGGCGATCAACCAGAGGCTGCCGGGCGATATCATCGTGCAGAGCTCCGAAGAGACGGCGGGAGATTTCCATCCGCGCTACACGAAGCTGCGCAAGACCTATGAATACCGGATACTGAACAGGCGCATGCCTCTGCCGAACGAAAGGCAGTATTCGTATTTTGTCTCCACTCCGCTGGATGTAACGGCTATGAGAGACGCCGCCGGGCTGCTGGCAGGCGAACATGATTTCAAGTCATTTTCGTCGCAGAAAAGCGATGTCAGGAGCACGGTCAGGACTATATACAGCGCAAAAGTCGAGAGACAGGGCGATGTGATCATTCTGCGCGTTATCGGAGACGGCTTTCTCTACAATATGGTCCGCATAATCGCCGGCATGCTGGTGAAGGTCGGGCTCGGTCAGAAGAGCGGTGAAGATATCAAAAAGGCCCTGGAACATCCGGGCACCCAGGCCGCGGCGCCGGTGGCGCCGGCCAGAGGACTGACGCTGGTAAGAATTGAGTACGAGCTGGAAAAACAGAAAGAAAACTGAGAAAAAGGCCTGTGGTATTAAAAAAAATAATTGACATCCGCAGGTGATTGCAATATAATTATTAATTGTGACAGTATGTTGAAAATCGGGCTTCCATGCCCCGGCAGTCCGTATTTCGCATTAAATAAAACCAGACATTAACTGACAGATCTCTGCTGTCACTTCCCAGACAGGCAGAGGCTGAAGATATTACTCCGTTTTCGGGCGGAGCTTATACCAGGAGGCATATGATGAAAAGTTTTGTAGCCAGTCCGGCGACAATCGAGAGAAAATGGTATGTAGTCGATGCATCAGGACAGACACTGGGGCGCCTTACTTCCCAGGTCGCATCGATCCTGAGAGGAAAGAATAAACCTACTTTTACGCCCAGCCTTGACACAGGTGATTATGTGATCATCGTGAATGCTGAGAAGATCAAGGTCACAGGCAAGAAGATGAACCAGAAGATATATTACAGACATTCCGATTATGTCGGCGGCTTCAGGTCGATGACATTGAAGGAACTCATGGACAAGAAGCCTGAGGATGTCATTGTCAAGTCAGTCAAGGGTATGCTCCCCAAGGGCCCTCTCGGCAGCAAGATGATAGAGAAGCTTTTTGTTTATACAGGACCTGATCACAAACATGCAGCTCAGAAACCGGAAGTTCTTGAGCTCAGATATTAGTATTGCGGAAAGGAGATAAGAGAATGGCATCAGAAAGATTTTATGGAACAGGAAGAAGAAAAAAGAGTATTGCCAGGGTTTATCTTATACCCGGTTCCGGCAAGATCACAATAAATAAAAGAGATATCGATGATTATTTCGGTTATGAGACACTGAAGGTCGTAGTTCGTCAGCCTCTGTCACTCACAGAGACAGCTGATAAGTTCGACGTTAAGGTCAATGTTGTCGGCGGCGGCTATACAGGCCAGGCAGGCGCTATCCGTCATGGCATCTCACGTGCACTTCTGCAGGTGGACGGCGAGTTCAGACCCGTTCTTAAAAAGGCCGGCTATCTCACCCGTGATCCTCGTATGAAAGAGCGTAAGAAGTACGGCTTAAAGGCTGCAAGACGCGCACCGCAGTTCAGCAAGAGATAATTTCTGGAGTTTGTTTTTGGCTGAAAAAGCCGGAAATATGAGACTTGTGTATGCTGGCAGATGTGTTGGAACTTGCTGGAAATCTGAGGATATACAGCAGGCATGCAGCACATATGCAGCAAAGTTATCAGGAAATAATAAGACATTTTTTGGTAAGAAGATTAATAGAAATCCAGAAAGATCGCTGCAAATTAAATATAGTTGATACACCAAGACCGGTGGCAATGGATCAGAAATGAACATAGCCGACCGGTCTTTATTATGCTCAAAAATTAAACCTGTCAGTCATAAGAAGCAATCAACGATGGTGTTTGTGATATAATTGATCTGGGCAGATCCGGATTTGTGATGGATTTGAAGGAGCAGAAGGATTTGTCAATTCTTGAAAAAACTGACGTATATTGGGGTACATTCTGTCAGGAAGTGAAATGTCCGGCGAACGATGCTCAAGTGAGAGCAGTTGATTTTCAGCACTGACCGGCAGATGAATTAAGACAGTGAATCAGGATTTATTGGAAAAGAAGGGAGAAAGATACAATGAGTGAAATGTATGATCTGTTATTGAAACATGTGGAGACGATTCGCAAAAAGACAGATCTTAAACCAGAAGTGGCATTAGTACTCGGCTCTGGTTTAGGAGAGTACGCACACAATATGAAAGTTGAAGCAGAGATTTCTTATTCAGAGTTGGAAGGATTTCCAGTATCTACTGTAGCAGGACATGATGGATGCTTTTTGTTCGGATATGTCGGGAAGGTCCCGGTTGTAATTATGAAAGGCCGGGTACATTATTACGAGGGCTATGAAATGCAGAATGTTGTACTTCCTATCCGGATTATGGGTATGCTGGGAGCAAAAAAACTGATTCTGACAAATGCGGCCGGAGGAATAAATACCAGCTATAAACCGGGAAATCTGATGATGATTACTGATCATATTTCAACATTTGTACCAAGTCCTCTTTGTGGAAGCAATGTGGACGAATTAGGCGTAAGATTTCCGGATATGAGCCATGTATATTGCGAAGATATGAAAAAGGCACTGAGAAAAGCCGCGGCAAATAAGGGCGTTAAGATGCAGGAAGGTGTATATGTACAGTGCTCTGGACCCAATTATGAAACACCGGCAGAAATAAAGATGCTTCGCATATTAGGTGCGGACGCTGTTGGCATGAGCACGGTATGTGAAGCAATAGCTGCCTGCCATATGGGACTTCAGGTTTGTGGGATTTCCTGTATAACTAATATGGCAGCTGGTATCCTGGATCAACCATTGGATCATAAAGAAGTTCAGAGAGCCGCAGATCAGGTTAAAGAAACCTTTGAAGGATTGATAACTGAGCTGATTGAGCGTGTGATAGAAATTCTGTAAATAAATTCTAATAATCAGTCTTCTATGGTAAAATCAAATAACCATAGGAGGCTGATTTTTTATGGCTGGAAAGAAAAAAGAAGTGTACAAGGTCAAACC
>Ga0160425_1001105_pt1 | contig 28229 bp, 26 predicted proteins | sample BioMet8_FD_108193 | JGI IMG/M metagenome (GOLD analysis project Ga0160425, IMG submission 108193) | Microbial communities from bioreactor (seeded with sewage sludge) at Lawrence Berkeley National Lab, California, USA - Biofuel... | ecosystem: Engineered > Bioreactor > Anaerobic > Unclassified ...
AGAACTATTTCCTGATTGACACTAGGACAATTATATCATGGGCTTAACTAAGCCTATTGAACAATTATTAATTAAGTTATCAAGGTACATTTATGTATCTAAAAGATATTATACAAGGAGGTAAAGCATATGGAAACTTCTGTTAACAAGGACGCTGTTATGGAGGTGTTTAATCTGCGGCGCAGTATCCGTAACTACACAGACACGCCTGTGTCTGAGGAAGATCTGCGCATGATTCTGGAAGCCGGACGTCAGGCACCGTCAGGTGAGAATTATCAGCCCTGGCGTTTTACAGTTGTCAGAGACAAAGCTAACAAGGATTTCCTTTCCAGGATGGGCAAGGCGGGAAGCGGACGCCGTTTCACAGGTGACCTGCTGTCCAAGAACATCATGGAGAGATTCGCGAAGCTGGAAGATCCCGAAAAGCGAGCCAAGGCTTTCAGAAAGCTGACCAGCGGAGATGTCTCGGCATTTGTCAATCAGGCAGATGTAATAATCATTATTTCCGGACGTCTTGATGTATGGGATGCTCCCTACGACACATCGGCAGCGATCGAGAACATGTGCCTTGCAGCTACGAGCCTTGGACTCGGCACCTGCTGGGTAGGAGCTACCACGCTGGATGTCAGGGATGAGAGACGCATAAACAAGTATTTCGGCATACCTGCAGGATTCAAGTCTTTCGCAATACTTTCCGTCGGCGAACCCAGCCGCTATCCTCATGCAAGACCGCGCCACCCGCTGTCTGAGATCGTGTTCAGGGAGAAGTTCGGCGAACCTTATTATGAGAAAGAACCTGAAGAGACAGGAAAGAAGGGGGAATAGATCATGGCATTTCTTGATGAATTAAAAGATCAGCTTTTGTTTGACTATCAGAATGAATTTTTTCACGAACGCGGAATGAGCTGTAAATACCGCCTGGTTCTGGCAGGCACGGATCTCTTTGACAAATATCTGAAGGGCACTTCCGATACTGCTGAGATCGTTGAATTCTTTAAAAAAGAAAAGCTTGCCTCAAATGTTGAATTCACGGAAGATGAGTTCCAGATAAATGAGCAGGTACATAACTGTGTATTCAGCCCTCTGTGCTCGAGATTCCTGGCGATTGGCATCCAGCCTATGTGCTGTCCTCTGACCAATGCCCTTATGAAGGCGATAGAGACAAAAACCGGACTTTCTCCGGAGATGCTGCCTGTATCACAGGAAGGTGACGTCTGCAAGGTAGGACTCGGCAAGATGGGCAACGATAATGTTGTCGATGCGAAAGGAGTGTTCTAATGAGCAAGATTCGTGAATTAAGTGAACTGATCCATGAGATACCGGATGGTTCATCGATAGGCCTTGGCGGTTTCATTATCACACGCTGCGGCATGGCTGCGGCGGCAGAAATGATAAGACAGGGTAAGAAGGATCTTACCTGCTATTCGATAATGGGCACTATGGAAGCAGATTTTCTCGTAGGCGCAGGCTGCGTGAAGGAGTACAATTACGCAGGCGGCTCTCTGGACCGTTTCGGAAGACTTGACCGTGTCAACGCAAGCATAAACAGAGGCGGAAATCCCACCAGGGTTAATGAATATTCTGCTCTCAGTCTGGCTCTGATGTTTCAGGCGGGCTCAATGGGCATTCCCTTTATACCTACAAAGGCTTTGATCGGAACAGATATGCTGAAGGCCCTGATGGAGAAGAAAACGGATACGGTGCGCATGGGGAAAGATCCCTGGACAGGGGAAGACTGGCTCTACATAAAGGCCTGCCGTCCGGATTACAGTATAATCCATGCCAATGCGGTCGATGAAAACGGCAATGTTATCATCCATGGACCGAGTTGGGACCTCGAATTGGCGAAGGCAGGGAAAAAGCTTATTGTGACCGCAGAGAAGCTTGTCTCCAACGAATACGTCAAGGCGCATCCGGAAGAGGTAGCAATTCCCAGCGCATTCACTTACGCGGCTGCTATTGTTCCCGCCGGCTGCTATCCTACATGCATTTTCGGTGAATGGGATTTTGACGCCAAGGCTCTTTACTATTACAGCAGAGTAAACCAGGATGATAAGCTTTTTAAAGAAATGCTGGATGAATATGTCTACGGAACGAAGGATCACTATGAATTTATTCAGAAGGTGGGCGGACTTAAAAAACTGTCGGAGCTGCAGGTGGATTCCACTAAGAGCTATCGTATCCAGGATCTGTCTAAGCCGAATCTGTAAGGAGGAGAGATATGGAATATTCGACCAATGAACTGATGTGCGTTTCGGCTGCTATGAGGCTGAAGGACGGTATGAACGTGGCTGTAGGCGTCGGCCTGCCTCAGATGGCCTGCTTTCTTGCTAAATTTACTCATGCCCCTGCACTGAACCTGTTTTATGAGCTGGGTGTATATAACCCGTATCCCGTTGACACAGGCGTAGGTCTGTCAGATCCGCGTATATGGTATCAGTGTGACTATTACACAGGCTTTTTGGGCGCTCTTGGCCAGATACTGGCCGGCGGACATGTAGATGTCGGATTCCTCGGCGCGCTGCAGTGCGACAAGTACGGCAATCTCAACACAACGCATATCAAGAAGTCGGACGGCGGCATCCGTCATTTCACAGGTTCCGGCGGCGCGGCAGATATTGCCAATATGGCCAGGAACGTATTTATCATCCAGAAGCATGAGAGCCGCAAGGTATGCGAAGCTGTTGATTTTGCTACAAGTGTAGGCTGTTACAAGGGCGGTAATTCACGCCAGGAAAATGGTATACCTGCATTTGAGGGCGTGACGGTATTTACTAACCTCTGCATCATGAAGACCGGCAAAGAGTCCGGACAGCTTGAGCTTCAGTCGCTGCACCCCGGTGTAACGATCGAACAGCTCAAGGAGAATACAGGTTTCGACCTCATCATTCCCAAGGACTATGAGATCACTCCTGAACCGGACCATGAATACCTTGATATCCTGCGCAATGTGGTAGACCCTAAGAAAATTTATATTAAGTAATCTGGCCTTGTGACCGGAACGACCCGGCTCACATTTGGATCTCCCTCTTATCAGTCAAGGTCTTTAAATCGCATGAACAGCATTGAGACCTTGACTGAATCTACAAATGATGCAGCAGCACCTTCATAGAAACTGAAAGGGAAAAATATGAAAAAAGTGAACGCAAAGAGCATAATAGTGTATCTTTTAGGCCTGATGGTAATGGCCCTGGGAATCATGCTCATGAAAAAAGCTGTCCTCGGGATAACCCCGGTCTCATCGGTACCTCTGTCCCTCAGTGAGGCTATCCCGGCACTGTCATTCGGTGCCTGGACGACGGTATTCCAGGTAGCATGTACAGTGGCAGTTATTATCGTCGAGGGCAAGATAACGATAAAGAATCTGTTATTGTTCCCCATGAGTATAATTTTCGGTATGTTCCTGGACGCGGTGGCAGTCTTGATGACTTTCAAGGTCGCAACGCTGCTGGGACGCTATGGTATACTCGTATTCGGAATATTTGTTGAGTCATTTGGTATCGCTACGGTAAATAAAGTAGACCTTATGCTTCCGTCGCCCGATACGCTTATCAGATCAGTATCTTACCGTGTTCATATGGATTATCCTCTGGTAAAGAACATCGGTGACTGTATCTGGATCGCGATCGCGGTAACAATCGAACTTACGTCTATCCATAAGCTCCAGGCTGTATATATAGGCACAGTGGTCGCAGCCATACTTATGGGACGTTTCATCAAATTCTGGAATATCACTGTTTACAAGCCTAAAAAGGCCGCGGCTCAGGAAAGCTGAGATAATCAGGCAGTCTTTTGATGACCCTCCGCAGGAAGTTTGATCCAGGCTGTCGTATCCGGCTTGCTGCCGCATAGGATGGCTCAATATCAGGTGGTTAATATGGATATATTTGATACGATTCAAAAGAGACGCAGCGTTAGAAAGTACAGGCCTGACACTATATCAGATGAAGTACTTCAGAAGATCATTGATGCAGGAACATGGGCACCATCCGGACTGAATCTTCAGCCCTGGTATTTTGTGGCAGTAAAAAGTGATGAGAAGAAAAAGGAACTGCTCGCGATCATGGAAGATGTCAGCAATGATATCGGCAGTGAGCTTGAGAGCAGATTCCCGGAGAATCCCGGGCTTGTATATGAGACCAGAAATTTTATACGCACTCTGGGGAACGCTCCGGTGATAATCCTGGCATTTCTGTACAGAGATGACTATGAGGACCAGAGGTCGGCAATGCTTGGCGTAGCGGCGGGAGTGGAAAACATGCTTATCGAGGCCAAGGGCCTTGATGTCGCTTCCTGCTGGCTGACAGCAGCTATTCAGACAGGCTACGGCCCTGAGATACGCAGGCATTTCGCGGACGGCAAGGGTGATCTGGTAGCCATTGTAACGCTTGGCTATACTGACAGATGGCCCAAGGATATACCACGCAAGATAAATCGTTCTGTAATTGTCTGATTAAGACAAAAAAATACTCTTTCGATAACGCCTGATCCAGCCAGGCGGAGAAGAAAGAGTATTTTTTTTTAATAATCGAGCTGATCAAGAGGCAGGTACTGCTTGATGTCGTGAGGCATACAGTGGAGAGCGTGTTCAGCCTGCCTTTCGCCGGTGCCAGGCATTCCCGCCTTGACCCATACTATATACAGGCTCGAGGCCCCGTACGCGTTGAACTGCAGCGCGAATTCGATGCTTTCGTCTATGTTTTCCTTGCCGTAGTGATCTATGATATATTTCTTGTAGTAATTGTAGGTCTGCAGGCGGATCGCCTCGGAAAGAGAATTTTGTCCATCCATCGCGCAGGCCTGTTTCATGAAGTTCCTGTATTTCTGGGCTTCAGTGTACAGATGCGCGAGATATGCGAAATATCCGGAGGTCTGCAGGATCCGCCTTTCTCCGATGAGAGTGCCGCAGAAGATCCAGTAGATCAGGTCGTTTTTATCTTTGAAATGGTTGTAGAACGTCTGACGTCCCGTTCCGGCACGCTGGACAATATTGCAGACAGTTATCTTCGCCAGAGGTTTTTCGTCGGTCAGTTCGATAAGGGCATTTGCCAGGAGCCTCTTCACATTGATCGCCATAATAGGATCCCCCCATTCGTGAATTGAAAAATACTTATCCGCTACCTGCATTGTACTTCATGAGATTTGGAAAGTCTAATGCCTTTGCTGAATAGGGTATCATGCAGATAACGCATAAAAAATGCCGCTAAAGCAGTTATGCTTCGCTGATCTGTTCCCTGATATAGGAGCAGAATGCCTCGGTGATACCGGAAAGTGTACCATGGTTTTTCCAGGCAAGCACAGATGACATGGTGATGGCAGGCTCAAAGGGTATAAAATCCAGGCCCTCGAAGCTGGAATCCAGGTGCAGGCATATGACATTGCCCATGCCGGATCTCACCAGCATCGCGGCGCTGTACATGGTGTTGTAGGTGCCGACGTTGACAGATGCGATCTTATCGGCAGAAATTCCCGACAGTTCTTCAAACACATGCCTGATCAGCTTGTTGCCTGTCGTTACGACAGGGGTGCCGGCAAGCTCGTGGACAGTTACGTGATCGCGGCCTGCCAGAGGAGAGTCTTCTCTTGTCAGTATGCCCCATTCCTCTTCTTGTCTCATCTGGATAAATTCGAGGCTGCCGAGCGGTATACATTCCGGCAGCAGGACAAAATCGACGGTCCCCTGCTCTAAGCGGTCGAGCATGTATCCGGCATTCCCGGTCATCATTTTAAAGCGTACCTTCGGATGAAGCTGGTGGAAGCTGTAGATAAGGTCGGAAAGCTCTTTTATGCTTCTCATCTCCCAGCAGCCTATGATGATCTCGCCGATCAGCTCCGAGCGGGATTCAGTGATCTCAGCCCTGGCCATCTCTTGGGTATCGATGATCTCCTGCGCCCGCCGGCGGAAGAGCTGGCCCTCGTTCGTCAGCTGGACATTATGCTTGTTGCGGTTCAGCAGCCTGACCCCCAGATCCTCCTCAAGCTTCATCAGCTGACGGGAGACTGTGGGCTGCGTCACATGCAGCAGCTGTGCTGCCTTTGTCATGTTTTCTTCCTTCGCGACAGCCAGAAAATACTCTAAAACGCGTGTGTCCATGATAATTCCTCATAGGCAGCCTGTGAGGGCTGCCATATAAAAATGTACATATATTGAGTTATATGCAGGTGTACAAAAGAATGAGATTGTCTTTATTTTGACAGTGCGGATGATATGTCAACAAGGGGACAAGCACCGCTTAATGTGCCTGTAAATTTAACGGTTTCTCAGTTAAAATAAAAACATATCAGGGGGGAAAACACATAAGATAATAATTCTAAGATGCCTACATTATAACATCAAATTTCCCTGATGTCTAAGGTATTTTGCATTATTTGTCCACATGTGGACAAATAATCCGTATAAGGAGGAAAAGAAAATGGCAATGTTATTGACAGAAGATCAGGAAGACATTAAATCAGTAGTCCGCAATTTCATGGAAGGCGAAGTAAAGCCTGTTATGAGCGAGTACGACAGAACGGGTGATTTCCCTACTGAGCTCTATGAGAAGGGATTTGAGATCGGCCTTCACAGCATGAATATCCCTGAGGAATACGGCGGTCTCGGGCTGGACAACCAGACCATGGCAGTTGCCCTTGAAGAGATGGGACGTGTCGATCCGGGCTACGCTATCACTATGCTGAGCAGCGCGCTCACGCTTAAGGATGTACTTGTAGGCGGAAATGAAGAGCAGAAGAAGAGAGCTGCAGATCTTATCATTCCCGGCGGGTACGGTACATTCACCATGACAGAACCTGATTCAGGCTCTGATGCTGTAAGCCTTAAAACCACAGCGGTAGAAGACGGTGACTGCTATGTTCTCAATGGTACAAAGTGCTTTGCCACCAACGGCGGATACGCTGATCTGTTTGTGATAATTGCCACTGTTGACAGGAAGCTCCGCTCGAAGGGCACAGTAGCTTTTATGATGGAGAAAGGGATCCCCGGACTTTCCATCGGCTCACATGAGGACAAGATGGGACTTCGTCTTTCCAACACTGTGACTATGTATCTGGATGATGTCAGGATACCCAAGGCAAATATGCTCGGCGGCATCGGCGACGGCATCAAGATCGCGCTCCACGGACTTGATGTGGGCAGACTGTACAATTCAGCTATCTCCGTGGGTATCGCTCAGCATGCTATAGAGGAAGCGACAGCGTACGCCAAGATACGTAAGCAGTTTGGCAAGCCGATCATTGAGAATCAGGCGATCCAGATGATGCTTGCCGACATGCAGATGAACACAGAGGCAGCACGCTGCATGGTACATAATTCCATGAAGCTTGTGGATGAGGGCGTTGAGAACTTCAGTCTCGAGGCTTCCTGCTGCAAGGCATTTGCCAGCGACAATGCAGTTAAGTGCGCTACTGACGCCATCCAGGTGTTCGGCGGCTACGGCTACAGCAAAGAGTATCCCGTGGAGAAGATCTTGAGAGACTCCAAGATATTCCAGATCTTCGAGGGCACGAACCAGATCCAGAGGATCGTTATCGCAAGGGAAATGGGCAACAGATATTAAGAAGCTGCCCGCTGACTTCGCGGCATATAAGAAATCGCAGGAGCGTAATAATGGACAAAAATTATTTTGCCGGACTTAAGGTGCTTGATCATACGAGGTACCTGCTGGGCGGATACTGCACTCAGGCATTCGCCGATATGGGAGCCGAGGTAATAAAGATCGAAAGCATGGGCGCCGGTGACTTCTGCCGCACGGAAGAGCCGATGAGAAATGGCGTGAGCCATTATTTCTCGGCGCTCAACCGCAGCAAGAAGAGCATCGCGATCAACCTCAAATCTGAAGAAGGCAGAAAAGCATATTTCAGGCTTACTGCAGGTGCTGACATAGTTGTGGAGAATTTCAGGCCAGGCGTGATGAAAAAACTCGGTATCGACTATGAGGCCGAGAAAGCCGTAAAACCTGATATAGTGCACTGCAGCATGACAAGCTTCGGAGAAGATGATCCCAGGAGCATGATGGCGCTGCACGACATCAATTTTCAGGCATTGTCGGGATATCTGTCGGTCAACCACGGGGGGATCACTCCTATACATATGGTAGACGTGTCGACCGGCATGGTCGCGATCCAGAGCATACTGGCAGCCCTGCTCCAGAGAAATCTCACGGGCGAGAGTCAGTACTGCGATATAAAGATGTTTGATTCATTTGTATGGTGGAACTCTCTCATAGATGCAAGATGTGATTTCCAGGGAAGTGTAGACCCGAAAACACTGGATTTCCCGGCGCTTGCATATAATGTATATGAAACTTCCGACGGCGGCAGGGTATCGATAGGTATGCTGGAGGAGAAATTCTGGCGCTCGTTTCTTGAGGCGCTTGGAAGGGAAGACCTGATACCTTTCAAGCGCTGCAGGAGACAGGAAGCACCGGAAGCATTTGCCGAGCTGGAAAAAATATTTGCCTCCAGAACATTGGCTGAATGGAGAGAATGGCTGAAGGGGAAAGACATCTGCGCGATGCCCGTGAACAGCAAGAAGGAAGCGATACAGTACATCGTGGATTCCGGCACCGGTCTTATGCAGTACAAGGATTTCGAGGGTTCAGGCAGGACTCTTCAGACCTGCTGTCCAATAAGCGTATCTTCTGTGCCGGTGAGCCTTGACAAGGCAGCAGAATGCCCGAAACTCGGGGCCGACAGCATAGGCGTTCTCAAAGACACAGGCTATTCGGAGGAAGAGATAAAACATATGCTTGATGACAGGATCATAGAAGTGAATCTGTGACATAAGGCATGCAGTGACAGTGGATCACATTCACCTAGATAAATTAAATAAAATAAGGAAGGAAAAAAGCTATGGAAAACAATGTAAGACTCAGCGAGAAGGAATTATATGACCTTCGTATGAAGATCCGCAAGGTCAATGAAGTTGATCTTGAGGCACTTTCGCCGCAGTGTGAACACGATAGTGTATTCCCGAAGGAAATGTGGGAGATCGGCAGAAAGAACGATATGTTCCGTCTTTCTCTGCCTGTTCAGTACGGCGGCATGGGACTCTGCTTTGAGCAGTATTTTACCCTGCTTGAGGAGATCGCGCGCGGCAACGGCGGCATGAGAATGTTCTGGCATGTAGCCAACGGACTCAGCTGGGAGATCATGTGTGAGCGCGGTACCGAGGAAATGAAGAACAAGTACCTTCCCCTGATGGGCAAGGGAGAATTCTTTACCGCGTTTGCGCTTACAGAGAAGGACTGCGGCTCAGGTGCCGATATCCGCACCAAGGCTGAGAAGAAGGGCGACAAGTGGGTGATCAACGGCAGCAAGACACTTATTTCCTTTACGGATGTCTGCGACGCGTACTATTTTATAGCGGTAACAGATGAGAACAAGAGGAAAAAGGGCGGCCATACAGCATTTTTCGTACCTGCTGACACCCCGGGACTCAGGGTCGAGAACATGCCTCATATGATGGGCTGCAGAGGCGCAGGCCATGGCAACGTATTCCTTGAGAACGTTGAGGTTCCTGACGAGTACCGTATGGGCGAGGTAGGAGAAGGCCTTACAGTATTCCTTCACGCGCTGGCGATCTCCAGAGCTTCGATCGGCGTATGTCTGCTCGGCATGTCGCAGAGATTCCTCGAGATGGCAGTCAAGCGTTCCAAGGACCGTGTGACATTCGGAAAAGCTCTTGCACAGCGTCAGGCTATACAGCAGCAGCTTGCCGACATGGCAACACAGGTAATGGCTCTGCGTCTCCTTGCCCGTGAGTGCGCAGTCCAGATAGACAACGATGTAGAGGATCTTGAGATGATCACCTCCATGCTCAAGCTTCACGGTATCGACACTGTCAAGCTTGTATCCGACGGAGCTCTCGAGATCATGGGCGGAATTGGCTACTTCGAAGACAATCCGTACGGACCTCTGGAGAGAATGTACCGCGACGCGCGTGGTATGTGGCTTGAGGAAGGCCCCCGCACCGTTCAGCGTCTGACACTTGTCCGCGACGTCATCGCCCGCGACGGTGAGATCAGGCACAACAATTACTGCTGATAAACTTTCATATATAAAGACCCGGACCCTGTTTCAGGAAATAAACAATACCTTATTCATTTTATGCCCCCGAATGTGATATCCGGGGGCATATTTGCCATATCCGGCAAAAGACCTGTACTTATCAGCCCGTGCGTGGTAGAATGAACAGGAAAGCTGCGGTCATCTGATAGAATAAGATCTTCACAACAGGCTGCTGTCATAAAAATAACTGTAAATGGCATTTGCACGGAATAGTGCATATCAGGGGAAACAGGTGAGAATCCTGTACGAACTCGTCACTGTGATCAGGTCATAATGATCTGGAAGCCAGGCTGCCTGACATTTACTGATTTTCGGAAAGACCGGATCACGAGTAATTGATCTGTTGTCCAATAGACGATAGAATGTCATAAAATGACTCCGTGGGATGGTTTTGCCCTGCGGAGTTTTTGTTTTATGGGAATTTTCGAAGCTTTCGTTTCAGGCTGGGACCGCATTACGCGGCCTTTTCAAGGAGGAAAAATTATGAGAAAGCTGAAAAAATACCTGTTGACAGTGCTTATGGCGGCAGCGATGATGCTGTCTGTGACCGCGTGCGGCGGGGCTTCAGGCTCAGGTGCCGCGCAGACGAAAGAATCGGCGTCAGTATCAGTCTCCCAGGAGCAGACTGCCGCGCAGTCATCAGCGCAGGGCCAGACATCGGTATCATCCGGCAGCACGGTGAGCTTTAAGGATATGACGGGACAGGAGATCAAGCTGACAGAACCCGTCAAGAGGATAGTCGCGCTGACGCCTTCTGACTGCGAGATACTATATGATCTCGGGGCAGGAGACCTGCTGGTCGGCAGGGGAGAGAACTGTGATTATCCGGCTGATGTCTCCAAGGTGGCGTCGGTGCAGTCGGGCGACGATACTAATATAGAGCAGATAATAGCTCTTGACCCGCAGGTCGTCATCATGGGAAGCATGGCTCAGACCAAGGAACAGGTGAAGGAGCTGGAGGACAAGGGGATAACGGTGGTTGTCTCCGAAGCGACAGATATCGAGGGTGTGTACACTTCCGTCGATATGATCGGCAAGGTAGTCGGCAAAGAGGATAAGGCGGCCGAGATCATTAAGGAAATGAAGACAAAATTTGCCGACCTCAAGGAGAAGGCGGCAAAGGCAGCCAGCGGCAGCACGAAGAGCGTCTATTTTGAGGTGTCCCCGCTGCAGTATGGGCTGTGGACAGCCGGGAAGGGCACCTTTATGAATGAGATCGCGCAGATGCTGGGGCTTAAGAACTGCTTTGACGATCTGGACAGCTGGGCCGAGGTATCAGAGGAGCAGGTGCTCCAGAGGAACCCTGACTATATCGTGACCATTACGATGTACGGCGGCAGCGGCACAACACCCAAGGATGAGATAATGTCCCGCAAGGGCTGGGAGAACGTGACGGCTGTGAAGAACGGAGCGATCCTGAACCTGCAGAACAATGAACTGTCAAGGCCGGTCCCCAGACTTACTGAAGGAGCAGAGCAGCTGTATGAACTTGTCTATGGAAGCAGCAGTAAATAATGATAAGCAAAAGGACAGGCGCAGGCCGGGCCGTGAAGGCCTGAGCCCGCTCGCCTGTACCGTTTTCGCGCTGGTCACGGTATTCACATTTGTCCTGTGCATATGCCTGGGAAGTGTAAATATACCGGCGGGTAAGATTTTCAGCACCTTTGCGTCCGCAGTCTCTGGCAGCGCGTCCGCTGACCAGACTGAATACGCGATACTGCTGACGGTACGGCTGCCGAGGGTGCTGTGCGTCGCCCTGACAGGCGCGAGCCTTGCTTTAAGCGGCGCTGCCATGCAGGGGCTGCTGAGGAATCCGCTCGCGGACGGGTCGACGCTGGGCGTGTCATCCGGCGCCTCTCTGGGCGCGGTGATCGCCATGGCCTTCGGCGCCATAGTACCGGGACTGCCCGCCTCGGGCACGATGATAATGGCGATGCTGTCTGCGTTTTTATCTATGATGATCATCATCGTGCTCGCGTACAAGATAGATTATTCCCTGTCCACTAATACCATCATACTGATAGGGATCATCTATTCGATGTTCATGAACAGCATCATTTCACTGATACTGACGATGGTGCCGGATAAGATAAAAAACATTACTTTCTGGACGATGGGATCGCTGGCCGGCAGCAGCATGAAAAACGCGGCTGTGCTGGCGGCGGCGCTGCTTGTCTGCGGCACGGTCATCCTCCGCTACGCGGATGAGCTGAATGCGTTTTCGATAGATGAGACGAATGCCGCCAATATCGGCGTGTCCGTCAAAAAAGTCCGCCTGGTCATACTGATCATGGTGTCAGTGCTTATCGGCATCTGCGTGTCGACAGGCGGCACTATTGCCTTCGTGGGGCTGGTCACGCCGCATATCGTGCGTATAATTACCGGGCCGAACCACAGGAAGCTCCTGCCGGCGGTGCTTTTTACAGGCGCGGTCTTCCTGATGCTGGCGGATCTGCTGGCGAGGATGATATTCCGTCCGCGGGAGCTGCCGATAGGCGTGATAACTTCCTTTGTCGGCGCTGTCGTTTTTGTCTTCATTTTTTACAGATCGAGGAGCAGGAGAGCATGAAAACATTGCTGCAGGTGCAGGATCTCTGCGTGTCGTACGGCAGGACTCATATCGTAGAGGACGTAAGTTTTTCCCTGGACGAAGGACAGTGGCTCATGCTGGTGGGTCCGAACGGCGCCGGCAAATCCACGATAGTAAAAGCTGTAATGCAGGATACGGAGTACTCCGGCGATGTCCTTTACCGTGGGAAAAATGTCCGCGGCATCAGGCCCGGCGAGCGGGCCCGGTATATAGGGGCGCTCAGCCAGAACTATTCTGTGGGTTTTGCCTACACTGTCGGGGAGGTCGTCAGGCTCGGACGTTATGCCTACGGTAAAGGACTGTTCCGCAGCAGCGCCCCGGACAGTCATGTGGAAAACGCTCTCAGGCTCACCGGCATGACTGAGCTGGCCGACCACTCTGTCCTGCAGCTCTCCGGAGGAGAACTGCAGCGTACTTTCCTGGCCCAGGTCTTTGCCCAGGACCCTAAGATACTGATCCTGGATGAGCCCACGAACCATCTCGACCTGATCTACCAGAAGCAGGTGTTTTCTCTTATCACGGACTGGCTCAGACAGCCGGGCCGGGCGGCGATCTCTGTCGTCCATGACCTGAGCCTGGCCAGGGCTTACGGAACAGAGGCGCTGCTTCTGGACAAGGGCAGGATCGCTGCGCAGGGGCCGGTCCGGAAAGTGCTGTCCTCCGAATACCTTGACGGGGTATACGGAATGGACGTCTGCAGATGGATGGGCCAGATGCTGGGCCAGTGGAACTGATCTTCGCCGTGCCGACTGCATGATGGCAGTCTGATAATAATTGTCCTCTCTTATGACATAGAGATCTCCCGGTCAGCCGGACTTGAGAAAGCCGCTGCCAGGGAGATCTTTTTTGTACCATAAACAGTACATTTGTGATAAATAATCCGCAAACTCATACCTATCCCGACATTGCCTCCTCCGACTTCACGGGACTTTGTGAAAAATTATCAGCGGAAATTGGACAAATAGTATGAATTGTACCTGAAAAACATTAAATTTGACAGTAAAAAGATTGTTAAAATAATAATATGACACAAAAATAACTTATTAAAAAGCAATTGAAATTACAATTATATTATAATATACTATAAAAAATATATGGCATATATGGTACAAAGTCCATAATTACTATCCAATGATTCAATGATCAATACGTATATTTATGAGGAGGTGTAGAAATTGGAACAGAAGATTACTGACATTTCTGAGAAACAGGGATGCGGCTGCGGCAGCGACGCCGAGCAGCTGAAACTGGTGACAGAGATGACAAAGGATTACCACAGTAAAGGGAGATCCCTGATCCAGGTGCTGTATATGGCACAGGGGATGTACGGATCGCTGCCGCTTGAAGTCCAGAAGATTATCGCTGAAGAGATGGGGCTTTCGCTCTCACATGTTGCGGGAGTCGTTTCTTTTTACTCTTTCTTTACGACGAAGCCCCGCGGCAAGCATACCATCAGAGTGTGCCTGGGCACGGCATGTTATGTCCGCGGCGGTAAGAAGAACGTCGAGAAGTTTGAAGATCTTCTGGGGATCGAAGTCGGTGAAACTACAGATGATCGTGAATTCACACTCGAAGTGGCGCGCTGCATAGGCGCCTGCGGCCTCGCACCGGCCATGATGATCGACAATGACGTTTATAAGCAGGTGCATCCGGGGAAGATCGAGGGCATACTCAACTTCTACCGGAAGAGTGAAGAAGGGAGCGACGCCGTATGATCAATGGCATAGATGACCTTAAAAGGATAAAAGAGGAATATTTGCATAGTCTTGGAACATATAAATATCAGGCTCTCGTCTGCGGCGGTACCGGCTGTGTATCCGCAGGAGGCGAGAAGATCGCCGAGACGCTGAAGGAAGCATTGGCAGAACACGGACTCACTGACCAGGTAAAGGTCATCCGCAGAGGGTGCATGGGCACATGCGCCGTCGGTCCGGTATTGTATGTACTTCCGGATGAGACATATTATACAGAGCTCACGCCTGAGAAGACAAGAGAGATCGTAGAGTCACATTTTATCAACGGTGTTCCGGTAGAGAAGTACACGTTTTACGATAACATTGAGAAGCGCCACGCGCTGGATATCCATGAGGTTGCTTTCTTCAAGAACCAGATCAGGATAGCGCTGCGCAACTGCGGTCTCATCGACGTTGACACTGTTGACGCCTATATAGCCCACGATGGCTACCTGGCTATCGCGCAGGCACTGCAGAAGGATCCGAAGCTCGTCGTTGACGAGATCAAGGCTTCAGGCCTAAGAGGCCGCGGCGGAGCCGGATTCCCGACAGGTGTTAAGTGGGAAGCTGCCTACAAGCAGAAGGCAGGACAGAAATACATGGTCTGCAATGGTGATGAGGGCGACCCGGGCGCATTCATGGACCGTTCCATTTTCGAGGGCGACCCGCACAGCGTGATCGAGGGCATGATGCTCGGCGCGTACGCGTTCGGAGCCAGCCAGGGATATGTCTACATCCGCGCGGAGTATCCCATCGCGCTGCAGCGTCTGGAGGCAGCTATTAAGACAGCGAAGGAGAACGGTATCCTGGGCGATCATATATTCGGCAGTGATTTCAACTTTGACATCGAGGTCAGGATCGGAGCCGGGGCATTTGTCTGCGGCGAGGAGACAGCCCTGATGAATTCGGTCGAAGGCCTGCGCGGCGAGCCCAGACAGAAACCTCCATTCCCGTTTGAGGCCGGTCTGTATGGCTGCCCGACTATCATCAACAATGTCGAGACCCTGGCCAATGTGCCCGCGATCATGCTGAACGGGGCGAAGTGGTTCAGGCAGTTCGGCACTGAGAAGAGTCCGGGCACCAAGGTCTTCGCACTCTCGGGCAAGGTCGTCAACACAGGTCTTGTCGAGGTGCCGATGGGCATACCGCTCGGCGACGTGCTCTACACCATCGGCGGCGGCTGCATCGGCGGCAAGCAGTTCAAGGCGGTACAGTCAGGAGGACCTTCAGGCGGCTGTCTGACGGTGGAGCACCTGAACATACCCATGGATTATGATTCTCTGGCATCAGTCGGAGCCATCATGGGTTCAGGCGGACTGGTCGTCATGGATGAAGACACCTGCATGGTAGATACGGCCCGCTACTTTATGGATTTCATCAAGGATGAGAGCTGCGGCAAATGTGTGCCGTGCCGCATAGGCACCACGCGTATGCTGGAGATACTGGAGCGCATCACCAAGGGCGAGGGCACTGAAGATGACATAGCTCTCCTGGAAGAACTGTCCTTCACACTGAAACAGGCTGCTATGTGCGGACTGGGACAGACCGCCTCGAACCCTGTACTTTCGACGCTGCGCTATTTCAAAGACGAGTATATGGATCATATCAAACATCATCACTGCGAGGCAGGCGCCTGCGCTGATCTGTTTATATCTCCCTGCTCGAATGCCTGCCCGGCAAATGTCAATGTTCCGGGTTACATGGCACTGATAGCGAACGGACGCTTCATAGACGCGTACGACCTGATCCGACAGGAGAACCCGATGCCTTCGGTCTGCGGCAGGATCTGCACCCATCCCTGCGAGAAGAAGTGCCGCCGCGCCAGCGTTGATGAGGCTCTGGCTATCTGCGACCTGAAGCGTTTCGCGGCAGATTATGCTTTCAACAACCAGAACGAGCGCGTGGAAAAGCCTTCAGATCCGCAGAACGGCAAGAAGGTCGGGATCATCGGCGCAGGACCTTCAGGACTGACCTGCGCGTATTACCTGGCGCGTCTGGGATATGAAGTAAATGTTTACGACCAGAGCCCTGTCGCCGGCGGAGTGCTCAACTATGGCATCCCTGAATATCGTCTGCCGGCAGCCGTACTCGGCCGCGAGATACGTGAGATGCAGAAATCGGGATTCCAGATCCATCTCAACAAAGAGATCGGCAAGGACATTTCCTTCGAGACGCTGCGCTCACAGAATGACGCGGTCTACATCGCCATCGGAACACAGTTCCCTCAGAAGGCCGGTGTTGAAGGTGAAGACCTGCCGGGCGTGATCCCCGGGCTTACCTTCCTCAAGGAGACAGCTCTTAACCACAGCTACGACCTGACAGGAAAGACCGTAGCCGTGATAGGCGGCGGCAACACCGCGATCGACTCGGCAAGGACGGCTGTCCGCCTCGGCGCTAAGAAGGTAATGATACTCTACCGCCGTACCCGTGACGCTATGCCGGCAAATGAAAGCGAGGTCGAGGAAGCCCTCGAGGAGGGCATAGAGCTCATCACGCTCGTATCGCCGGAACGCTTTATCGCCGGAGAGGATGGCAATCTGGCTAAGGTCGAGTGCCTTCGCCGCGAGGTCAGCAACTTTGATAAGAGCGGCAGGCGCAACATACGCGCGATCGAAGGCTCGAACTATATGATAGATGTTGACGTTGTCATCCCGGCTGTCAGCCAGCATGCGGACTTCCCGTTTATCCCGAAGGACAGCATTTCGACGACGCCGTGGGGAACGCTGGAGATCGACCCCGATACACAGATGACGACAGACCCGGCAGTATTCGCGGGCGGCGATATCACCCGCGGGTCGGATGTGGCCATCCGCGCGATCGCCGACGGCAAGAGAGCCGCGGCATCCATCGACAAGTATCTCGGCGGCAAGGGTGAGCTCAACAAGGGCAGAAAGATCGACATTCCTGAGGTCATCGACCCCGATGAGGTCACCGCGCACAGCAGGTTCGAGATGGAGCAGATACCGCTGAACAAGAGAAAGACGACATTTGATGAAGTGACCATCGGCTACCATAAACTCAATGCCATGGCAGAAGCAATGCGCTGCCTGCACTGCGACAGGAGGTGAAAAAAATGATCAATCTTACAATTAACGGAAAGGCAGTGTCCGCAGCAGAAGGTACGACCATCCTGGAGACAGCGAGGCAGAATGACATACATATCCCGAATCTCTGTTATCTGAAAGATGTACATAAATTCGGATCCTGCCGTATTTGCGTTGTGGAAGTGGAGGGTATGAAAAACCTGCAGGCTTCCTGCCTGTGCACTGTGCGTGAGGGCATGGTCGTCCACACTAATTCGCCGGCCGTACGCCGTGTGCGCAAAACGCTTTATGAGCTGATGATCTCGGATCACCCGAAGGATTGTCTCGGATGCGCGAGAAATCAGAGCTGCGAGCTCCAGGCACTCGGAAGAGAGCTGGGTGTCGACGAGTGCCGCTTCGAGGGCAGGCATTCGGAAAGCCGTATAGATATTTCACCCTCGATAACGAGAGATACCGCCAAATGTATACTCTGCCGTCGCTGCGTTACGGTGTGCGGGCAGGTACAGGAGGTAGGCGCGATCGAGTGCCAGAACAGAGGCTTCAAGTCAGTTATCTCGCCTGCGATGGGGCTTCCGCTGGAGACCACGAACTGCGCTATGTGCGGTCAGTGTACAGTCGTATGCCCGACAGGCGCGCTGAAGGAGACCGACGGCATCACTCCGGTATGGTCCGCGCTGGAGGACAAGGGAAAAGTGACAGTAGTTCAGGTGGCACCCGCGGTACGCGCGGCGCTGGGAGAAGAATTCGGCATGCCGACAGGCACCAGGTGCACCGGCAAGATAGCGGCTTCACTGCACGCGCTGGGCTTTGACCATGTCTTCGACACCAACTTCGCGGCGGATCTCACGATCATGGAGGAAGGCACGGAGCTGCTTCACAGGCTTCAGTCGGCGCTCACCGGCGGAAATGCCGTGCTTCCGATGCTGACTTCCTGCTCACCAGGCTGGATCAAGCATGTCGAGCACGCGTTCCCTTATGAGCTGGATCATCTGTCCACCTGCAAGTCGCCGCACACGATGATGGGCGCGGTGGTCAAATCATTTTACGCAGAGAAGCTGGGCATCGATCCGCATAATATCTTCATGATCTCCGTCATGCCCTGTACCGCGAAGAAGTTCGAGATACAGAGGCCGGTCATGGAGGTCGACGGACTGCGTGACGTAGACGCGGTCCTGACTACGAGGGAGCTGGCCGCCATGATCCGCTCCGCGGGTATCGAATTCACTAACCTGGAAGACGAAAAATTCGACAGGCCGCTGGGACTGAATTCCGGCGCGGCGGATATTTTCGGTGTGACAGGCGGCGTTATGGAAGCCGCGCTCCGTACAGTCTATGAATTGGTGACCGGACGCGAACTTCCATTTGCGAATCTTCATGTGACACCCATCGTCGGGCTTGAAAAGGTAAAGGAAGCGGCGATAAAGTTCGAGAATGTCCTTCCTGACTACTCGTTCCTTGAAGGTGTGACAGCCAGAGTGGCAGTCACATCGAGCCTGTCAGGCGCTGACATACTTATGAAGGGAGTTGCTGCCGGCACTTCTCCTTATCACTTCATCGAGGTGATGGGCTGTCCGGGAGGCTGCATCAATGGCGGCGGACAGCCGCGCAACCGCGAGGAAGGCTACAGGGAGAAGAGGATGAAGGCATTGTACACTGAGGATGAGTCCAAGACACTGCGGAAGAGTCACGAGAATCCTGACCTGCAGAAGCTCTATGCCGATTATCTCGGGGAACCGGGCGGCGAAAAAGCTCATCATCTGCTGCACACGAAGTATACGCCGAGAGGCAATTTCAATGAATTGCTGTAATTGAACAGCATAATAAAGTATCTCCTTATTTTATCTAATATTTAATCCTACAGCTGGGACCCGGGCATCATATGCCCGGGTCCCACAACCTTTATCCGGGAAATATTTGCCTGCATGCATTGAAAACAATTGTTGAACTGACACTGCCGTAGTGTTAGAATATTTCTGTATGTTTGGAAAATGTTTTTTGAAAGGCATCAGGAATGAGATATATTAAGGAATTTGAGGCAGGCGACAGGATCAGCGGGGTATATCTGTGCAAGTCGAAGCAGGAGCTGACATCCAGCAAGGGCAAGCAGTATCTTTCCCTGATACTGTCGGATAAGACAGGCCAGGTGGACACGAAGGTATGGAACCTCACCGACGGCATAGATGATTTTGAAGCGCCGGAATTTGTGTATATAGACGGTGACGTAAAGCTTTTCAGAAATGAGAACCAGCTCAGCCTCAGACGCCTGCGCAAGGCGGACGAGGACGAATATATTCCCTCTGACTATGTCCCCTCGAGCAAATATGATATCGAGGAGATGTACACTGAGCTCCTCGGCTACATCGACAGCGTAAAGGAAGCACACCTTCACCAGCTGCTGGAGATGTATTTTGTCAAAACGCCGCGCTTTATCGACTCATTTAAAAGGCATTCGGCGGCAAAGAACGTGCATCACGGATTTGCAGGCGGACTGCTTGAGCATACGCTGAGCGTGACAAAGCTCTGCGATTTCATGGCCGGCCGCTATCCGCTCATAAACAGGGATCTTCTCATAACCGCGGCTGTCTGCCACGATATGGGCAAGACCAAGGAACTGTCGGAATTCCCGCTGAACGAATACACTGACGAGGGACAGCTGATAGGGCATATCGTGACCGGCGTGATGATGGTCAGGGACGCGGTGCTCAGGATACCCGATTTCCCGGAGACGCTCGCCGTAGAGCTGGAACACTGCATAGTCGCCCACCACGGCCAGATGGAATTCGGCTCGCCGAAGAGGCCCGCGCTGATCGAGGCGATGGCCCTGCATCTTGCCGACCTCACCGACGCCAGGATGGAAACGATCACCGAGCTGTTCGAGAATACAGGCGATACGCTTGAATGGCTGGGCTACAACAGGTTCATAGAGTCCAACATCAGGAAGACATCCCACTGAGTATAGAAAAAAAGCTGCCGGCTTCCCAAAAGAAGACCGGCAGTTTTTGTCAGGACCAGTTTTGTCAGATCCGGCGCGCCCTATCTGCGCAGCCGTTTTTCGTCCTTGCCGAAAATAAGCTTTAAAATGCGTTCGGTAGCGTGCCCGTCGCAGGCGCCCATGAACTTTTCCCGGAAATCATGTACCTGCTTCTTATCGAATCTCTCACCGATATTTTTGATGTAATCTATCATCTCTTCATTTGTGCGGCATACCGGGCCGGGCGTCATTTCCTCATAGGGATAGAAGAAACCGCGCCAGTCGTTGTAATCATCCAGATCGTAGGCAAAGAATATCATCGGGCGTTCGAACAGCGAGTATTCGAAGATGACCGAAGAGTAATCCGTTACGCAGATGTCCGCCGCGCAGAGGCAGTCCTCGATGTCGAGCATGCCGGTGCAGTCCCGGGCAAATGAGGAATATCTGTCAGCTATCTTCGGCAGTTCCTTGATGAAGGGATGATGTTTGATCAGAAGCACATATTCGTCGGAGAGGGCTGCGTACATAGCCCCGATGTCGAGCCTGTCAGGAGCGGCCGCCGTCGCGACCCTGCCGCGGAAGGTGGGAGCGTAGAGTATGATCTTTTTGCCCCTGCTCTCAGGGAAGAACTTTTCCACCCTTGCCTTCGCGGCCTCTACATAGCCATTTTCAAAGAAAACATCCGTGCGGCTGATGCCGGTAGGGCGGACGATGCCGGAATTCCTGCTGAAGCCGAATGCCTCGTCATATGCCCAGACCACCTCCTCGCTGCTGACCGCAGCATAGGTATAGTTTTTATGAAACGGAAAATGCTCCTGCATTCTCCGGGTGTCTCCGAACAGCTGGTCAGCCGAGCTGAGTCCGAACCTCTTGAAGGCCCCGCAGGCGTGCCAGACCTGCATGAAAACAGTCTCTTTTCTCAGCGTCATACAGTTGACCGGACGGCAGGCGTCGCTGATAAGAATGTATTTCGCGTTGGCCATATCCTCGATCAGCCTGAAGCAGCGGCGGAAATATTTCAGGAAGCCCGCCTTGTAATCCTCAAGATAATGTATATGGATATTTACTCTGTAATCGCTCCTGAGCCTGTCGTAGATGAGCTTGAAATCATTGGACAGCGTGCCCTCGCGCACCTCGATGATGATCAGCTTGTTTGTCTTTACCGGCCTGCGTGAATTTTTATAGTAGGTCAGGGGAAAAACAAATTTCAGCGTGATCTCCTGGAATATTCGTGAGAGTACGCGCCTGAAGCCGTAGTAAGCGTTGAAAGCGATATTGTATGGAACAGTTCCTTTTAAATTTTTTTTGATTATATATGTCAGATCATTCATTATTCTGCCAGCATCTCCCGAAAAAACCGCGCAGTGATCTCAAATGCGCTTTAAATATTACAAATATGTTACAGAGACTATCATAGCACAACGCCCTGTACACTGCAAGGCGTTTTCATGCTGTCATGTTGTTGCAACATTTGTTTGCCTACCTGTAAAAGCACATTAATGATACTTGAATGGAGGAAAATCAGAATTATATATGAATGATGGTGTAACGAAGAAGATACTGCATATCTTCCGGAAAGCATAATTTAAAGTGATTCGCCAATTCTGAGGGGGTACTTCTTGAATCTGAAAGAAGCCATTCCATAATCATTGATCCAGCCCCCAGTGAATAAAAATGAATTTTTTCATATTGTCTCTGATTCAGGGCGCCTTTTATAATGGAATAATGCAAGGCGAGCCACCACTCTATCAACATTGTTGTCTGCTGCTGTATATAAGGGCTGTCGGCTTGTGCCTGCGTTAAAAAATCATTGTTGTCGATATATGAATAAAGCAGATTACTAAGGAAATTGCCCCCATGGTCCAAATAATGTTTTTTCACTGGGCCTGCAATTTTGCTGGTGTAAATATACTGAATCAACTGTTCCTTGCCCCAAAAATATCTGTAAAATGTCTGTCGGCTGCTGCCCGTTTCGTGGAGAAGATCAGAGACAGTAATATCTTTTAGCTTTTTTTCTTTCACTAGTTTTAAACATGCTTCAGCAAATTCAGTTTTCCTCTCTTCACCCATGGCGGTCACCTCAATCATATTCAGGCAAAGGAAGTTGGATTTTCAATATAGTCTCTTAGCAGCGGGGGCAATGCATCAGTGCAGATGCCTGATACGTATTCCGGGGATTCTTTCATCCCGCCGAGTATCCATTCTCTATTCAACTGATTTAGCGCGTGAGTATCATATTTCATGGAAAATAACAGTTCTGGAAGCCAAATTGAACTGTATGTTTCTGGAACCGTTCTTTTAAACCATTCAAAATAATAGTTTGTCATTGCAGCCGGCAATGTTCCCTTATCATCTAACTTATAGACCTGCATCATAAAGTCTTTATGCTCCGTAATAGATTTATAAAAGAAAACTGCACTATCATAATATTCGTTGATATTAGGAACGGTTGGAGGGTATGCAGTGAAACGTTCAATTATTGTATAAATAATCAAATCCCTCATATTGCGGAAGTGATTATAAAATGTTTGTCTGCTGACGCCAGAGGCTATCAATACATCAGCCAGCTTAATGCTTTTTACAGATCGCTCACAGCTAAGACGCCAGAAAGTATCCGAAAGGATTTTTTCCATATCGACAGCCATATTAGTCACCTCCACATGTATAATATACCTCCGCAATAAATATGTTTGCAAGAGACATTTTGTCAAAAAAATCAAAATTTTGATTTATTACTTACAATGTGAATTGATTTGAATCGGTAGATTATGTACAGTTTTACCAAGGGTTGGAACTGTAAAAAGATGAAACATTCAATAAACAAGTCTATACGAAAGGAATTATTAAAATGAAAAAATTTTCCCGCGAAGTTATTGCACAGGAAGAATCAGATCTCTATGACCTTTGGAGCAGCAAATCCCGTCAGTACTGGATTGATCTTTACCTTAAGGATGTCCGTCCTAATTATATTGAGGATGCCTGGAGATTTTCAGAGACAATTGCCAGAGAAAGTATGCATGTAGATGCTGAGCGTATTTACATTAAGGCCAGGGATGGCTACGATCTCCCTGAACTGATTTATCGTCCAAAGGATACAGAAGGTAAAAAGCTGCCCACCTATTTTCAGATCCATGGGGGCGGATGGGTCATGGGGGTTCCTGAACTCAATGATCCCGAATGCCGTCGCTATCGTGACGAGGCAGGAGTTCAGGTAATTAACCTTGGTCACCGCCTGGCTCCAGAATGGCAGTTCCCCTATGCACCAGAAGACTGTTATGACGGCATCAAGTATTTTGTCGCAAATGCTGATAAATATGGCATTGACATAACCCGTATATGAGTTGGCGGTGAATCAGCCGGAGCTGAACTGGCTATTGATATGGTTATGTTAGCCAATGATCGTAAAGATTTCAGTTTTAAGATGCAATTGCTCAGCTATCCAAACGTCAATCTTGGTTATGTAGCCAAGGATGTCACATGCGGTTTCTATGAGGATCCAGGTTTCTTCCAGGATTTTTATATTACTTCGCCGGTATGCTATTGTGACCCATGCCAGTTGCGCAATCCGCTTATTTCCCCGCTTTTTGCTCATGATCGCACTTTAGCAGCTATGCCTGTTACTGTCCTGCTGACATGTGATTACGATCAGTTAAGGCCTCAGGCAGAGGATTGGGCACAGCGTTTGATGCAGAACGGCGTAACGGTCATTGAAAGATGTGTACCTGACACTATTCATGGTTTCTCACTTACCGCTGAAACCAGCAATCCTGTTCAGGTAAAAGAGGGAATTGATTTCTTGGTTGATGGACTGAAGAAGTACTTGGTTTGATGTGCTCTTAGATATGATGATCTGTGAGAGGAGGAAATTAATTGAACAAAAAGTTTTCGGGCTACTCGGTAGCTGTAGGTACGATTATCTACCTGTTTTTTGCCTGGGGCATCATTAATGTTACCAGTGTTGCCTTTGCTGTATTTCCCGATTATTTTCACGCGTCTCTGACCCAAATTTCTTTAGGCGTGACAATTTATTGTGTAGCATGTTTTATACTTAGCTTTTTTGCCGGTGAATATCAGAAACGTGTTGGACCTAAGACAGCAATGGTAATTGGCTCTCTGTCTATGGCAGCGTTTTGTTTTATTATTGCGTTCACCCCCAGCATTATGGGCTTTTATCTTGCGCAGCTCGTGGTAGCTTTTGCTGGCTCAACAAGCATGCACGCATGCTGCACATTGGTAATCAGTAACTGGTTCGTCAAACAGCGTGCACGCCTGATCAGCATCTGTATGGCTGCAGCACTGTTTGGCGCATCTGCATTCCAGTTTGTTGCCGGGAAAGTGTTTACTGACGTGGGTGTATCTCGCTTATATTTGTATTTTGGCATTGTCGAACTAATTGTATTATTGTTTTGCTCGGTGTTCCTTGTCAAAAGTTCTCCTGAGAGTGTTGGTCAGAAACCGCTCGGATGGGAAGAAACCAAGTCGGCAGCTGAAGCTTCAAGCGCTGATAATGCATCTCAGCAGAAGACGTCGGGAGTTTCCATTTATAAGAATCCGGTATTTTGGATTATGTTGTTTGGCTTTACTTTCTCTATGCTGTGCGCTGCTGCCATCAACAGTTACACGACGACTGTACTGCCGACTCATGGTTTCTCCCTTAGCAGTGCCTCGATGTTCTTAAGCATTCTTACCCTTGCGGGCGGACTTATCACATTTTTTGTTGGCTTTGTACTGGAAAAGTTCAGCCTTAGGTCAGTGATAATTGTAGTAGGTATTGGTGCTATAGCATCCAATGTCCTGATGGCAATTTGGGTTAATTCTCCGTCAATCGGTTTGCTTATTGGATCCGCAATTGCTTTTGCTGTTGGTTATCCATTCATGACACTCAGCAATGTTATTGCCGAACCTGTTTTTGGCGATCAGGCATATCTGGCAAATCCTAAGCTGATTGCTTTTGCTAATGGCGGATACTCAGTTATTTTCCCGCTGTTGGGATATATTGCTACAAAGTATGGCTTCTCTACAGTTTATTTTGTCAATGCGGCTATCTGTCTACTCGTAATCATCCCGTTCCTGATAGCGCTTAGCATTGCCAAGAAAAAAATACCACAAAAGCGTAAGATTCTACAAGGTAAAAAGTATTAGGGGGGTACTTAAATGAATCGGATAATGACATATGAAACATTGGACTATTATGCATATTCTAATGATACTGAAATTCAGGGCGAGATTAAAGGAATTATTGTGGAATTCTATGGCCTGTACAATCAGCAGAAATTAAATGATTATGATGGCCCGCTGGCAGAATTCTTAAGTGATTCTATAGGTGATTCCTATCGGAACCATGCACATGATTTTGCGAAGGATGGAATTATTTATATTGTTCCATTCTGCAATCCCTGGAATTGGATGAACCGTCATACAGTGTCTTATGTTGATGAGATTATTGATGTTATGCTGAAACATTATCAAATAAGTAATCCGCGTATTGTATACAGCGGCAGGAGCATGGGCGGGTATAATTCACTGGTGTATTCACGTATGGCAAAGCATTCTCCAATTGGCTGTATTGCAGGATTCCCTGTTTGTGATTTACCTTACCATTATTATGAGCGAGAAGACTTGCCCCGCACTTTATGGAGCGCCTTTGGATATTACGATTGCACACTGGAAGAAGCATTATTGACAACATCACCGCTGCATCATGTAACTGAGATGCCAAAGATTCCTTACATCTTTTATCAGGGTGATGCGGACATGCTGGTCAGTAAGGCACACCACTCAGACAAGATGGTTGCTGCTCTCAGAGAAAATGGATTCGACGTTACGTATCATGTGATGTCAGGATGCGGACATTGTGAGTTTTCAAGTGAAGATAAGCTTGATGAATATTTTCAAAATGGAAAGAAATTCATTTTGGGTTAATTGCTTTCTATGATACGGCTCATAAACTGTAAGAGCAGGCGGCCGGCACATTTGGACGGAGGCTGCCTGCTCTCCTGAAATTTATCAGAGAACAGGATAAATATAATAAAATCAAAACGGATTGATAATTCTGCCTGAACTGACTCGTGCCGATAAAAAAATGCTGGCAACATAAAGAATAACACGGTGCAGATTAGGAGGATGTTCATAGGAAACTACTCCCTAAAAAATCACTTATGGCATCTGCCTGGTAGGATTAACAATAGGAAACTGCATACAGCTTCACAGCTGAATGTGGTTTCCATTTTTTTATTTGAAAATATCTTTGCTTGCCTGTCATCAAAATCTGTGCCGCTTGCATATTTCAGCTATCTGGGGCATAATTAAGCAAAAAGCAGGATGCTGACAGATCACCTGAATAATGAGAGATGGAGCGCCATGGAAATCAATAAAAATGACATTTACACCGTGAAAATAGATGATATGAGTACGGACGGGTCCGGCATTGGACATATAATGCCGGATGGCTTCACGCTTTTTATCAAGGATGCCCTGATAGGCGATACCGTCGAAGCAAGGATCATCAAGCTGAAGAAAAATTACGGATACGCCCGTCTTATAAGCATCACCGAGCCCTCGCCATCGCGCGCGGACCCGCGCTGTCCTGCCGCGAGGCAGTGCGGCGGCTGCCAGCTGCAGCATCTGTCGTACGAAGCCCAGCTGGAATTTAAGGAAAATATGGTCAGGAACCTTCTGGGTCATATAGGAGGTCTGCAGGTGCCTCAGATGCTGCCCATCATCGGGATGGACGAGCCCTGGCATTACCGCAACAAGGCTCAGTTCCCGGTCGGGACGGACAGGAACGGCAGGATAGTCATGGGCTTTTACGCCGGCAGGACCCACGATATAATCGACGCGGGCTGCGACTGTGCCATCCAGTCACCGGTAAACACCGACATACTGGCCGCGTGTCGCGGATGGATGGAAAAATACGGCATATCCGCTTATGACGAGAAGAGCGGCAGAGGCCTTGTGCGCCACATACTCACCCGCGTGGGCTTTGCGACCGGCCAGATCATGGTCTGCATCATCATCAACGGGAAAAGACTGCCCTTTTCCGGGGAGCTTGCCGAGTTGCTGAAAAAGATCGACGGCATGAAAAGTATCTGCATCAGCCCGAACATGAAGCGCGGTAATGTGATACTTGGGGACAGCGTAAAGACACTGTGGGGACAGGACTATATCACGGACTACATCGGCAGCGTGCAGTATCGGATCTCCGCCCTCTCATTTTACCAGGTGAATCCGCTGCAGACACGGAAACTGTACGAGACAGCCCTGAAATTCGCTGATCCCGGCGAAAATGACGTCGTCTGGGATCTGTACTGTGGGATCGGGACGATCTCCCTGTTTTTTGCCGGGAAGGCAAAAGAAGTATACGGTGTGGAGATAGTCCCCCAGGCGATCGCGGATGCCCGCGAGAACGCGAGGATCAACGGGATCACTAACGCGCATTTTATCGTTGGCAAGGCTGAGGATATAGTGCCGGCCGGGACAGACGGCACAGGGCTTGCGCAGCTTCCCGACATTATCGTAGTCGATCCGCCGCGCCGCGGCTGCGGCCGGAGCCTGCTGGAGTACATCATCCAGATCAGACCATCCAGGGTCGTCTACGTATCCTGCAATCCCGCGACACTTGCCAGAGACCTGAAGATAATGTCGGAAGGCGGGTACATCCCGGAAAAACTGCAGTGCGTGGATATGTTTGCGCAGTCTGTGCATGTTGAGACGGTAGTATTGATGTCAAGGGTCAGGGACTAAGGGGTGAGCAAAGCCTTATTTTAAGCCATTCCTGCACACCTGACCATTTTGCAAAAGGATGGTTCAATTAAGGAAAAACT
>Ga0160425_1001110_pt1 | contig 28138 bp, 21 predicted proteins | sample BioMet8_FD_108193 | JGI IMG/M metagenome (GOLD analysis project Ga0160425, IMG submission 108193) | Microbial communities from bioreactor (seeded with sewage sludge) at Lawrence Berkeley National Lab, California, USA - Biofuel... | ecosystem: Engineered > Bioreactor > Anaerobic > Unclassified ...
GCAGGTAAAGAAGCATGAAAAGAGATATAACGGGACGGCGAAGACATGTCTGAACTTTAAAAGCCCTGACCAGATAGTAGCGGAGTACTTTTCAAAATGTAACATATGTGTTGACAGCTAAGAATGGCCTGTGGTTTGAAAGAAATGTGCGGCTTTACAATGCAGCATACAAAAAGGTATAATATTTTTTTCGGACATCGTATGGTCTGATATCGACAGAAATATATATGAAGAGTGTTGCATGTTGACAGGCTATGCAGTAAAAACAAATAATATGAAGGATATCTTATGCTGACAGACGGTGCATTGAAAACAAATAAAATGAAGCGGGGCAGCGGACGGAGTGAAGAAAAAAGGCAAAATGAGCAAGACGGGCAATGAAGAAGATCTGAAAACGAATGGGGAAAAGAAATATACTGGAAAGGAACTGAATGTACTGATAGTGTGCATGACCACCGCGCTGACGACGACATTCGCGGGCAGCTGTCTGAATCTGGCGGTCCCGTTTATCGAGGCGGAATTCCATATGGGAGCTACGGCGGTGGGCTGGATCGTCACGGCATATATGCTGGTAACTGCGGCGCTGTCTGTTCCCATGGGCAGTATCTCGGCACGGATCGGCATACAGAAGGGGCTGATGATCGGCATCGCGATTTTTGCCGTGTCATCGCTGGCGGCGATATTCTCTCTGAGCGGCACGATGGTGATATTCATGCGTGCTGTTCAGGGCGTGGGAGCAGCTTTTCTGTTCGCGACGAATATGGCCATAGTCGTTCTCACTTTTCCTCGCGAGAAAAGCGGCGAGGCGCTGGGTCTGATGACAGCGGCAATATATACAGGCCTGTCGCTCGGTCCTGTACTGGGGGGACTGCTGATACATTATCTGGGATGGAGATCGCTGTTCGCGGTCATGTCAGTGATCAGTATAGTCGCCTTTGCTGTAGCTGTGAAAAAGCTGGAGTGGAGAAACGAAGAGCGCGGTCCGTCGCATGGGCTTGACATCCGCGGGACACTGCTTTACATGACAGGGATCGTGGCGGCCATATACGGACTGTCTGAGGTCAGCGTGAGCGCATATGGATGGATGTTCCTTGCAGGCGGCTGCGTACTGCTGGCGATCTTCGCCATTGCGGAAATGCATACCGGCGATCCGGTCGTGAAGATCAGCATCTTCGTCCACAACAAGATATTCACTCTTTCTAATATAACGGCTCTCCTCAATTACAGCGCCATATTTACGATCAGCTATCTGCTGTCCATATATCTGCAGGTCATCAAGGGATACAGTTCGCAGGCAGCAGGTCTGATGCTCGCTGCTCAGCCGCTGGTCATGGTGGTGCTTTCGCCTCTCACAGGCAGGCTCTCGGACAGAGTCGCTTCCTGGAAGCTGGTGACACTGGGCATGGGCATCTGCGTGGGAGTCCTTTTTGTTCTGTCGCGTCTGACTCTGCACTCGCCGCTGTGGATCGTGATAGCTATGCTGGCCGCTGCCGGCACAGGCGTGGCTTTCTTTTCATCTCCGAACACGAATCAGATAATGTCTTCTGTCGGTGCAGCTGACAAGACATTCGCTTCGGCGATACTTTCTACGATGAGGACCATAGGACAGACGACGGGCATGGCAGTAGTCACCGTTATAGCCGGCATGTATCTGGGCAATGAATCTCTGGCGGCAGCTCCGCCGGCGATGCTGGTAAAGACAGTACAGGTATGCTTCCTGGTGTCGACAGTGCTGTGTATCGCGGGGACGATAATGAGCACGACAAGAAAAGCAGTACAAAAAAGCTGATGGCATACAGCGCATCAGCAGCGGTACGATATGTCCGCGGTCATATATCGCAGTTGAGTCGCCGCACATGTATGGGTGAAATGCAGGCGATCATGCAAATGACATCAGCATACTGCAGAAACATTTGAACTGTCACATATGCATAGATGAGATGCCGGCGAGGATGCCCCAGAGGATGAAGACCGAAACGACGGCCCATTTATACATCGCCATCACTGCGACATATTCACGGATAAAGGCGCCCGGCCAGTAATACATCGCGGTCCTGCAGCCGACACCGTCAGCCTTGAGGCCGATGCGTCGGGCATAGATGCCGGTCCTGAATACATGATAATTATTAGTCACGAATACGCACCGGTAGGGCTTTTCGCCGGTCCAGTCCGCATCCATCAGTTCCTTGGAGTTTCTGATGTTTTCAAGGGTAGTGCCGGAACGGTCCTCTTTCAGTATCTTCGATTCGGGCACGCCCCTGCCGCGCAGATAGACGGCGATGGCATCCGCTTCGGATATCAGTTCGTCTGCGCCTCTGCCGCCGGAAGGAACGAAAACTGCTTTTTCGCCGCCCTTTTTCCAGACCTGCAGGGCCTTGTCGATGCGTCTGGCCAGGAGGGGCGTCACCTTGTTGCCTCCGAGCAGTCCGGCACCGTGGATGATGATATAATTGCATCTGATCCTTTTGGGAAGCTGAGTATAAAGCAGGCTGTAAAAGAAGAACGCCACGAAAACGAATATATAGAAGCATGCTATCAAGACCAGCAGTATAAGGCCGTATAATACAGCGGGATGGCTGCTCAGATCTTCGCCGCCGGAAACAGCGATAACGCACAGGGCGTAGAACACCCAGATGCCTATGCCGGCTGCCAGCGCCAGCGAGTTTTTCAAGCGAAGACCTTCGCGCTTCATAGTGACGATGCCGGCCCATATGAACACGGCAGAAAAGACGATACTGGCCAGCGGTATCAGAATCAAGGGCAGTATGCCGAGCATGCTGAGCATAGCGCCTCTTCCTGAAAGGGCCGTTCCGATCTGCAGATACCAGAAGATCATTGCGAACAGGAGGTAGATGCCGTTCCGGAAACGCCGCTTCTCGACTATGAAAGATATGATAAAAGCCGCTGTGAACAATACTGCGGCTGCAAGCCATATATACATATCAGTTATTATAACAGAAAAAATCAAAAAGATACTGCTGTATCATAGAGGTAAAGAATAATTGCCTGAACGGACTAAAAACAGCTGCATACGGATAATCGAAACAGCATCACGGGGCAGGTAGGAGACAGCTGCCGGGTGATACTGAAAAACAGCGGTATTTTGCTTGCATTAGACGGACAGGTATGATAGTATAAAACGGTTAATTGATTACCTTGCCCCTGGTCAGCGGACACTCCGACCGTGACCCGGAGGAAGGCGGATAAAAGAAAAGGAGGATCATTATGATCGATCAGGCAAAAAAAGCGGAAATCATCAAAGAGTATCAGACAAAGGAAGGGGATACAGGTTCCCCGGAAGTACAGGTAGCCATCCTTACATACAGGATCAACGATCTGAACGAACATCTGAAAGTTCATAAAAAAGACCATCATTCCAGGAGAGGTCTCCTGAAGATGGTAGGTCAGAGAAGAAATCTTCTCAATTACCTTAAGGAAAAAGATCTCGAGAGATACAGAGATCTTATAGCCCGTTTAGGATTGAGAAAGTAATTTTACGAAATATAAGCGGAGCACCGAAGCTTCGCTTTTATTTATATTTGGAAAGCATTAGCAGGAGGTAGTTGTTAATGAAGTTTGAAGATTATAAGACATTCAGAACAGCAGTCGGAGGTAAACTCCTTGAACTGGAGATCGGCAAAGTATGCGAACAGGCCAATGGACAGGTCATGGTGAAATACGGGGACACAGTAGTCAATGTTACCGCGTGCATGAGCAAGACGCCGCGTGAAGGCATAGATTTTTTCCCGCTCAGCTGCGATTATGAAGAAAAAATGTATGCGGCCGGCAAGATCCCTGGCGGATTCATAAAAAGAGAGGGCAGACCCAGCGAACACGCGATCCTGAGTTCGAGACTCATGGACAGACCGCTGAGGCCGCTGTTCCCGAAGACTATGCGCAACGATGTGCAGATAGTCGCCACAGTAATGAGCATAGATACAGATGCTCCCAGTGAGATCGCAGCCATGATCGGCTCATCGGTCGCACTGTCGATATCAGATATACCCTGGGACGGTCCCACAGGATCAGTACTCATAGGAAGAGTGGACGGAGATTTCGTAGTCAATCCGTCACTGGAACAGAGAGAAGCGAGCGATATCAACATGACAGTGGCCGGAACCAAAGAGGCCATAATGATGGTCGAAGCCGGTGCAAATGAAGTGCCCGAGGCCGAGATGCTCGACGGTATCATGTTTGCTCATGAAGAGATAAAAAAGATAGTTGCTTTCATCGAGGAAGTGACGGCAGAGGTCGGCAAGGAAAAACTGCAGATGGAACTGCCGAAGGTCCCCGACGAGATCGAGAACGATGTGCGCGCCTATGCGGAGAGCAAGATGAGGGAGGCTGTACAGACTGTCGAAAAGCAGGAAAGACTGGATAATATGGATGCAGTCGAGGTCGAGACTCAGGAGCATTTTGCAGAGCAGTATCCGGAAGGCGAAAAGGACATCGCATCGGTACTGTATGACATAACGAAGGAACAGGTAAGGAGCCTCATCCTCGATGACGGCATCAGACCTGACAACAGGAAATACGACGAGATCCGTCCGGTATGGGTAGACACCGGTGTGCTTCCCAGAACGCACGGAACAGGCATGTTCAAAAGAGGACAGACACAGGCGCTGTCGGTATGCACGCTCGGGCCCCTCAGCGAAGCGCAGAGGATCGACGGCATAACAGAACTGACAGGCAAGAGATACATGCATCACTACAACTTCCCCGGATACTGCACAGGCGAGGCAAAGCCGATGAGGAGCCCGGGCAGGAGAGAGATCGGTCACGGCGCACTGGCAGAGAGGGCGCTGATACCGGTGCTCCCCAGTGAAGAGGAGTTTCCGTATGCTATCAGAGTCGTATCGGAGATACTTTCATCGAACGGATCGTCATCGATGGCTTCCACATGCGGCAGCACGATGGCGCTGATGGATGCGGGCGTGCCTATCAAGGCTCCGGTATCCGGCATAGCAATGGGACTTATTGAAAGAGTGGAAGAAGACGGCACCAGCAAGATCGCCATCCTTTCCGATATACAGGGTATGGAAGATTTCCTAGGAGACATGGACTTCAAAGTGACCGGCACAGTCAAGGGCGTAACTGCTATCCAGATGGATATAAAGGTACACGGTCTGTCGAGGCAGATCCTCGAGGATGCTCTCAAGCAGGCTAAAGAGGGCAGGATGAAGATCATGGAAGAGATGCTGGCAGAGCTTCCCGAACCGAGGGAGGAAATGTCGAAGTACGCACCGCGCATCATTTCCATGCAGGTGGATCCGGACAAGATCAGAGTCATCATCGGACCGGGCGGAAAGACGATCAACGGCATAGTCGACAAGACCGGCGTAAAGATAGACATAGACGACGACGGCATGATATATATCGCTGCTCCGGACATGGAGAGCGCTGCTGCCGGTCAGCATGAAGTAGAACTGCTGGTCAAGGAAGTCGAAGTAGGCGAGGTATATACAGGCAAAGTCGTGAGGATCATGCCTTTCGGAGCCTTCATAGAGATACTTCCGGGCAAGGACGGTCTGCTGCATATATCGAAGATGGCCAAGGAAAGAGTAGAGAAGGTCGAGGATGTCATGAACATCGGCGACGAAGTCGAAGTCAAGGTCACAGAGATTGACAGCCAGGGCAGGATCAACCTGAACAGGAAAGAACTGCTGTAGACTGCAGATATCCGCAGCCGGTCCAAAAGGACTGCTGCGTTGATATATGATTATAATAAACTGAGAAAAAGAGACAGGATCCAGAATGGGTCCTGTCTTTTGCAATGCAGTTAATTTTTTTTATCAAGTATGCGCCTGCAGAAAAGCAGCAGGCAGAAAGATCATAAAAAACATTCTGTAAATATAATGAGTATCAGAATGTAACGCCGCGGTTTTTGATGGCAACGTTGATCACGAGTCCTATGGCCAGCATATTGGACAGGATCGATGATCCGCCGTAGCTGATGAAGGGGAGCGTGATGCCGGTTACCGGCATGAGCCCCATGGTCATGGCGATGTTTTCGAATATCTGGAAAACGAACATTCCTATTACGCCCATGACTATCAGCGCGCCGTAAAGATCACGGCAGGCCTTTGCCACCTTTGACATAGCATAGATAAGCCATGTGAACAGTGCTATGACTATGGCACCGCCGATGAATCCAAGCTCTTCCACGATAACGGAGAAAACGAAGTCGGAATTCCTGACCGGCAGGAAATCGAGGTCTTTTTGCGTGCCCTGGAACAGGCCCTTTCCGAAGAAACCGCCAGACCCGATCGCTACTTTTGACTGCCAGACCTGGTAATTGCCCTGGATGGTGAGATTATCAGGATGAAGGAAGCCGGTAAGTCTGGCCTTTTGGTATGGTTTCATGAATTTGTATGCTACGGGGACGCACAGTGCAATTATAGCGGCACACTGCCCGAACAGTTTGCCTTTTATACCGGCATAAAAAACCATCACGACCCAGGCGATCATGAATACGAGTGCGCTTCCCAGGTCATTGGATAGCACGACAGCTATGAACGGAGCAGCATAAATGAAAGCCTTGAATACGCCTGAAAAGGTGCGCAGGTCGTTTTTATGTCTCTGCAGGTACTGTGCGACCAGCAGGATAAATGCGAGTTTTACTATTTCGGAAGGCTGGAATGTCGTGACTCCCAGATTGATCCATGACCGGGCGCCGTTCTGCGTCACGCCGATAAATGGCAGATAGGGCGTCAGCAGGAATATGAGCGAGCCTATGTACAGTTTTTTTTCGATATCCTTGAATACTTCGTAATCCATTGTGGACAGGATAAGCACAAGTATTATACCTATTATATATGAAAAAGTCTGGACCAGTACTGTCCTGTCGGTGAGATGGACGCCGTTATCATAAGAAGTGCTGATCATCATCGTGATACTGATGACGCCGAGCACGAGAGGTATTATCAGGAGCGGTTTATCCAGCCCCTTGAACTGGTTTCTGACGTTAAATAATTTACTTATCATGCAATGCCTTCCATGGGTGTTTTTTTCCTTCCTTGACACGAGGCCAATAAAACCATTATAATATCAGTGGCTGTTTATATCAATAAAAAAAGCAGTTCGATTTTTTAAATATTTTCAAGTGATTAAAGATATATACAATTAAATATCGTGAAAGGAGGTGTTTGTATGCCAGACACCGTTATAGCTGTCATTGTTGGAGTGATCGCTCTTCTGATAGGCATACTGATCGGCTATATCCTGAGAAAGACCATGGGGGAAAAGGCCATCGGCAGCGCCGAGCAGAAAGCCAAGAATCTCATTCTTGATGCTGAGAATCAGTCAGAGACCATTAAGAAAGAGATCGCGCTGGAAGCAAAAGAAGATGCGTTGAAATATAAGAACGATGCGGAACGTGAAATAAAGGAGCGCAGGAACGAAATAACAAAGTCTGAAAACAGACTGCTGCAAAAGGAAGAATCTATAGACAAGAAACTTGATAATATTGAAAGAAAAGAACAGAGCATTTCTGCTAAAGAACAGAATATAAACAACAAACAGAAGGAATTGGAGGAACTGCACCAGAAAGAGGTGGCAGAACTCGAGAAGATCTCCGGATATACCAGAGATGAAGCCAAGGAGATACTGCTGCAGCAGATCGAATCCGATGTCAGAGCGGACGCTTCCGCGCTGATCAGAGATATCGAGGGCAGGGCAAAGGACGAAGCTGACAAGAAGGCCAAGGAAATAATCGTCGGCGCCATCCAGAGATGTGCCGCAGATCATGTGGCAGAGAGCACAGTATCAGTAGTGCCACTTCCCAATGACGAGATGAAGGGAAGGATAATCGGCAGAGAGGGCAGGAACATCAGGGCCATAGAGACTCTGACCGGCATCGAACTGATAATCGATGATACACCGGAAGCTGTGATCCTGTCGGGATTCGATCCGGTAAGGCGCGAGGTCGCCAGACTGGCACTGGAAAAGCTGATAATAGACGGCAGGATACATCCGGCAAGAATAGAAGAGATGATACACAAATCCGAAAAGGAGGTCAATGCCACCATCAAGGAAGCGGGAGAACAGTCGACCTTCGATGTGGGGATACACAACTTGCATCCTGAACTGGTCAAGCTTCTGGGGAGGCTCAAATTCAGGACCTCATACGGACAGAACGTTCTCAAGCATTCTGAAGAGGTCGCTTATCTGTCAGGCCTTATGGCAGGCGAGCTGGGGCTCGATGTCAAACTGGCCAAGAGGGCAGGCCTGCTGCATGATATCGGCAAGGCCATCGACCATGAAAAAGAGGGAACGCATGTAGATCTGGGCATGGAAGTGCTCAAGAAATACAAGGAGCCGCAGGCTGTCATAGATGCGATGGCTGCGCACCACGGCGACTACGAGCCCAAGAGCATTGAAGCTGTGCTGATAGCGGCGGCAGATGCTTTGAGCGCGGCCAGACCGGGAGCCAGAAGAGAGACTCTGGAGACTTATATCAAGAGGCTGCAGGAGCTGGAAGATATCGCCAATAACACTGATGGCGTCGAGAAATCGTTTGCGATACAGGCCGGAAGAGAGATACGCATAGTAGCTCAGCCTGACAAGATCAAAGATGAAGAGATGCCGTATCTGGCCAGGACGATCGCCAAGAAAGTCGAAGACGAACTGGATTATCCGGGACAGATCAAGGTAAATATCGTCAGGGAGACCAGAGCAGTCGACTATGCGAAATAGTCAGACGGAAATAATGCCCTCAGCGGGCGAAAACTGAAACCGAGGGGGCGGCTGTGCCGCCCCTTTTCAACGGGACCGGCAGCATGACGGAGACAGTTGCCTGAGCGGGAGCTGCTGGAAACAGACGAAAACATGACCGGGGAGCCGCTGCTCTGCGATGGAAACAGACGAAAACATGACCGGGGAGCCGTTGCTCTGCGATGGAAACAGACAAGAACGTAATGGAGATAAAGATGAAGGCATATTTGGACAACAGTGCCACAACGAGACAATATGACGAAGTCACGGAGCTGATGCTGAAATGCATCAGGGATGATTTCGGCAATCCTTCGTCTCTGCACAGGATGGGCATGGAAGCCGAAAGATACGTGGACAGAGCCAGAAAACAGGCGGCAGAGGCTATTACAGCCATGAGTGATATCAGCGTATCTCCTGCGGAGATATTCTTCACATCAGGCGGAACGGAATCTGATAACACAGCAGTGATATGCGGCGCCCTGTCAAGAAAACGTGCCGGGCGAAGAGTGATAACGACTGCGATCGAGCACCCGGCGGTGCTGGAATCGTGTAAAAGACTGGAAGAAGAGGGTTTTGAAATCGTATATGCGCAGCCGGGATCTGACGGAAAAGTCAGGACCGATACTGTCGCCGGTCTGATAAATGATGACACTGTGCTGGTATCAGTGATGCATGTCAATAATGAAACAGGGGCGATACAGCCGGTGGAGGAGATCGCGGCGCAGTGCGTCAGAAAATCAAGAGCCAGAGGGCAGGAGATCCTTTTTCATACAGATGCGGTGCAGAGCTTCGGCAAGGTGCGGCTGCCTCTGAAAAACGTTGATATGCTGAGTATCAGCGGCCATAAGATACATGGACCCAAGGGCGTCGGCATCCTCTATATAGGTAAAGACAGAGGAAAAGACTTACTTAACATAAAACCGCTTATCGTAGGCGGCGGCCAGGAGAAGGGATTCCGCTCCGGAACTGAAAATGTACCGGCGGCTGCCGGTCTTGGACTGGCAGCAGAGATGGCGGCAGCGGATTTCGAGTCCGGCTGCAGGAGCATCAGACGGAAAAGAGACAGGCTGCGGGCGCTGATGGAGGAAAATGTTCCTGACATACGCATCAATACGCCGTCTGACAGCGAAGAAAGCAGTCCCGGCATCCTCAATGTCTCCTTCAGAGGCACCAGAGGCGAAGTGCTGCTGCACACTCTGGAACAGGACGGCATCTTTGTGTCTACGGGGTCGGCCTGTTCGTCCAATAAAAAGGGGCGCAGCCATGTGCTCAGGGCGCAGGGATGCAGCGATGACGAGATAGAAGGCGCATTGAGATTCAGCATCAGCCGTTTCACGACAGACGAGGAGATCGAATTTACGGCACAGAAAACAGCCGCTGCTGTACAGCGGTTCAGAAAACTGGGCAGCTTCAGATGATAGCTGCCGCCGAAACAGAAAATAAGAAACAATGCAGTCCGCATGACCGCGGCTGCCGGCACATATAACAGAGGATCACTGATATGAATGAAAAAAACACATTTATAGTAAGATGCGGAGAAACGGCTCTGAAGGGACAGAACAAGCCGTATTTCGAGAAGATGCTGGTAGAGCGCATCAGAAAACTCATCAAAAAGTTCGACGGAGCCGAGGTGCGAAGGCACGAGGGTCTGATATTCGTCCACACGGACAAGACGGCGGACAAAGATGCTGTCATGCATGAGATGTCCAAAGTGTTCGGCATAGCTTCCATGAGTCCGGCGGTGGAGGTCGAGAGCGATATGGAGGCCATCGGCAGGGCGGCAGTGGAGTATATGAACGGGATAATCGCCGAGAAGGGCGTAAAGACCTTCAAGGTGGAAGCAAAACGCGCCGATAAGAACTTCCCGGTCCAGTCGCCTGATATCGCCAAACGCATCGGGGCTGCGGTCCTCAAGGGCTGCCGGGTGCTCAAGGTCGATGTCCATGATCCGGATGTATATCTGTTCGTGGATGTGAGACATGATATTTCGTATATATATCAGCAGAAGATACGGGGTTTCGGCGGGCTGCCGCTGGGGACCAACGGCAAGGGCCTGATACTGCTTTCCGGCGGCATCGACAGTCCGGTGGCGGCCTGGATGATGGCCAAGAGAGGCATGAGCATAGAGGCGGTGCATTTCCATTCATATCCTTATACGAGCGAGCGTGCGCAGAAGAAGGTCGAAGAACTGGCGGCGATAATAGCCGTATACTGCAGCCGCTTTAAAATGCATGTTATCAATATGCTTCCCATACAGGAGCAGATCGTCCAGCACTGTCCCGAAGAGCAGACGACTGTGCTGCTGCGCCGATTCATGATGCGTACGGCCGAAAAAGTCGCCGCGGCTACGGACTGCGGCATGCTTATAACCGGCGAAAGTCTGGGTCAGGTGGCCAGTCAGACCTCGGATGCACTGATCGTCACCGATGCCTGCGTACAGATGCCTGTGATGAGGCCGCTGATAGCGCTGGACAAGGTGGATATCATGGATATCGCCAAGGATATCGGCACTTACGAGAAATCGATAGAGCCGTATGAGGACTGCTGTACGGTATTCCTGCCAAAGCATCCGGTCACGAGGCCGAAACTGGATCATATAGAGAGATCGGAGAGCAATCTGGATGTGGAGGCCCTGGTGGAAGCGGCCGTCGCTTCCGAAGAGATCATCGAGATATATCCGGCCTGACCGTCGGCGGAAACATACGGATTGCAGATCGTATGCGGGCGGATCATAAGGCCGGGGAGACCTGTATTTTTCCGGGAAATCGTATACATGTATGTAAGCATGACAAGGGGCTGACACCCCTTGTTTTTTAACGCGAGAAGTGATTTAATTATCAAGTATGCAATTTTAGCGGTCATCGCAGCCGCAAATTTTTATGCGATAATCAATAACGAAAAGAGGAGATGGAAAAAGTGGAAAACAAACTCACAACAAAAGACAGAGTTCTTTTGATTGGTGTGCTGGTGGTCAGTGTGATCGCAGGCATTCTGCTGTGCGCGGGCGTCAATCCGAGTGTGGCGGACAGCATGCAGGAGCTGAAGAACAGCGTGGTCAATACGACAGGTATGTCATCTGATGCACATGTTATATTCGATACTCTGCAGTACAACAGATCCATACACGTACTGGCAATGCTGCTGCTCGGATTCGGATTTCTGATGGTATTTGTCAGAGGTCACGGATTCAGTTCGCTGACAGCCACACTGCTGGTAACGAGCATATCAATACCGGTATATCTTATAATCAAGAGCTTCTTCGGCAATGAATCGCCGATAAGCATCGAGCAGTTCCTCTGGGCAGAGTTCTGCGCAGCAAGTCTGCTGATAGCTATCGGGGCGCCGCTGGGACGCTTCAAAATGGAACAGTATATGCTGATGGCACTGCTGTTTACCATTGTATATTACATAAACGAGTGGCTGCTGGTGGAGAGCGGTCATTTTGCCGGCTTCCAGGATACCGGCGGCAGTGTTGTCATCCACGCCTTCGGAGCATATTTCGGTCTCGGAGTAGTAGCCCATACCAAGAAAAGATTCGCCGGATGGGAAGCTAAGAGCGATAAGACCAGCAACCAGTTCTGTCTGCTGGGCTCCCTGGTACTGTGGGTGTTCTGGCCCTCATTCACCAGCGCGATCGTTTCGCCTGAAAGAGTGCCTATCACGGCTATAAACACAGTAATGGCACTGGCAGGAGCAACTGTGGCTACATATGCAGTTTCCAAGCTGGTAGGCGGCAAGCTCGATGTAGAGCACATTGCCAATGCTGCCCTGGCCGGCGGCGTTGCCATTGGATCCACATGCGACATCGCCAGTCCGGGAATGTCGATCATCATCGGAGTTCTGGCCGGGGCACTGTCGACCATAGGCTACAGTTTCATCGCTCCCAGAGTGGAAAAATTCCTCAACGGGGTCGATACCTGCGGCGTGCACAATCTGCACGGTATGCCGGGACTGCTGGGCGGATTTTCAGCCATCGTCATAACCGGCAACTGGCAGGTACAGATACTGGCTATGGTAGTGAATGTGGCTATCGCCTTTGCCGGCGGAGAGCTGACAGGCTTCATTCTCAGATCCCTCGGCAAGACAGAAGTTCCTTACAGCGACGAAGATAAATTTATCATCGAAGACTGACAGGGTTTATAAAAGAGAGAGTGCAGCGGCAAGCCTGAAAGCAAGGCTTGCCGCTGTTTTTCATGCGCGCACTCGGGAAGCTGGGGTTTTTCCACAGAAAGAAAATGCTCGCAGAGCGGGTCATATTACTGGAATAGTCAATGACAAAAGAATATATTCCTTTGACTCTGATATTATTTTATAAATAGATGTTATAATATAATAATGAAAATATAATGTAAGAAAATGTGATCCAAGAGGGTATGCATATGCAGAGAAGCAAAAGCAAGAGCATGGCAAAAAGAGCGGCAGTATTTGCGGTGACAGCAGTCTTCGCACTGTCTATGATGCTTTCTGCAGATGTTTCTGCGGCCGACAGCAGTATGTCATCTGCAGCAGACAGCAGGACATCATCCGCTGCGTACAGTACGGCGTCGGGCAGCACGGCGTCGGGCAGCACGGCGTCGGGCAGCACCTCGTCCTTATCAGGGGCGGCATATTATCAGCATATCATAGACAGCGAGTCGGCCTGGATCGCTTCTCTGCAGCTGAGCAACGGTTCGCTTCCCATGACATCATACAGGGCCGAGGCGGCTGAAAACGGAGCAGGCTCCGGGACATCGGCTATAAGGATAGAAGAGAATCCATACTTCTCCGAGTTCGCGGTGCTGGCCTTACTGGAGAGCGGCACGAAGTATCAGACGCAGGTGAAAAACTATCTCGACTGGCACTTTAAACATCTGAATACCAGGGCAGAGGATGTCAGCGGAAAGACAGGAACTATATATGATTATCATGAGTATGCAGATGAGAACGGCAATGTGATCAAGGAGAAAACCGCAGTCAGACACGGACGGAAGTTTTATGATTCGACAGATTCATATGCAGCACTGTTTCTTGCCGATCTCTGGAAATACTACAGTGTAACGAAAGACAAAGAATATATCACGGCACATAAAGGCAAGATAGATCAGGTCGTCAGCGCCATGTTCTGTACCATGGACAGAGGCCTTACCATGGCCACGCCGGCTTACCACACCAAATACCTCATGGATAATGCAGAGGTTTACAAGGGCATGACATGCGGAATGAAATTATATGAAGCGGCATTTCAGAACGACAGCCGCATCGGGAGAATGAGCCGGGGCCGGGAGATGATAAAGAGCCGGATCGGCAAAAAGATGTGGAACAGAAAAGGCCAGTCATATTACGCGGCGCTGACCAGGAAGGGCAGGCCGTACGAATTTAAGTGGCAGCGTTTTTACATGGACGCTGCGGCCCAGCTTTATCCCGTGACCAACGGCGTGAGATCTCCGCGAGCGAAACGCAGCCGGATAGTGTATAAAAAATTCAACAGGTACTGGTCGAACGGCAAAAAGAATCACAGGTGGGAAAGGCTGCAGACTACTGATCCTGATAAATACTACTGGGGAGAGCTGGTGTACTGCGCTGCACTTATGAAAGATACAAAAAGGGTCGGGATCTACATGAGAACATATATGGCAAGGGTGAAAAAGACAGATCATGCATATCCGCTTTACAATGCTGACAGTGCCAAGGTCGTAAGAGCAGCCGCTGTCATGCTCGGATATTATAAATAAGCCGCGGCCGGAAGAACTACGGACAGCATCCGTTGCCGGATTTGAAGCAGGTGAAAAGGCCGGTATGACGAAAAATGACAGCAGAACATTAAAGGGAAAAGCACGGGCATGACGATACCGGGAAAGCATGGAAGGACAGACATGAAATATATCAAACTTACAATAGATGCAGCCGGCACAGGCATAGAGGAGATCACCGGCTGGCTGGCCGGGGAGGGGATCACTGCAGTAGAGATAGTGGACCCTGAGACCGTTCAGGAAATAATCTCAAAAAAGGCGATATACAAATGGGATTTTCTGGACAGCAAGCTGATACAGAGACGGAAAGAAAGGCCTGCTGTTATAGTTTATCTTGATGATGAGCAGGAGAACGAACAGAGGATATCTGAGATAACCTCGAGATTCGGAGAGGACAATGTGACACGGGAAGACACAGATGACTCTCAGTGGAAGTATTCATACAAGGAACATTTTCATACAGTCGATCTGACGGCTGATATCATCGTACGTCCTTCCTGGGAAGACGCGAAGCCGGCTGAAGAGGGCAAGAAAGTCATAGATCTGGATCCGGGAATGGCATTCGGAACAGGCACTCATGAGACTACATCCATGTGTGCCCGTCTCATGGAGGAGGCAGGCTGCGAGGGGAAAAAGATCCTTGATGCCGGGACCGGTTCCGGCATACTGGCTATAACTGCGGTGCTGCTGGGAAGCAGCGAGGTGATGGGTATAGATATAGATCCCGAAGCGGTCGATTCAGCGGAGAAGAATGTGGAAAAAAACGGCTGCAGCGGTATCGTAAAGATAAAACAGGCAGATCTGAAAAAAGGCATGGATTTCAGGGCGGACGTGATAGTAGCGAACCTTGTGGCCGAGCTGATCGCATCACTTGCCGCGGAGGTCGCAGGACATCTTACGCCGGGCGGGATATTCATTTCATCGGGGATCCTTTCCGAAAAAAGACAGATGGTCACAGACGTACTGCAGCAGAATGATTTCAGGATAATAAAGATAATGGATGAAGGCGGATGGAGCGCGATAGAGGCGGAATATGAGCACTAGGAGCAGATTTTTCATAGACAGAAAAAATGTCGGCGGCAGCACTGTCACTGTGGATCGCAGCAGCGATGTCCACCATATCAGAAATGTACTGAGACTGACTGAGGGCGATGAGATAGAAGTCTCCGATTCCGACAGCTGGGAATATGTATGCAGGATATGCAGTATTACGGAAGACAGTGTCGAAGCGGAGATCCTCGACAAACAGAAATTTGCCGCGGAACCGGCGATACGCGTGACTCTGTTTCAGGGCATACCGAAGGCGGGAAAAATGGATGACATTGTGCAGCGTACTGCAGAACTGGGCGTCGCCGCGGTCGTACCCGTATTCATGGACAGAACAGTGGTCAGAGACAACGGCAAATACAGCAGGAAGATACAGCGCATGCGCGTCATCGCGGAGAGCGCTGCCAAACAGTGCAAGAGGGGGACGGTGCCGGTCATCGAAGAAAGCATGAGCTTTGCGGAAATGATCGTCAGGCTTATGCAGAACAGCGAAGCAGACGGCGGTTTCGACATGCTGCTGTTTCCGTATGAAGACGAAAAAAACACTACAATAAAGACTGCTCTGCGTGATATGACGGGCGATGCAGCAGACAGCACTGATGCCGGCTGTGAATTAAAAGGGGCCGGCAGGGAAGTGAAAAAGGAACCAAAAAAAATCGCTGTGGTGATCGGGCCGGAAGGCGGCTTCTCGGACAGCGAAGCCGTACAGATAAAAGAGGCGGGAGCAGCCGCGGTATCGCTGGGAAAAACGACGCTGCGCACAGAGACAGCCGGCATCGTCGCCCTGGCGATGATCATGTATGAGTTGGAACTGTGATTTTTAAAGATAATAACTTATGGTATATTTTAAAACATACTTAATATGCGGAAATCGTCAGGTAAATGATATTTGAAAAAATGTATCAGGATCTGCGCGTGTAGTTCAGACGGATTTTTTTATATTATGGGCTTAATATACTAAAGTATACTGTTTGTGTGCATATATTATCCTTTAGCCAATTTCAGAAGAAATGACGGTGGGTTATAATGACACAATCATTTAATATACAGAAAACCAAATTAGAATAAAGAGAAAATGGATGGCTTTTAAGATCAAATCAGGTGTGTACAGTGCGGAATAAGATGGAAGACAGTCATTGGATTTACGGGATAAATATAATGTTTACAGTAAAAACGCTTGAAAAAGTATAAGCTATATAGTAATATATTAGTATATTAAAAAAGGAGTTCGATATGGGTCTGAAGAAAATGTATTTGAATATCAACGGTGCCAACAGAATGGTCATATGCGACCCCAATAAGGACACCCTTGCAGCTGTGCTGCGAAGAATGGGCCTCACAGGGACAAAGATCGGATGTAACGCGGGTCAATGCGGAGCATGCTCAGTCATTTTTAACGGAGATGTCATTCGCTCCTGTGTAAAAAAAATGAAAATGGTACCGGACAATTCTAAGATAATTACCATTGAAGGAATAGGGACGCCGGAGAAACTGCATCCATTGCAGCTTGCTTTTATAACTTATGGCGCAGTTCAGTGCGGATTTTGCAATCCGGGCTTTATTGTTTCTGCAAAAGGCCTTCTTGATGAAAATCCTTCTCCAACAAGAGAAGAAGTGCGTGACTGGTTCCAAAAGCATAGAAATTTATGCCGCTGTACAGGATACAAACCTATTGTAGACGCAGTCATGGCAGCAGCAAAAGTCGTTCGCGGAGAGTGGACGATGGATGATATCACATATAAAATACCTGAGAACGGAAGAGCATACGGAACAAGGTTCCCGCGTCGGGAAAGCGGAGTTTCAAGAGTCACGGGCACGGCTAATTACGGTGATGATATTGGGTTGATTATGCCGGAAGATACACTGCATCTGGCACCGGTAATCACAAAGGTTTCACATGCGAACATCAAAGGGATCGATGATTCTGAAGCTATGAAGAGCCCGGGAGTAGTGAAGGTTATTACAGCAAAAGATGTAAAGGGTACAAACCGTCATGCGACCCCGTTAAGCCTTCCACGCAGTGAGGCGTCCGGGCTTGAGTGGCCGGTCATCTGTGATGATAAAATCAGCAGATACGGCGATATTGTGGCTGTTGTTGCTGCCGATACACGTGAACATGCACGTGAGGCGGCAAAACTTGTCAAGGTTGATCTGGAACTGCTGCCGGAATACAGTAATGCGATAGAAGCAATCTTGCCTGATTCTATTCCCATTCATCCGGGAGAGCCGAATTTGTTTATGCGCTGGCCGGTGAGAAAGGGTGAAGATACGAGAAAGGTATTCCCGAAAGCTGATAATGTCGTGGAAGGAAGTTTTCATACTACAAGAGAGCCTCACCTTCCGATAGAGCCTGATGTTGCGCAAGCCTACTGGGACGACGAAGGTATACTTACAGTTCACAGCAAGAGCCAGTGGCTGTACGGAACAAGAGATATGATAGCAGCGGCAATAGGTCTGCCGGAAGAGAAAATACGGATAGTTGAAAACGAAACCGGAGGCAGCTTCGGATATGCAGTTTCACCACCATCGGCAAGTTTGGTTGCAGTATGTGCCATGGCTCTTGAAAAACCTGTCACACTGACATTCTCATATCCTGAACATCAGTGGTTTACAGGAAAGCGTACACCTTCATATTCCAATATCAAACTTGCGGCTTCTGATGAAGGGAAGATTCAGGGAATCGAATTTGAAATACTATACGAGGTCGGAGGTTACATTCAGTTTATCGATTCACTTTTGATGAAAGGCATATTCTACGTTGGATTTCCTTATAATGTGCCTAATATCATGGGTATTTCAAAAGGCGCTTTTTCAAACACGAGTTACGGCACTACGTACCGTTCATTCGCATGTGTTCAGGCATTCGTTGCCTCAGAATCGATCATGGATATGATGGCCGAGAAAATCGGAATGGATCCATTTGATTTCAGATATAAGAATATTGCAAGGCCGGGTGATCTTTCCAGTGCGAATCGTCCGTATAAAGAATACCCTGTAGAAAAGATGATGGATATGCTGCGGCCTAAGTATGAAGCGGCAAAAGAAAAGGCAAAAGCTGAAAGCACGCCGGAAAAGAAACGGGGAGTAGGCATTGCCATGGGAGGATTCAATACGGGGGACCCCATCGATGTTGCTTATATAGATCTTGAACTGTGCGAAGATGGATCTTTTATCAACTATAATACATGGGAGGATCAGGGGCAGTGTGCTGAATCAGGAGTATTGCTGCACACATATGAGGCTCTGCGTCCGATGAATGTTCCTCTGGAGAAGATCAAGACGGTAATGAATGATACTATGACCTGCCCGGATACAGGCATTGCTGCAGGAAGTCGTCTCCATTACTTTACAGGACTTGCCACTTTGGACGCTGCTGAAAAATTGATGAATGCTATGCGCAAAGATGACGGGACATATCGTACATATGAAGAAATGGTTGCGGAAGGCATACCGACCAGATATCAAGGAGTCGGTTCATCGCGGACAGGCCTTGATAATCTCGATGTCAACAGAGGAGAAGGTGATCCGTGGCCTGAGGTGATGTATACTATTTTCATGGCCGAAGTTGAGGTGGATACTCAGACCGGTACTACGAAAGTAGATAAACTTACTCTTGTCGGAGATGTAGGCGTGATCGGTAATGTTTTGGGAGTAGAGGGACAGGCTTACGGCGGTCTCTGCCATTCTTTGGGATTTGCTCTTAAAACAGATTTCAGTGACATGAAAAAGCATTCGACGATGGTCGGGGCAGGCATAACGGAGATCGCTGATATGCCGGATGACATCGATTTGATCTGGAGCGAAACTTATCGCAAAGACGGGCCTCATGGTTCGGCCGGGTGTTCTGAAGCATTTCAGTGCTCAGGACATGTAGCTATACTTAATGCGATAAAGCAGGCAGTAGGTGTACGTGTGTATGATGTGCCGGCTACGCCAAAGAAGGTAAAAGCATTGATGGAAGCAAAAGCACAGGGCAATGAATATAAGCCTGAGAAATATTATCTGGGTCCGGATCTTCATGATGATATGGATTACTTTGAACAGAACCCGAGATATTGGGACACCGAAACAGTAGAATAAATCAATAAGAGGACCATGGCTGGTGCTGACAGACAGCACAGCCATGGGATTCTTTTATAAGGTGTGAGCAATGAGTGAAACAATAGCCAGAAATGAAGCAGAATATTTTGCGAAAGATTGTATTTACGGGGCAAAGCCTGCCTGTACCTGCAGCTGTCCATTCAACTTTGATGTACCGAAGTTTATTGATTACATTCAGAAGGGGAAGTTTACACTGGCATACAGACATTTTCAGGATCAGTCGGTCTTTCCGGGGATCGTGAGTAATTTATGTTCTGAACCGTGCAGGGAAAATTGTGTAAGAAAGGATGTTGATTCAGTTATTTCATTGTCCATGCTGGAAAAGGCATGTGTTGAATTTACTGAAAAGACAGAACCTAAAAGGTTCAATTTACCGGCCAGAAACAAAAAAATAGCAATCATAGGCGCCGGGCTGTGCGGACTTACTTGTGCGCAGAGGCTGGGTGCTAAAAGTTATGATGTTACAGTATATGAAAAAACAGACAGAATAGGGGGCAGACTTTGGGGACTTTTGGATCCGGAGATATTTTTGCCTGAAATCGAACTGCAGCTTCAAAATGCACGAGTGTCTTTTGAACTGAATACTGAAATAAATTCATTGGATGATATCACATTTGATGCTGCCTTTATAGCAACTGGTATGGCGGGTGATGATTTTTTGCTTTCTGAAGGAACAGACAGTAAATCATTAAGTACAGCAAGACCGGGGGTGTTTCTCGGCGGCAGCCTGTTGAATACAGCACCGATCGGGGATATCGGACAGGGAATCATCGCATATCATTCCATCGAGAAATATCTGAAAGTCGGGGGGATGGGCGGTATACCCGAGACATTCATCATTGATGAATGCCGTCTGGAAATGGATCTGAGCAGAGTGGAAACGGCTGATCAGATCAGACCTTCGCATGAAGGACGTTTTACGCGGGAAGAAGCAGTTCAGGAGGCGAAAAGGTGCCTTGAATGCAACTGCACCGCATGCAGCGACTGCTGTGAAATATTTGATCATTTTAAGAATTGGCCATGCGCCATGGTGCGTGACGCTGTAGCGTCGTTGCATACTAAAACAAGTATTAAAGAACAAAATGCTACACGGACGATGAATTCATGCAATCTTTGCGGTCTGTGCAAAGAAATGTGTCCGAAAGATATAGACATGGGAAAGTTTTTTCATGATTTTAGATATTTTAAATCAGAAGACAAAATGCTTCCGCCCGCTTTCCATGACTTTTTCATAAGGGATATGCATTTTTCCAATAATGAAGCGTTCTTTGCGCAAACAGCACCGGGATACCAGACCGCGAGCCATGTATTTTTCCCGGGATGCCAGTTAGGCGCAAGTGATCCGAGGTATGTTGAGAAAACATATGACTGGCTGCTGGAGAATATCTCGGATACCGCAATCATTCAGGGGTGCTGTGGAGCGCCGGCAGATTGGGGAGCAGATCGGGCGCTGCATGAAGAGACAATAGATATGCTGAGGAATGAATGGGACAAAATGGGAAAGCCCAAGGTTATTTTCGCCTGTCCGACCTGCAAGCATCAATTTGAGGAATTCATACCTGAAGCTGAAGGTGTATCTTTATATCGCATTTTAGACGAGAAAGGATTGACGGGAAATCATAGAAACAGCTATGAGGAGGCCTGCGTTTTTGATCCCTGCTCCAGCCGTTATGACAGCACTATGCAGGAAAGCGTCAGAAATCTTGCTGCGAAAGCAGGCAGCAGGCTCACAGAATTGTTTTACAGCCGTGAAAAAGCTCAGTGCTGCGGATGGGGCGGACATACAGAGGAAGCAAACCCTTCTTTGTTCAAGAAAGTGGTTAACAACCGGATCAGCAGCAGCCAGCTGCCGTACATTACATACTGCACAAACTGCAAAGACACTTTCCTTGAGAAAGGAAAGGAATGTATGCATATACTTGATATAGTCCATGGGTTGGACAATGATCGCTCCGGTCCGCCAACACTGTCACAAAAAAGAAAAAATCGTCTCACAGTGAAAAGAGATTTATTGAAAAGGATCTGGGGGATTGAAATGAAAGATACAGAAGAGGCTGATGAGACAGTATCTATATATATACCCGAAAATGTTCAGCAGAAGATGGACATTTTGAAAATTCTGGAAGAAGATGTCGTTAAAACAATAAAAACCAGTGAGACATCAGGTTATCGGCTGTACGATCAGGAAACGGACACATATATCGTACATCTTCGCATAGGTATAATAACATATTGGGTAATGTATAAAAAAACAGGAGAAATGATCAAAATCGCAAATGTTTATTCGCACAGAATGGAAATCGTGGAGACTCTTGATGATTGGACTGATAAATAATGAAAGAGATAATATGTGACAAATGTAAAATACCATTGAAAAAAGCAAAGGTAAGCTTCAGATATCTGGGATTTGAAGTACATGCAGATGTATTGAAGTGTCCATCTTGCGGACAAGTTTTTGTGTCAGAAGAAATGGTCAGGGAAAAAGTTCGGAAAGTAGAGATGTCCGTAGAAGATAAATAGGGAGGCCATCAGCATATAAGCGCTTTTTATCAAAATATTAATGATATGTTCAGATATTTGAAATCGCTAACAATATACTTTTTTCTACTTGCAAATATCCGTTGGTATGTACTGCCGGCGGATATTTTCAATTAATATAGAGCCATAAGATACAAACAGTATAGACAAGGAGGTCTGTATAATGATAATCAAGGGCATAGCTCATACAGGAATATGTGTAAAAAACCTGGAAAAATCGATAGAGTTCTATAACGGAGTGCTGGGTTTTAAAGTCGTGGATGAACCATGTGATATGGTAACGGATTCAGAAGAAGGTCCGGCGATGGGATTCGGTATCGACTGTCAGCACAGGATAGCAAAACTGGAAGCTGCTCCCGGGCAGTACATTGAGTTAATGGAATTCGGATATCCGGTTTCGTCGATAAAAGCGCCGCTTCCGCTCAATGCAATAGGAAAACATCACCTTTCATATCTTATAGATGATGTAGATGCATGGGTCGCCAAATTCAAAGAACTGGGACTGGAAGTAGTCTATAAACCGCTTCCGTATGAAACAGAACAGGGGACAGCGTACTGGGCAATCGTAAAAGACCCGGACGGCATACAGATAGAATTGATGCAGGAGTAAAATTAAACAGCAGGCGTTTAAATAGTCGCAAAAAGAAAGGAGAACAGCAAATGGCAAATATAAAAGGATATAACATAGTAGCTAACATATTGAAAGATGCAGGAGTTGAATGCGTATTCGGCATAACAGGAGGTCATGTGAGTTTCCTGTGGCCGGAATTTGAAAAACTGGGCATAAAAGTATATGCAGTGAGCCATGAAAGCATGGCATCGTACGCGGCGATGGGGTATGCTCAGGCGACAGGAAAAATGGGTGTTGTGATCGCTACAGCCGGCCCCGGTGTTACACATGCTATTACAGGAATAGTTGATTCTAATATTTATGATGCACCTGTACTGTTTATAGGAGGCGCAGCGCCGGCATCACAGAATCTTCATGAACAGCTGCAGGAATATGACACTCTTTCAATCCTTAAGGGGTGCACGAAGAAGGCAAGAAGATGTGAAAATACCAATCAGATAGCAAACTATCTTGGGATAAGCATCAGGAATTGCCAGGGATTCAATCCCGGGCCGGTATATCTGGAAATACCGTCAGATGTACTGCAGATGACACCGGTAGATGAAAGCAAAGTTGAATACCCGATCGATTATATGGCAAACAGGAGAACCGGTGCATCTCCGGCTGTCGTGGAAGAAATATCAGATATGATAATAAATGCAAAGAAGCCGGCCATACTCATAGGAGAAGGTGTACAGTATGGTGCAGAAGACATGACGGCTTTTAAAGAATTAGCAGAATACCTGAAGATTCCGACAAGCACGCTGCTGACTAACAAAGGCAAATTCTTTTCAGAAAAGGATCCTATGTTCAGGATAGGATTCGAGGCAGGTATGGAAGCAGATGTGATCCTGGGATTCAATTATGCTGCAGATGCTGAATTCGGACAATGGTACATCAATCCGGATGCAAAGTTGATAAGCATCTCCACAGACTGGGACGATATAGGACTTAACGGCCCATGTGCAGTAGGCGTAGTCGGCCATTGTGATGTGGTAGCACGGCAGATACTGGACTGTGTAAAAACAAAGACTGCAGCAAGAGAAGACAGATCCTGGGCTGATTCTGTGTGGGAAAAGGCTAAAGCGGATTTTCAGGAAACAAAAGAAAAAGATTTTGGAAGCGACAGGCATCCTATTCATCCGGCACGCATGGTGAACGAATACATCAAATTCCTTAACAGCGAAGAAGGACAGGGATACATATTAAATCCGTGCGGAGGGGATATCCTTGAATGGACCAGAGTCAACCATCGTATGCTGATGGATGATGCAGGATCGTTCCCAAGCCGCTTCTTCCATGGAACAAAGTTCGGATGCATAGGTTCACAGCTGGGTGAACTGATGGGTGTATGGGCTGCGACGAAAAAGCCGATCCTGCATGTGGACGGCGACGGATCATTCTGCGAGAACATTTCAGAGATGATCACATACGCAAAATACGGGGTACCTGTTATAGTTCTCTTGGCGAACAACAGCAGTTATGACATGATAAAAGACCATATGCGTAATGCATATCCGGGAGATGATATCGTAGATATCGCTAACGCAATAAAACCTGCGAAGGGCGGGATCTTCAAGTTCAGCGCCATTACCGGAGTATTTGACGGATACGGTGAAGAAGTGGAAAACCCGGAAGATATAGTACCGGCACTCAAGCGTGCAGCAGCCACGGGGATGCCGTCAATAATCAGCGTAAACACTGAAGCAAGCAGCGATGTTGTGTCACCGATAACGAAATCATTCCATGCTGCAACAGAATAATAATGCAAATGTGCATATTACCTGTTCAGGGAAAAATAAATAAGGTACAGCAATAAATAAATAAAATATATCAGGAGGTTCAATAATATGTATGTATCGAGAATGGGAAAGGCAGGCGAGGTCTTCTATGAGGAAGCAGAAACGCCTGAAGCTGACGGAAAGAATGTGTTGGTAAAAATACATGCAGTGGCGATTTGCGGAACGGATAAACACGCATATATGGACGGAAGCATGAATGGCGATGTATGGGGTCATGAGTATAGCGGCACCGTTGAAGATCCGGGCGCTTGTGATGATCTTAAGGTCGGAGACAAGGTAGCCATATTTCCCAATCACCCATGCCATAAATGTGAATTCTGCAAAGCAGGGCTGACAAATTTGTGCCCCACAGTCTTCCGCGGCACAGGCGGATCATCTGCAGCAGCGGAATACCAGCTGGTAAACCCGTATAATGTCATAAAGATCGCTGATGATATGAGTTTTGATGAAGGAGCTCTCATAGAGCCTACGACTGTAACATACCATGCTTTGGGAAAAACAGGCATCAAAGCGGGACAGACATTGCTGATCAGCGGAGTCGGCGGACTTACAGGATTGCTGGCAGAAACAGCCAGAGGAAAAGGCGTCAGCAAGATCGTAGTTACCGATGCCGTTGAAAAACGGGCGCAGCCGTATATAGACAGCGGTGTTATCGATGCTTTTGTCAATTGTGAGGAACCTGGTTTCTTTACAAAACTGATGGAACTTGCTGACAGCGAATTCGGTTATGACGCTTTTATAGATATCAAGGGCGGTGTGAGAAATGCCAATGAACATATCGTCTGCATGAAAAACGGCGGCACGGCCGTGATCGTTGCCGAGGTTCCCGGAGACAGAGAAGCATTGAATCTTTATGATCTGACAGAGGACGAAAAAGCGGTAACTGGCAGTTACGGTTATACAAAGGATGAATTCGAAGCAGTAGGTCGTATGATCGCAGAGAAAAAAATAGATGTTACTAAATACATAGGCAAGAAGTTCAAACTGAGCGAGGGTCAGAAGGCTTTTGAACATGCCATGGACAGAAATGTATTGCCGTCGAAAATAATCATTGAAATATAACTATAAGGAAAAGGAAGGGAAACAATATGAGATATGTAAGACCGAATGTAAGGTTGTACGAAGCTTTAAAGGTTCCTGAGGCTGTAAAAGTCCTCAAAAAATATGTCCCGAAAGTTGCAGAGATATCGGCTGATTCAGCTGACGCGAACTGCACGATATTCAGGATAATCAAAGATGACTATCCTGATATGCAGAAAACAGTATTTGCAGAATTGGAACAGATAAGTTTTGATGACAAATAATATAAAGTTTTATCGGTACAGGCTTTTCAGCCTGAATTGATTAAACACCTATACTCCTCAAAAAAACTATAATTGCACTAACACACCTCTGGCTGTCCTGCCGGAGGTGTGTTAGTGATATAGGCAGGTGCAGGCATATGATACATTGATATATCAATGTATCTACTATACTAAAGTATAGGCAGAAAGTGATGCCATTATACTTTTGACGGTTTATCCGGAGCTGGAAATCTCGTAAACTGTATATAATATATAAGTGACGATTCTGTTATATCTCATATGCAGGATCATGGAAAGATCAGTGAGATCAGGAGGAAACAATATGGATGCTGCAATGTTGGAGTACATTAAGAGTCTTAAACCGGAGCCGCACGAAAACGGGATGAATCTGGTAAAGAAGGGTGTTGAGATCGGCAATTCCTTTGAAGCAGGACGAAGCAGATTTGAAAGAGAAAGCAATGGAAAATATACATGCCACATGGATTATAAAAAGGAATGCATGCGCGAAGGCAAGATAGTATGGGATCTTCTGGTCGGTCTGGCCACCATAGACGAAGAAGCTGAGGCTATAGCGGAATTGCACAGGCGGGCAGAAGAACTAGGATATGAACTGAATTTGATACAGGCAATACCAAGCCCGTTGACTGGGCTTCCCAAAGAGTACAGAGATAAAGCCCCTGCAACTACCAGTTACATTATGGAAGGTCTGGATGATTATAAGAAACATATAGAGGCAGCTCCAGTTGATGTAGACTTTGGAGATCATCATTTAGTAACTCCCAATGCTATCGAAACAACAATAAATGCGCTGAAAGTCGGATCACCTAGAGTCGGAGAATTCTCACAGTTCATATGGGATTATCCGGGCTTTGACGATGATGTAAAAAGGTTCTCTGATATGACAGTCGCCCTGGGGATCATGGCTTCAAAGAGAGACGAAATGTTTTGCGTCGAAACTTATCTGGATGATGGATTTCCGGGATACTTTATCGACTGCGCATCATATATAGGGTATGCGCTAATGGAGCATTATATCTGTTCAACGTTATGCAACGCCAGATTGTCGATAAGTTACGCAGGGCTTTTAAGTGAAATCGATACCAGAATGGCGATACCTCTTGCGCTGCACAGATTATTATCAACAGATGAACAGCCGACGATGTCATATATAAACGGATCCACCAATATGCAGTGGGATCATGATCTGAACGGGAATTTTGGTACGAGCTGCCAGGAAATGCTTTTTGAGATACTGGTCGAAAAGAAATACAGGATGGGTCTTGGAATCAATCCTGTGGCTATTACAGAAAAAATAGCAGTGCCTACCATGCAGGAGCTTTGGGATATTTTCGTAGCAGGAAAAAGAGTAGAGGAAAAGGCAGATGAATGGATGCCGTTCATGGATTTTACCAAATTGGAGGAAATAGCCGGTGTCATGATGGAACAGGGGAAACAATTCTTTGAGAATTCACTTGAAGGCATGAAAGAGGCAGGCATAGATATCGAAGATCCTCTGGAGATGATACTGACGCTGAAAAAATTTGACAAAGTAAAATATGAACAAGCATTTCACCCTACGACGTACAAAAAGGATGCAGTGGAACTCAAGCCTTTTTATCCCACAGTTCTGGGAAGGCAGACAGTGGACATGAAAGAGAAGATCATAAAAGAACTTAAGGCAGAAGGATATAAAGAGGAGGATCTGAAAGGGAAAAGAATCGTTGTGGGTTCGGGAGATGCTCATACATACGGTCTTATTCTTGTTGAAGGCGTGCTTGAGGCAATGGGAGCGACCGTTGTTAACGGCGGAGTCGATATGGAAGCTGTAGATATGCTGGATCTGGCAGATGAAGAGGGAATAAGCAATGTGGCAGTCAGCTGTCATAACGGGGAGGCCCTTGATTACGGCAAGCAGTTGCTCCAGCTGGCTAAAGAGAGGGGAAAGAAATATCAGTTCTTCATGGGAGGCAAACTCAATGCAATACTTCCTGGGCATTCGGAACCTACAGAAATAGACGATCAATTATGTGATATGGGAATCAGCGCTCATAATGATCTAAGATACACCATAGATCTCCTTAAAAAGGCCAACTGACAGCAGCCGGTCGAAACATATATAAACGCATAGAAAAAAGCACTGTTATGCAGCGCTTTTTTCTATGCGTAAATAAATGAGCGTGTGAAGGAATCTCTGTAAATACAAAATAATAATAGGCCTTCTATGGTAGAATTACCAAAGGAGGCCTATTACTATGGCTAAGAAAACGCGCAAGGTCGGAGATCTTACCGACGGTA
>Ga0160425_1001111_pt1 | contig 28131 bp, 23 predicted proteins | sample BioMet8_FD_108193 | JGI IMG/M metagenome (GOLD analysis project Ga0160425, IMG submission 108193) | Microbial communities from bioreactor (seeded with sewage sludge) at Lawrence Berkeley National Lab, California, USA - Biofuel... | ecosystem: Engineered > Bioreactor > Anaerobic > Unclassified ...
CCCGGGGAATGCCCTCCAGAAGGCGGAAAAACTGCTCGAGCTTCTGCTTAAAAGCAAAGAAATCGTCAGATATCGCGACTAGATGGGCGTTTCTCACCAACACCGTGCACGATAGTCATTTTTCCTTTTATAAAAACGGTTTTGATTTTGAGAAAGAAGAAATCGCACAATTCGAGGCAAATCCTTGCTTTGGTGCGGTTTTTCAAGACCTTTCTTCTGCTTTGATTGAAGAAAAAGAAGAGTATTTCAATAAATTAATTAACCAAATTAAGTTTTGTGCCTATGCCAAATTTGGCAACTCAAAATCTTCGAAAAATGAAGGCGAAAGCGATGGCGTTATCCCTGCTAACGATAATCCCAAAAACATGAGGATTTCCAAAGTAAATTATATTATAGATGCTCCCATTCAACTTCGAATTATTGATGTTCTTTGGACGCTTCTTTTCGGGTGGGCATTGTCTTCCAATCCCCATATCTTAGAAAAAACGTATGCATACCGTTTTTCCTACCAGCTTTTTTCGAATACTAGTTCTTCTTTTTGGAAATCAGTCGATTTTAATTCGCCTAATTTGTTCGCTCCTTATTTTCGTTTTTATAAAGAGTGGCGGATGGAAGCGGTAAATCAGTCCAAAGAACGGCATAGCAAACATGGTGCCTCTACCATATTTTCTTTAGATTTAACTCGGTATTTCTATAATACGGATATTAATTTGAACAAGATTGTTTCAGACCTTCCTTTTGACCCTTCTATTCGTGAACAACTTGATAAATATACGTTCTTAACCAACCTTATCCAGAAAATTTATAATCGTTTTTCCGCTCTTATTAAGCCTTATCATTCCGATGTTAAGCGTAACGTGATAATTCCAATTGGCTTAACCAGCTCTGGAGTTATTGCCAATGTTTATTTATACAAGTTTGATCATTCTTTCGAAACTGAAAAATCCATTTTATTCTATGGGCGGTATGTCGACGATATGTTGATTGTGGTTGATTCTTTAGCCACACGTGCAAATAGGCTAAAAGCCATTTCATCGATGCAGGAGAAACTGCCTCATTTCTTTGAGTTTCACGAGACCCCAGGAACAGATCCATTTGTTTCCTTAAATGGGTTCCCAAATTTAGTTATCGGAAGATCAAAAATTCATGTTATTCGGATTCAGATTGACCATTCAGCAGCCTTATTGGACTCTTTAAATGATGACCTAGCCAGCGGAAGCGAGCCTCATTTGGTATCCAACCCAGATCTTTCTCTTTCCAACTTGGTCCGCTTTGCGTTTGAAAATGAAAGAAAAAACAGTCATTTGAAGATTCGTGATACCGAAGATGTTCAAGCAGATAGCGGAAGGCTTTGGTATTTTTGCAAAAATTATACTGAGCTTTTTTCTCGGTTAAATTTAGTTGGAGACAATTTAGATGCCAAGGCCATAACGCTAAAAACAATCGAAGATGCTTGCGACCCGCAAACTATATTACTTTTGTCTCCACGATGGTGGAAACTATGTCAGTTTTTTGCCTGTCTAAATAAAAGGGCTTCTATGCTGCCGTGGTTTGATAGGAAGGCATTGCAAGCAATCCAGAAAATGCGTTTCACCTCAACAAAGAAGGGAACCTTGCCAGATCCAAGCGTTCCCAAAGATAAAGTTAAAAAGAGAGAACTGCTTGTCAATATGAGAAGCACTCTGACCCGAGATTTCAATGTCTGTATGGCAACTGGAGAGTCACTGCGGGCGCCGTTGTTTAGAGATTCGAAACGTGCCATATTAGCTCATCAAATTAGAGGAGCTAATCTCATCGATTGCTCTTTTGTTGGCTTTCCCTTGCTCAACTATTCCTTTGACGATTCGCTCACTGGAGTAGACCTTTGGTCCTTTTCTCCGTCTTTTCTTGCAGCCGGTGATTTAAAAATCAATTTCGACCCTAGAAAAATTCGTCTCTCGCCTCGGTTTGTTCATTTCGAAGAATACACTGTTTCCAAGATTCTTCGCGGTTTGGTTGACTTAAGACAAGGAAGCTATTTGGTGAACGTCTATAAAGATTACGATGGTTTATTCTTAAGTAACCCTTTTACAAAAAGGGATTCGCTTTTCGAAATTAATCTTTCTTCCATTGACGGTTCCTTGACACACGCCCTGGTTTCAGTTTTGCCTCGCGTTCGCTCATCTGATGACAAATGCTTCGTCTCTTTGGCCAATCTTGATTTGTCCGCCTATAAAATGATTGCCCCTAAGTTTCATACTCTCAATTTAAACCAGGCGACCATAAACAACAAAAGAAGTATCTTTAGCGCTCTTAACGATTTGCTAAAGCAAAAAGAGAAAGACAAAAAGAAACGTCCATGGTTTCTCTCAATGCCCGAATTTGCTTTACCTCATGAATGGTTAATTGATTTGGCAGAATTTTCTCGCCGAAATCAGGTAGCCGTCATTAGCGGCCTAACTTTTGCCAAAACATCTTCTTGCACCATTCGAAATTACATCGCAACCATATTGCCAACCACTGATTCCTTTGGCTATAAATACGCGCTTGTTTTCTTACGCGAGAAGAACAATTATTCGCCCGAGGAGTATTATTTGGTTTCTCAGCAGACACCAAAGCTTACGATTTCTGACTCCAAAGTCTCACTCTATTATTTGTTTACTTGGAATAATATTGTTTTCTCGGTTTTTGACTGTTATGAGTTGACCGATATGGGGGCTAGGGCTTCCTTCTTCGTTTACAAGCCAATTCCAGAGCTTCTTTTCGCGACGGAATTTAATAAAGATGTTCCTTATTTCAACAGTTTGATTATTTCTACTGCCAGAGAGTTGTACTGCTATGTAGTACAGAACAATTCTTCCAGCGTTGGCGACTCTCAAATTGTACTGCCCAGGCACAAAAATCCTAAGGCCTCTTCCATTGGCGGAGGTTGCTTTCCAGGAGTCCATACTGCGCTTATTGACTTAGGATTAGTTAAGCAATACTTATTCGCCGAGAAATACGATGGTTCGTTTCCGGAGTATTGCGATAGATATCGTAGCCGCATTCTAACTAAACAAGACATTAAAAAATATAAGCAATTTGACGAGCTGGCGAGAACTGGAGCAAAACGGAACAAGAAATAGGCAACGTGATCCTGCTTGCCAAAGAGTGATGAACGTTATCAAGAAAAGGTGATCAATAATGAAAAATAAAATGACTCCAAAATCCGAATATCGTTTTGACTCTACGCCAAATGAGCTATTTGAAAGAAGAGTTGAGGCATTGCTGTGGCGTGAAGTTTCAAAAGAACATGGTGTTCTTGTTCCGGGGCGCATTTCTCCGAGCATTTCTGCCGATTTCTTTATCCCTCATGGCTTAAAGATTCTAGGCACAGAAAATATACCAACATATGTAGAGGCTTTGCCTTCTATTGACTTCTCTTTCGTCCTTAATTTACGACGTTCCATAGCTAAGAAAAATTCCAATTTTGTTTTGTTTGTAGTCTATGAACGCGGCCCAGTTTTGGATCACGAATTGGCAATCAATGGAGGCCTTGAAGTCCGTGCTCTTTCATTTCATTCTCTTTTAGTAAAAATTGGTTACCAAGTAACTACCGACTCGAATCATCATTCGACTGTGTCAAAAACGGCTTCTCGGTTTGGTGGTATTGTTCCGGATTTACAAAAGGCACCTTTACTCAGTGTCGAAACCTATCTAGCAAATTTGGTATATCACGGCCAGCTGGCCTTAATCCTTGGAACCGGTATATCAGCCGATTTTGGTGCGGATCTTTGGGGAAAACTGATGTCTAATTTGTTAGATTATTTGAATCCGACATTTATTAAGAACATCTCTGGAGTCTGCGGCCTTCTAGGGAACAGCGTTTATTCAGAATCTCTTTTGACTCGCCTCATTTTGACCAAAGCCAGAAATAAAGACATATATTACCGCGCGCTTCATTCCTGCATTTACAGAAAGTTTACTGGATTTTTCCCCGATACGTCAATGCTCTATGGCACAGCAGTTTTTATTAAAAAGCATTCTCCAATGGTTCTTACTTTTAACTACGATGATTACCTTGAACAGCAGATGTCTCAGTTGAAATCTCCTATGAAAGCGTGCTGGAACAAAACGGAAATTGCCAAGCAATCCGGGAATCCCAAGAGAATCTTTCACGTTCATGGGTATCTTCCGTTTGGCGGGAAGATTACAAGCAAAATCAAAGATTCGATAGTGCTGAACGAAGACGATTATTATGATTTCTACCAAAACTCAGTGGTTGATCCAAGAAGGCGGCTTCTTTCGAATGTTATTGCCAAGAAGAATTGCTTGTTTGTTGGCACGTCGTTATCAGATATTTTCTTCCATGTACTTCTAAAAGGTTCTAGTGGTGCTGGAACTCCGCATTTTGTCATGCTTAATGGCGGTGGTTTAAACAAAGCAGAAAAAGATTATGTTCGAGAATTCTTTGAACACCTTCATACTCGGGCCATGTTTTATGACTCATTTGACGCCATTACAAGCGCGCTTAAGCGCATTTAACGTTTTTCAGCGTTTAAGGCTCATCGTCCAACTTAAGGTTTATAAACGTAGTAAGTCCTAACAACTTGTCTTTTGAGCATAAAAGGTTTCCACCTAAATTGACCATTAACTAAATGTCTTGATTTTATAAGTCCCATCTCAACTATATCAAGACTTGATGAATTTTTCTTCGGTCCAACCGCCGTGGCGCTCGCTGAGTGGCATGGAAATATTGGTCATGTCACAAAGTACTGATGGGGAGGTTTTCTTAGAAAGGAGTCGTAAGTCTTTTAGCATCTACAAAAATGAGAACAAAAGTGTAACTCATTGATTTTTCGCTAGAGAAAACGCTCGATCGAACAATATCTTTGGCTTTTTATATTGCCAATGGTATCCAACCTGTGCGGCTGGCACTCTAGCAACCAAGATTCTCATTGAGATGTTAGGATGCGCTCCTGCTTACCATCAACGTGGGGTGAAGTCGATCAAAAATAGGTCCTATATGACACCAAAATAAGACGTGTTCAGCCCTATAGTTTTCAATCGGAAACAAAACGGCAATGTTTCAGAACTTAATTTCGTTCGAATGAGACTTTTTAACAGAGGTTGGCTCGTTCAAAAGCCTGTTGTTTTCCTGACTTGAAATCTCAATACTATCCATATATTTTAAAGGATAAAGTCGTACTGATTCCCTCAAATCTTTTTGGATCGTTTTATGCCCCATCCCACAGTTCTCCCGTCATCGAGAACTCGAGTTTTCCAAAATACTAAATGTTTGTTGGTATCATGTTAATGGAACCCCTTCCTTTCACCTCGGTAGTCGAAATGTGAGAGTTCTCTTTTCGTCTGTCGCTGGCAAATCTAAAACATTATTCTGAATCTTCAGATAGAACCACTTGGTCCTTTTAAATGCTCAAAATAAAATAACATTTATACTATCAATGAGAACTAAAAGCGTTAGGAGGGTTCAAAATGTGCAGCGTGTATTTCCCCAAAAGCGAAGACGAAGCGGGAGGGCATGGCAATTTTGTTTTGTACAAAGACGTGAAAGCCCACCCCTTTCTCGACGACGTGGAAATGGTTGCGAGCCAAACTTGGATGATTGGCCGAACTTACGCCGCTTCTCCTCAACGTAATCTCGCTTTCGTCAAAGACAAGGATCCTTCAATGGCATATCAAAAAATGTTACAGAGCAGTGGGATAAATCTGATAAAGCTTGGTTATTTTGACTTTTTCCACGTCTTTGCTTTTACGGTGATGAGCGATTCAAAAACGCATCTTTTAAACAAGTGCTTAAAACGTCTAAGGATGCGGCCAATGTTTTCATTCGATTTCGACCTCGCTTCTCCTTCTTCATCATCGACTGACTTTGAAACCATTAGATTGGCCATCGTCTGCGTGAGACTGTTCGAAAGCCTAAGCTTTTCAAGTTTACAAAAAATACAATGCGACCCTTTTTTGGCTGGCATCGTTCGTCCTAAAACTTACCAAGCCAAGAATAAGCGATATCAAAACCCTACTCATAATCTTGTTTTTGCCAGCAAATTTATCCATTTTCGAGTTCCGGCTTTTGTCTTTATTTCCGATTCTGTTACCGACGATCGGCTTATTAAATGGAAGCCGGACAAGGGGAAGCCAATAAACCTAACCCAAGCCCTAAGATGCTTGAAGATTGATCTCAAAAACCCTTATGCAATACACTATCTTAAGTGTTATCAACTTGCCAAGCTTCTCCATGAAGAGTCCAAAAATAGCCTTCCCCGTGGTGTCGACATGATATTAAGCGAACCGTGTTCGACATTGCCTCTTTTCGACTAAACTTGTAGTAATTGGACTCTATATCCGTCCCAAGTATATTTTTCCGATTCATTAGTTCACGATATAGACATGAAAAATAAACAAAATTCAATTTTTGACGGAAACGCCTGGGACGAAGAAACGGCCTGCATCGGAAAAAACGGGGGAAGTTTTACTTTGACTCGGGACTCCAAAATTGCTGATGGTTTTGCCGAGAACGTTGAATTGATTTACAGCGCACTGATCAAACGAGATGGTACTGCCGACACTCTTGTTTACCCTTTGTATTTTTCGGCTAGGCATTATACGGAACTTAGCATCAAAGTTATTACGAGAATTGCCAACGAGGTACAACGAATCCGGAGTGGCGTCAAATCATCCATTCCTCGGATCCACGACATATGTTCTCTTTATCCAACCATGGAAAATCTTCTGTTAAAAACAGATCGAAGATTTAAAGAGGCCCTTAAAGAATGCCAAGATATTTTGCCTCTTTTAAATGATTTTTCAGAAGATAAACAGGGGGATCTTTTCCGTTATACATTTGGAAAAACGGATGCCGATGTTCATTTAGACCAATACTCAAGGTTTTCAACGTCACTTTTCGTTGAGCATTTTAGAAAAGTTCGAATGACACTGGATTATTTACTTGAGATAACTGAAAGGATTCTGGATGAATACTGCCAAACAAAAAGCTTTACCTCAATGCTTTCTCGAAATGATTTGATTATGATGACTTCTATGCTGTCGAAAGGAAAAACAGAACAAGAAATTTGCTCCTATTTTGGCCTTTCATCTTCGGAATATTTAGAAAGGAAAAAGTTGATCAACTCACTTCCGTTTCTTTCCATTCAAGTCGGCAAAGAAATCATCCTTCATTCGTTCTCACAAGCGACTGTTGTTGCGACTAAGTTGATTATTTCTGCCGATCGGCGGTCAGACCATTTAGTCAACAGCGCGGAACTGGTTTATCCTATGAACAAGGAAGACATCCCTTATCTTTTGGCTTTCTCGGCCTTGATGAACGGTTATGAATTTGCCGAAACTTACAATAGTTTAAAAGATAATTTTAAAAAAAGTCTCGCTTTGTCTAATCCGATGTATATTTTGGGCTACATTCGGGATGGAGAAGATTTAAAAAAAGGAATGTTGAGATGTGGCCAAGTTACGATGACTAAATTATTTTTTAGTGACATCAGCTGATTAACTTTGCGTCTCTGAATTTCTTCTTTTCTTCTTGGTGAAGAAACATCATTTATCACAGGATGCAACGTTTCTTAGATTTTGACGTTCCTTTTGGCCGCTTTCCGTCGTGACGGTTTTGTTACACTGTCTTCTCTGATGCTTTCATTAACCCCGGAGCGGAAGACAGGGATCATTTAGCCTTACCCTTAGCCTTTTATCTGGCCAGTTGGGGAATGTACCGAAGATCCAGCTTCCTTTTACAGCATAACTATAAGATTCACCGGGCGGTGGTGGACTATCTTTTGGACGGATCCACGCCTAGAGCCCTGTGGAAAAGTTCACGCCCGCAACAAGACCCTCTTCATCCCATAGACTTTTATAGGGACCCCCAAGCACGCGGACATGCTCATTGAGGTTTGCAACGAACTTTTGACTCTTTATAAAGCAAAAGATCCTAAGGCGTCCGTGACGGACACTCTAGCAACCAAGATTCTTATGGGGACGTTAGGATGTACGCCTGCTTACGACCAATAAGTGGTGAAGTCGATTAAGAAATATGGACTATATGACACCAAAATGAGATGCGCTCAGCCCTATAGTTTCATACGAAAGTCGATTGCCAAGGTCTCGGGGTTCTATTTTGCCAAGCCATCGTTCTGCGGAGGCTTAAATATCAAGCCTCAAGGTTTCCATTACCCTCCGATGAAGATTATGGATATGGTCCTTTGGGAAGCGTCTTTCCGAAAGGCCGGAGCGAAAAAGATCTTGGAAACGCCCTTGCCTCAAAACAAGGACAAGAGGAAGGCTTACAGGAGCAGTGATGAGGCTGACGCGGTGTCCGCTTGGTTGAATGAAAAAGGAAAGGCATATCAACCTTATTTTCAAAGCCAGGTCATCAAACCAACAAACAAAAAATCCGGCAAAAGCATCAAAAATGTCTATGAGGATATCTACGAGAGCTTTGCTGACTATTGCTATTCCGCTAAAAAGAACGTTATTTCTCGTCTTGTACTTGATGAGGACTAAACCTTCCTTTCGATGTCGGGGTTTAATCTCGCTGTCTTGATGTTAGTCTTATCTTCTTTTGGGCATTTCATAAGAATGACAAAAGAGTAAAATAAAAACGTTTAAGGAACTAGGCACATTAAGGGGTTATCTATGAAATTAGTAATTCTGGCTGGGGGCTTTGGCACTCGCATTGGAGAAGAGACTCATCTGAAACCGAAACCGATGGTCGAGATCGGGGGGATGCCGATTCTTTGGCATATCATGAAGATCTTCTCCCATTACGGGATAAACGAATTTATTATCTGCGCCGGCTACAAGCAGGAAGCCATCAAGGAATACTTCGCCAACTATGCTTTGCACAACAGCGATGTAACCTTCGATTTTTCCAAAGGTGGCGAGGTGAAGATTCACAGTGATGTCTCCGAGCCTTGGAAGGTGACGGTGGTGGACACCGGCCTTAACACCATGACGGGCGGCCGCATCAAACGGATCCAGAAATACGTGGGCGATGAGCCGTTCTTCATGACCTACGGCGATGGCGTCGCCAACGTCGACATCAACGCTCTTTTGGCGTTCCACAAGAAATCCGACGCGATAGTCACGATGACCGCCATCCAGCCGGAGGGCCGCTTTGGCATCATCGATTTCGGGAAGAACGACGTTGTAAACGCTTTCCGTGAAAAGGATCAAGAAGATACTGGCTGGATTAATGGTGGCTTCATGGTCATTGAGCCTGAGATTTTCAAATACATTGCGGGCGATGCTATCTCCTTTGAGCACGAACCCCTTGAGGCCGTGGCCAATGCTGGCAAGCTGAACGCTTATCGCCACCATGGTTTCTGGCAATGCATGGATACGCTCCGTGACAAAGAGAAGCTCGAAGCCCTTTGGGCCAGCGGCAAAGCCCCTTGGAAGGTGTGGTAATGCTGGAGTTTTATAAAGGCAAGACCGTCCTGGTCACGGGTCATACAGGTTTCAAAGGATCCTGGCTTTGCGAAATCCTGATCAACGCCGGAGCCAAGGTGGTGGGCTATTCGCTCGAACCGCCTACAAACCCCAGCCTTTTTGAATTGCTAAAACTCGACCAAAGGATGGTCTCCGTCATCGGCGATATCCGCGATTTTGATCACCTTAATGGTGTCATCAAGAAATACAAACCAGAAATCGTACTCCACCTGGCCGCTCAACCGATCGTTCTGACCGGCTATCAGAAGCCGGCCTATACTTTCCACGTCAACGTGATGGGGACCGTCAACATCCTTGAAGCCATCCGAAAGGCGGGGTGTGTGAAGTCGTTTTTGAACGTGACGACCGATAAGGTCTATGAGAACAATGACCTCGAGAACCATCCCTTCAAGGAAGACGAAAAGCTTGATGGCTTTGATCCCTACAGTAACTCTAAGAGTTGCAGCGAGCTTGTCACCCATTCCTACAAGAAAAGTTTCTTCGCGGACGGGAAGACCGCGATTTCGACCGCCCGGGCGGGCAACGTGATCGGCGGTGGCGACTTCTCGCCCGACCGGATCGTCCCCGACTGCGTGCGCGCCGTCGAGGCCAAGAAGGCCATCGAGGTCCGGAACCGCTTCTCCACGCGGCCTTACCAATTCGTTCTAGAACCTTTATTCGTCTACCTTGAGATTGCTAAGGCCCAATACGAAGATGGAACCAAGGCTGGGTACTATAACGTCGGTCCGGACCCGGTCGATTTCATTGCCACGGGCGACCTCGTTTCCCTTTTCTGCAAGAAATGGGGACAGGGCATCACCTTTGAAGACAAGACATTACCAAACGCTCCTCATGAGGCGGCGTTCCTTTCCCTCGACAATTCGCTGATCAAGAAGACCTTTGGTTGGTCTCCTGTCTATCACATCGACGAGACGATGGATCAAATCGTTTCTTGGACCAAGGTTTATCTTCAGCATCAGGATGTTAAGGCCATTACCGATTCTCAAATTGAGCAGTTTGCTCGGAGGTTCTCCAAATGAAGGCTATCGTTACCGGTGCCGACGGTTTCGTCGGTTCCTATGTCGTCAAAGAACTCTTGGGCCATGGCTATCAGGTCGTGGCGGTGGACCTCGGGCCGACCCCGCGCCGTCTGGACGCCGGCCAAAAGAACCTGCATTATGTCAGCCTCTCGATCGACAGGATCGCCGAATTGAAGTCCTTGGCCCCCGAAGCGGTGGGGGCGGACGTCCTCTTCCATTATGCTTGGCGGGGATCCGCTGGGCCGGAGCGTTGCGATGAGACGATTCAGCTGAACAATGCTTTGATGACCGCCAAATGCCTGCGGGAAGCCGCGGCCATGGGGGTCAAGCGCTTCGTCTGCGCGGGCACCATCATGGAATTCGAGACCAACCAGGTCATCTATGAGCAGGGGAGCAAGCCCGGCATGCCGTACATCTACGGCGCGGGCAAGACCATCGCCCACGAGATCTGCAAACCGATTGCGAACGATCTTCATATCGATTTGGTGTGGGCTTATATCACGAATACTTATGGCGTCGGGGAGTCTTCGCCCCGATTCCTCAACTCGACCCTTCGGAAGATCATCCACGGCGAACCCCTCGAGTTCACCTCGGGCACCCAAAATTACGACTTCATTTATGTCACCGATGTAGCCAAGGCCTTCCGTTTATTGGGCGAGAAGGGGAAAGCTAACAAGGGATATATCATCGGCAGCGGTGCCGCGAAGCCGCTCCGCCAGTTCGTTGAGGAGATTCTTGGCGAACTTAAGCCCACGTCCCCCGCAAAATTCGGGGATGTCCCCTATACGGGCGTTATGACTCCTCTCGAGACTTTCTCGACCAAGGAGATCGTCTCCGATTGCGGCTTTCAGCCCTCAGTCTCCTTCAAAGAAGGCGTCCGCCTTACCTACGACTATCTCAAATCCCTGGAGGCTAAATAACTCATGGCCATCAGCCCGTTTCATTTCGAGAAGCTGCCTCTAGAGGGAGCTTATCTCATCGATGCGTTTTATGCCCCGGATATCCGAGGAGGGTTCTGCAAAGACTATTCTTTAGAGACCTTCAAGCAGAACGGGATTGATTACGACCTTAAGGAGGTCTTTTATACCTATTCTCATAAAGGGGTGGTGCGGGCCCTCCATTTCCAGAGGGTGAAGGAGCAGCCCAAGCTCGTCCGCTGCGTCCACGGGCACGTCTACGACGTCATCGTCGACCTTCGTAAGGACTCAAAGACTTTCAAACAATGGTTGGGCTTCGACCTCACCGGCGACAACCACAAGGAATTGCTGGTTCCGGCCGGGTTCGCGCACGGCTACCTCGTCCTAGAGGACGATTCCATCGTCTCCTACAAGTGCGCCGAGAAGTTCTATGGGGAATACGATTCGGGCATTATGTGGAATGACCCCGATATTGGAGTAAAGTGGCCGTTGGATAAACTCGCGGGAGCTCCTGTAATTTTGGCAGACAAAGATCTGAAATTGCCTTCCTTTAAACAATGGCTAGGAACCGTTTAATTTAAGATGCTTGCGATTTGTCTCTTTATGGCAATCAATGCTCTTTCTTTTATGAAGAAATTTGAAGTAAAATCAATAGATGCGCACCAAGAAAAATCAAAAATTGGTTCTTAAAGGTCTAAGAACTGTTCTTTTTTTGAGCTCCTTCGTTTTTTCCTTTCTATTTGGCGCCTCGACGAACCTTTCACGTTTTACTTTGGCAGCGGAAAAATTGAATGAAGCGTTACTTGAAGACTCAAGCGTAAATTACCTTAATCTAAATGCCGTTTATAATAGTAAAAATTTTAATTATCCGTCTTTGCAAACTTCAATTTCGAAAAAAAGTAATGCAGGGTGGCCAGACAATTGTTTTAAGGAATTGCCCATCTACAACCTTCAAAATGATCTGAAAGTAAGTTACAAAAGCGACCTCATCTCTGGCAATGACCCCATTTTGATTGCTAATTCGAATTGGGGAATCCACAAAGATCAAAACGGAACAACTATGGATTCTTATTATTTTTCGTTAATGTTTGAATCTGCCAATGCTTCTTCAAAACAATCCACTAATTTTTGTTATGTGTCTCAACCGCTTGCAGAAAAACTGCAGAAGGATCGCAATATCGCTTCTCTTCAAGAGCTAATCGATTCTCCAATCGTTCTTTCTTTTGGGGGCTCTGATTATCAGTTAAACATTAGTAACATCGTGCTCCCGATAAACGACATATATTCGAATGTTGCCAATTTATTTGGGGATGATTTTTTCCTTCTTAATCAAGATGAATCCCTTTCTACCTTTTTCACCGATCTTCATATTTGTCTTTTTCTTAATCAGCCAATTTCTTCTCTTACCATAGTAGATTTTTTAAATCAGTTGAAAAGCGATGATGTCACTTTTGATTTACAGGAGCAGTTTTATTCGGGTAAACACCTGATTTCTAACAAAGCAAGCATTTTGAAGCTCCTTAACCAAAGCTATTTACTATCAGTCCCAAAGTCCATTGTTTTTTTGGCCAGTAGTATTTGTCTTTTTGTCCTATCTTTCTTTCTTCCACTAAAAAATGAGTCGAATCGGTTTGATGATGGCCTTTTCGCCTCCTCCTTCGTTGTCTCTTTCCTCATTTTTTTAATCTTGCGTTATTCTCTTTCAAACTCTGCCTATTTTTCCTTTCCTGCCGTAATATTGTGTTTAGTTTATGCCGTTAGTTATTGCTTTGTGGTTTTTTTAAAACGGAGGAAGAAACCCTCTATGAATTCACAAGAAAACACACAAAATGATCGGCAAGATGTGAAAGGGTGATATGCTCAATACTGCTAAGAAATGGGAAATTACATTTATTTTTGACCAGTTTTTACTGGGGGCCAATTTCGTGAATTCAGTTTTTGGAGGCTATTAAGTATGCGCTTGATGGAAGTGATGAATTGTTTGACGGTTTGCGGAGGTGCAGAAAACTTTGAAGTTAATTTTTGCCAGTTTGCTCAAAAAGAAACAGACTTTTTTCCTGTGATACTGTACGAAAGTTCGGGTTTTCCTTTATATAAAAAACTAATTTCCTTTTCAAATAAAGCCCCTTTCGTTGTAGGAAAAAGGAACTCGATAGATATTCGTGCTATTAAGAGACTTCGCCGCTACATCCGAGACAACAAAATTGATGTGATTCATACCGAAAACAATTGCCTGATTACCACTTTTTTTGCTTCCGTTTCTTCTAAAACGCCAATTGTTCACACTATTCACTTGCCCCCAAACAAGGAAACCTCTAGCTGGTTGGCGAAACTGCTTTACAAATTCATCTATCGAAGCAAACGCGTTACCCCGGTAACATTGACGGAGGAAAACTCGGTAAATTTCAGTAATACCTATCATTTTCCAAAAAAAATCTTTTGTATTAAAAATGGTGTAAATTCGGAAGAGTTTTTTTCCGATATTCCCCTTGAAAAGCGTTCCATTGATTGTGCTGTTCTTGCAAGAATGTCAGAACCCAAAAACTATCCTCAAATTTTGAATATTATGTGCGAAGTTCACAGGATAAATCCACAATTGAAATTTGCAATCTATGGGGAGGGGGATTTAGAAGACTTCGTTTTGGATTTCGCAAAGCAACACGATATGTATAGCTATGTTTCCATAAATAAACCGACCTCAAAGCCCCAAGAAGTTTTGAAAAATGCAAAGACACTCCTTCTTCCTTCTTTGTTTGAGGCCTCTCCCATGGTCATTATGGAAGCAATGTCTGCAGGCTGCGTCTGTATTGCTAGTCATGTTGGAGGGATCCCGGATTTAATTTCTTCCGATGTTGATGGCTTTACTTTTGCGCCGGAAGATGTGAAATCCTTTTCGTCAAAAATTGTCGAGATTTGTTCATTTGGAGAGAAATTCAATGATCTTTCCAAGGCTGCAGAAACAAAGGCCCGTAATTGCTTTTCCTTAAAACGAACGTGGGACGAATACTATTCATTATTTCAAACGAATCTGAAAAGATAATCTTTCTAAGAACGGAAAAACAATCTTAATTTACGAATCTGACTGGACCTACTTATTCTTCGAATGTTTTTTTTCCCAAAGTTTGGCATCTACAATGTAACGGTACGCATAAGCTTGTAAAAAGGCATATACCAATCCCGGCCGTCCATCGAGCCAGGCAAAACGGATAAACAAGCGATAAAAGTAATAAAGTTTTGCCCGAAAAAAGGATGGAAGTCTATAATAAAAAGAATTTTTAATTCTACCCTTAAATGTTGTATCGGAAGCTAGAGGGTTCTCGCTAACTTGTTCGCATTCTAGGCTTGAATAGTTATTATGCTTCGACAGCCATTCTGTGAGTGTTTTCTTATCGTTGTGAAGACATATTTCTTTTGATCGAATGCTGCTTCCAGATAAAAGAAATAAATGCTCATCCTGCAATTTTTCCTCGACATCCACCATCCCGGCTTTAAAGACCACTAATTTTCGGAAAGGGTAAATACCGCCGTGATGCAATTTACGTCCTAAAAAATTGACTTCAAAGGGTAGATAAATTCCATTGATGGAATCGGAAAAGTGCCGGGAACATAATGTTAGGATCTCAATGGAAGCGGCTGGGGTAATTCGCTCATCGGCATCGAGCTTCAAAACCCATGGATGAAGGAATTTTAGGTTGTTCAGGCACCACTTTATTTTTTCAGACAAAATATTCGTTGAGAAAAAGAGGACTTTCGCCCCCATACTTTGAGCAATCTTAACTGTAGAATCTTGACTGCCCCCATCAATCACGGTAATGTCGTCGGAAAGTGTTTGAAGCGAGCGAAGGCAGTCTCCAATGTTCTTTTCTTCATTAAAAGTTAATACAAAACAGGAAATTTTATCCATTTTTAAATGATAATACTGGAATGAGAATTATTCTACCCCATTGTGTCGCTTGCACTTTTCTTCCTTGTGCCCGCTCAGCTCTTCACCATATTCAAAATTGCAGTTTTCTCTAATTGTCCCTTCTTTAATGGACGCCAATAGTTTTCAATAGTGACCGATTATCTCGTGCTTGGGCTCTATGAAACAGGCGCTCTTCTTTGTATAATAACAAAGAAAGCCTAAAATCAATGAAAGATAATCGCATTAACAAAATGTTTCAAAAATTCGCGAATTCGATGAAGCGTTTTTTCCATCTTGGGCATGTCTATCACGTTTTTTTTCTAGTTTTCTGCTTGTTACAGGCCGGCGTTAATTTTTCTGCCTCCTTGATTCCAACCGCTTCCTCGGCCAACCGGCCTCTTGCTTTCGCCCGGGAACTTTCGTCATTAAATGTTTCTTCTGAAATGACGCCTACTGGCAGGGCGACGCTGGCATCTCGAACTAACAATTTCCGAGCGACCGATATTTCAGCGAGTGTTGTAAAAAGCTTACAAAAGGCAAACGATTCTTTAGAAATCTTTAAAGTTTATGTTAACGACACTCAACCTTCCTCTTTGCGTTTTGAGGTAGCCGGGGACAGCCAATCGGCCGTTGTTTGTGACACGACGTTAAATGATGCCAACGTTGATGACCTTCGTTTCTATTCTGGAATATCTTTACTTTCGGGAAAACTGACATATCTTCCAAGCATTGACGATGTTTATGTTTCTTCGAAGTATGCCGATGAATACATTGCTCAAAAAGGACTTGCTTCCGACTATTCATTGCTCGTTGGAGTTCCGCTAGCAGTTAACACGTACTGGTTTTCTCAACTTACAACAAGAACTTTCATTATCCGCGGTGTTTTTGACGCTTCATGTGTTTCGTTTACCAAGCTCTTTAAACAGTATTCAGATGTTTTTGTTATGCGAATGGAAGGCTCCTTATCGGTCCGACCCTCTTTGTATTTTGAAACCGTTTCTAGTCCTGCTTATAATGCATCTTTTTTCGAAAGTTTTTTCAAAACCTGCTTGACTAATGATTCAAACTCCTATTACCACTTTTCGTTTTCATTCTTTTCTTCGGGCCATTATTCCACGAATCAAACCATGATTCGCTTCATTGAAGCGGCCGAAAATTCGTATACTTCACAAGTTCAACTTTTCTATTACTTAATTTTTCTACTCGTTTATATTCTTTTCTTGTTGGGAGAGATTCTTTTTTATGTGCTCTATTTAAAAAAGTATCCCTGTTGTTATCGACAAATTAAATATTATTGGATCTCCATTTTCGTTTCCTCCGCATTAAGTCTCCTTTTCTTCCTATTCTTTCCTTCACGTCCGATATTAGTTCAATATATTGTGCCATCTTTTACTCCGATAAATTTGTTGTTTTTTGTCGGGTCTTTCCTTCTTTCCAGCACAGTTGTATCGATCACATTCCTTCGTAAGAGGAAAAAGGACAATTTATGAGATTCTTCAAGAAAGGTTTCTTCTTTCTTAAAAATCAAGTCGAACCCTTTCTTGACAAAAAGCTTTTTTTTGGTATCTATATTAGCTTAGCTATTGCAATTGGGTGCTTAGCGATTCCGACCTTTAAAATTTATTTTTCGTTGATTGCCTTTCTCTTGATTGCTTTTTACCTTCTTTTTTCTTCGGGGAAATACAACCTGATCATTATTTCGTTTCTTCTCGGATCTTATTTCGTCGTTTCAAATTTAGGGGGTTCGCTGTCTTTTCATTCTCTTTTATTCATTATTTACATTGCAAAATGCTTTCTTTCCTGTATCCTTGACAAAGTCAAAATCTATCGCTTTATGCCAATTATTATTTCGTTTTTTCTTTTCTCGATTTATGATTTTCTGATTTCGTTTTTTCATTTATCCATTGTTTCGCTCCCTTCTCAGTTCTCTTTTTTGTTTTATACTCTTTTTCCCTTTGCCGCCTTTATCGATTCTAGGGCAAATAAAAAATTGGAAATAATCTTGTTTACCATGGGCGTAAGTTTGCTTTTTCACGATCTTGTGTCCATTGCCTTTTTGTCTATCCCTCGCATAAAAATTAACGTCTTCATTACTAACTTTGGGCGCGAAAGTGGTTTGTCGAGGGCCAATTCATATGTTCTTTTTCACAGTCGCTTCAGCGGTCTCTTCCGCGATAGCAACGAGTTTGCCTTTCACACTGCCATGCCTTGCTTCACCTATATTTTGCTTATGGGGCCAAGGAAGTTTAAAAAGCTTCCCCTTCTTGTTTTTCTTCCGTGTGTTGGTTTTGGCTTTCTTAGCGGATCTAAATCCTATATTTTGGTGTTTCTTTTATTTGTAGTAATGTTTTTTGTTGTCTTGGTGCGCCATTTTGGCGTTCGTGTTCTGATTTGGATTTGCAGCGTCTTGGCAATCAGCATTGCGGCCCTCTATTTCTTTAATCTTGATATCATCAATTCCGTCTTTGGAAGATTCTTGAATGGAAGTGGCAGTCTTCTTGAAATAATCACCACAGGGCGAACTGATATTTGGAATATGTATTTGAATGATCTTTTTTTGCATCCAACGCATTTTGTTTTCGGTTACGGCGCGAAAGCCTCCTACCAAATCTTGTTTTTAGGTGAAGAATCACATAATTTTTACATTAATTTGCTATTTGATTTTGGAATTCTTGGAACCTTTTTATACGTTGCTTATTATTACAGTCTTTTCAAAACTGCTCGTTTCAATTTTAAGAGAACAAACGAATCTCCATATTCGTGGTTCCCCTTGATTTTGTTTTTGGTTTTTGCTTTTGGTTTAACACTTACCGGTAATATTATCCCGCACTTCTCTGCCCTGATTCAAACCCTAGTCTTACACGAAGAACCCAGGAAATCAGCTTACGATATTAAACGTAGTGAAATCACATTGACTGACTTTACGATATAATAAACTAAATTGCATCTGTTCCTTCTGAGATAGCGTGTGGGGGGACTGGGTAATGGCGAAGTGGAGATTTACAATGAATATTGTTACAGGTTTTAGTTCCAAATATTACGAGGGTGGTTGCGTTGCAATCAAAAGTTTGTTTGAGTGCAATCGCGATGTTACTGATTTAAATCTTTCAATTTTTGTTGAGGGGCTTAATGATGTTCAATTGGATTTTATTAATAAAATCGGGGGGGATTACCATCGGAAAGTTGAAATTCTTGATTCCTCATTAATTGGGGTTCACCTCCAAGGGAAATCAATACAATTGTGGTATGGATCTTATCTCTCGTATGCCAAATGCTTCTGTAGTTGCCTTTTTCCAAAATATGAAAAAATCATATTTTTAGATGCTGATATTTTGGTTAACCAAAGTTTAAAAGGTTTGTGGGAAGCGGATCTTCATGGCAAAACGATTGGAGCGGTTCGCACTCCAACGGTTTTGTTTAACGCGGGTGTAATTGTTGAGGATTTGAATGCCTGGCGTAAAAAAGGGATTGACCAGATATTTAGTCAAAAATTGGGGATCGAAAAAACTAAAGCAGTTGAACAAGACATTTTTAATGATACCTTCAAAGACGATTTTGAGCCTCTTCCAACGATTTATAATTTTTTCCCTTTATATGGGATAGATGGATACAGGAAGTATGCGAGAATATCGAAAAGCAACATCTCAAAGGCTGAATATCAGCTCATGGTTTCAAACCCCGTAATTATTCATTTTAACTTTTATGGTAAATGCGTTCCTTTTTATGAATTTGACAAATTAATGGGCTTTAAATGGTCGGAAACTTATTTTCAGCTTTTTAACAAAAAGGCTGCTTTGCCCCATCGGAATCGATTTCTGGCTTCGATAAGCGGAGTTTTGTGTCATATTTTACCAGTAAAATGGCATCAGAAGCTTCGTTCTCTATTTATTAAATAGTTTTTGCGGATCATTAATTATTCTGATTTTCAGCATTTTAACGAAAAAAACTACATCTAAATATGCCAATTAACCGATTTTGGTTTCCCGTTTGCTAAAACTGGTTTTGTTTTAAAGACTCTTCGATCTGATCAACGATGATGTTTAAAGAAAAATGGGCTTCGCAATACGTTTGGTTCCCGTTTGCTTGCCAGCCTTCAGCAATCTTTTTTAATTGTTCTGGAAAGGTGGCGAGGGAATATTCATCAATGAAGCCTGGCTGTGTTACCTGAAGGATTTTGGCGCCGTCCCCACCGATGACGCCGATGATTGGCTTCCCGTATTTCATATAGTTAATTAGTTTGTTTGGAATGGTCGAGGAAACAATTGTGGTTCCATTGCGCAAAGAAACAACGAGAGCGTCAGCGTTTACGAACCAATTTCCCACCTTCGAGGCGGGCACCGATCCATGAAAGATAACCCGATTTGAAAGGCCGGATTTTGTTACTTGTTGTTTAACGTTTTCAAGATCCGATCCGTCTCCCAGTATGTGAAAGAAAACATCTTTCCGTTCCTTTACGGCCGCTAAAGCACGGATTAAAGGAACTAGATTTTGTGCCTTACCAACGTTGCCTGCATAAACTATGTTCAAACTAGAAGAAAAAATGATTGGCTGCAGGTTTTCTTCGGTTCGATAATATGGTTGCGGAACATAAATAATCCTTTTATTTGAGAAGCCCATATCGTTTTCAAAAAATGATCTAAAAGAGGGAGAAGAAATGAGTATTTTATCGGCCTTCGAATATATCTTTTTGCATTTTCTAAAAATTATAGAGTACAAAAGCCCTTTCCTCTTGAGGTATCCGGTTTCAACCATAGATTCTGGCCAAACGTCTAGACAATGGTGGATGTGGATTATCTTTTGTTTTTTAGCCACTATGTTGGCGGCACAAACTGCTGTAAGCGGTGAAAGGCACATTGAATAAACGGCATCAAAATGTTCTTCTAATTTTCGAGCTCTTTGTTTTGAAAAATACCAAAAGGACAAATAATTCCAGATTAATGAAAATGAGCCTTTTTTTCGTGCCGTCACCCTTACCCGCAACACGGAGACTCCATTGATGATTTCGTCCTTAGGTTTTTTTGTATATCCAGGATAATAAGCGTGCTGTCCATAGTTTGGAATTCCCGTTAGAACAGTGACTTGGTTCCCCCTATTTACGAGTTCCTCGCAAATTGCCGTTATGCAGAATGTTTCAGGGTAATAATCTTGACAGACCACTAAAATTTTCATGCTTTCCCCTCTTAGTACTGGCCTACATTTCAACTTTCGTTATCTTATAAACGATTCGCCTGATGGAAAAATGAATCAAGCTAAAGCGGATATCTAGATTATTTTATCATTTTAAAGAAGTGGGAACGGAAATGTTATTTCAAAAGGCCAAAAACCGAATCATTAACAAAGGCCTTGTTGCTTTCGCTTTGACCTTTTCGTTGAACTGGGGTCATGAAATTGGGGCCGTATAGACGCACCAAATAATCTCTATAATCATTCGGCACATTAATGTATGTGTTTTCAAAACGGAGCCTTGTTCCACTTTGGAAAAAATGAGTGGGCATCGTTTGTTTTTTATAGGAGTATTGACTCATCATCGAACAGACAAAGTCCTTATTAATTTTGGTATATTTTTTCGATGCAACAAAATCCATTTTTTGTGCAATGGATTTGGTCGAATAGAAACAAAGGACAATTTTTGCCGCCCAAAGATAAACCGTTTTCAAAAAAGTTGATCCTCTAGAAACTGTTTTTAGGTAGAGAAGTTTTTTGTATTTTAAGATTTGTCTAGACTGTTTGGTTTGTTCTTTTGGTGAAAGAGGTATGAAATCAAGAGGAAAAACATCGCAATAAAGTTCTTTTGAAATATTGGAAGAAGATGAACTTGGCATAAAAGTGCCAACAAAATAGATACGTGTAAGGCCGTTGTCAATGTGTTTCGAATTTCTATAGTTTTCTACAAAAAAAACCTGGGGGTCTAAGTCTTTAGAAAGCGCTATAAATTTTTCGTAATCTTCTCTGAGTAGTCCAAAGTCAATGTCGTCATCCCAAGGAATAAACCCTTGATGCCTTACGGCTCCAAGAACACCGCCCGCAATGACAAACGCTTTAATGCCTTCCTTTTCGAAGAAGGCGGCTAAAAGAGAATAATTAAGCAAGAATAATTTCTGGACCTGCTTTAAAGTGATTTCGTGGTCACAGTTCGTGTAGCGGGACACATTGGATTTCATTAGAAAAACCTCAAGATAAATTCGTCAGAAGACATAAAAACAGCATCGGGATACTGAGATAATATTCTGGATAATAGATCCGAAAGCATGGCCATTCTTTTTAAGTAAGATTTTTCGTCAAATCCACAAACGTAATTCATCCGGTGGGTTGAAATAATCGCAGGTTTCTTTTTTGAAAATGCGTTGTTGATGTCATTAAGGCAAAGTTCTACAGCTTGATCATTGGAAAAAATTGGTTCAAAATCACAATTTCGACATAGAAATCTGGTCTTGGTACCCGGTATTTTTTGTCCCGTTCTAAAAGGATGCTTTGAGTAATGACTTCCTCCCCACGAACGATAGAATCCATCTGAAATTTTAAGGCAACGGAAATTACCTAAAGTGCATATTTTCTTTATTGCCGACTTTTCAATTACGCCACAGGAAGGAGTAAAAGACAATGACCTCTCTCCAAAAATGGATGAGAATTGGTTAATTGCCTTTGACAAAACACTGAGATCACTGGAAACACTTTGCTTCCCGCCTCCCATTTCATCCATGTAGCAAAAGAATGCTGTAGGGTCTGTTGAAGCTGTAACCCCGTTATTATAAAAATCTTTTGCGCCATTGCTATTGGAGGAAATATCATTCAGAAAACGAGTTTGATTTAGGTGGGCAAAGGCGTGAAGGGAAAAGGCAAAAACTTTTGGATTGTTAAAAGAACTACTAGAATCCCAAATAAAAGGAACGCCCATCCTGACATAAGTATTGGTGAGACTTTCAAACTGAAATGCCCCTTCTTTTTTTACAAGAGAATCGGAGGAATACTTCAGATTATTCACAACATAATTCAAAGTAAAAATGGGGTGTCGGCCTGCAGAATCTTTAAATGAAAGTAATAAATGACTCAAGTTTTCAAAATCTTTGGACGTTTCTAAAACGTCGCCATCCTCGAAAGGGTCGTGAGGTCGAAAGCCCGGATAGGAAGAAAGGAAGTTCTTTTCGTCTCTTCCGTGGATTCTTTGACATCCCCAATCATCAGAATCAAAGATAATTATGTGCTGATCGATTTTGAAAGACCCAAAGTTCTTTTCGTCTTTTCGATAACGATGATATAAGTTTTTAAGGATATTTTTCATTGTTTGTATCTTATCACCAGGGAAAGTCACATGAAAGAAAGTGTATTTATTTAGGCTTTTCGAGATAATTTGCGAATGAACTTAACTAACCATCGCGGCGCAGCGTCGGACAACCTGGCTTTGAAAAGTTGTCGCTTAGACAAAGTGAAATTGGTCTTGATACTTTTTTCAAAGTCCGTTGAAGTTTGGAGCCTTACCTTCTTCAAATAATCTTCGGGAAGGATGGTAGGCTCTTTAAAAGACTGATTATTCTTTTTCACAAAATCTGTAGGAATTAACGAAACAATGAGTTTTCTTTGAACACAAGAGAAAGCTCTCTGGCCTTTACTTGTATTAACGAGAATTTCCGAAACGCCTTTGCCCCTACCCCAAGTACTGAATTTTGAGTTAAGAGTCTCGGCCATCCATCCGTCTGCAAGTGTCAAATCCCCGGGTCTTTTTTCTTGAGAGAAAGGACAGTGATAACAAGATTCCATAAAAAGAGTGTAAGACAAATAAGCTTGATAATACGGAAATTCATAGAAATTACCAGTTCTTTTGTGCAGACGTTTGGACCCCTTTTTAAAATATGTATAAGCAAATGAATGAGGATTTCCATGGCTCTTTGAACGGAAACTAAAAGCACGAATTTTAATGTTTTTTTTGGATTCTTCATTAGAAATAAAGCGATCGAACATTTGCTGAGATGGAACGCCGTGGCATAAGAAATCTATTAGCAAAAGATTGTCGTCATTCTTATTTCCGAGGTATTTCTTTAATGACTCGACTTGGCATGGGGTACCAACAAAAACCATTTTTTTATTGGCAGATAAAAATGATTTGATTTGCGGAAAAACATCTCCCAATTCAGACTGGACATATTTTGATTTTTGAATTGATGGGAGATCCTCAACACGATCGATGATTTTGTGAACGACGCGCAAGCCGTTCCAAGCGGCGCCACAGATTAACCATCCTTCGGAAATGAGTTGAGTTGCTAAAAGGCCAAAAAAACCACCAGAAGATCCGTTTTTACGGATCGAGCGATTTTTGCTATAGCATAGGTAACTTGTTAATACGCCGTTCAAGGACGGATTGATCATTGGACAGCGTTTTTGGCAAAGACCACAATTAATGCAGGATTCGCAGCTGATACGGATCGATTTGGCGCCAAAAGCATCAGAACAAAGTTCAATTGCGTTTTTTGGGCAGCTTCTTTGACAAGATTTGCAGCCGCAGCAGATTGAAAAATCAAGGCTTTGCATTCTTACCAATCCTTGCAGTTATTTGTGTTGAAGAAATGCCCTCTGTATGTTTGATAAAAACTACGGCGACGCCAACGGCCCTCAATTGTTCTTCCGTTTGGCGGTACATGTCGGATCCCTTCCAATCGTCCCCGTGAAATAGCACATCAAAATGAAGACGCTTCCAAGCTTCAAGTTTATCCATGTTTTCCTGAGGGACAACCTTATCGACATAGCGAATAGCCCTTACAATTGCCGCCCGTTGAGCGTAAGGAATAACTGGAGTTTTGTGTTTATAATTCTGAACATTTTCGTCAGTTGAGACTCCGACTATAAGGTAGTCACACTGAGCTTTCGCTTCTTTCAAGATGTTCAAGTGTCCCACATGAAACAAATCAAACACTCCAGTTGTATATCCGATCTTATATTTTTCCATATACAAAATCCCCCCAGATTCCAATCAACGAGACACGACTTAATACATAATGGATATTTTAAACAAAGACTGCCAGGAAATAAACCTCTTATTTAAAACTGTCTTACTCGTGACCGTCAGAATTACTACCAATATCGATGGAAGCGGATATGTCTTTTTTGTTAGTCCGCTTACTAAAGAAATATTTGTCTTGTTTAAAAGGCGTTAATAAAAAACACATCAGAATAAACGAGGCACCAATAATCAAATTAAGAATCGCCCATAAATAGAAATTGTTGATAAAGGAAAGGCCAAAGAATATGGCAAATGATAGAGCACCAATTGCCAGCAAGGTCAGAACGCTTTTTAAATCTACCGGAAGGGTTTTATAAAAAACGCCTAATTCAACCATCTTGGCGGCTTCAACTAAAACTGTGGCGATAAAATAAGCAATTGGGATGCCGTAAATTGTTAAGGTTTTTAAAGGGATCCCAACAATGACAAAAACTCCAATATATACCAAGCCATTTATTATTTGTATTTTTTCATGACCAGAGAAGGTTAACAGTGTTCCGCAAGGGCCACAAACAGTACTAAGTAGTGTCGAAGCCGAGATAAGCAAAAAGAAGACGATGTTTTCAAATCCAGAATAGGTTTGCCCGAAGATGCCCAAAACCGGTTTGACTTCAACCATGAGTGCGATGCAAAACGGGATTGAAATATAGGAATTTACCCGAAGGACAGTACGATATTGGTTAATTAATTGTGCTTTGTTTCCGGATGCGTTAATTTCGGCAAAAATTGGTTGGGCTAAAGTCACTACGGTGGAAGCGAAGAGGGTGGCCAAACTCATAATTTGGAAAGAGAGGCCAAGAATTCCAGTATAACTATGGCCGCTCTCAGTTTGGTATGCGTCATATTGCCCTTGAATGACCTTAGATAAACTTGTGTTTAAACTTTGAGTGGCTACTAAAGCGAAAAAAGTGGCAACACTAAGCAAATCACCTTTTTGAAATTTGAACGGCGTTTTTCTAATGAGAAAAAGAGAATAGGGGACACAGGACAGGAAATAAACGACGAAATAAAGAGGAACGTAATATTGTACTAATTTGTCGTTCCCCAATAATTTCAAAATAAGCAAAGAAGAAACAAACAAAGCTAGTTTTGGGACAAAGGATGTAATTGCCGTAGAAATCGTCGCTTTTTTCGTTCCTAGCAGGTAACCTCCAAGCAAACCATCGTAAGCAGTACAATAAGCCCCTCCATATAACATGAAAATTAAGAGAATGTTTTGATTTATATTCGCCAAGAAAAAATACGCGATTAAATAGAAGATTGGCAGTCCGATGGCCGAAATGATGTCGAACAAAATGAGATATTTTGTAAAAAACGCCTTTGGATTATCTTGAAACTGAGACGATTTAATTAAAACAAAACTGATTCCAAAACCAACAATTATCGATACCGTTGTCATGATTCCCAGATAATATTGGATGACGCCATAAAGTTCATTTCCCAAAGGCTTGGCTATTAGCAAAGATGTAAGCATTGAAAAAAGAGCAGCCAATGCCGACAAAAGAATTGGGAGAATGCGATCGAAGTTAATTTTGGACTTTTTGTTTTTGATTTCAGGCTTCATCCGTAGCGTAATTATCCTCTTTTTGAAGTCAAAAGACACTGATTGTCCAACAAATCCGCAAATTTTCCCTTTCCTCTTTGCATGAAGTGGGGGCATCGTTTGATGTGCGCCTTTAGATTTTTATACCGTTTTTTTAAAATATGGATGAAAATATATAAGAAAATTATGAAAGCATATGTTACTGGCGCCGGGGGCATGGTTGGCTCCCATCTCGTTGAAGCCTTAAAGAAGCACGGCTATGAAGTGGTGGGGTCTTATTACACTCCGACCACCGATATCAGAGAGATTGATCCTTCGATTCGTCTTTTCGAACTCGATGTTCGGAAGCACGAAGCGATGAAGGCCTGGATTAATGATTATCTTCCGGACAAGATTTTCCATTTGGCCGCTCAGAGCTTCCCTGTCGTCTCTTGGAAAGATCCTTACTACACCGTTGATGTGAACGTGAACGGCACCATTGGTCTGTTTGAGGCCATTCGCGATGCCAAAGCCAAACATCCTGGCTACGACCCAATGGTGGTGGTCATCTCCTCTTCTGCCATCTATGGCGAAGCTCTGCTTTCTTATAGTCCCGACCATCTTCCTAAAGAAGACTGCCCCATGCTTCCTTTACATCCCTATGGTGTCTCGAAAGCGGCTGAGGATCTTCTTTGCTTCCAATATTTCCGGAATTACGGAATTAAGACGGCACGGGTCCGCTTATTTAACTGCACCGGTCCTAAAAAGGTCGGCGATATTACCTCTGACTTTACTAAACGGGCAGTTCTCCTTGAAAAAGAGCACTCGAATAAACTTGTTGTTGGCAATCTAACCGCATTACGCGCCATTCTCGATGTCCGTGACCTTTGCGAAGGGTTAATTATCCTTGGCGAAAAGGGAATCCCTGGGGAGCCGTATAACATTTGTTCTAGCCACATCTTCAAGATGACCCACGTTGTGGAGTGCATCGAAAAAGTCATGGGAACCAAGTACGAACTGGTTCAGGATCCCAAACTTTTACGTCCTGCCGACGAACGGCTTTATGCGGGCAACTGCGATAAGATCAAAGCTCTTGGTTGGGTCGAGAAATACGAATATCTCGATACCGTCCGAGACATGATTGCCTATTGGAAAAAGAAAACTTTTTAATTATGACCGCCCACATTAATAGCAAAAAGGATCTCAAAGATTTTATTGATTTTGAAAAACGTCTTTACGGAGCAAATCATTCTAGCATTGGTTTTTCCCCTGTCTATTCTGAAAAGGCCATTATTTGGCGTTTTATTTCTTTACTACGTTACGAAGAATATCATCTCAATACACATCATCGACTGAGAGCTCTTTGGTTTAAGTATCGGCGCGTAAAATTGGGCCGAAAAGTCGGTTTCGATATTGGTCCAAACATCATTGACAAAGGCTTTTTAATGTATCACGTTGGCTCCGTACTCCTTAACGCCGAAAATATAGGAAAACATTTTGTTTGTAATATTAATTGTGCTTGCATTGCCGGTGGACACGATGGAGGGCATCCCACCATCGGAAACAACGTTATTCTTGGATACGGATCAGTCATTTGCGGACAGATATCGATTTCTGATGGTGTTGCTGTTGGAGCCTGCTCCTTCGTCAATAAAAGTGTTCTTGAATCCAATATTTGCGTGGCTGGTTCACCGGCAAAAAAGATTAGCAATAATGGCTCGACGACTTGGGGCGGGATGAAAGCTTTCGATAAAATCAAGGAATAGCATTAATGAGAAAAACGAGAAGACTTATAAATCCCGTTTTTTTCGTAGATATGGCGATGCCTAGTAATCATTAAGAGAGGTTCAAGATAATTCCTGAACTTTTTGGACATGTGTTTCGTATCTTGAAGGAACTCTAACGGAAGCATTTTTGTTTTGTTCGCAATTTTGTCAACGGGGGAAAGAAAAACCTGAGAAGAATAAGGCTTACTCGCTTTTCGCTTGAGACAAACCATGAACCCTGTTTTCCCGCTCAGGATTTGCTTTACGGCAAAGGATCCACAATCGATAGCTTCCTTTTGATCCACTTCGGTTACGAACAACGGATCGGCGCGTTCTGGAATGGAGAGTTCAATCGAGCGCGAACCAATACCCAACTTGTTTTTCACGAGTTCGGCCAACGTAACGCAGCATCCATCCATCGATTTATGGCCAAAGGCATCTGTTTCAATCGCATTCTCGTGTTGGACTGGCATTCCTTCGGAGACTGCGCATACCGCATAGCCTTTTTTGTTGTAAACGGCCTTAACATCTTTGAGGAATTGGCCTTCATCCCATTTGGCTTCAGGAACATAA
>Ga0160425_1001113_pt1 | contig 28035 bp, 24 predicted proteins | sample BioMet8_FD_108193 | JGI IMG/M metagenome (GOLD analysis project Ga0160425, IMG submission 108193) | Microbial communities from bioreactor (seeded with sewage sludge) at Lawrence Berkeley National Lab, California, USA - Biofuel... | ecosystem: Engineered > Bioreactor > Anaerobic > Unclassified ...
ACCAGTAAGCCAAATTAATCCTACACCAATCTTTTTCAGCCTGCAATCTGGCGGGTTTATTTTGTATACCCTTTTTCTGCTGTAATCAGGTGAATTTATGCTTGACAAACATTAGCAAGGTTTGTCGCACAACACCCGCGGCAAATTATTTTGCCATGAGTTCCCTTATGGTATCGCCCAGGATCTTTATGCCCTTGTCTATGTTCTCGTCTGTGGAGTTGGAGTAGTTTATACGCATGGTGCGCACGTTGCGGTCATACTCGTAGAAGGGGTCGCCGGGGCAGACGGCCACGCCCTTTTTCAGGGCGGCGTAATACACGTCCAGCGCCTTCAGGCCCTCGGGCATGGTGGCCCACATGAACATGCCGCCCTCGGGGTCGGTATAGCTGACCTCCGCCGGCATATATTTCTTCATGGCCGCACGCATGCACTCGGCCTTGGCCTTGTACAGCTTCTTGGTGTCGTCTATATGGGCGTCCAGATCGTTGTCCTGGAGATACTGGGCCAGCACCATCTGGCAGAAGATGTTGGTGTGCAGATCCTCTGTGGTCTTGTAGGCCAGCAACTTCGCCCGCAGGCCCTCGTTGCGGCAGCAGATCCAGCCGATGCGCATGCCGGGGGACACAACCTTGGAGAAGGTACCCAGCATGCAGCACTGCTCGCCCAGATAGCGGCCGAAGGAATATCCGCCGTCGCCGCGGAAGCGCAGCTCGCTGTACGGGTTATCCTCTATGAGCAGCATGTTGGAATTCTTGATTACCGCGGCCGCCTTTTCCCTCACCTCGGGAGCGTAGGTCAGGCCGGTGGGATTCTGAAAGCTGGGGATTATATACATGAATTTGGGCTGGTGGGTCTTCAGGACCTGGGCCAGCTCCTCGCAGTTGATGCCGTCGCCTCTCAGCTCCACGGGCAGCACCTTGGGGAAATACAGATGGAAGGACTGCAGCGCCGCCAGGTATGTGGGATTTTCCACAACCACCTCGTCGCCGGGATCAAGCATGGCGGCGGAGAGCATGTCCAGCGCCTGCTGGGAGCCGTTGGTGATGATTATGTCGCAGGGCTTCACGTCCATGACGCCCATCTTTTCATAACGCTTCGCGATGAATGCTCTCAGCGGCTCATAGCCCTCGGTGGTGCTGTACTGCAGGGCGGCCACGCCGTTATTTTCCAGTACCTTCTGCACCGCGACCTCCATCTCCTTCACTGGGAAAGCGACGGGGTTGGGCAGACCTCCCGCAAAGGATATTATGTCCTTGGATGCTCCCGCCTTAAGTATGGAAGCAGTGAACTCCCCCTGAAAATCCGGCTTTGTGACCCGTTCTGACATTTTGAACTGCATTGTGACATTTCCTCCTTTGCGGATAATATTTATTGCCAAAGTCTCAACGATATGCTGCGCTGGGCGATGGTATGCGGGTATCTTAGCACTTTTTTGAGGTTGCTTCAACGCAATAATGTACTGAATTTTTTGAAATTTTGCGCATAAAAATAGGGAATTTAGATAAGTTTGCCCGCGGTTTGACAACCAGGTCAAATACGTATAGAATACATTATTACTAAATATGTGAAAAAACAAGGAGCCGTCTATGCCTGAGATTTCGGAAAAATATGTGCCCTTCGTCCGCGCCCAGCTGCGGCGTATTACCAACTACTCCGCTTCGGAGCCCATAACTGTAGAGCGCAAGGCGCAGGATCTGGTGGGGGCGATAATGCAGAAGGCGGCGCCGGGCGTCAAGCTGTGCCAGGAAACCTCATTCGAGGGTTTTCGGGCGGCTATGTTGTGTCCGGAATACCCCCTGCAGGAGGGCGTGGTCCTGTACCTCCACGGCGGCGGCTACTGCTGCGGCGATCTGGAATACGCCAAGGGCTTCGGCACCATATTGTCCGATCTTGCCGGCGTCCGCGTGTTCTGCCCCGCCTACCGGCTGGCTCCGGAGTACCCCTTCCCCGCCGCGCTGGACGACGCTATGGAAAGCTATCGCTTTCTGCTCAAGACCTTCCCCGCTGAAAAGATCGTCCTGAGCGGCGAATCCGCCGGAGGCGGACTGATATTCTGTCTGTGTCTGAAGGCAAGGGAGGAGGGGCTGCCTCTGCCCGGCGGGATTGTGGCCATGTCACCCTGGACCGACCTCACCGGCTCCGGCGCATCCTACTCGGAAAACGTGGACGTGGATCCGTCCATGACTCCTGAAAAGCTGGCCCGCTTTGCTTTCTGCTATACAAGAGAGCCTGAAAATCCTCTGTGTTCTCCTCTGTTCGGCGACCTTGCCGGACTGCCTGAGAGTCTCATTTTCGTGGGCGGGGACGAGGTCATGCGGGACGACGCCGTGCAGATGCACCAGCATCTGCTGGCCTCCGGATGCAAAAGCACCCTCACAGTGGCTCCGGAAATGTGGCACGCCTATGTGCTCTACGGTATAAAGGAGCGCCATTCGGACGTGGACGACATATGCGCGTTCATCAGAAGGGTAACGGCATGAAAAAGCAGTGGATGCCTCTTGACAACGCGGCGCTTATCTTTCCGGCCGTCAGGCGGCAGACCTGGGTGAACGTTTTCCGCATGGCGGTCACGCTGCCTGACGACGTGGACCCCGCCATACTCCAGCGGGCCGTGAACGATCTCAAGCCCCGGTTCCCGTCAATATATGTTCGGCTGGGAGCGGGTCTGTTCTGGTATTTTCTTGAGGAGGTCTCCGCCCCGCCCAAGGTGCGCCGGGACTACGCCTACCCGCTGACCCACATGGGCGCGCGGGAGCTGCGCACCTGCTGCTTTCGGGTGCTGTACTATAAAAACCGTATAGCCGTGGAGTTTTTCCACTCTCTGGCCGACGGCAACGGCGGAGCCGTTTTCATGAAGACGCTGGCCGCCCGCTATATCACTCTGCGCTACGGCGCGGAGATCCCGGCGGAAAACGGCGTGCTGGATATTGGCGTCCCTCCCTCACAGTCGGAGCTGGAGGACAGCTTCCAGCGCAGCAGCGGCGAGTTCACCATGAGCCGGGCTGAGGATACGGCCTACCGCCTGCGGGGCACGCCGGAGCTTTCCGGCTTTCTCCACCTGACCACCGGCATCGTGCACACCCCCGATCTGCTGTCGGCGGCCCATCAGTACCACGCCACCGTCACAGCTTTTATCTGCGCCGTGATGGCCGAGGTCATCATCGGCATCCAGGCGGAAAAGGTGCCTCTGCGCCGTCAGAAGCCCGTAAAAATAACCATCCCGGTGAACCTGCGGACAATATTCGGCGGGGACACTCTGCGCAATTTTGTCGCCGTTATAAATCAGGGCGTGGATCCCAGGCTTGGGCCGTACACCCTGGACGAGCTGTGCCGGGAGTTCACTCATCAGATGGCCGTGGAGATAACGCCACAGAAGATGGCGGCCAGGGTGGCCGCCAATGTAAAGCCCCAAAACAAAGCCGTCATGCGCGGCGCGCCGCTTTTTGTGAAGAACGCAGCCATGCGCATGGTGTATTCCTTCGTGGGCGAGAGCAAAGGCTGCCTGAACGTTTCCAATCTGGGCCAGGTGAAGCTGCCCAAGTCCATGATGCCCTTCGTGCGCCGGTTTGAGTTCATCATCGGCGTGCAGTATTCCTACCCCAACAACTGCTCCATAGCCAGCTGCGGGGACGTGACGTGCATAAACATGATCCGCAACATAGAGGAGCCGGAGCTGGAGCGCAGATTTTTCTCCCGGCTGGTGGAGCTGGGCATACCGGTTTCCATAGAGAGCAATTACAAGCACGAAATAGAGGCATGATATGTACTGTGTAAAATGCGGAGTAAAGCTGCAGGAAGGCGTGGGCTGCTGCCCCCTCTGCGGCACGCCGGTGTGGAATCCTGACGACCAGGTCGCCCGGCGGGAAAATTATCCCTGCGAGTATCCCGACAAACCCTATAACGAGCGCATACCGGGCCTGGCCTTCGCAACGGTGATCATCGCGGCATTGTGTCTCAGCTGCCTCATCGCCTGCCTGCGCACTTACGGCAGTATGGCCTGGTCGGGCTACGTCATACTGGGCACGGCGGTGTTCTACGTCATCATTCTCCTGCCCAGATGGTTCCGGCACCCTCACCCCATGATATTCGTACCCGTCAGCTTCGCCGCGGTATGCGGCTGCCTGCTGTATATCTGCCAGCGCAGCGGCGGCCATTGGTTCTGGTCCTTCGCCTTCCCGTCGGTGATGCTGGTGGGTCTGCTCACCACCGGGGCGGTGGCCCTGTACCGCTATATAAGAAGGCACCGCCTAATAATAACAGGCGGTGTGCTTATGGCCATCGGCGCCGCGTCCATGCTGGTGGAGCTTTTTGAGGATCTTACATTTCACACCGGAATGTTCAACTGGTCGCTGTATTCCGCCACCGCCTTCGGCATCTTCGGTCTGTTTCTGCTTCTGGCCGGCATAATCCGTCCCCTGCGAGAGCATCTGGAGAAAAAATTCTTTTTGTGAGGTGAGCGTCCATGAGAAGCAACTCCACCCGGTCGGCATACATCATCATCGACATGGAAAACGGCTTTGTCTCTCCCCAGTCCGCCCACTGCATCGCGGGCGCGGCGGCCACCATCCCCGCCTGCGGCAAAACCGTCGCCCTGGCCCGGGAGAAGGGCATACCGGTATTCTTTGTAAAGCGTCTTTACCGCACAGACGGCAGTGACGTTGAACTGACCCGCTATGAAACATGGGATCAGGGCGGCAAGGCCTGCGCCCCAGCGTCCACCGGTCCGCTCAGCGCCCAGGCCCCCGAAGGGCTGAAGCCCCAGAGCGGCGACTATACCATCATAAAGCCCCGCTTTTCCGCTTTTTTCGGCACGGAGCTGGATCTCCTCCTGCGCCGTCTTGACGTGCGCACGGTGATCCTGGCCGGCGCCACCACCCCAAACTGCATCCGCGCCACCTGCTACGACGCGCTGTCCCTGGACTACAACGTGGTACTGCTGGATGACTGCTGCTCCTCCCAGACGGAGGAGATACAGATCGCCAACATGGGCGACATGCGCCGGATAGGCGCCGTCATCATGTCCTCCCGGGAGTTTGAAAGCTACGGCCCGGAGACAGTGCCGGACATGCTTGAGAAAGTCCGCCGGAGCATGGAGGCCGATCCTCAGCCTCCGGAGCCTTTTTCCGACACCGGCGAAGGGCGCGTACAGCTGGACAGATGGTAAAAAACATGAAAAAGCCGCTGCTTTTAGCAGCGGCTTTTTCATATAAAAATTACTTTTTCAGAACGAACTTGTACACGCAGAATCCAGCTGCGCCGATGGCCAGCAGGCCGCAAAGAAATCCAAGAACCTTTTTCATTTTTTTGGTCTCCTTTCAAGATTTTTTCTGCACATCAAATATGCACTTTTTTGCTGTGATATTATTGTATTATTCTGTTAATTTCGCGGCAATAGACAAATTGCGGCGACTGTTGGATTTCGGGACAAACGATAATATTTGTGAGTTTTGAATCAAATCAGCGCTGCTCAATGGGGATGTACTCGCTTTTCTTTATGGCCGAGCGGTAGGCCGGGCGCATGATGCGGTTGCCGGTCAGGGCCTCCTCCATGCGGTGGGCGCACCAGCCCGCAGAACGGGCGATGGCGAACAGGGGGGTATAAAGCTCCACCGGTATGCCCAGCATGCTGTATATGAGGCCGGAGTACATATCCACGTTAGCGCACATGGGGATGGTCATATGCTTGCGCTCCATGATAAGCTCTATGCCTATGCGTTCCACATTTTCCATCAGCTCCAGCTCCTGCAACCGTCCCTTGTCCGCGGCCAGTTTTCTGGCGTATTTTTTTATCACCACGGCTCTGGGGTCGGACACGGTGTATACCGCGTGGCCCAGACCGTATATCTTGCCGGACTCGTCGCCGTGGCGGCCGTCCAGCAGCTCAGACAGGTAGCGGCGCAGCTCGGCATCGTCGTTATAGTTGGACACGTCGGACTTTATGTGGCCGAACATCTCCATTACCTTGGCGTTGGCGCCGCCGTGGAGCGGGCCCTTCAGGGAACCTATGGCCGCGGCGATTGCGCTGTATGTGTCGGTGCCGGTGGAGGACACGCTGCGGCAGGTGAAGGTGGAGTTGTTGCCGCCGCCGTGGTCGGCGTGGAGCATCAGCATCATGTCCAGGATGTGGGCTTCCTCGTCGGTGTAGCTCTTGTCCGGGCGCACCATGCGCAGGAAGTTCTCCGCCAGGGACAGCTCCGGCTCCGGATTGTGGATATACAGCGAGTGGCCCAGCAGGTAGTGCCGCATGACGGCATAGGCGTTGGCCACGATAAGCGGCATCCGCGCCACGATCTCCACCGACTGGCGCAGCATGTTGGCGGCGGAAGTGTCGTCGGGGCTGGGGTCGTAGGAATACAGGGCCAGCACGCTCCTGGCCAGCTGGTTCATGAGATTGTAGGCCGGTGCCTTGAAGATTACGTCCTCGGTGAAGCCGACGGGCAGATTGCGGGCTTGGGCCAGCAGAGCCTTGAAGCTGTCAAACTGGGTCTTGTTGGGCAGCTCGCCCAGCAGCAGAAGATACACGGCCTCCTCATAGCCGAAGGTGCCGGCTTTCAGGTTTGCCTCCACAATGTCCGTGGAATTGATGCCTCTGTAATAAAGCTTGCCCGGCATTGGGATGCGCTCGCCGTCTACGACGGTGTAGCCCTGCACGCTGCCCACGCCCGTGACGCCGATGATGACGCCGGTGCCGTCGGAATTGCGCAGGCCGCGCTTTACGTCCACATGTGCGTACTTTTCGTCGTCTATGCGATACGCGGACATAATGTCGGAATTCAGCTTCTCCAGGTCCTCGGTAAGGTTAAGGTTGGGTGAATATAAATCCATACTTATATCTTCCTTTTATCCGTCGATGGCGTTATAATAACTCATGGCAGGCACTTTTGCAAGTTCTTTTTTGTAAAATTGCACATTCTCGTGCTTATGACTAGATTTTGTGGCTATTATCAGTATATTTTGCAAGTTTGATTTACATTTAGTGCATGCAGCCTTGAAATTTCATCAAAGATGTGCCATAATGGCACAGTCACATCTGTAAACTGAGAAGGGATAGTATGATAAAGCTCAATGAAAAAGGCATAGTCTGGAAAAACGGCAGACCCGTGCCCGCCGCCCCCGGTGGCGGCCTGGACGGCCGCGCAAAGACAATGGCAGGCCGCATACTTGCCGCCCACGATACCGGTGCCGGAGACGTGATGAAGCTGCGCTTCGACAGTCTCATCTCCCATGACATCACATACGTAGGCGTCATACAGACCGCCCGGGCCTCCGGACTGACGGAATTTCCGGTGCCCTACGTGCTCACCAACTGCCACAACAGCCTGTGCGCCGTGGGCGGCACCATAAACGAGGACGACCACATCTTCGGTCTGTCCGCCGCCAGGAAGTACGGCGGCATATACGTTCCGGAAAACCTGGCCGTCATCCACCAGTATGCCCGGGAGATGATGGCCGGCTGCGGCGCCATGATACTGGGCTCCGACAGCCACACCCGCTACGGCGCCCTGGGCACCATGGGCGTGGGCGAGGGCGGCCCGGAAATCGTAAAGCAGCTTTTGGGCGACACCTACGACCTGCTGCCCCCCGCCGTGACGCTGGTGTATCTTACAGGCTCCCCCCGGCGGGGCGTGGGCCCTCACGACGTGGCCATCGCCCTGTGCGGCGCCGTGTATAAAAACGGCTTCGTGAAAAACCGGGTGCTGGAATTCGCCGGCCCCGGCGTCGCCGGCCTGTCCATGGATTTCCGCATCGGCATAGACGTGATGACCACGGAGACGGCCTGCCTTTCCTCCGTGTGGGTCACGGACGAAAGCGTGGAGGAATACCTGACCGTTCACGGCAGACCGGAGGCATACAAAAAGCTGGAGCCCTCCGAGGGCGCGTACTACGACGGGATGGTGGAAATAGACCTCTCCGCCGTGGAGCCCATGATCGCCCTGCCCTTCCACCCCTCCGTGGCGTATTCCATACATGAATTGCAGCAGAATGCCGGGGATATTCTCCGGGAATGCGAAAAACGGGCCGAGGACAAATTTGGCGGCAAGGTGAAGCTGGAGCTCACCTCCAAGCTGCGGGACGGCAGACTCTGCGTGGATCAGGGCGTCATCGCCGGCTGCTCCGGCGGCATGTACGACAACATTGCCGAGGCCGCCGCCATACTGGACGGCTGGGACATCGGCAGCGGCTACTTCTCTCTGTCCGTATATCCGCCCTCCGTGCCGGTAAATCTTGAGCTCATCCAAAGCGGCGTGCAGGAAAAACTGATGGAATCCGGCGCGCTGTTCAAATCCTGCTTCTGCGGGCCCTGCTTCGGCGCCGGGGACGTGCCCGGCAACGGGGCGCTGTCCATTCGCCACACCACCCGCAACTTCCCCAACCGGGAGGGTTCAAAGCCCTCGGACGGGCAGCTCTCCGGCGTGGCCCTCATGGACGCCCGCTCCATCGCCGCCACGGCCGCCAACCGCGGCGTACTCACTGCGGCCACGGATATCGACTACGCGCCGCCCGCGCCTCATGCCTGCGGCTTTGACAAAACGATATATGAAAAGCGGGTCTATTTTGGCTTCGGCAGGGCCATGTCCGGGGAGGAGCTGCGCTTCGGCCCCAACATCACCCCATGGCCGGACATACCCCCCATGCCCGAGACTCTGGTGATGGAGCTTGCCTCCGTCATCCATGACCCCGTCACCACCACGGACGAGCTCATTCCCTCCGGGGAGACCAGCTCCTACCGCTCAAATCCCATGAAGCTGGCGTCCTTCGCCCTCTCCCGCCGGGATCCCGAGTATGTGTCCAGAGCAAAAAAAATTCAGGCCTCCGGCCTTGCCTCCTGCATCTTTGCCGAGTGCCCCGGGGACGGCAGCGCCCGGGAGCAGGCCGCCTCATGCCAGCGCGTGCTGGGCGGCGCGGCCAACATCTGCCGGAAATTTGCCACAAAGCGCTACCGCTCCAACTGCATAAACTGGGGCATGCTGCCTCTGGTGCTGACCGATGGCGCGGCCTTTGATTTTGCCCCCGGCGGCCGGGTGGAGCTGCCAGGCGTGCGGAAGGCCGTGGAGAGCGGCGCGGAGGAAGTCCGAGGAACGATAAACGGCGCGGAATATACATTCTCCATCGGGCCGCTGACGCAGGAGGAGCGGGAGATCCTCCTGGCGGGCTGCCTTATGAACTGGTACAGTGAAAGAAGGAAATAACACCCATGGACAGAATAAAAATGCCAAACCCCATCGTGGAAATGGACGGGGACGAGATGACCCGCGTGCTGTGGCAGATGATAAAGGAGGAGCTGCTGTTCCCGTTTATCGACCTCAGCACGGAGTATTTTGATCTGGGTCTGCCCAGCAGGGACGCCTCCGGCGACAGTGTGACGGTGCAGGCGGCCCAGGCCGTGAAAAGGCTGCACGTTGGCGTTAAATGCGCCACCATCACGCCCAACAGGGCGCGTATGGAGGAATATCATCTGAAGCGCATGTACAGAAGTCCCAACGGCACCATCCGGGAAATACTGGACGGCACCACCTTTCGCGCACCCATATTAATAGACGGCATTCGGCCCGCCGTGGCAAGCTGGAAAAAGCCCATCACCATCGCCCGCCACTCCAGCGCCGACCAGTACAGCGCCGCCGAATACCGTGTGCCCGGCCCCGGAAAGGCGACTCTTTCCTTCACCGGGGAAGACGGCGAGCACTGGGAAAAGGACGTGTGCTCCTTCGCCGGATCCGGCGTCATCCAGGGCATGTACAACAGGGACGAGTCCATCCGCAACTTTGCCCGCTCCTGCTTCGCCTATGCCCTAGCCACAAAACAGGATCTGTGGTTTTCCGCCAAGGACACCATTCTCAAAGCCTATGACGGCGTTTTCCGGGACATAATGCAGGAAACCTACGAGGAAAACAAAAAGGCCTTCGACGAGGCTGGACTCAAATATTTTTACACCCTCATCGACGACGCCGTGGCCCGGGCCATGCGCTCAGAGGGTGGCTTCGTATGGGCACTGAAAAACTACGACGGCGACGTGATGAGCGACATGGTGTCCTCCGCCTTCGGCTCCCTGGCCATGATGACAAGCGTATTGTGCACGCCCGACGGCAACTTTGAGTACGAGGCCGCCCACGGCACAATAACCCGCCATTATTACCGCTATCTCCGGGGCGAGCAGCCCTCGTCAAACCCGGTAGCCACCATCTTCGCTTGGTCCGGCGCGCTGCGCAAGCGGGGCGAGCTGGACGGGAATGCGCCCCTTTCCGATTTTGCCGAAAGACTGGAAAAGGCCTGCCTGGGCGCCATTAATGACGGCGTAATGACCGGCGATCTGGCCGTACTCATGGACGGGGATGTCAAAGGCGTCTCCTCCGCCGACTTCATCGCCGCCGTGCGGGAGAGAATATAAACCCGCCTCAGGCTGTTTTAACAGGATGCCGCGACAGCGTAAAATGGCGTACTGTTCTTATCCAAAAAGAACAGTACGCCATTTTTTGCGCTTTCATCAGGTTTTTACACTTATTCCAGGTTAAGACTCTTTTTCAGCATCAGGGCCGTAAGCACATAGAACACAGCGCCCAGCAGCGCCTCGATCCCCATGGCCACGCCCATGGTGGTGTGCATCATGGTCAGCGCCGACATTGCCGGGCCGCCGCCCACGTTCACCCATGTGAACATACCGCCGAAGCCGCATATCTGCAGCGCTATGGTGAAGATGAAGAAGAACAGCACGGACATGAACCACTTGTGCCGGGGGAAGCTGAAGCCCACCGCCATGGCCGCGTAGAACATCAGGCAGGTGACGGCGCAGGCCAGGAATATGACCACTATGCTTTCAGCGATAAACGCCGCGCCGTTAAGCGCGTACTGCGCCGTGAGGCTTTTGAACATGTCGGTAAGGCTGCTTATAAACCGGCTGACATTGCTGACCTGGAAGGACGCTATCAGCACCGCCAGTACGTCCGCCGCGCCCACTGCCGCAAACCAGATGGAGGACACGAATATCTTGGACCACAGCAGACTGTGGACCGAGGCGGGCAGGGTAAACATGAGATAACCCTCGTCGGTGAGGAAGTTCCTGTAAAACCTCTGGGCCATGATAAACACCGCCATGACCGACAGCACGACTATGGCCATGATGAACACGAACATCAGAAGTCCCGCCAGAAAACCCACCGCGTTGCTGTCGCTGTGCTGGGTGATGCGTTCCATGATGTTCACACCCAGCGCGGCCACCAGCACAAAGGCAAGCAGCGGCAGCATGGACTGACCCGTGGCGCGGAACTCGTATTTCATAAGTTTTCCTAGCATTTGAATACCTCCCGGAACAGGGCGTCCACGCTCTTGCCGTTTTTCTCCCTGACCTCGTCCACTGTGGACTGCAGGATTATTTCGCCCCTGTTGATAAATATGACGTCGTCCAGCACGCTCTCCACGTCCGCGATAAGGTGGGTGGAGATGATCACCGACGCCTGCTGGTCGTAGTTTCCTATTATGGTACTGATGATGTAATCGCGGGTGGCGGGGTCCACGCCGCCTATGGGCTCATCCAGCATATAGAGCTTTGCCGCCCGGCTCATAACCAGTATGAGCTGCACCTTTTCCCGTGTGCCCTTGGACATCTCTTTGACGCGCTGCTTGGGATCGATGCCCAGATGGGCTATCATTTCCTCGGCCCTCTCCCGGCGGAAGTCCGCGTAGAAGTCGCCGAAAAAGTCCATCAGCTGCTCGGCGTTCATCCACAGGGGGATGTAAGTGCGCTCCGGCAGGTAGGACACTATCTTCTTGGTCTCGATGCCCGGGGCCATGCCGTCTATGAGCACCTCGCCCGCCGTGGGAGTCAGAAGGCCGTTTGCCAGCTTTATCATCGTCGTCTTGCCGCTGCCGTTGGGGCCCAGCAGGCCCACGATACGCCCGGACTCCACCGCGAGATTCACGTTGGACAGCGCCGGGGCAGAGCCGTAGCTCTTTGTGAGATTTCTGCATTCAAATATTGGCATTTGTCGTCATTGCCTCCTCCGTCCCGCTCTCCAGCAGGGCGATAATTTCCTTTTTCCCATAACCCAGCCGGGACATGGAGCCCAGAAAGCTCCTTATCTGTTCCTCGGCCAGGGAACGCTTGGCGTCTTCTATCATACTTTTTTCCTCCGTCACAAATCGTCCCGATGTGCGCTGACTGAATACCAGTCCGTCCCGCTCCAGCTCCTGCAGCGCCCGCTGCATGGTGTTGGGGTTGACCCCGGCCTCCATGGCCATGTCACGCACCGACGGCATCCTGTCGCCCGGAGAATACTGACCGGCGACTATCGCCAGCTTGAGATTGTATATAAGCTGGGAATATATCGGCGCGTTAGTGTTCAGCTGCCATTCCATTGTTTCGCCTCCAGTGTATTATTGTCTTAAGCGATTAGTACAATAATACTATTCTCCGTATTTGTCAATAGCTTTTTGAAAAAAGTTTTCCGGGCTTGCAAAGGCAACAAAAACTCCCGCCCTGCCAGGCGGGAGTTTTTGTAGTTGTGAGTTAATTTTGGGAAGCGCTGTGTCAGAGCTTTTCCTCTACATGTCTGGAATCGTGATATTTGATAAGCGCGTCGTACAGCCGCTCCACCAGCTTCATATCGGCGTTGGTGATATATGCGGCGAAGGTGACGGCGAATACGGACGCGGCGATTTTCGCTGCTTTAACGAAAACTTTTTTCATACACATTCACCTCCTCACCATGACAGATTGTCTTCGTAGTCCAGCAGCGTTGGGTCCAGAGGCTCTTCGCGGAACACATTTATCATGTATTTGTTGAAAGCGTCCCTCATCTCCCGGCGGGAGACGGTGCGCGGATCCATGACGTCGTGGGGCACCCAGATGAGGTGGATGCCCCGTTTTCTGGCCTCATCCTCGAACAGGCCGTGCAGGCCGCCCACGTTGCGGCAGGATACATGGTCGTACATGATAACGATATTTACATTGAACCGGTCGCACATCTTCCACAGCTCGTCCAGCAGGTTCACATAGCCGCCGTTGGTGTGGGAGCGCATCATCATCCGCTCGTAGCAGCGGGCCAGGTCCTTCAGCGCCTGCTCCTTGTCGCCGATGGTGATGGGCAGATAGGACAGCATGGCCTCCATGTCGTTGACGCATCTGACGCCCCAGCAAAGGTCGGCCCAGTTGGCGAAGTTGGTGTAATAGTGCGCCGGGCATGCCCAGACGATGCAGCGGTATTTGGGCTTGTTCACACCCAGCTTTGAGTCGTGCTCGTAGCCCTTGTGCATCATCTTCGTGACCTCAAGATCGGTCTTGAGCATATATTTGTCCATGCAGGCCGCGCCCATGAATTCAAATTCCCGCTGGAGAGCCAGGGCCGCGCCGCACACCTGCGGGTAGTCCGTGGCGTTCACGTCCCACTTTTCTATCATGCACTCGGCCATCTGGTTGTACATCTCGGCGTTTTTCCAGAAGGCGTCCCAGTCCCACTTGACGCCCATCTCGTCCTCGATGAATTTGATGGCTTTTTTCAGGTTTTTGACGGCGTACTCCTGTACCTCGGGCTCGTTGATGCGCTGGGGCGGTGTGATCTGGAATATGTCCACGCCTTTGAGATAGCGGGTCATCAGGGCCGTCTGCTGCACGGCGCCGTCGCAGGGCATGGAGCTGGTGACATAGCACTTGCCCACCCGGGGATAGTCGTCGGTTACAGCCACGCCGCACTCGGTGGCGGGCTCCGGGCACACGTCCGGCGCCAGGCCGAAATGCTCTATGGCGTCGATGTAGTAGACGCAGGAATTCTGGTCAACCTCGCTGGGCATGCCCACGGACATCATGGCGATGTCTATCCAGTCCAAAGTGGGGAAGCCCATCATGATAAGGGACGGGGTCATCTCGTCGAACATGACTGTGTTGTTGCGCAGCGCCTCGGCCTTTTTGCTGTTGCCGTTCAGGTTGGCGTCACGCTGCATGATCTCCTTCACCTTGATGACGGAGTGGTGCAGCACGGAGAAAAACTGCTTGTGAGAATATTGGAGCTCCTTGCCCCGCTGTCCTATGGTATGCCGGTCCACCATATTGGCCGCGGTGAGATAGGGCACCAGCCAGCGGTAGCGCAGCATGCCCTTCACCATCTGGGGAGCGTAGGGGCCCAGCTTGGCCGCCATAAAGCAGTACAGATACATCCATCTGCCGTAATCGTAGAGCGTGTCCTTCAGGCCCTTCCACTCCCGGAATTTAAACGCTCGGTGATCCGCGTCGTAGAAGCGGCCCAGGCCCTTGCCCGTTTTAGGATCGTAAGCCATTACTTTGCCTCCCCTTTCCCTTCGTTGATCTTTTTGATCTCCAGGCTCTCTATGAAAGCCTGTACTCTGGTGCGCAGCTGTCCGCTCTGGCCCGCGATGTAGGGTCTGTCGATGGACAGCACGTGCATACCGTACTCCCGGGGCATGATATAGCCCGCCATGGCCCGCTCGTACGACCAGTAGGTGCAGAACTTCATCTGCTCGTAGATTGCGCCGTCGGCGCTGTATTCCTTCATCAGTCTGGCCGCGGTGTCCCAGCGGTTTTGTACTCTGTGCTGGGCGCACTGACGGGGGCACTGGGTGCTCTTTAGATTAAAGCGGATAACCTGGGTAAGGGCGTCCTCGCCGTCCGTCAGCGGTATCTCCTGACGTCCGGGGATGGAACCGAAGCAGAAGCGGTCGGCCACCACCAGCGCGCCGGTGTCTTCGATGAGCTTTATAAGGCCGGGATCGTCGATCTCGGAGCCTATGACCATCACCCGGGCGCGGTACTTTTTGTCCGTGTCGGGGACGCGGCGCTTCACTTCCTCCAGCGTTTCCTGGAGTTTATCCAGCACCAGCCGCTTGGGGCAGGCGTAGGTTGCCAGCGTCAGCACATGGAACTCATAGCCCGTTATGGGCGGGTTGGGCAGCTTTCGGAACTCGCCCAGCTGGGTGATCACCCGGCAGACCTTGTTGAAGTCCTCCACGGCCTTCCTTATGGAGTCGTCGGAGGAATCGATGCCGTAACGCTCTCCAAGGGGCTTCAGCACCTTGCGGGTCAGCTGCTCCTTAAGATGCTCCACGCAGTCTTCGTCGTCGGAATAGGGGATGTCCAGATATGAAAGGAAGAATTTGTCCTTGTCCTTGCCGTGGGCCTGCATGATGTCGATATTCTCCATGCAGCGGTTGTTGGCCTCGCACACGTCCACGCCGGCGATGGCGTGCAGGAACGAATAGTTGCCCTCCAGCGCCCGCTCCAGAATGGCCCGGGCATACTCGCAGGAGTTGTTGGCCATGTAATAGGTGGCCATCTCCATGGAGGTGGTGTGCGGAGCGCGCAGCCGCACCGAGAAGCAGCCGGGCAGGTTCAGCAGCACCTCCGGCGCGTGGAAGCAGGTATAGCCGACGGCTATGTCTCCCTCCGCTTCGGCCTGCCGGACCAGGGCGTTGTCCGCGTCCTCCAGCAGGTCCTCGAAGTACTTAAGGTATTTCAGATCTTTCATTGTAACACCCCTTAATATATAAATGTCAGTTTATGTGACATTTTATTGCAAGCTTCTGCCGGCAATCGAAAGGATCGCCGGCTGCTGTTGTCTATTCAGTGTTTTGCCGCAAATTCGCTGGTATACATATCGCATATGGCCCGGAGACGGGACTCGGTATCCAGCTCCGTGACGCTGGGCACGCCCACGGTGAGACGCTGCATCATGCCCAGGATGGAATCATAGGCGTTATAATAGAGTTGCTTTATATTGGCGTCGGGATTTACCGTGCCGTCGGCAATGCCCACCTGCACGGCCTGGGCCAGCGGCCCGGCGTAAGTCTCGTATTTTTCCGGCGGGCGGTTCACCACCTCGTGGTTTTTGCCCGCGTTGTACAGCGCCACCTCGGCGTCCAGAGAAAAGCGGATGCCCCGGGGGTCGGCCAGCAGCAGGCTGGCATAGCCGTAAAGTATGACCCTCACCTGCTCGATGCCGGTCATATCCGGATGGTGGACCTTTTCCAGGGTCTCCCTTGTAAATCTTTCGGCCTTGTCCCAGTAAAGGAAAGAGGCCGCGATAACGATGTCGTCCTTGGTGGCGAAATAACGGTACACGCTGCGCTCAGTAAGCCCGGCCCGGCGGGCGATGTCGCTTATCTTTGTTTTATCTATGCCGGTCTCGATAAAGCACTCCAGCGCCTTCTCCGTGACCAGCTTTTTGTTGCGCTCCCGCAGTTCCTCAAGGGACATTGTTTCCGCCTCCCTGTTTAAATGCGTAAATGTCAGTCTTAATGACATATTGGATTATATCCGATGCTTTCCCTGTTTTCAAGCGGTATTCACGTTAAAATATTGACAAATTTTACTGCCGCAATTTGTGCGACTTGTCATACAAAGCGTCATCTTATGCCGGCAAGTCGCATAAAAAGCCCTGTGGAGATCCCGGAGGGCCGGTTTATCCGCCCCAGAGAGAAAAGCTGTTCCGGGTCGCGGACGATATGGTTTATCTCCGGGCGGCAGGTAAAAGCAGCTTTGAAGCCCAGCTCCTTCAGCACGTCCTCTGCCCCGGCGCTTATTTTCCCGTAAGGATAGGTAAAGGCCAGCGGAGCGCTGCCCGTCTTTTCCTTCAAAGCGTCCTGGAGCTTTGCAAGGTCGGCTTTCAGTGCGGCGTGATATTCTTCGTCGGTCTCTCCCGGCATTTTCGTACAGCCTTTTCTGCCGGTTTTTCCGTCGCCGTGCATATTCCAGGTGTGGTTTTCTATTTCCGCTATGCCGGAGTCAGACAGCTCCTTCACCTCGTCCCAGTTCATATGGGCATAGGCTATGCGGCTCTTCCTGTTCTCCCCCGGCGCGTCGCTGGCCGCACCCGCCACGGACACCACAGCCCGCATGCCGGTATCCCGCAGTATGGGCAGCGCGTCCGTAAGGTTATTCAGATACCCGTCGTCCAGGGTTATCATCACGGGCTTTTCCGGCAGCGCCGTCCCGTTTTGCACATAGTCCGCGAGCTGCTCCACCGAGATGGCGGTATATCCCCTGGCCTTGAGGTATTCCATATCGCTGCGGAAGGTGTCGTCGGTGACGATGTACCTGTCCGCCAGAGCCTTGTCCGGGCACACGCTGTGGTACATAAGTATGGACACCGATACCGCGTTGGGGTCGAAGGCGTGTGCCCGGTAAGCGCGCAGGGTCAGTGCCCCGGCAATGGCGGCTGCCAGAAGCCCGATCACAAGCCATGTTTTCTTTTTCCGCGTCATGCCGCCGCCCCCTTCCGCCGCCGCAATTATACGTCCTCGGGCGGGAAATGGCAACAGCGGCACACAGTTGCCGCGGAACAGTTTTTGCTGTATAATTGCGTACAATCTGCTTTCTTGGAGGAACGACGTGAAAAAGCGCTATTTCGCCGCGTATTCCGGCCTGCCCAGGCAGGTATATTACCTTTTCGCGGCCAGGCTGGTAAACAGCATGGGCTATTTTGTCTCCCCGCTGCTGACGCTGATTCTCACCCGCAAACTGGGCATGAGCACGGCGGACGCAGGCGCCGACGTGGCGATGCTGATCCTCACCCAGGCGCCCTGCGTACTGCTGGGCGGCAGACTGGCGGACACCATCGGCCGGAAAAAGACGCTTATCTTCGGCAGTCTTGCCAGCGCGGTTTTTTATCTCATATGCGGTCTGGGCCTCACGGGGAAAGCCATGGTGTGGTGCATCATTCTGGCGGCGGACTGTGTGGCCGTGGCCATGCCCGCCTCCGACGCGCTTCTTGCGGATCTTACGCGCCCGGAGGAGCGGCAGTCTGCCTATTCGCTTTTGTATCTGGGCATAAATATCGGCATGGCGGTGAGCCCCATCGTGGGCGGACTGCTGTTTAAAAGCCACCTGCCGCTGCTGTTCATTCTGGACGCCGCCACCACCTTTACCGCCGTGGCCATCATTGCCGTTAAGGTGCACGAGCCAGCCCGCGCCGTAAGCGGCGGGGAGGACGATGCACCGGGCATATCTCTTTTCGGCGCGCTCAGGCGCGCGCCCATGCTCATATTCTTCGCGCTGCTGCTGTTTTTATATGATTTCTGCTATTCCCAGTGGAATTTCATGCTGCCCGCCCAGTTCGGCGACATGTTCGGGGACGACGGTGCCCGGCTTATAAGCTTCCTCACCTCCGTGAACGCCGTCACGGTCATTGTGCTCACGCCGCTGATGACAAAGCTGACCCATTCCCTGCGCCCGCTGCGGGCGGTGGCGCTGGCCGGTATATTTTTCATCGCGTCCTATCTCGGCTTTTCTCTTGGCAGCGGCTATCCCGTCTATATAGTCTTCGCGGTGCTGTTCACGCTGGGCGAGATATGCTCCGCCGTCCAGATAGGTGCCTTCATTTCAAACCGTTCGCCGTCCGGCTGTCTGGGGCGGATCAACGCCTTCACCACCCTCACCCGCGGCTCCGCCGCGGCGCTGGGGCCCTTCGTGATGGGCAAGCTGCTCACCGGCTGGAGCTATTCCTCCGGCTGGCTTGCCACCGCGGCTCTGGCCCTGGCCGCAGCCCTTGGCTTTTTACTTCTGGACAGAAAAGACAGAGGGTAAAGGCGCCGTCCGTAATCGAGTAGGAGGGGCGGGACGCCCTGACCTCTCACACCACCGTGCGTACGGTTCCGTACACGGCGGTTCAAACGCATAAGTGCAGGGACTCGTACCTGTCGGATAAATTGTAGTATCCGGCCTGTGCGAGTCTCTCATTTGTAATAGCTCTTGTGAGAACCGGGCTGCCAGCAACATTCCAGTACGCTTGGATGTAGCCCCATTTGTGGGCATCGTGTTTGGGGATTCCCAGCTTCATGAGGTTCGCTATGCGTGCCTTCGGCACCTTCCATTGCTTCCAGATGTACATCCGGAAACGCCGTCTGAGCCACCCGTCCCATTCCTGCATCGCCGTCTTTATGTTCGCAATTCCGTAGTAGCCCAGCCATCCCTGCATGAACTTCTTGACGTTGTTCATCACCACACGGACGTTTCTTCCCTGACTGCGGGAAGTCAGTTCCCTAAGCTTCTGCTTCGCTTTCTTCATGGACTTTTCATGAACTCGGATATAACTGCAATTCCGGTTCCTTCCCAATGCGAAGCCCAGAAACTTAAAATTTCGGATTGCGTACACGCTGACCACTTTGCTCTTCTCTGCGTTCATCCTGAGTTTCAACTTCCCCTCAAGATACCGCCGGGTCGATTCCAGCAATCTCTGCCCTGCTCTCGGACTTTTGGCGAGAACTACAATATCATCTGCGTAGCGGATTACCGGCACTCCTCTTCCGGCCATTTTCTGGTCGTACTCATTCAGACATATGTTTGCCAGCAGCGGCGACAGCGGCCCGCCCTGCGGTGTCCCGGCCTCTGTTTTGATTCGCAGCCCGTTTTCCATGATTCCGGCCTTTAGGTACCGCTTTATCAGTCCAATTACCCTCTTGTCGTGCACGTTCTTTCGCAGCAGATTCATCAGCAGTTCATGGTTGAGCGTGTCGAAGTACTTTGACAGGTCTACTTCCACTGCTGTGGTGTACCCCTTGTCCGCGTACTCCCGGACCTTTTCAATTGCCTGCTGTGCGCTTCTTCCGGGTCGGTAGCCATAGCTTCCTTCCCAGAACAGCGGCTCATAGATTGGAACCAGTTGCTGTGCGATTGCCTGCTGAATGACACGGTCTACGACCGTGGGAATTCCCAACTGTCTGACCCCGCCGTTCGGCTTCGGAATTTCCTTCCGCCGCACCGGCTGGGGCTTATATCGTCCCGTTCGAATGCTGTCCAGAAGTTCCTCCCTGTGTTCTTTCAGCCAAGGCAGCGCTTCTTCCACGGTCATCCCGTCGATTCCAGGCGCCCCCTTGTTGCCTTTCACTTGCTTGTAGGCTCTGTTCAGATTATCTCTGTCCAGAATCTTTTCAAGCAAGTCTGCACCGTCCTGTTCTCTGACTTCCTGCTTGTCAGCACTCTGCGCTCCTGCATACTCTTTGTGTTCCGCACTATCCCTTTGCAGGCAGCCCGCTTCTTTGCGGTTTTCCGCTTTCTCCATGCCGACCTCCTTCCGTCCTTTACTAGGGACTTACGTTTGTTCGGCCCTTTCCGGGTATCATTTTTTCCCCCAGGTACTATGGCCTCGGCTGACTCCTCACAATTCGTTGTTACTACGCATTTTTTCGAAAATGTCTACTCCAATGCGCTTGTGAGACCTCCCCGGGTAAGAACGAATTCTTTCCCCTCGTCTACCTGCCGCATTTACGTTCACCGCTTCCGTGTGGCTATTGGACTTCGGCTCAACTGGAAGCTTTGTCCACGGTGCCCGCCTTATATGCGATTCCTGTTCGTCAGGCCAAGGGTTTGCCTCCAGCTTCCTTCAGATCCCGCCTCGCGGCGGACACCCTTGCTCTTGGCTATGCACTTCCCGCCACCGGGCGTGCTCGGGTCTTTCACCCGTTAGATTTCGCCCATGCCGGGCGCACCAGCAAAAAAGGGGGACTGTTCAAAAGAACAGTCCCCTTTTTGATGTCAGGCAGGAAAGGCATTTCAGTCTTTTGTGGGCTGGGCAAGATAATCCGTATGCTCCCGGAGAAACTTTTTTTCCTCCGGCGCAAGATCCAGACCGATGGTGCCGCCGGGATTCATGTTGTATTTGGGATCGAAATAATCCTTCAGCACCCTGAACACGCCGTACTCCTTCTCGCCCACGTAGCCCTCCAGCCAGGGAGCGAACATCTTGCCGATGCCGTGGTGGTGGCTGATGGCCGCGCCGGAGCGCTGGATAGCGTCCAGGATGGTGGTGTGGTAGGCGCGGAACGCCTCCTCGTCCTGCATCTTGGTGAGGAAGATAAAGTACAGGTTCGCGCCCTGGGGATAGCAGTGGGACATGTGGGTGGTGACCACCGTGTTGGGCAGGGCGTGGCAGATCTTCCGCACGTCGGCGTGGACCTGCTCCATATTGGACCAGTTCACGGTGCACTCCAGGGTATCCGTCACCACGCCGAAATCCATCAGCGTGTCCCGGAGATACGGGTCGTTGAAGCGGCCCTTTTCCCAGCTGCGGCAGACGTAGCCCGTCAGGGGCAGACCGCCGTGTTTCAGGGCGATTTTCGCGATCTTTGTGGCCACGTTCCGGGAGTAGCCCAGCTCGCCGTCGGTGAAGCCCAGGAACATGCAACGCTCCATATCCTTGTAGCCCAGCTTTTCCATAATGGGCTTAAGGGGCGTGTCCTCCACATTGTAAAGGCGCATCATCATGCTGGTCTCCTCGGGGTCCGAAAGACGGAACACGGAGGAAAAGCCGCACTCGCACTGCATCATCTCCCGGGCGGCCTTCATGGCGATGTCCCAATTTTTGAACATGTAGGAAAAACGGCGGCGGTTCTGGGGCATATAGCGGAACACCCTCAGGGTGACCTCTGTGAGGACGCCGAAGGTACCCTCCGAGCCCATCATTATCTGGTTGAGATTGGGGCCGGTGGCCTCCCGGGGATAGTGGCTGGTCTGTATTTTTCCGATGGGCGTGGCGTATCTCTGGCTAAGAACTATATCAGAAATTGTGCCGTAATAGGTGCTGTTCTGGCCCGCGCCACGGGTGACCGTCCAGCCGCCCACGCTGGAATATTCAAAGCTCTGGGGAAAATGGCCGCAGGTGTAGGCGCGTTTTGCGCCGAAAAGTTCTTTTGCCCGGTTCAGCGTATCCTCCAGCACGGGGCCGGACATGCCGGCCTGCACGGTGATGGTCTGGTCGGTCTCGTTGAAGGAGATGACCTTATTGAAGCGCCGGCGCATATCCAGGGATATGCCGCCCTTTATGGGCTCCACGCCCCGGGTGACGCTGCTGCCGCCGCCGTAGACGTACAGGGGTATGTCGTTTTCGGTGACATACGCCACGATCTTTTCCACCTGCTCGGCCGTGTCGGGATACACCACCGCGTCGGGCACGCTGTCCACCCGTTTGTGGCGCAGACGCAGGATGTCGTAGGCTGTGCAGCCGTAAGCCACGCTGAGTCTGTCGTAATCCGAGGTGGAAACATATGCGTCGCCCACGATTTTTTTCATGGCGTCGATGTGCTTTTTTGCCAGCTTCACGGGGTGGCCGGTGAGCTCCACCTGGTCGAAGCCGATGTCGTCGGAGTATTCCCTGAAGTCGTCGTCCGTGAGGTGGAAAACGTCCTTCATCATCTTGTACAGCGATTCCTTGGGGTACTTGAAAAACTCAGGGTCGCCCCAGCGGAATATGGAGCGGTAGCTGCCCTGGGGCGCCGGGGTCAGGACCCATTTGGGCTCGAAGCCCGTATATTTTTTGTTGCTCATGGCGCTTATCTCCTTTTATAGATGTCTATAAGTCTTTTATATATGGGCTCCAGCTTGCCGTAGATCTTGCAGTACGCCTTTTTGTATATTTCCATGTAAACCCTGTGGTTTTCCATGTCCGGCTCAAAGGTGTCCTTAACATGCACCATGCTGGCCGCGGCCTCGCCGTAATCCCTGAAAACGCCCATGGACACGAACCCCGCCATGGACGAGCCGATGGAGCAGGCCTCGTGAGTCTGGATGCGCTTCACCGGCAGACCGAATACGTCCGCGGTGATATGGCACACCACGTCGCTTCTGGCGCCGCCGCCGGAAACGTACAGCTCCCTGATCTTCAGTCCGGAGCGCCGCTCCATGATGTCCAGCGCCATGAAAAGCTCCAGGTCTATGCCCTCGATGATGGCCCGGTACAGGTGGTAGCGGGTGTGGAAATCGGAAAAGCCCACCACGGCGCCCATGGAATTGGGCTTCAGTATGCCGCTGGTCCAGTATGGCTGCAGCAGCAGTCCGTCGGAGCCCGCGGGGATGTCCTTTATGCGCTCGTCCAGTATCTTTTCCGGCGCGCAGCCCAATTTTTCGGCCTCCTGAGCCTCCGCCGTGCCGAACTCCTGCACGAACCAGGACAGCAGCCAGAAGCCCCGGTATATTTCTATCTCAGGGTTATACATGTCGCCTATAACCGCGGGATAGGCGGGCAGGAACTTCTGTGGCTCGAAATAATCCTTCACGGCCAGTTGGATAGTGGCGGTGGTGCCGAAGGATATGGACGCCTTGTCCGGTGTGGTGACGGAAAGGCCCAGCGTCTCGCAGCCCTTGTCGGAGCCGGTGGAGATAAGGGGCAGGCCCTCCGGCACGCCGGTGAGGGCGGAAAACTCCTTTGTTATCTTGCCCACCGTGCTGCCGGAGGGTATGAGCCGGCACAGCTTTTCCTCGGGCACGTCGCAGAAGCAGCGGGTAAGTCCGCCCGGCTTCATCCAGCGCCGGTTTTTATAGTCGAAGGGTATGTGTCCGATCATGTTGGCGGGGGTATCCGCCAGCACACCGGTGAGCTTAAAGTTCAGATATGTGGGCAGCATGACGAACTTGGCGGTCTTTGCCCAGACGTCCGGCTCGTGCTGCATTATCCAGTTGCCCGGCGAGGCCTGATACAGTATTTTCGTGGCGTCGCCCATGCCGATAAGCTCAAACAGTGCCCGCTTCCACGCGGGGTAGGGATCGTTGAAATCCGCCTTGCGCTTATCCAGCCATACGATGGCGTCCCGCAGGGGGACATTATTTTTGTCCAGGCACAGGGCCGTGTCCCTTATGGTAGTCAGGGTGACGGCGATAACGTCCCCAATGCGATTGCCGTTCCGGGCACACAGCTCCTTTGCCGTGCGGCAGAGACAGTCGTAATAAAAGTCCGGCTTCTGCTCCGCCCAGCCGGGATTTTTGGAATAATACGGCTTTTCGTATTTCTCCTGACACAGATCCGCGATGGCCCCGTACCTGTCCACCAGCAGTGCCCGGGCGCTCTGCGTGCCCACGTCGAAGGTCAGCACCAGCGGCTCACCCATTCTCCTCACTCCCCATATGTCTCATATCATTTTCTCAGCATATCGCCGGTTATAATTACGTCCGCGCCCAGTCCCAGCACGTCCGTGATCACCGCATCTCCCCGTCCCAGGCGCTCTTTTACGGTGATTTTGTTTATCTCCCGCATAACGTCGAAAATCCGGGCCTTGGGTATGTCCCGCGAAACCCTCACCGGCACCACCGGGTATTCCGGGAAGACTGTGCGCACGGTGGAGCATATGGTGCGCATGGGCTCGGTCATCTCGGACACTGCAAAGTCGTGTCCCCTCTGGCAGGTATTGCCCGTTACGTCGAAGCCGCCGTCCGCGTTCTTTTCAATGCGCAGTGAGCAGCCCCTGGGGCAGCCGATACAAGTAAGCTCTCTCATGCCTCTGCCCCCTCTATGTCAAAGTTTATCACGGAATTTTCCGAAAGGCCATAGGCGGCAAAGTCCAGCGTGATATTTTCCATCTCCGGCGGGCGCAGCGCCCGGTATTTTTTCCGGAAGATCTCTTTCCCGTCCGCCGTAACGGCCAGGGCGCTCTCACCCATGACCTTTTTTGAACGAAAGTACAGCTTCACCTTTGAATTGTCGGCGTCGCTGTTCAGTCTCTGGGGCACCAGATACAAAAAAGCGTCGGAGGCGTTCAGCGGGACGTACCGTCCGGCTTTGCCGGAAAAGGCGGCGGCGTTTCTGCCCGCCCGCTCCCCGCTTTCGGAGACATAGTCCACCAGATCGTTCACGTGCAGGGCGTTGCCGCAGGAGAATATCCCCGGTACCGTGGTCATAAGCTCCCCGTCCGACACCGGTCCGCCGGTGCCCCGGGACAACTCCGCACCCAGACTCTCCGCCAGCTCGTTTTCCGGGATAAGCCCCACGGAAACGATGAGCCCGTCGCACTCTATCCGCTCCTCCGTGCCGGGAATGGGCGTCATGTTCTCATCCACTTTTGAGATCTCCACGCCGGTGAGCCTGTCCTGGCCGAACACTCGGGTCACCGTGTGGGAAAGATGCAGGGGAATATCGAAATCGTCCAGACACTGGAGTATGTTGCGCCGCAGGCCCGAGGGAACGGGCTTGGCCTCGTACACGCCGACGACCTCCGCGCCTTCAAGGGTGAGCCGCCGGGCCATGATAAGCCCGATGTCGCCGCTGCCCAGAATGACGCACTTTTTCACGGGCATCACGCCCATGAGATTGGTGTAGTGCTGGGCCGTTCCGGCGGTGAAAATGCCTGCCGGGCGGGTGCCGTGTATGGCCACCTGCTTTGCGGTGCGCTCCCGGCAGCCGGTTGACAGCACCAGCGTCTTCGACGTGTGTTTTGTAACGCCGTCCCGGTTCACCGTTACAACAGTGAAGCTGCCGTCGGGATTTTTCTCCGCCCTTGTGACGAAGGTCAGCGTCAGCGCCGGGATATCCAGGTCATTGAATTTGTCGATAAACCGTCCAACGTATTCGGGGCCGGACAGTTTTTCGCCGAAGCGCTGAAGGCCGAAGCCGTCGTGGATGCACTGCTTCAGCATGCCGCCCAGCCGCGCTTCCCGCTCGATAAGCAGCACCCGGGCGCCGCTTTCATGCGCGGCTATGGCCGCGGCCAGCCCCGCCGGGCCGCCGCCGATAACGATAACGTCGTAATCCGTCATTGCGCCGCCCCCCTATTTTGTCCTGCCGAAGGCTATGTTGGCCCCGTCGGCGGATTTTTTCACTTCGCTGCTGTCAACGCCAAGAAATTCGGCGATTATCCCGGTCACCAGGGGCGAACAGAAGCCGCCCTGACACCGGCCCATGCCGGGCCGCACCCGCTTTTTGACGCCGTCCAGCGTGGGCACGCATATGGGCGTGCGCAGGGCGTCCAGTATTTCGCCCCGGCTTATCTCCTCGCAGCGGCACACGATCTCGCCGTAGTCGGGGTTTTGCGCTATCATTGCGGCGCGCTCGCCGTCGCTCAGCTTTGAAAGGACCGGTATGCCTTTTCTGACGGGGTCGAAGTCAGGATTTTTCTCCACATCTTTCTCGCCGGACAGCAGCTTTACGGCCATTTTGGCCGCATCCTCCGCCACGGCCGGCGCCGTGGTGAGGCCCGGGGACTGTATTCCCGCGCAGTGGATGAGGTTTTTTGTTTTTCTGCCCGGCTCGATTATAAAATCTTCCTCGAATGTGGCGGGACGCACACCGGTAAAGTAGGTGATGATGTCCCGCTCCGAAAGCTCCGGCATGGTGATGCGCTGCTTTGAAAACACCCGCTCTATGCTCTCCCTGTCGGTGGCGAAATTTTCCTTTTCCCAGGTCTCCACCGCGTCCGGCCCCACCAGCAGATTGTGGTGGGCGGTGTGGAGTATGCCGCCGCCCTTGGTGTGGCTTTTGTTTTTCTCCACTATTTTCACCGAGGCGATGGCGTGGAAATACGTCCCGGTCTTTTTGTCCAGTATGCTGTTGGTGCCCCGGCGGGGATGGATGGAATAGAACCGGTCCCCGGCCATGCGGGCTATCTCCTCCGCGAAAACACCGGCGGCGTTTATCACCAGACGGGGATACACCGTGCCTCTGTTGGTGCGCACGGATTTTATCTTTCCGTTTTCCAGCTCCATGCCCAGAACGGCGGTGCTGAGACTGACCTGCGCGCCGTTTTTCACGGCGTTTTCACCGCAGGCTATGGTGAGACCGTATGGGCAGACGCTGCCCGCGTCCGGGTTCCAGATGGCAAATTTGAAATCTCCGCTGAGCTTCGGCTCCAGCCGGCGCATCTCCTCCCCGGAGACCACTCTGGTATCGGCGATGCCGTTGAGGTATTTATGGACGAAGCAGTAAACGTCCACGACGGGACGCAGAAAGCCCTGTCTGAAGCAGGCGTACTGGCCCACCCTGGCAAAGGGCACGTCAAGATCCTCACACAGCTTTGTATACATCTGATTGCCCCTGCGGACATAGCGGAATTTCAGGGAGCCGGGCTTCAGATCGATGCCCGGATGCACCTCGCCGTCGTTGCGACCGGAAGCCTGCATGGCAAGGTCGCACTCCTTGTCCGCCAAAAGCACGTCCAGCTTCCATTTTGTAAGCTCCCTGGCGATGGTGACGCCGGATATACCGCCGCCTATCACCAGCACATCCGGCCGGCGCCCCTCAATGGCGGCGTCGGTAAAGCCGGGCGTGCGCATGGGCGCGTCGGCCCCGCCGGTGAAGACGATGTCGTTCACCACATGACGGCGGGAATTGGGCACGGCGCACATCTGGCAGGCGCGCACCACGTCCTCCCAGCGGTCGAGAGAGCCGGACACCACCGTGCAGCCGTCCTCCAGGCGGGCGGACACTCTGCCGCCATAAGCTTTTTCCAGTTTTCTGTTCATTGCCGAAATATTCAAAATCAGCGCCCCCCCGGCAGAGTCGGCCAGTTGGCCGACTATCTGCCCATAATATACATCCGCCGGAGATCGAAAGTCAAGAGGGTAAATTGACTATGGACAAAGGGGGCTTTTGGGCAATATAATGGTTTTCGATAAAAAACGACGGGAGAATGCTATGGCAGCGCCGAGAAAAGACAATGTAAAAGAAAAGATACTGGACGCCGCGCAGGAGCTGCTGAAGACCGGCAGCCTGTCCGACATAACCCTGTCGGAGATCGCGGCCCGGGCCGGGGTGTCCAAGGGCACGCTTTACTACCACTACAAGAACAAGACGGACATACTTTTCGACATCACCGACCGCTACCTGAACCGCCAGTGGGACGAGCTTATAAGCTGGACGGAAAACCGGGAAAAGGACACCTCCATACACCGTCTGGTGATGTACGTAATGCAGCGCAACGTTGAGAGCGCGGGCATCCGCCTGCACCTGCTGAACGCCGCCATGCTGGGGGACGAAGCCCTGCGGGAAAAGCTCATCGACCGCTACGGCGAATTTGAAAAGCTCATCGCCTCCAAGATTGCCGAACGCACCAGCTCCGTGGAGGCGGACTATCTGGCCCGGCTCATACTGCTGTCCTCCGACGGGCTCATCGTCCAGGAGGCAATAAAAAACGGCAGCTTCGACACTGCGGCGTTCATCGCCCAGAGCGCGGAATACATACGAAAATTCAACGAGAGATAGTGCATCAAAAAAAGGGCGCGTTGCAAAACGGAAATGTTTTGCAACGCGCTTTTTTACAGGTAGCGAAGGAGGAGACATGAGTTGGCAAGCAGCAAAAGACCGGTTTTGTGGAAAACCTCGTATGCGAAAGGAGCCT
>Ga0160425_1001115_pt1 | contig 27989 bp, 34 predicted proteins | sample BioMet8_FD_108193 | JGI IMG/M metagenome (GOLD analysis project Ga0160425, IMG submission 108193) | Microbial communities from bioreactor (seeded with sewage sludge) at Lawrence Berkeley National Lab, California, USA - Biofuel... | ecosystem: Engineered > Bioreactor > Anaerobic > Unclassified ...
AGCACGCCCGACAGACGATAGCTACCATACCTTATGGCAAAAGGAAACGCCGCCCACCGTGTGTAGATAATATGCTCACCCCACTGGGGTAAAAGCCCTAGCCCCACACCGAGAAACTGGATGCTTAAAAACAAAAACAGCCCAGAGAACGCCAATAGGCATTGACCAGGTTGAACGTTTCGACGTGCGCCTATTTCCACTACACTCCATATTGTAGAATATTATTATACTACATGGTCGCAAAAATTACAATGTCAATGATGTGAACACCAAGAAATGAAACACATATGCAGATACCGCAGACGAAAGCGGTCGCCCGGCAATTCACCCTCCCGAGCGACCGTTTCGATTACTCGTTTGTAGATGAGTTCTCCACACGATACATCCGATTTTCCAGGTCGGAAATATCGCTTGTAATGTCATCTACATCAGACTCAAGGCTTGCAAGTTTGACCTCGACTTCTTCCATGTGCTTGCAATTCATAAATAATAAGTAATCAGAAAACGAAACTCCGAACTCTTCGGCCTCCGCTTGCAATTGATTAATGCGAGCTTGGTTATCACGCTTTTCCTGTAGCTGACGTTGCCTTTCTGCTTCCTCGTGCGCCGCCTTATCACGAGCAAGGCGTTCTTCTTTATCCTTGCGGCGTTGTTCGGTGCGTTCTGCTCTATGTTCAGCGGCTTGGTGAAGCGTATCTTTTATGCCCATATTTCCTCCATATTTTATTCTTTCGTGAGATGATTTTACCACCCGTGTTAACTAGCCCCGTTGTATATTTGGACAGGAAGTCTGCAACTCTATGCCACTCTCTTTTTAATTTGAAGAACAGCTCCCCATTGATTTCTTTTGTCGGGGCAAGTATAGCTTCTCCCCCAGAAGTGATATGAAGCCAGTTCGGTCTTCGATTAATCCCAAGTATCAGAATTATTTGCAACCTACTTTTGACGGTTTTCCCTCAGGCCTCGGTTTCAAATATTTTCTTCTGCGCTAGCAGATGTTGCCGGAGGTTGTCAATGGTGCAATCCTCGTCAGAATATGTCTCGTCGAGTTCGTAGGAATTTGCTGCTGCGAGCAGTTTTGTATATCCAATGATGTAGCTAACCAATTCCGATAGCTCTCCAGTAGAAAGGTCAATGACAATACGTTCTCCAACAGGACCGCCTTCTAGCCTAGCCACAGATGAAAGGAGACGGTCAATATCACTCAACTGTAACATCCCTTTCATCGCAAGCTTCAGGTACTTTGCCAACGCATTCTGGAACTCACTGACGTTTCGGGCGGCATCTTCGACAGCCTTATCGTTCTTCTTTTTACCGATATATAGGTATATGCCAGTTCCTATTGTGATGGCAAGCCCTACAATCCCCACAGTTGTTGCGACTTTATGGCTCTTTAATAAACGACCCATGTCGACCTTCTTGATGGCTTTACTGACGGCATTTTGAACCGCCTGTGTATCCACCTCGGATGCCGGACCGTCCTTAAGGATTAAAGCGATAGTGCCATTTATGGTGCGACGCAGAACGCCCCCATCTCTCCAAAGCTCACCTGCATCGATACGGACCTGGTATGCCGGAGGAATGTAAAGATTTGGCTGAATAACAGACATAGTGATCATCCCTTTCCTTTCTTTTAGTGGTCTCGGTATATTCCTTAATCGTTGTCGCCTGTAGGCAGCAGCTCTTTGTGTGCCAAAAGATACTGTAGCTGTTCAAGCTGCTGCTCTTCGGTTTTAATATCGGTTTCAAGTTGTTTGAGCGTGGCTTTCTTCTTTCTGAGGCTTTCGGTGTGTTGGCTGATAGTATCTGCGAGGAATTTCTCCAAATCTTCCGGGCGAACGCGAACATCGTAGTCTTTCTTTTCGTCGTGATACGCAAAAACCTTTGAGCCTATCAAACTACCAATTAGGAGTGGAATACCAATTGCAGGACTCATGGCTGCTATGCTTGCATTAAACTTTGGCAGGTATTTTGGTGAGGCTTTTAGGAATCGCTGAAGCTCTGCCTCGGTTACTACGTTGCCATCTTTCCGAGATACCTGAACGGAGTCCATCTTCTTGTCGCGTATCCAGCGCCTTACAGTCTCCGGGTTTGTTCCAAGCATATCCGCAATTTGCTTAACACTATAGGTTTCCATAGGACACCGTCCTTTCACTACATTGAGAATATCATTATGTAGCATTAAAGTCAACAAAAATGTAGCAATAAAGTTGCAAACAAAAAATGACCGCCCGACAGTATACTCTGCCGAGCGGTCATTTTTTCTTATTACATCATGCCGAAATGCTGGAATGCTTCTTTAATGATTTCCTGCTTATCTGCTGGACACGGGTGAACTCTGCTGTCGAGCGAATGACGATTAGGAGCGACCCTCACAGGAAGTCCGCAGATTTCTTTCATGTTTGCTATCCAACAAGTTTTAATTGCAAATCCGTGTCTCTCTTTAACATACGTTTGGATTTCCTTATACGTTGCCATAATCAACGCCATCCTTTCTTCGACCTTGACAGCATTATACAGCATAGCAATCGGCTTGTATAGATAAGGCAGTATTGTTGTTTGGGTGGTGTGATGTGAGGTGTGAAGTTGAGGTTGTACGCAACTTACTAAGATAAGGGGTGCTGAGGTTCGGTATTATATAACGATGGAATGTCGCTGAACCGGCCAAGGCTCTTTTCACGATAAATGCTGTTTTCAGGGAATCCATATTTATTCCCAAATAGATCCTCACACTCGAAGTATTCATCAACGTTGATGATGCCTCTCTTTAGCATTGTTCGCACTACCGACATTATGGTTTCAAAATTAATGAGCCTGTCATAGAACTCCTTGCGTTCTTCTTCACTTATTTGTTGCCGAAATGCTTCTGGAAGCACGTGATGCATATGACACCCTCCATCATAACCAAAGTCTTAATTTAATTATACGCCTCAATCCGAGTAATGTACAGGATGTTAATCGGCGACCGAGACCCCCATCTTCGTACCGTCGAGGAAATGGAAATTGAGGATGCCGCGTTGCTGGACATCGCAGTAGTCGAGAACCTTTCCCACTAGGGCGAGGTCGATTTCCTCGAGTGGGCCTTTTGCGGTGAGGTCAATCATCTGCTGTGCGCGGTGTTGTTGAAGGGGGTTGCCCGCTGCGACCTGTTTCCCCCACCTTGCGAGGTATTCGTTCCTGTTTTCAACGAGTGTATTCCATGAATATACGAAGCCTCTGAACAAGTCTTTCTCGAAAAGGTTTTCGCTTCCGCACCCAGGAACGCCTTTCTCCCTGTAGCGGGTGGCGCATTGCCAAACCTTGACCTTCTTGTTCAGCCGGGTCCAGGTGCGCCGCCAGTACACATTACCGCAAACTCCGCAGAACACCCGATTGGAAAATGGCTGTTCGTCCGTGAAGCGCCCTAAAGAACGGAGATTGTGCAGTGCCATAAAGTCTCGCCGTCTATGGATTTCAAGCTGAACCGCCGTCCATGTTGTTTTGTCGATAATCGCCTCGTGGTTATCCTTGACCCAGTATTGCTCGATTTGGCCTTCGTTTTTAACTACTTTCTTTGTGAGGAAGTCGGCGGTAAAGGTCTTCTGAAGCAGGGCGTCGCCCGTGTACTTTTCGTTTTGCAGAACGCCCATAATCGTCGAGCATACCCATTTCGGGTCGCCCATTACCCCAGGAACGCCCTCGTCGCAAAGGCGTCGGGCAATCACGTCGGGGTTAACGCCGTTCATGTACTCCTCATAAATTCTGCGGACAATGGAGGCTTGCTCGGCGTTCACGATAAGCTGTCCTTTGCCGTCCTTGTCGTAGCCGAGAAAGCGGTTTGTGTTGAGGTGTAGCTTGCCCTGCCGAAACAGAGATCGGATACCCCATGTGCAGTTCTCAGAAATGGAGCGGCTTTCATCTTGCGCCAGCGAAGAGAGAATGGTAAAAAGAAGCTCTCCCGACCCTTCAAGCGTGTTGATACCTTCCTTTTCAAATTGAACCCCAATGCCGAGGTCCTTGAGCTGCCGCGAATACTTGAGGCAGTCAGCGGTGTTTCGGGCGAAGCGGGATATAGACTTTGTAATAATCATGTCGATTTTACCACCCTCGCAGTCGGCAATCATCCGCTTGAACTCTTCACGGTGTTTGGTGCTTGTTCCTGTTATACCCTCGTCGGCGTATATTTCCACAAGCTCGTATTCGGGATGCCGAGCGGCGTAGTCGCGGTAGTAGGTCACCTGGTTATCAAAGCTCAAAAGCTGGTCCTCGTTGTTGGTGGACACACGACAATATGCCGCGAGTCGTATTTTCCTTTCCCGAACCGCGGCTCTGTTACTGACCTCGCGCCTTGCGGGAATGTGCTGAATTTCTCTTGCCATTTCACTCGTCCTTTCTATATGGGCAGTCCTCGGAGGCGTCATATTCGGCCTTCGGATAAGCCGTAAATTGGTTCATGTGATGCTCGTCTTTATAGGGTACGACCGTCACAGGCTCGGTAACGTCCCAGGCGTCAGCGACGGCTGCGGGAAGCCACACGCCTTTGCAGACCGAAGCGGAAACCTTGAGGTTCGTTTTACAAGCCCAATACTCGCGGCTTCCTTTACTCCACTTATGAATTAGCTTTTCTCCGCAGTAAGGGCAGTAAAGCAAATTTGTGAGCGGATACTGGGTTCTGCTTGAGCGCCGCTCTGCCGGAGCGGGAGGAAGCGGTGTGTCCAGGCGTTTTCTCCGCTCGGCAAGAGCCGCCTGTACCCGCTCCCATTGTTCGGGCGACACGATGGCGGGATGATTGCCAGTCACATACCACTGATCCTCTTCACCCATGTTAGGGCGGCTTCGTCTATGGCTGTCCTTGTGCGTTTTCTGCAAAATAATATCGCCCTTGTACATCACGTTTCGAAGTACACGGGCGATTTGAGAATCGTTCCATTGGAGGCCATCCGGCGACGGAGTTCCTTCCATATTAAGATGTTGCTTGATTTTTGACGCCCACACGCCTTGCTCGGCAAGGTCGAACATGAGCCGAACCGTTCTTGCCTCATTCTCGTTAACGCAAAGCTCTCCAGCTGCGTCGACCGCGAAGCCGTAGGTTCGGTCTGAGCCGTGTGAGCGGACTCCTTGGCTGAATTTCCTCTTGTATACCATTTTACCGACTTGACTTGCTCCTTCGCTCTCCGCCTGGGCGAAAGCCCCCTGGATAGTCATGAGCAGTTCACCAGAAGTCGTGAGGGTGTTGATATTCTGAAGTTGGAAGAATACCCCCACGCCCAGGCTTTTTAGTTCTCGCGTGGCCTTGAGCGTCGTTTCCGTATTTCTTGCAAACCGCGAAATGCTCTTCACGATGATGAGGTCGATTCTACCCGCTCTTGCGTCGGCAAGCATTCTTTGAAACTCCGGCCTGTTTTCCTTATATCCTGATATGCCCTGGTCAGCGTATACGCCGCCGAACTCCCATTCAGAATTGGCGTTGATGTAATCCGTGAAATACTGCGTCTGATTGTCGAGGGAGTTTTCTTGCTCCTCGCTGTCTGTAGATACTCGAACGTAAGCGGCAACCTTCAGCTTGCGGTCCAGCCGCCGAGCGGTCGGTTTTACGACTCTGATACGCATTTCGGCGCCTCCTTCTATTGGCGTAGTGTATATATCACTCTAAAGCGGGTATTAGTCAAGCAATAAACAAAAAATAACCGTTTTATTTCTGCGTGGATTTGCATGGCTAAAAAAAGGGCGCTGGGCCTCTGCCGCGAAGCCCGGACACCCTGCGGTGCTTATAGTTTTTGTGCGTAATCAAGTGAAATCCACCCGGCGCGGCTTTTTTGGTAGGATTTCAGCAATCCCCACTTTGAAGCCCCCGCGCCAGCGGCTTCCTCAACGATGGTGAACACGCCTTTTCCCGTGTAACGTCCCAAGGTTCCGTAATTCGTGCCGGGGCCTTTGCGGATATTCAGATTGGCGATGCTTATGCGGATGCGGTACTGCTCAAAAGCGGTGGGTTCATCAGTTGACGCGGCGGATTCTGCAGCACTGGATGAAAGAGCAGCCTTGACCTCTGCACGGAAAGTGTCCATCGACTTGCCGTGCTTCGACCACCAGTGCATGACGTCGCCGTGGTTGCTGGCGATCCCGAGTTTGTAGCCTTCCGAGTGGCAGATGATGTTCTTCTCTGTCAGCCCGTACTGCTTGCAAAGATAGGCGCAGAGTTCCACGGCTTCGGTGTAAACCCTATTAAAATAGGTCGCGTCGGTCAGACCATCCTCACAGATTTCAAACGAAATGTGCGAATCATTTCCGCTACCTTTTGCACCGCTACCGCAGTGCCAACCGCGCATATTCCATGGAAGGGTCTGGTAGGTAGCAATTGAGCCATCAGCCAACTTGCCTATAAACCCATGGACGCAGACCTGCCTGCCGTCCGGCTTATCCTGATTCCAGTGGTTGTTGTATTGATTTTTCCCCAGCAAGCCATCATCGGGTCCTACATAGCGTTTGAGATTTGGATTATTAGCACCGGTGGAATGCACCATGATTCCCTTGGGGACAATGGTCCTGCCCGCCTTGTAGCAGGCGTTGTTTGTGAATATGAGCTTTTTCAGGTTCATTTCGACGCACCATCCTTTCCATGAAGCTGTGCCAGCACGTCCTTGAGCTTTTCAGGTACAGGCAGCCCGATGGCAGTGGCGTTTTCTAAGAGCGACACGCCTTCGTTAGCGATGTAGAAGAAGATAACTGCCGTGCGAAGGGGTGCACCTGTAGCGCTGATCAGATAAGTGTCAATGAGATGCCCGATGCCGACCACCAAAAAGATAGCCACTTTTTTAGCGATGCCATGCGCTCCGATACGACTGGACAGCTTTTTCTCTATAATTGCCCGAAGCACGCCCGTGATGTAGTCCACTACCACAAAGGCGATGAGCGCATAGAGGAAACCGTCAAGCCCTCCCAAATACCAGCCGAGTCCGCCGCCAATGACTGCAAATACAGTCTGAATCCAATTCCAAATGTCTTTCATGTTGTTTTTCCTCCCTAATAAATAGTCACGCCGTTCAGATTGGGCTTGTCGGACACTTTGCCAATTAAATCTGAAAGGCGCGCTTTACCTTTGCGCCCGCCGCTGTCCACGGTGAACGCCGTATAAAAACCGCCCCTGCCGAAGCTGTGGGACACATCGGTTACCGTGCCGAGGGTTTCGGTTTTTGCGCCGTTTCGGATACGCACCTCGTCGCCGATGGTGAGCTGGGGCGTGAAGATGCCGACAAAGCTCTCCTGCCTGCCGGAGATGGCGATGGCCTGTGCCAGTTCCTGTGCCATCGCCGTTATCTCGGCAAGCGTCGCACCGTCGGCGGCGGTGACATAGGTTGTGCGGTGAGATGGCTGTACCCACCATTTGCTACGCGGAACATCGGCGTAGACCGTGTTCTCAGGCTCGGCGCAGGTGACACAGACACGGCTTACCGCTTCCGAATCGTCATATTCCACACTGTAGCTCCAGCAGGTCTTGTCGCGCTCGAAGGTGTATACGGCGGGTTGGTCAAAGCGGGCGTCGGTAGCAGCCGCAATACCGATGACGCCGTTCGCCGTTTCGTCCACCTTCCAGCCGTCAAGCAGCGAGATGACTCGCTTGATTCCGTCCAGTATGGTCACATCCGGCTCAAAGCGCAGCTTCCACGGCTTCGCGTTTTCACCCACAAAGAAATCCTCCACCTCAGCGAGGGACAGGATTTCTTTCAGATTCAGTTGGAGGGTCGTCTTCTCAAAGGTGTTGTCCTCGTTAAAGGTCTGCTCTTTTAGCAGTTTGCCAATGGCATTTCTGGCTGAAACCGATACCTTTTCATCAGGGTAGGATACCGAGGCACGGTCGATGTAGAAAATGCCGAGTGCGATTTCTCCGCTGTCGCCGAGTGAAAAGTACAGCTCCATCTTGGTGCCGGGTGTCACCAGTGCACGGTATCGATTCAGCAGCTCACCCTTGATGTTTAAAAGAGAACAGGACATCTGCGACACCTCGCTGCCGACGCCGTATTTTATCGAGCCGTCCACAAAGGAGTTGGTAATGTCGGTGGGCAGCATATACATCACAAAACGGTGGTCGCCCTCGGCGCTCCAGAACCCGTATGCGCCGTAATGCGCCACCTTCTTGATGCTTGGAAATGCCACTGTCTCATCCGGGGAGATTCTGCCGAGTTCCGTATAGGTCAGATTCCCGTATATACCAAGCGCCGGGTCCGCCGTGCTCCCCTCAACCGTACCGTCAGCGGTGAGATAAATGAAACGGAGCAGGTTGTCGGAGGTGTGGATCACCTGCGGGGACAAGCCTGCTCCTGCGTCAAGGGTATATTCAAATGTGAGGTTCATGCCGTCACCCCCGTTGGAGCTGCACCGAGTAGGTGAAGCGCAGCAAATTGTTGGCGGTTTTGAACGGGTACTCCAGCGCATAGCTTGCCGTGATTGCCGCGCCAGCCGGAGGTGGCGTTGTAAACTTTAGCCCCGGCACGGTCTTCCCCAAAAAGAAGGTGGAGCCGAAATACTGCCCATCTCTTGTGGGGAAACTCTGGTAATACAGATTGTACGTCCAGTTGTAGCTGATACAGCCCGCCACGGTCAGTGTTTCCACCTGCTTTGTCCCGGCATTGCCTGCATAGTCAACAGTGGAGTTCGGTATGGCGGTAAGCCCGGTGCAGCTTCCGTTGTCAATGCTGATATTAAAGGTAGGGTCGTTGTCTGCCGCTGTCTTGGCGGTCAGCCGGACATACCTGCCGTTATCCGCACTGATGGTAAAGAAGTCCGTTATATCAGAGTTTTGCACGAGTACAGCGTTTACTTTTGACGCAACTGCTGTTGCCGAATCGCCGTTTGCTACAGGCACCGAAAGGGTTATCGGAGAGTTTGTCATACCGGCGGCCGTAACGACAACCGTGGCATTTCCGGCAGTTCCAATAGTACCTGTCACATAGATGTTTTCCTGCTGTTTCACGGGAGCGACGCCGGTAGTCGTGTTAGCCGAGGTGGAAACTTGGATCAGCCCCGTGCAAGTCCCGTTTGACAGTGCGATGTTTAGATTGGAGATATTAGCCGCCGGGGCCTTTGCCGTCAAAACCACGTCTGCACCCGAAACCGATGCGTCATATAAAGGTGAGATGTTTTCGTTACTTTTCAAGGCGGCCTTTATCTTGCCCGCCACAATGCTCGCCGTATCGGAAGATGCCACAGGAACAGAAAGAGTAATCGGTGAGCCTGTCATGCCGCTTGACGTGACAACAACAGTGGCATATCCTTCACCGCTCAAAAACGCCCTCCAGTACCTCGCCGAAACCTCTGTGAACCTCCAAACCTGACCCGTCCTTGTAAGCCCCGCGACATCCGTCCAACTTGTGCCGTTTGCCGAATACTGTATTCTAAGGGTATCGAGCCTTGCGACCGGAACTGTCAGAATATCTATCTTGAGCGAATTGCAGGCTTTCGCGGCGCCGAAATCAATCTTTATCGGCGTTACGTCGCTTACCGTACAGGAAGATGGATAGACCGTTCTGTCGTAGCAATCCCACCAAGCAAGAGGATCTCGGCAGTCATAGTTGCTGCTTGGCGGTTTTGACGCAAGGTCTCCAAATGTTACTCCGGTATCTTTGCAGGTCATTGCAGCCGTATAGTAATTTTCATACCAGTCGCCGCAGTTGCTTTCATAATCCACGGTATAGTCCGTGCCTTCGGTAAGCTCGGTGTTGTTCACAAAGACTCTCGCCGTGCCGGGCTGTATCAAGGGACACCGTATATTAAACTCCGTTTTTATTCCGTCACCCTCGCCAACGACGATATGGTCTACAGGGTATGGAGGAAAGACCTCATGGTTTGGGAAGGTGAACGCGCCTACCCCGGCAACACCGAGGTGCTTGACCAGACGGTTGTTGCACTCGCTGTCAAGGAAGGTGGTAACCGGCAGATCGTATTGGTAGGTGGTTGTGTTGCCGACCCCGCTGCTGAAGGAATAGCTTTTACTGCCGTGATATTTCAAGTTCATATCCGAGGAGTACTCCACGGGGAAGCGGAAAAACCGCACATATCCGTCTGTGCTGCCGGTGAGCAGCCACCGAAACAGATAGTTCTTGTCGGCCGTTGGGTATATGCCGTTTGTGCCGAAGCCTGATGGTGTGCAATTGGCATAAAAGGTGGCGGTGATATACACTACATCCGTATCGGTTTTGGCAATGGCGATCTGATTCCCCTCGGAATCCTGCAGCATGGCGTGGGACATGATGTAGTAATAACTTGACCACGTGCCGCTGTAATAGCCTTCAAGCGCCACCTCGGTAATGGTGGAGCCGTTGCATTCGGTCGCCTCCAGCTTGATTTGCTTGGTCGTATGTGAGGTCGGATATTCATAGACGGTCTCCAGAGTTGTTACGGCTTTTCGTGTCAGGTGTGTAAAAAGGGCTGTGTCCGTGTTCTTCGGCGTGCCGTTTCCAGTGCCCACGGCGATATATCTGAACAAGTCATCTGTTTTGCCTAACGGAGAAGCTGTCAGCCTGCTGCTAAAATAGTAGTCAGTGATGACGTTGAAGCCGACAGCCGTCTGCTTGACCTTGCCGCTTTCGGTATCCACCACCTTCACATCAAAGCGGTTGTGGAGAACGGCTTTTTCTTGTATCTTCATGTAGAACCCTCCTATATCGGTAATGTGGAAACAGGCTGCAAGGTCACGGATGAGGCCGCAACCGCAATGACAGCGGTGCAAGGCGACTGGTAATACCAAGAGAAAACCGCCTCGTCAATCCATGTCTCCGCTGAAACAAGCGATATGCCCGCAGTCTCATTCTCATAGACGTAGTAATCGATCGTTTCGGCTGCAGCGAAAGCTGTCAGCGCAGGCAGAAACCATCTCTGGGAATCCGGTTTACGGTACCAGAGTGAGCGGTATTCCGGCATCGTGATGGTCACCGGCGTCGTTCTGCGGATATCCGCGCTCGTATATAGAATGAGCGCCTGATCCTCGTTGTCGTAGGAAGCGGAGGTAATTGTCACCCCGGAAACGGACAAGGCGCATTTCGCCGGGAAGCCTGCGTCAATTGTTCCGTATAAGGGCTTGGAAAGCCGAATCTTAAATCCGTAGCAATAAAAGACCTCCGTGCGGTTCAGCTTCTCAACCGAAACGACGGAGATTTCTTCTGAACCCGGCACATCCAGCAGAACATAGGGATAGGCGGCGCTTGCAGAAGCGTGCTCCTTGTTCAGAGTATTGATCTCGTTAATGCCCGAAACCCACATCTTCACGTGGGAAGCGTTGGCGTGAACTGTTTCCGGCCGCACACTCATTCCGGCGTAATTACGATGGGTCAGCGCCATACAAATCCGACCGTTATTCTGCGTCAGAAAGCCGATGCGAAAATCGTTGGTGCGTATAACCGAAAGCGTTGTGTTGCCAGTACCGAGCGAGGTAACCTCATGCTCGGCTTCCCAGACATAACTTCCGTTGTCCTGACAGCAAAAGGCCCGGTAGTATACTCGACCGGCTTTGAGGTATCCGATCACCAGTCCCTGATCCAAGTCGCGATCAACACTTGACTGCCAGCCCTTACAGGCGGATATTTGCGAAACGCCGGTAGCAAGGAGTATGGAGCTTTCGCTGTCCCGCCAAGCTTGCACATAGAGATTGCCGCCCTGCACATAAAAAATGTACGGATATTCTTCAGTTTGAAGATAATACCATTCCTTCTCGGCATTCATTTCCCACACGCCGTTAAACTCAATCGCCACATCGGTGGCCGGGCCCAGCGTCCATTGATATTCCCATGAATACTCAAGCCCCGCCGGGAATTTGCGTTTGTAGATTTTGGCGATACCGTCGTCCAGACAGACGGCATAGGCAAGGGCGAGGTCTTTATCGCCCGACATCTGCCGAACGGCAACATCTCCGAAGGCGGGAGCGATATCCTCGTGGATCGGCTCGGAGAGCAGCGAGTTGACCGAGGTCTGTGTCGCCACCACGCGTAACTTTGCCATGCTGTTCGCACTTTCAACCTTGAAGCGGTTAGAGAGTTTTTCTTTTAATACAACGGGGATGCTTCTCATGGACTGCTCACCTCGCTTACCGCCGCAAGGGTGGCTGTGACCTTGTACCAGCCCGCCGCCTGGTAGTCAGAAGAGCCGAGTTCAATGATTCGCCCGGTAAAAACGCCCTGTTTTACAGAACATTCAAGCAGAGGAACGCCGTCTTCAGCACCCATAAGCAGGGCTTTTCCGGATTCGTTAACATAGAGCGTTAGCGCATAATGCACGGTCGGAGAACCGAAACGGGTCAGATATTCCGTACCGTCAAGGGCGGTCTGCACCGTGCGGATGACTTCCTGCGTTTTACGGAAGCTGACAAAGCGCGTGATGATTTCATTTGTCTCAATATTTTTCAGATAACTCATACGCGCACCTCCTGTCTGAGCCTGTCGATGATGATATCCACGACCGAGGTCATTTCACCGGTCGAATTAATTCCTTCCACCCGGATAGTACCTGTGTGGTTGTAGGTCATGGACGGGATTCCGGCATAAGCAGGCTCCAGTCCCGCGAAACTCGCTGTTATGCCGAAGTCAGTGGGGATGGCCTTTTTCATGTCCTTTTCTACGCCGGACATCGCCTTCATAAAGCCCACGCCGATCCCTTCGCCCATATTGCCGCCGATACCTGCGAACACAGTGGAGGGAGAATGGATTCCCAGCAGGCTTTTTGCGCCGTCCACAATGCCGGAAAAGAAGCCGCTGACCTTATCTGCGATCCATTTGCCCATACTCTTGATGCCTTCCCAAAGCCCGGTCACGATGTTTTTACCGATTTCAAATACCGCGCCGACCGCTTTCCCAAGACCCGTCACGAGAGCCGCGATGATCTCCGGCAGCTTTGCAACAAGCTGGGGTATGGCTTTAATCAGCCCAAGCGCAAGCTGTAAGGTGAGTTTAATCCCCATTTCAATAATCAGGGGCAGGTTGTCGGTAATGAAGTCAATGATGGTCATGATAATTTCAGGCAGGGCGTCAATCAGCTCCGGCAGCGCGTTCAGCAAACCCTCTGCCAGCCCCTGTATAATGGAAAAGGCTGCCTCAAGGATTTGATCCATGCTGTCCAAAAGACCCTGCACGATTGTGATCACCGCTTCCACTGCCGCAGGAATCAGTTCCGGCAGAGCATTGCCAAGTCCCATCACCAGAGCAGTAATTAACTGAACCGCCGCGTCAATGAGCAAGGGCAGATTGTCTATCAGTGCGCCGACGATGGTCATCACGGCATCAACGGCGGCAGGGATGAGTTCGGGTAAAAGGCTCAGGAGTGTTTCAAGCACCTGCGTGAACAGGTCCACCACCGTGGAGAGCAGCGTCGGCAGCAAGTCGCCGATTGCTTTCAGTATCCCGTCGAGGGCGGCAGGCAGAGCCTTGACGATATTCTCGATGACGGGCGTGATGTTCTTCACCACGTGCCCGAACGCTTCGACCACATTGCCGATGAGGAGTTCAATATCTGCATCTGCGTTGCCAAGCCCCGCCATGAGGTTACCGATGGCCGACTGCATTCCCGCCATAGAGCCGCTTATGGTCTCCGTGGCTTCCTTGGCGGTCGTCCCGGTGATACCCATTTCCGTCTGGATAACATGGAGGGCTTCGGTTAAATCCGAGAAAGAGGATAGGTCGTACTTGATGCCGGAGATTTTTTCGGCGTCGGCTAAGAGCCGCTCCATTTCAGATTTCGTGCCGCCGTAGCCCAGCTTCAGATTGTCAAGCATCGTGTAATTCTGCTTGGCGAAACCTTGGTAGGCCGTCTGAATGGATGAGATATCCGTACCCATTTTATTGGCGTTGTCCGCCATGTCGGAAATCGCCATATCCGCGACCTGAGCCGCTTTCGCCGTATCACCGCCGAGGGATTGGATCAGGCTTGCAGAAAAACCCGTGACGGTTTCCATGTACTCGTTGGCGGACATTCCCGCCGTTTTGAAGGCGTTGGCTGCATAGCCCTGAACCGTCTGCGATGCGGTACCGAACAGCGTGTCAACGCCGCCGACCAACTGCTCGTAGTCCGCATATGCCGCAATGACTTCTTTGCCGAGTTTAACTGCGGCGGCTCCGGCGGCAAGAGCGACTGCGCCCATTGCCGCGCCGACCCCTTTTAGCACGCCGCCCAGCTTCTCAAACTTTCCGCCGGATTTCTCAGCTTCATTGCCTGATTCTTTCAGCTCATCACCGAGGTCGTCGGCACTGTCCGCCGATTCATCAAGTTCTTTCTCCATGCCGTTGAGTTCTGCCTTGGCATTGTTAAGCTGAACAGCCCAGTTCTGGGTGCGGCGGTCATTCTCCCCAAAGCTCTCGGAAGCGTTGCGAAGCGCATCCTCCAGCGTCTTGATTTTATCCTTCTGGGCGTCGATTGCTTTGTTCAGAACCTCATTCCGTGCTGCAACCGCCGCCACGCTTTTGTCCTGTTTGTCAAATTCGGAGGAGACGAGCTTCATCTCGCTGCCCAGAACCTTGAACGACTGGTTGATGTCACGCAGGGCATTTTTAAATTCCTTTTCGCCTTCAAGTCCGATTTTTAAGCCAAAATCCGACATAAAGCCACCTCCCCTCTAAACGAGTCCGCTTGGAATAATCTCATCGATCCCATACTCACGCTTTGGCTTTGCCAAGCCATGAAACTGCTTGTAAATCTCCCACTGGTCGAGCAGATGGCCGAGGGGCATCAGCCAGACCTCCTGTTCGGAGCGTTGGAGAAGGGACACGCCGTAAAAAATCAGTCGGGCAAACGAATCTTCATCGCTTACCCGACTTTCACGTTTTTTGGTGCTGTACCCACAATGCTTTCTTCCTCACTTTCCACATGGCGTTTTGTTCCTTTATACATGGCATCCATGATGGCATTCTTGTATTCGCCCAACTCAAGCGGCGAGGTGAGAAGTTCCACCGCTTCTTCGGTCAGCAGTTCCCGCTTCTCCGAGGGGTTCTGAAGGTTGTGAATCAGCACTGACTGATTGGCAAGCAGTGTGATGAGCCAAACAATCTCATCAAGCGCCATCTCGAAATTCTCGGACTTCATCAGCTTTTCACCCAAATTAGAAAGCCCGCCGTACCGTTTGGCAATCTCCTTGGTCGCTTTGGTTGTGAGGAGCATTTCATACTCTGTTTCACCGATTTGTATCATAGTGCTTCTCTCATCAGCCATTATTCGCCACCTCCGTCAGCAAACACAGGCTCATAAACCAGCGTGTACCAGCCGGAAATAACGGATGCCGGTACGCTTGCATCGTCCTCATTGACCTCTGATTTCCAAGGGTGCTTGCCGTTGCCGTCCAGTTTGTTCCTGCGAAGCACAGTGCCTTCCACAGTGGGGGTGGAAAAGGTGATGCTGTCGCCCTTGGTGGTGAGATTGGTTGCAGGGATACCGAATACCACACGGTAAAGCCAGAAGTAGCGGTATTTGCCATTTGCCTTCTTTGCCCGAAAACCTACGGCGACAGCAGAGCCGCCATCCTCGCTGCCGGAAACTACCACGTGGTTGTCGTCAATTTTTGCCCCGGTCAGATCCTCGGCTGCGGTGATGCCGATATCGTCGATACCAAGGGAGAGCTTGCCGCTCTTAAATTCCTTCACGATTTCGGCGGGACCGTCGTCCGCATAGAGCGTCGCTTCCGCAAGCTCGACCGACAGATCCGCTTTCATCGCCTTGGCGAGAGAAATGGGAGTGCCGTAGGTTTCGGTGCCGTCCGTCGCCTCTGTAATTTTAGAGTAATATAGTTTATCAAGTCCAATGGTAGCCATTTGTCAATCCTCCAGTTCATAGTTTTTTGCCACATCAATGGCGTAGTGGTGATAGCCGGTATCGTCCTCGTGGCCTATATACCGGCGGTCGGTTATCGTTAACTCCGCGTTCAGGAGAGCGCGGACGATTTGGTTTTTGACAGCCGTGTAGCCGCCCTTGTCAAAAAGAGACAGCCGCGCCTCCTGTGTTTCATGCTGCGGCCTGTCGTCGGAATGCAGTTCAAAGGTGTCCGCCAATGGCGTAATCACAACATACCTGTCCGGGGCGGATTCTGAAAAAACGCCTGTCTCAACGGGTGCAATCGGTGAGATGAGGGTGTTCAGTTCTTGAAGCAGGCTCATATGCTTTCAACCTCCTTCTCAAACGCCGCGATCATCGCGTTAACACAGGCACTCTTGCTTGCCGATTTTGCGGGTTTCAGAAAAGGCTTCGGGGCTTGACCGTGTTTCCCGTATTCCAGAATGTTAGCTATTTTGGCATTGTTCTCGCCGTTTTGTCGCGGCTCGGAGAAGCCTACCTTCACATCGTGGTTACCCTCGCGGTTGACCCTCGGCTTTGATATGCCTAAAGCCCCGGCGAGCTGACCCGTGGACTTGGACTCGGTCTTGGTATTCGAGCCGATGACCGATTCGAGGTTGCTCCGAACCTTGTCGGCGACAACCGCGCCCCCGGCTTCGAGGGCTTTGCCCGTGATTTCGTCGGTCTTGTCACCGAGTTGGGACAGTTTCAGGAGGAAATCCTCAGGCATCTTGATATCGCATTTAGCCACTCGGCTTCACCTCCTTAGCCAGCACTTCCACATACATCCCACGGCCTTTCACATCTTCCACGGAGGTGATCTCGAAACGGCCGCTCTCGTTCACGACGACCATAGCGGTCGTAACAGTAATGCCGGGTATTCTACGGAAGCAGAAAAGGTCGGTGGCTTCCGAGAAAGTGGCTCTGTTAGCCCATCTCTCGCTGCCGTGCCGACCTTCTCGGTACGCTCTCACGGAGGCGAGGATATAGTCGGTTTCTGTGGAGAAGCCCTCGCCGTCCTTTGTAATTCTTTTCTCTATGAGGTCTATAAATGTGTTCATCTGCCCATAGCTCATAATCACACCTTCCAATCTCGGTCAAGCCGGAGCAGCAGGTTTACCGTGTTCCATACCTGCTGCCCCGCCTGAACGCTGTCGGCGAAAAAGCCGCCCGTGCTGCCGTCTCTGGATTCGTAGAAATGGGACGAAAGCATTACAACGGCTTGTTCGGTGGTCGGAGGCATAGCGTTTTCCGCATACCATCCGGCCGTGATGTGCTGATAGCTTTCGGCATAAGAGACGGCGGCGGTGATATACGTTTCGAGCAGAGCATCGTCCACGCTGTGTTCCAGAATGAGGTTCACCTTGACTTTCTCAAGTAATGTCATATATCATCGCCGCCTTTCGATTACGCGCCCATCTGAAGGAGCTTGATGCCCTCGTTGAGGATGACCTTGCCGTCCACGCGCTCGGTGGCGATGAAGCCGACCTGACCGTTTCCGGCGTACAGCTCGTTCAGTCGCTGGACGGTACGACCCATACGGTCGGCAATCCAGTAGTTGGAGAAGTCGCCGAATGCGATGGGGAAAGCGGAAGCCGCCGCTGCGGGGACATAGGGAGAGGTGTAGATGGGATAGCCGAGCAGACGGTCGGGCTGACCCGCCTGAACGCTGGGCTGCCACAGGTACGCGCCGTTGTTGTCCTTGAGCTTACGCAGAGAGGAGATGGTAACATCCTTCATGAGGAACACAGCGTTTCTGCGGTACGGAGACTTCAGGGAGTAGATGAGGTCAATGATGTTGTCCACGGTGATGGCGGTGGGGCTACCAGCGGTAACGCCCACCTCGCCGCCGTTAGCGGTGAAGATGCCCGTAGGCTGACCGACGCCGGAGCCGATGCAGAAAGCCTCCTCTTCGGACACGCCGAAGGCGCGGGAGAACTCCTGGGCGATGTAGGACTCAAGGTCGAACATGGAGTCCTGGAGCAGTTCGGTGCTGACTTTCACAAGGTCGGTCAGCTTGAAGGCGTCAATCTGCTTCTGTGCGAAGGTGGGATTGCTCTCGGTGTATGCGCCGTTCTCGGCAGTCCACTGAGCAGTGGAATGGGTTGCGGCGATGGGGATTTTGCGTTCAGCAGAGGTGGTGATGGTCTTTGCGATGGAACGGATGATGTTGAACTCATCCAGGCCGGTGATGATCTGATGCTCGAATTCCTCAGGCACCAGGAAACCGCCGTCGGCATCGACACTCTCGGTCATAACATTGTGCAGAGCGGGCTTGCCACGCAGGGTGCGACCGAAGTCCTCTTTGTATTCTGCGGACGCGCGGCCGGTTTTCTTGTCCGCCTGTGCGGTGCCGGGCTTGGCGGTGATGGGAGTCGCCGTGGGCTGATTGAGTTCGGCGTCCATAGCGGCCTGGCGGGTCAGACGCTCAATTTCCGCGCCGAGCGCCTGGACGTCCTTTTCCATGCGGTCATAGGTAGCGGCATCCTCTGCGGAGATAAGGCCGTCCGTGCCGCGGCGGGTTTCGAGGAATTTCTTGGTGGCGTCCCATGCCTGGGCGCGCTTTTCGAGCAGTTCCTGAATCTTGTTCATAGTAATATCCTCCTAAAAATTAGTGTTGAATGAGAGAAAGCCGCTGTTCCAGCGCATCGGCTGACACAGGCGGCTTTACGGACTTGGCGGGTTTTGCTTTAGGGAGCTTGTTCAGCAGAGAGTTGGTAACCGCTCTCCGGCTGAAGATGAAGCTGTTCTCCACAATGGTTTCGGGCGGCTGTTCACCGTCCCTGAAAAGAATGCCGTCTGCAAAGCCAAGCTCCACGGCCTTGTTGGCGTTGAGCCAGGTCTCGGCATCCATCATGTGCGAGATTTTCGCTCGCGTCTGACTGGACTTGATTTCGTAAGCGTTGATGATGGACTCCTTGACCTCACCCAGCATGGCGATGGCTTTCTGCATCTCTTCGCTGTCGCCGATAGCGACGGTGAGCGGGTTGTGAATCATCATCAGCGCGGTCGGGGCCATCAGCACCTCCGTTCCCGCCATAGCGATGACCGAGGCGGCAGAAGCCGCGATGCCGTCGATTTTGACAGTCACGTCACCCTTGTAATCCATGAGCATGGAATAGATCTGACTTGCCGCGATACAGTCGCCGCCGGGCGAATTGATCCAGATGGTGACGGCGCCGTCCGCAGAGAACAGTTCATCTCTAAACGCAGCCGGGGTGACGTCGTCGTCAAACCAGCTCTCCTCCGCAATCGTGCCGTCGAGGTACAGGGTGCGAACGCCGGATTCTTCGTCCTTCACCCAGTTCCAAAACTTGTTCACGTGGTTTCCTCCGTTTCTGTAGATTTCGAGCGTTCCAGTTCAATCACCGACATAATGGCGTAATTGGCGAGGTCGAGGAGCGTGTCCCTGACCGACTCGTCATGCACCTGTGCCGCCCGGATACACAGGCTTTGCAGCCGATTGACCTTGTCGGTGATGCGTGTGACCGCACTGATAACGCCGAGCTTGCGGAAGGTCTCGCCGAAGCTGTCGCCATAATCGGCGTTCTTTCGGCGGTACACATCATTAAGCTCGGCGCAGATTTCAGCGTGGCGTTCTGGTTTTGTTGGCTGTACCGTTGTTCTCACCATCCTTTCCTGCGTCCGCTGCGGTATCGGCGAACGCGCCCGCATCCTCAAGTTTTGTCATCGCGCCGTTGATAAGATATAGGTCGCCGCCAAGCTCGGCGGGGATGCGGTCGAGGTTTTCAAGCTCGCGGATGTCGTTTGCGGACATCCAGCCGTTCTGTCTGGCGGTGGCATAGCCCGTCATGCGGGATGCGTAGTCGCCCCGAAGCAGACCGTCCACATTGAATTTGATAAACTCCTGCGGCTTCTCGCTTTCTGACAGAAGCACACGGCTCATGGACTGCTCCCATCGGATGCACCAGGGGTCGAGTGTGTATTTCACAAACTCAAGGCTCTGCTGCTCGATGTTGCTGAAGGACGATTTTTCCAGATCGGCGAGCATATGGGGAGGCACACGGAAAATACGGGCGATCTCGTTTATCTGAAATTTGCGGGTTTCGAGGAACTGCGCCTGTTCCGGCGAAATGCCGATGGGCTGATACTTCATGCCCTCTTCAAGAACTGCCACACGATGGGCGTTTCCGCTCCCCTGGTAGGCGGCGTTCCAACTCTCCTTGACGCGCTGCGGGTCTTTAATTGTGCCGGGGTGTTCCAGCACACCGCCCGGAGCCGCGCCGTTGGCGAAGAACTTGGCCCCGTACTCCTCTGTGGCAATGGCAAGCCCGATGGCGTTCTTCGCCATAGCAATGGGGCTGTAGCCGACCAGACCGTCGAAGCCGAGTCCGGGAATGTGCAACACATCCGTGGGCGCGAGGTAGATTTGGCTCGTCTTGCCGATTGCCGCCGCATCCTCCTGGCTTCGCTGATACAGGTAGTAGAGCTGACCTTTGGAATCGCGGTCGACTTTCATCTTGTTCGGCATGAGCGGATACAGAGCCACGACCTCGCCGCGCGCGTTACGGATAATCTGTGCGTAGGCGTTACCCCAAAGGAGCAGGTGACTCATCAGCGTTTCACGGAACACGAACGAGGTCATTTCGGGGTTCGGCTCGTCATGCAGAAGGCGGTACAGCGGGTGGTCCAGGTCTTTCTCCTTGCCGCCCGAATCGTTGTACCTGTAAACATGAAGCGGCAGTCCCGCTATTGCCTCCGAAAGGATTCGGACGCAAGAGTAGACCGCCGTCATCTGCATAGATGTGTTTTCGTTTACGGGTTTGCCGGATGTGGTGCTTCCAAAGAAGAAGCTGTATCGGCTGCCGTTCAAGCTGTCACGGGGCTTGTCACGGGAATGGAACATTCCGGAAAATATGCTCATAAGCGTTTCCTCCTTCTGCCTCATAAAATAAGAAGCCCCCGACCGTCATAAACGGAATCGGTGACTTCGCAGCGAATCGCCCGGTCAAGTGCCATGATTTCGGCGACAATACCGTCGATTTTTTCCACGGATTTCTCCTTGTCTGGCTTGATGTTTCCTGCGGGGTCGGTTCGCATGACCACATTCTGCGCCATCCATTTGAGGACGGGGTTGCCGCCGTGGTTCACTTCACCGCCCATCAGCAGTTTGTATAGTTCCTTCGAGGGCGGGGACATATCCTTGAACCCCTGCCCGAATGGAACGACCGTGAAGCCCATGTCCTCAAGATTCTGCACCATCTGTGTGGCGTTCCAGCGGTCAAAGGCGATCTCGCGGATATTGAACTTTTCACCCAGTTCCTCGATGAACTTTTCAATGAAGCCGTAGTGGACGACATTGCCCTCGGTGGTATTGATGAAGCCCTCGCGCTCCCACACGTCGTAAGGAACATGATCGCGCCGGACGCGCAGTTCAAGCGTTTCCTCCGGCAGCCAAAAATACGGGAGGACAATATACTTCTCGTCCTCGGAGCGCGGCGGGAACACCAGCACGAACGCCGTGATATCCGATGTGCTTGAGAGGTCAAGACCTCCGTAGCATTCGCGCCCGTACAGTTCGTCCATATCAATTGGGAGGTTTCCACGCTCGTAGATGTGATCGGGAATCCAGCACACAGTCGCCGAAGTCCAAATGTCCAGGCGGAGCTGCTTGAAGATGTTTTCCTCCGCAGGGTTGTCGATGGCGTTTTTATACGCCTCCCGAACACGCTCAATGGTGATGGTTTGCCCAAGCGACGGGTTGGCGCGATACCAGTTTTTTTCGTCCGTCCAATCGTCCTCCTCGGTCAACCCGTACACGACGGGATAGAAGGAGGGGTCGATTTTCCGTCCCGCAATGAGGTCGTTAGATTTGGAATGCAGCTCATAGCAGATGCTGTTTTTGTTCGTGCCGGCCGTGGTGATGATAAAGAATAGCGGTTGTTCACGGGCGTCGCCGGAACCTTTGGTCAGCACATCGTACAGCTTGCGGTTTGGCTGGGCGTGAATCTCATCAAATACCAGACCCGACACGTTCAAGCCGTGCTTGGTTCCCGTTTCTGCGGAAAGCACCTGGTAGAATCCGTTGTTGGAATAGTTGACGATGCGCTTGTTTGCCGCCGCCACCTTCGACCGCTTGATAAGGGCGGGCGACATGAGAACCATCTGCTTGGCGACGTCGAAAACAATGGACGCCTGGTTACGGTCGCAAGCCGCGCCGTAGACCTCTGCAGACGGCTCCCGGTCTGCGTAAAGCAGGTAGAGGGCGATGGCGGCCGCAAGTTCGGATTTGCCGTTTTTCTTGGGAATTTCCACATATGCCGTTCGGAACTGCCGCTTGCCGTTTTCGCCGACGATGCCGAACACATCACGGATGATCTGTTCCTGCCAGGGCAGAAGGGTGAACTTCGTACCCGCCCATTTGCCTTTGGTGTGGCAGAGATTTTCGATGAAATTCACAGCGCGGTCGGCCTTGCGTTTATCATAACGGGAGGTTGGCAGTATAAAAGGCGTAGGATCATATTGATACGGCATCAATCCTCACCCCCAAGCAGACGCTCCATTTCATCGGCGGGGTCGACAGAACCCTCTCCGGCGATGATACGGCTTCGAGCCGAGGGGGTCAGCCCGAACTGCTCGCAGAAGCGGAGCATGATTTTCATATTTGTTTGTGCGATGGAAACTTGCGGGACCTGCTGCAGATAGCCGTTGGGCGTTCTCACCATCGCGCCGTGCTGTGTGATGAACTCTTCAGCTTCCTTCCATCGGGCGTATGCCTGGCAGTACCCGGCGAAGGCCGCCATATCCATTTCAGTCAAAAGCCCGATCTGTTCCAGAATCCGGCTCATGCGCCGCCATTCCTTTTTGGCTTCGTCTTCAAGCCAGGACGGGCAGCGCGGAGCTTTACGTTCGGGCTTCGGCTCGTTTTCGTTAAGCTGTCGGCGGCCGGGGTTGCCCTCAAGTTCTTTCAGAGCCGTGGGCTTTGGTTTCCTTCCTCTCTGTGCCATGCAAAACACCTCCTCTCATCGGAAAATGGTAACAAAAAAGACCGCCGAAGCAGTCTCGTCAAAATCTATGTGTACGAGATACAGCCCCGAAGGGCTGGTCTCCTTTCTGGGTTAGCTGTTTTCGCCGTGAAGCAGAATCTCAAGCGCGAGCTGGGCGTCGGGGTCGGATGGCTTAACATCCCATCCTCTATCGTAGTTGCATTCGATTTTTCCGTTCCGCTTGAGCATCAGCTTTGATATTCTGCCGCCGTCGATGCCGAATTCGCTCCCTTCGTCGAATTGCTTCATCCAATAATGGAAAACGCTGTTGTAAACCTTGAGGCTTCCTTCTTTCCACATTATCTTTTGTCTCCCTTTGTTTCGGCGTTCTGCCATCTTCTATCCATCTCGGTTATGAGGTCGTGGTCGCGGGTTATCAGTTCTCTTTTCCGCTCAAGGGCGGCGGTCCTGAGTTCGCAGCGGTTTTTGATAACCTCGTTCTCAAGCTCTTTGTAGGTCATGGTCTTCGGGTTTTTCATGGTGTGTACCTCCTTCGTTTTCCCTTTCGGTAGGTACATATTCGCTCTAAAAGCACATATTATCCAGTCATTTCTGAGATATAAATCGCACAAATATATGAGCCATAAACTGTCCACTATACGACCAAAAGGGCCGAAGCCCTCGTGGCGGCGGTGGCGTCAGAACCGTTCAATCCAGGCGTTGTCTTCGGCGTCGAAGGAAACCTTGTATCGCACCTCTGTCCCATCGGCCTTCCTGGATATCACCCTGATTCCGCCTTCGTATGCGGAGTAGGCTCTGTTGAACCGTTCCCCTTGGGGAAGCTGGCTCTTGACCTGCTTGAGCTGCTTGTCAGTCATGTCTCGTTCCTCCTTACGCTCTGTCGACGTCGATCAGCCAGCTCACCGTGTGGTGCTTCTTGCCCGTGGCAAGTTCGACCGCCCAACCGTTGTCGTCGACCATGTGGATGCTTTTCCCGACCTTTACGAATTGGCAGGTTAGGAAGCCGAAAACGCTGCACTGCCAAATCCGTGCGTGGCGACTCTCGCCTCCGTAACTCTTGCCGTCCCAACCGTTGAAAGTGAAGTCGATGCTGTCGTTGGTGCGGTAAAAGAGGTGTTCGAAGTCCTTCTTGGAAATCGTTGTGTTGTTGTTCATGCGGGTGAAGTGGGTTCTCAGTTCGCTGCTTGTCATGGTGCGTACCTCCGTTTGTTTATTCCCTTTCGGTAGGTACATATTCGCTCTAAAAGCACATAATATCCAGTCAATTTTGCGATATAAATCGCACAAATATGAGCTGAAGCAGTTGTCGGTATTACGGCTTTTCGATATACACGTCGTCCCCGCATTCACAGCCAATCATCTGACCGCCGCAGACGGGACAGCGTTCACAGTCACAGCCCCAATGGTGGATGCCGCCAACCTTTGCGCCGCAGTCACCGCAGCGTTCGTCAGTACCCATGCCGAAGCAGAAGTCGCCGGGCGCACCGCAGCGGATGCGGTTGTAGACCTTGCCGTTTATATGAACTTTCGGAACGTTGCAGCCCTTCGCCGTGAGCATCTCACGACCGCAGATTTCACACTTTGCCATCTTCGTCCTCCGTCAGTTTCAGATAGCGGTCAACCCCGTACACGAGGTTTAGTCCGCTTCCGTTGTCCCATGCGACCAGAATGTTGGCGGCGTCGTCCACGCCCCGCACCGTGCCTTTCGTACCAATGGGCGGGGCCTGCTTGTCGTCCATCTCCATGAGAACGATGCGTGTGCCGGCCGGCAGCCGTTTGCGAAGCCGTTCCACCACATTGCGGCGGGAATAGTCGGCGAGGTCATTCATCGTCAGTTTCATCGTCTTCCTCCTCTTGAGAGATAGTGTCTTCCAGGGCCTTTTCCAGAATCGTCGTATCAAAGCCGAAGCGGAGGTAGGCGTCCTCGACGGTCTTGTAGTATTCGTACACAGGTTCGCCGAAGGGTCGATTCTCGTGCATAACATAAACCATCGCATGGCAGGGTTTGCCGTTGAGTGGGACCGTCACCGATTTTTTGTAGTAGAAATTGGGAAAGCCCTCGTAGCGGTCAAGGCGTTCCTCGTCACGGGGCGTTATCGCCCAAACAAGAACGGGAACTTTGTAGCCCTCCGCCTGTTCCACAGTTGCGTATGCTCCCGACAGTGAGCCTTTGAAGAGAAGCTGCCAGCCGTCCAGTTCGGACACGCCGAGCAGTTCAGCCTTCGGACAACGCCATTCCATCTGGTCGACGTCCATGTTGCTTCCGTAGGCTATGTAGAATTTCTTTTCCATGTTTTATCCTTCCTTTCCGAAGGGTGAAAGCCCCTTCTACCACCTCAAGGCCGCCGTAGCGGTCGGGAGGGGGCCTGTGGCTATGCCCTTCAAGCGGCGTTTCGCCAGGCCGAATTGCCTTCGAGGTGCTTGAGGAAGTGGAGGCGGCAGGTCTTGAACTCGTCGCCAATGAGTCCCAGTCGGAGCATCCAGCAGCGGAATGCGTATTTCTCGTTGTCGGTGACCGTCTTTCTGCAGCTTGCCTTGCTCTGCGTCAGAGCCTGGTGGGTAACCGCAAGGCAAAACTGTATGTAGGCTTTTATCTCCCCCGCGTGGGTCGTTCCGTTGAAAAGTCTGAACTCGACCGTGCCTTTGGTGAAGGTGGCGTGGAGGTTCAGGCCGTGGTATCTGGTGTGGTTGTAATGCTGTTCTCTGCCGTAGGGGTCTTCGGCGTACCAGATGTCCGCAAGCTCCGCCATCGTTTTGGGCTTTTTGCGGTTGATGGTTTCAAGAAGCTGGGCGTTCGTCTTTTTGCAGTAGCCCATCCTCGCAGGGTCAATTTGGAGGGCGCGGTAAAGGATGTCCTCCTTGCTGGCGATGATGTTCACGATGTTGCGGAGGGTCTGCGGTGTGAACCGCTCCGCACCGACGTGAATATGAATCCCGCAGGAGCTGTTTGCGAAGGCTCCGTTGTGCCGAAGCTGCCTGACAATTTCCTGCAGGTCTTCGATGTCGCCGTACTGAAGGATGGGGCTGACTACCTCGCATTTGTAATCGTCGCTCGCTGCGACCGTCCTGCCGTTCTGCTTCTTCTCGGCCCGAAGGCTGGAGTCGCTCATGGCCTTCCAGGTTCTGCCCTTGCGGTCGGTGGCGGTGTAGGCGCTGTATCCAAGCCCTGCGTAGGAAGAGGTCGTTCCAAAGTAGGCGGCGATGGTCTTGGCTGCGTCCTCGCGGGTGATGCCCGTAAGCTCAATCTCGATTCCAAAGTTCTGAGTTTTCATTGCGTTTTCATCCTTTCTCCGTCGAGGCTCTGTGCCTTTCGGTACTGTATATATCACTCTAAAAGCACATAATAGCCAGTCTTTTATGCGATATATATCAGACAAATATTAGGATGAAAACTGTGTACATTATTCCTCGTCGGCGCCCTCCGAAGCCTGGGCGAGAGCCGCTTTTCGTGCGGCGAGCCGTGCCTTGTGTTTCTCGGCGTCGGCGGGGGTGCGGAATGCTGTGTGTCCGTTCAACCCTTCCAAAAGAGCCTTGCGAGATTCTTTGCCGCCCATGCCCGTCAAGCCGATACGAAGCAGCCATGAGCGGAGATAGTATTTCTCGTTTTCGGGTCTCTGTTCATTGGGGCTGACCCTGGACGCTTCTTTGGCGTGGGCGACCATGAAGGCCGACAGCTCGGCGTAGGCGCGGTTTTTGGCGGGGTTTTCCGACAAGGGGTAAGTGAACGTGACCTTGCCGTCGTCGAAGCACAAGCCCTTCATTTCGCCCGTGTCGGCGGAGAGCGCGGCGTAGAACGATTCCTCGCTTGGGATCGCTTCGTCGGTCAGCGCGGAGATAAGGCTGTCGCTGACGGCAAAGGTCTCGGCGCGTGTGACGCGGTTGAGCAGGTACGACTTGCTTTTCAGCATGAAGACCAGGTTGCGAAGCATCGTGCCGTCCATACCGTCAATGGGTACAGAAATTTCAAGGTTCTCAGGTTCTTCTGGGATGTGGTCGATGAAGCCGCGTTCGGCAAGCCCCTCGATGAGCTGCTCGATCTCTTCGCTATCGGCGCGGTCGTCAAAGGTAATACTGCTGTCGCGTTCAATGGTGAAGTAGTCCACGGTGTAGTTGAAGGTGGGCGGCCCGGCGTATTTTGCTTCCGCTCCTGTGATCTCTGCAATGGCCTTTACCAGGGCCTTACGGTCGCTGGCGTTTGTTTTGATTTCCATTTTTCATACCGCCTTTCTTTTTCGGTACTGTATACATCACTCTGAAAGGGGTATAAGTCAAGTCATTTCAGCGATCTTGCAGCCGATATAATAGACAACATTCACGGTCACGCCATTGCCGGCCTGCTTGTAAAGCTGCGCGTCAGAATTGACCGCGGCCGCCTTTTCAAAGAGGTCGTCGCTGAAGCCTTGAAGCCTGAAACACTCCTTCGGGGTAAGCCGTCTGATGCGGACGCGTTTGCCGCGCCACACAGCCACTCCGACCGCGCCAGAACAGGAAAGAGCGTGGGCGAAACCCTGCCCGACCCGTGCGCGGCGAGTGTCGGAAGCGGGATAAGCAAAATCCACGGAGTCGCCCGGTCGCGCTGTCTGATATCCTTGCTTGGTGGCGTTCCGCAGCTTGACTCCGGCCGTAGTGTGTTTTTGCGAGTCTGATTCTTCCTTAACAGGACTGTCTTTATCCTCTGTCAGCTCAAGCATGACGCCGTGCCTATCCTGACTCGTGAGGGTAAACATCGGCTCGTCCGAGCCTTTCATTCTCCGTCCGTTCTGCCGCTTTTCAAGGCGGTCGGGAGTCAGCACCGGGTAGGCGGCGCCGACCTCAAGAACGGCGCTGTTCATCGCCGTGCGCTTCGTGGCCCCGGAGGTGTATCGGGCTGTGATACATCGGGCCTCCTCGGTCAGCTTGGGAGCAGTTAACGACTGGTCGATAAGGTAAAGACCCGTCTTTGCGCCCATACCCCCGGCTTCGCTTGCCAGGGTGGACGAAACGCCGGAGGGGTCGTAGACCCGGTAACCCTGCATCCCGCCTATAATCTGCTTAAGATTTCCACAGCTCGCTGCGCCGATAGGTAGTATTTTTCGTCCGCCTCCGGCTCTAAGACGTCCAACAGTGTACACTCGCTCTCGGTTTTGAGGGACTCCGTAGTCTTTGGAGTTGAAAATCTGCCACTCGCAATCGTACCCAGCTTCGGCCAGTTCACCGAGATATTCAAGGAAGTCCCATCCGGCATTGCTCGAAAGAAGTCCC
>Ga0160425_1001117_pt1 | contig 27904 bp, 22 predicted proteins | sample BioMet8_FD_108193 | JGI IMG/M metagenome (GOLD analysis project Ga0160425, IMG submission 108193) | Microbial communities from bioreactor (seeded with sewage sludge) at Lawrence Berkeley National Lab, California, USA - Biofuel... | ecosystem: Engineered > Bioreactor > Anaerobic > Unclassified ...
GAAACATCTGCCAGATGTGCTTTTCGAGTTCGCCGGAAAAAACCATTTTACTGCCCCTCCTGTTTTAGTTGGATGTGGTTGTTATGTGACAACAGCCGAACGTCCGTGAGGAGGGCAAAAAAAGAAGGGCGCCCCGATCACATCCTCTACGAGGCACCATCACGAGCCAGAATGTAGAATATGAAAGGAGCGCCCAAATATACATACTATCTGTATAAGTGAGCGCAACTCTCAACTTTCGTTCCTACATTTTTGAAAATGATGGTTTTCGTAGAGAAACGTCCGCTGAAAGTCCGCTAAGAGACTTCGCTTGATTGTAAAAATGTGCTAGACGATAATATTGTCCCCTTTGATTATCTGGAATAGATAATAGAGCGTTGCGATGGAAAATGCAAGAAAAGCAAAAAAAGAAAGTTTTAAGTTTTAAGTTTTAAGTTGGGAAAGAATAAGATCGCTCAATCGCCGTCGGCAACGTGCCGGTGCGTTACTACCGGGGCCCCGGATGCGACCCGGCGGCGTCAGCCGGAGCGAAACCGAATTCGCCGCACCATCCCGCACCGGCACGTTGCCGGGCGCGGTCCAGCGGGCGAATACCGCCGGTCGCACGAAGTGCGAAAGCAGCAGAGGCGATTCAATCGTAGTAGTCGGGAGCCAGTTTGAAACGGGACCAGGCGTCCGGATCGTGTCCGGTCAGAACACGGACGCCGCTTCGACGCATAGCGCGGATTCGGTCCAGCGTCCGACGGGTAACGTCCCAATCGGCGGCCACGGCCGGCAAGCCGCCGTCCCGCAGTACGTCTTCGGTGTAAACGCTGTCCACGGCCAGCAAAGTCAGGCCCCAGTGCTTCAGATTCAGCAGCAGCGACTGATGGCCGGGGGTATGGCCCGGCGTCGGAATGATGCGGACGAGGCCGTCGCCGAACAGATCGTAGTCGGCAGTATCGTCGAGTTCGCAGAGTTTGAGCCGGAGCGGAGCCAGCCGGGCGGCGTTGTCACCATCCTGCAATTCGGCCCGGCGGAGATAGTGGACGGCGTCGGGAAATTCGCCAAGGCCGCCGTCATGGTCGCTGTGCAGATGGGAAACGATCACATGAGTAATATCGGCGGGGCGGAGGCCGAGTTTTTCCGCCAGTTGGGCGGTCACATACTCCGCCGCCGTCATCACCGGCAGATAGCGGTTGGCGGGATCGGGTCGGACCGCGATGGCCCACTTCGGTTCGCCGGTGTCGAGCAACACGTTGCCGCGGGGATGCACGATCAGGAAAAACGGGACCGGCACCTCATAAGGCTGATCGGGAGCGCAATCCTTGACCAGCAGATGCCGGAACGTTTTGATCGTGCCGCATTGGAATAGATAGAGTTTCATTGATACCGCCGGATTCCGCCGCGAAATTTCGGCGGAATCCGGTGCTCCCGAGCGGTTATTTCTGATCGTTGATGTTCCAATGGACGTTGTCCAGGACCGCTTTCATGGCGGCGACGGTGGGCTGGCCCATGCCGTAGCGCGGCTCGTAATGGGAAACGGCAAAGAAAATCGAGACGCCGAGCGCCGGGCACATGAACCGGTGCGGACGGCTGAATTTGCCGTTGCAAAGCTGGATGAACGGGGCTTTGAGTTCGCGTTTCAGGGTCATGGTGGTTTTAAAAGCCTCGGCCAGTTCGTCGGGGGTGTCGGCGGTGGTAACGATCTTGACCACGTCGGCGCCGCGCGCTTCCACTTCTTTCAAGTGGGCAACGATCTGTTCGGTGGTCCGCGAGCACGCCATATGGGACGAAATCACCACTTCCGCGCCTTTGGCGTGAATTTTATCGATCAGGCGTTTCTGCTTGTCGATGGCGGCGGGGTTGTGGGTAATTTCCATCGGCGACGGATCGTAGAGGTCGCCCATCACATCGACCATGGCGGCGCCGGCGTCGACGGCGGCCAGCAGGACTTTCTGCCGGGCGTCGTCATCCAGTTTCTGCTGCATGTCATTGCGATAGAACACGAACATGAACGGCAGGTTGACGGAATCGACTACCCCTTTCAACGCTTCGGCGTTGCGGAATTCCGGCTTCAGATCGCACAAGTCGACGGCAATGCCATTGGCGCCGGCGAATTCGCAGTTGCGGGCTTCCGCAATCAATTCCGCCGGAGTCTGCCCGGCAAAAATGCCGGTGATCATCGGATAGGGTTTGTGGAGAAAAGAAAATTTCATAATTTGCTCCTGAAAGTTAAGAATTCTGCCATCAGTCCATGCCGCCGCAACTGCGGCCGCCGTCGATCAGGTGATTCGAACCGGTAATGAACCCCGCCTGGTCGGAGGCGAGATACAAAATCAGATCGACCACTTCCTGCGGTTCGGCGGCGCGGCCCAGCCGCGTTTTCATGCCCGCCATGGCCGCCCGCGTCAGCACTGGTCCGGGCGCAACGCTACAGGCCCGGACACCGTACGGAGCGCCGCAGAGCGCCAGCGCTTTGGTCAGTCCGATAATACCGCTTTTGGCGGCGCTGTAACACACCGCCGAGGACGAACCTTCCACGCCGGTAATCGAACTCAGATTGATGATGACGCCACGTTTCTGTTCAATCATCGTGCCCAGCACGGCGCGGCAGAAATACACCGCGCCTTTCAGGTTCACGTCCAGCCCCCAGTCGATCACATCGACCGGCATTTCGTGAAACGGCGCGGGACAGTGCCGGACCCGGCCTTCGGCGCCGCCGGCAAAATTGAACATCAGATCGATCCGGCCAAACCGCTGCCGCGCAGTCTGCGCGGTGCCTTCCACCTGCTGATAGTCGCGGACGTCCACCGCCAACCCCACCGCGTTTTTCCCGGACGGGTCCAGCTCGGCAGCCGCGGCTTCGACCGCTTCCCGGTTGATATCCACCAGCACGACTTTGCCGCCTTCGGCCAGCAGATTTTTCGCAGTCAGCAGCCCCATGCCCGAAGCCGCGCCGGTGATAATCGCCACCCGATCTTGAAATCTCATGATTTTTTGCCTCTCTCTATTAATGCTCAAAAGTCAGGACGACTTTGCCGATGTTTTCGGCGCGGCGCAAGACGCCGTGCGCCGCTTCCACATCCCGGATCGGAAAGACCGCATGGATGTTCGTCACCAGTTTCCGGGCGGTGAACAGCGGCCACAATTTCTGCTGCAACGCCTTGAGGATGGCGCTTTTTTCCGCCGGCGTCCGACTGCGCAGCGTACTGCCGATCAGCCGGATGCGTTTGCGCCAGACGGTTTCCAGATTGATCGTGGTTTCGCTGCCGCCCATGGTGGCGATCATGATCCAGCGGCCGCCGAAAACCATGTTGCGGAAACATTCGCCCATCAGCTTGCCGCCGATGCAGTCCAACGCCACGGTCGGCGGATGCGCCGCAATGACCGGCCGCACGTCTTCGGTACGATAGTCGAGCACATAGTCGGCTCCGAGTTTACGGACGAACGCCGCTTTTTCCGGCGAATCGATGGTGGTGATGACTTCGGCCCCCATCTGTTTGGCAAACTGAATCGCCGCCAGACCGACGCCGCTGGCGCCGGCCTGCATGTAGAAGACATCGCCCGGCTTCATCCCGCCGGCTTCCTGTTGGAGGTTGAGGTAAACCGTACTCCAGACTTCGGGCAACGAGGCGGCTTCGATCATCGACAGTCCTTCGGGAATCGGAATGACCATGCCCGCCGGCGCGGTGACCCGTTCCGAATAACCGCCGCCGCCCAGCAGTGCGCAAACTTTGTCGCCGGGCTTGACTTCGGCATTGGCCGGAGCTTCCAGCACTTCACCGGAAACTTCGAGTCCGCACCACTGCGGCCAGCCCTCGGGCGAGGAGTAACAGCCGTCCTTCTGCATCAGATCGGCGCGGTTGACCGCCGCCGCGTGAACTTGAATCAACACTTCGTCGGCCTTGCGGACCGGATCGGGCATTTCGCGCCAGGCGAAATTCAATTTTTCGTCGAGAATCATAGCATGCATGGTTTAACGCTTCCATTCGGTGTAACCGGAAGCGGCCAACGTCACTTCCTCCACCAGATAATCGTGTTCATAGGTATAGGGATTGGTCATTTCGCCGTTGACGATCTTCGCCAGTTCCACCAGCTGATCTTCGTAGCGGTCGCGAATGACGCCGAAATCAATCGTGTGTTCGCCGGCGGCATAGCCGGGAATGTCTTTTTTGAGCACCAGATTCATTTGCAACGGTTTGCCGTCGAAACGCTCTATCGGGCACCAGTCCACCGAGCCGTTGGCGCCGCAGAGCTTGAAGCGCCGGCGCGGCAAGCCGTCGACTTCCTGACTGCAGGCCCGGAGCGTAGCGACCGCGTGCGGATATTCCAATACAGCCAAACAGTGATTTTTGATCCGGTCGGGATAGCCCGGCGCCGATTTCAAAAACGGCGTAACGCCGGTCGGACGGCCCAGAATCGACACTACGATGTCAACCAGGTGACAACCCAGATTGAACATGATCCCGCCGGGAAACCGGCTGAGATAATCCTGATATTCCTGACCGCCGTAATTATGGCTCATACTGGCCTGAATTTCGAAGACTTCACCCAGCCAGCCCTGCCGGACCGCGTTGATGGTCCATTGGACGGCGGGGTTGCCGCGAAACATATAGCCCATCTGGAACGGCAGATGTTTTGCTTGGCAACCGTCAAGCAGTTTGCCGTACCGCGCGAGGTCGTCGCCGGCGGGCTTGTCCATATGAATGGCCAGACCGTGTTCCAGGCAACGAATGGCGGTCGAAACCAGCTCGAGGTTCGGCACTTCCACCGTTACCGCCTGAAGCCCGGGCGTCTGGAGCAGTTCTTCATCAGTCAGCCATTTCAGGCCGTCATAGATTTTCATATCGCCGGTAAACCGGGGGGTGTGACTCGTCGCCCGGTCGTCGACCACGCCGACGATTTCGAAAATGTCCGGCCGCAACCGCAGCGTAGTCATTTTGCCCGGAGCGTGTTCGTGGCAGACGCCGATTTGTCCGATTTTGATTTTTTTCATATTATTTCCGCTTTTTCAAGTATTCATCCATTCCATTGCCGACATCAAGCCAGGCAACGTCTTTCGGCAACGCGGACAACTCCTTTTCCAACCCTTTGCGGAGCGGCATGAAGTTTTCCTGTTTCAAACCGGTCACGCGCAGCATTTTGGAGTTGTCGATGATGCGCTGAAACAGCCGGTCGTAAGCCAGCTGGTAACGTCCGTACACCCCGGAAGGATCGACGAGCGCCAGATAGTCGTCGGTATCGATCGGAACATATTGCAGGCCGATCAACTCCTTATAATATTCGGCGATTTCACCCCAGGTGTGATGTTCGGCGGTGGCCAGCGTAAAAGCTTCACGGAAAGCGCCCGGATTGAACAGCAGATGGGTAAACATTTGGGCCACGTCCCCGGCCCAGTTCATGGTGGCCTGCACCGAGAGGGCTTCGCGGGGCACCAACACCGGCAGCCGTTTCATGGTCCGGCCCACGACGAACGGCGCTTCCAGCGTCACCAGTTGAAAACGGCGTTTCGAATAGGTGATGGCCGGCCGGACAATCGTCCAGTTGTCGTAGCGGGAGCTCCGCAACAGGTTTTCTTCCCGCGCTTTGTAGAGGGAATAGTCTTCGGTGGCCAGATAATCCCGGTCGGTGGACACATCCAGCAGCCGGGGCGTTTCTTCCGTCACCGGAAACTGGCCGGAATAGACGCGATAAGACGACAGGAAAATGTAGTGCGCGGTGTTTTGCAACAGCATTTCGTAGCGCGCTCTGAATTCCTCCGTACCGTAGACCATAAAATCAATGATCCCGTCGAATTTTTCCCGCAGCAAATCCTTCATATAAGCGGGGTCTTTGGCATCGGCCTTGACGTAGGAAATCCGCGGATCGTTCGAGTTCACGTCGTCGCAGGAAACTACTTTGACTTCATAACCCATCCGGGCCAGTTCCGGCACCAGATAAACGCCCATCGCCCCGGTTCCGCCCAGGACTAATACTTTACGACTGGATTGCATGATTATTCCTTTATTCTAAACGCTTGGATTTAACGAGTTTTCCGCCAGTCGAACATGATCCCCAGCGGCGGATTTTTGACTTCCGCCAGCCGGGCATAAACCGCCGGCGCCGTGTCCGGCGAAACGACTTCGGACACCAGCGGCCGCGTCTGCAATTTTCCGGCCTTGACCAACTTCAAAAAAGTCCGGTAATCATCGTGTTCCGTCCATTGCCCCGGACGCGATTCCTGGCCCGGCCGGGTATTGGTATGCGAACCGATCAAGGTAATGCCGCGGCGGTGGACGTATTTATAGAAGTCGATCGGCGAGTCGGAAATCCGGGTACAGCCGAGCAGCGAAATCCGGCCTTCCCAGGCAATGTATTCGAGCGCCTGCTGGAGCGCCTGAGCAGAGCCGGTCACTTCCACCACGCCGTTCGGACCGCGACCGTCGGTGGCGGCTTGGATGCGGTCGACCAGATGTTCGTCGTCGGGCGAGAACGCGGCGGCGGCGCCCAACTGCAACGCCAGCTTCCGCCGGACCGGATCGAAATCGAGGGCCAGCACCGGAAACGCGCCCGACAGATTGGCAATCTGCACCGCGAACGCCCCCAGCAACCCCTGCCCCACGATCACCGCCGCTTCGCCCAGTTCGAGCTTCAACTTGCGCACGCCCAGAAAGGCAAACGATGCGACATGCGCCATGGCGGCATCGAACAGATCAATGCTGTCGTCCGCGATTTTCATCGCCTGGGAATCGAGCTTGATCGTGTGCGAACGGTGTCCGCCCCAGGGAATGATGGCCCGGTCGCCGACGTGAAAGTTTTTCACGTCCGGACCGACGGCCAGCACCCGTCCCGCCGCCGAATAACCCGGATAAAACGGAAAACCGCATTCCCACGTTCCGGTATTGGGCAACCGGACCAGATTGGCGCGTTCCGTGCCGGCGCTGACCAGACTGTAGTCACTCTCCAGCAGAACTTCGTGACCTTGCGGAGTCGGAACCTCATATTCCTGCAATACGGCTTTGCCGACCGCTTCGAAAATAATATAACGTCCGATCATCGGAAATCTCCTTGCTTGATAACTATGATTATAAGGGGTTGCGAAGTTTTCAGCAACCGTCAAGACCGGGTATTCTTGAAAAGCTTTATGGAACAAATCTTGAATTGCAGAAAAAATATCAATATATTGAAAATGAATCAATTTGGAGGAATCACGCCGATGAAACTGCAGGAAATCGCCAAGCTGGCCGGAGTGTCGCCGGCAACGGTGTCGCGGGTATTCAGCCATCATCCGAACATCCGGAGCGACGTGCGGGCGCATGTGTTCGCCATCGCCCAGCAGTACCACTATCATCCCCGGCTGTCCACCAAGCAGCGGAACGTGGTGATCATGCTGCCCGGCGATGAAATCTATCCGATCCGCAACTGTCTGGAAATGGTGATGATGGCGTTGACGTTCGTGCTGCCCAAGCGGGGATTCCGCATCGAAGTATTGCCGCAGGACAACATCGACCGGCTCGACTCGATTCAGTTTTGCGGGGCGGTGGCCATCGGGGCCGAGCCGGGCGACTTCCAGAAATGGGCCGACCGGTTTTCCGCACCGCTGGTACTGGTCGACCGGGACGTGCCGCCCGCCTGGCCCAACGTCTACTCCGTCCGTTCCGACGAAGCGCAGGGCATGGACCTGGCCATCGGCCATCTCCACGAGCGGGGTTGCCGGAAAATCGGCTGCATCATTCACGGCACGCCCGGCTGCGGCAATGTCGACGTCCGCCGCGCCGCCATCCTCGCGGCGCTGAAACACCGGGATCTGCCCGCCGCCGATACGCTGGTTCAGTCCTGCAACGACGAGTATTACGTGGAGGTCGTCGGCAAACTGCTGCAACAGAAGATCGATGCGCTGTTCTGCCCGGGCGGCAATGCCGGCATCATCGCCGCTTACGCGCTGTCATTATTCAACCGGCGGGTGCCCGACGATATTTCCCTGATTGCTTCGGAAAACAAATTGTTTTCGCGCTACGCCACGCCGCCGCAGACCACCATCACTCAGGACCACATCCGGCTGGCCGAACTCACCGCCGACATTCTGGAAGCCTTTCCGGATCAGCCCCCGATGCCGCTGCGCGCGGTTCTGCCGTATAATCTGATTGTCCGCGACAGCGTCCGCGCTGCGGCCGTCTGACGGCGGCGGGGAACGACACGGGGAACTTTTCGGTTTTTCCCCGGAAACGGAGTCCGGAAAGGCGTCAGACCAGCTTGCAGACCCGGCGCACCACCAGTTCCGCCAGCAGAGCGGACAGCAGCAGCAGAAACAGCGCGGACCGGTGCCAGAGATAATCCGTCGCCACCGATACTTTCCGGGTTTCCACCGGCGGCAACAGTTCTTCCCAGTTGATATTCCGGTTTTGACTGCACAAGGTCCCGCCGGCGGCGCGGGCGAGTTCGGACAACGTCCGCAGGTCCGGCGTCAGGTTCTCGGTCTCCGAACGTTTTTCGACGCCCTGAAAAGAGACGACGGCCTCCGCCAACGGTTCGTCGCCGCGGACGGCGCACAGCCGATAACTGACGCCCGGCTCGCCGTACAACTTGCCGAGCAACAGATTTTCCGGTCCGGCGGTCAGATTCAGAACGGATTTTTTGCCGTCCGGAAGTTTTTCCGCCGTGAACACCGGGGCGGGCGGGGATGACGTCGAAGCAGCAGCGGCGGTAGCGGACGGCGGCGGCAACCGGAATTTCAACGGCGCGGGCTGACCGGCGGCAAAGATATAGTTGTTCAACTGCCAGCCGGGCTTGCGGTTGTCGGTGGCGGAAAGCCAGAGCAGCAGATTTTGCCAGAAAATTTCGTAACTGGTGTCGGCGGATGGCTGCGAGAGTTTCCAGTACCACATGCCGTCGGTGCAAAGGACGGCGGCGCGGCCGCGGCCATAGTTCTGAATGGCCAGCAGCGGACGCCCGTGGCCGTCTTTTTTGAACGCCGAGGTTTCCGCCAGCAGCAGCGCGCCGGGTTTGACGGACCGCACCAGGGCGCAATCCTGAAATTGCGGAACGATGATTTTACCCTCGCCCGTTGTGCCGGCGGCGGCAATGGTGAAAATCCGGCTCCGGCGGCCGTCGTCGGTCAGTTCGAACGGCTGAAGCGGCGGCACCTTGCTTTCGCCCCGGAAGTTGCGGGTCACGCCGCTCCGGCGATACGCCTGCATCTTGGACAGAAAATTACGGGTGGCATCGTCATAACTGCCGCTGTCGTCGGGGTCTTCGAACGTGACCGGCAGAAACTTTTCCAAATCGCTGCCGGCGAATTCGTTGGCGGCCTCGTTATTGGCGATCATGAACAGCAGCGACCCGCCGTGCGCGAGAAACTGTTTCAGATCGGCGGCCATGGTCCGGGTGATCTGATGACGGCTGACCGCGTTGAGAATCACGATATGGTATTTTTTCAACTCGGCCGCCGTGGGAAAACCGCGCCCGATTTTAATCCGGGAGGGGTTGTTGGGACCGAGCACGTCGGCGGCAAATCCGACGTGCAATTGCGCCCGTTTGTCTTCGACGAAGATCCGGCGCAGATAAGCCTGATCGAAGGTCAGCCGTCCCTGGTACAACAGAATTTTCTGCTCCAAGGCGGGAATGGCCGACACCGTCCAGACGCCGTGACCGGCGCGCAGTCCCGAAGTTTGCAGGTCGGCCTCGTAATGGCGGACCCCTTCTTCCGGAATGGAGAGCGTAAATTTGACCGTATAGTCGGTCCGGGCGCTCCCTTCGGCTTCCAGTTCTTTGCGGAACACCTCCTGCCCGCTGTCCCGGTCCCGAATGCGGAAGACCAGCTCGTTGCCGGGCAGCCGGCCGTTTTTGCGGATCATCGCCAGACCGGAAAACAGCGCACCGGGCCGCACTTCGCCCGGACATTCCAGATGCGTCAGCTCCAGTTGCGGAGTGGACGGCAGTTTCATGACGGTCGGCAGAAACAGTTGCGGCACCGACGAAGCATTCAGCGCCGCCACCGCCTGGTTTTTGTCGCCGTTCATGGTGTCGATTCCATCGGTCAGCCAAAGCACGGCCTGAATCCGGTCGCCGGGCAGATCGCCGGCAAAGTCCGCGATATTCCGATACAGCGCGGTATCGTTCTTCCGGTCCGCCGGAGTTTCCAACGCCTTGAAGTCTTTCACCGGCCGAAGCTTGTCGGCAAAACCGTAGAGCTCGAAACGGCAGCGGGCCCGGGCGCCGTCGTTCAACCGCTGCACGATCCGTTCCGCTTCCTGCAACCGGGTTTCGCCGTGATAGCCGGGCTGACGCATGCTCCCGGACTCGTCGATCAGCACTGCCACCGTCGGCAGTTGACGGGTCACGGCCACGGTTTCGGTCACGCACCGGGGCGCGCAGAGACAGTAGAGCAACAGTCCCAGACACAAGGTTCGCAGGCCGATCAACCCCCAGCGCCCGGCCGGCGTCAACCGGTTCAGGGTGTGGTGATACGACCAGATCAGCAACGCGGTCAACAGCACCGCCGCCACCGTCAGACCGATGACCCCGCCGGGGAAATACCACTGATACGATTCCGTCACCTGATTCATGGTTTTTTACTTCTTTCCGCTGCCGCTTCCGAGAGTTTTTCAAAATACCGGCCGACCGAACTTCGATATTCCGACGGCACTTCTTCCGCGTTGAACACCGTGACCTGACGGGCGCTGGTCAGGCTGTCGAGCAGCGCCGAAGCCTCGGACAGCAATTGATCCGCCAGTTGCCAGGCGCCGTCCGGCGCGTCCCGTCCGGCGGACAGAAATTTTTCGAGCCGGTCGTCGAGCGGCGCCACCGCGGACGGCGTTTTGCCGGAAAGTTCGCGTCCGTATTCGCCGATGGCTTCGGCCGTGATCTGCAAATCCTCGCAGACCCGGCGCAGGTCCGTTGTCGCCGTCGAACGGCCGCGGGTCAGATACGTGAATTCGCCGGTCAACTGCCGGAAATGGGCGAGCGCCTCGCGCAGTCCGCCGACCGCGTCGGTTCCGCGTAAAGCGGCGTTGACGTCGTGACGCATTTTGTCGAAATCGTCGAGAAATTCCAGCGCGGCAGTCGGCGCGGTGGACCACTGACGCCGGAAGGCATCGATCCGCTGCGCAATATCGTGGAACCGCCGGGCATGGGCGAACCGGCCGGAACTCATTTGCATTCTGGTCCCGGCGGCGGCCTGCTGCGAAGCGGCATTCAGGGCGGCTTCCATCCGGGTCCGGTCGCCGTGCTGGGCGTCGCGATGGGCCTGATTCAAGGTCTTCCGGATGTCATCGCCGGCGGCTTGCGCCTGCCGGTCGCCCTGACTCCGCAGATCCATCAGCGCGCGCCGGATGGCGGCCAGCGTTTTGATGCCGAGATCGCGGGCCATGTCGCCGTCATTGACGCTTAACGCCTTGGCCGCCGCTTTGCCGGCGGCGGCGGCGTCCCGCAACTCCTTGCGCAGTTCCGGAGTCAACTTGGCATCGTTGCCCAAAGCTTCCAGTTTATCGGTAATCGCCGCCTGCCGGGCCAGTTTTTCCCGGTCGGCGGTAAGCAGTTTGTCGCCGCCGAGGTCCCCGCTTTTTCCGGCGGTCGATTTTTCTTTCTCTCCGCTGCCGCTTTTGGCTTCAGCCGTTTGCGGTTTCTTTTCCCTGCTACCGCTTTTTCCGGCGGTCGATTTTTCTTTTTCTCCGCTGCCGCTTTTGGCCTCGGCATTGGCTTCGGACGGCGATTGATTCGGCATTTTTTCCGATTTTTTCCCGGCGGTTTCAGGAGGCGCGGAACCGCTGCCGCCGGTCCGGTCGGGATGATCCTTGCGGTCGACTTTGTTTTCTTCCGGCCGGTTGGAAGTATCGTCCAGCAATTCTTCCTGCTGCCGCCGCAACTGGTCGAGCTGATATTCCGGGCTGATTTCCTTTTTCAGCTCGGGGACTTCGAAACGCTGTTTGTCTTTGAACGGGTTGGGACGGGTGGGGCTGCCCTGGCCGCCGCCGTTTTTCGCAATCATCCACTGAACATCCTTCATCGCCTGGACCAGATTCATAATCGCCTGTTGCTGACTGGTGAAACAGGGTTGGAAGTCGGGCGCGGCGGAATCGCCGAAACTTCGGCCCGGCAGCAGTCCCAAGGCCAGCACGGCCAATAAGATACGGTATTTCATGGGTGGTTCTCCTCGGCGGCGGCCCGGCCGGTGACGTTCTTGGTAATGGTGTCGAGCTGTTCGCGGGCGGTGTGCATATGCCGCGCCGCCTGTTTGACGGCATAATAGGAATTGGCGGGAATTTTCGCCGGATCGAGGCCGCTGATGAAGTCGGCGGTTTCCAGATAGACGTCGCCCTGTTCCAGCGCCACGTTGCCGAGTTCCTGCGCCAGCGCCCGGCATTTGACCCGGCCGACCGCCGAACTGGCCACAAACGTGCTCTTATTGAGTTCGATCTGCGTCTGAAGCAATTTGACGATCATGTTCAACGCCTTGCTCGCGGCGCCGTTGGGACTGCCGGTCAACAGAAAAGCGTCCTCCCGGAACGGCCGCACTTCGATAAACTGCGGCGGGCTGACCACCGGCTTCCGGCGGGCGGCGTCCCGCACGGTATAACCCCGCAAATGATAGGAAACCAGGTCGAACGGCTGCACTTCCAGTTCGTCGAGGCCGAACTCGCCGGCCAGCGTCAATTTTCCGGCTTTTTTCAGCGTTTCCGGCGACAGCTTGATAACTTTTTTCAGTTGGGCGTTGACCAGAATCTGAACCGTGATTTCACGGAAACCCGACTGCGATTCGGCATTGCCTTCAAAAGCGATTTCGTCCATCGGTTTGGCGCGAATCTCCGAACCCGGCGCGGTCAGCGCCAGTTCGGCGGGATCTTCCGGTTCCGCCGGGGGCGCGGGCTTGGCCGCCGCCGGCGCTTTCGGTTTGACCTGCTGAACAACCGCGGGCGGCGGCGGCTGATGACGCGGCGTCAGCACCAGCGGCGCCCAGACCGCCGCCAGCAGCACCGCCGGCACCGCCAACCGGTAAAAACGCGGCGACACCGGATGCGCCCGGAAAAATTCCCGGCATTCGTCCCACTGCGCCTGACGCAGCGGATGATGGCTGCGATAGAGTTCCACGGCGCATTCCAGCCGACTGCCGGTGGCGTAGCGACGGTCCAGCCGGACGGCGACATTCTTCCTCCGGTCCAGTCGGAGCAGAAAAGTAACCAGCAGCATCGCCAAAACGGCGGCGGCGGCCCAGACTTCGTAATAGGGACAGGCGATTTTCCGCCAGTACAGTCCGGCCTTCAGCATCAGCGCCAGCGCACTGACGCCGCCCGCATCCAGCAGCGCGGCGGTGAACGCCGTCAACTGCTGTTCGCGGATGACGATCCGCATCGGCGCGGTCGAATTTTTCATATTTTCAGTCATGGTTTTTCCGCTTCCTTCCCGTTTAGAGGGCAGTCCGGTTGGACAGCCACAGTTCGCCGCCGCCGCAAAGCAGCGCCAGCACCAGAAACCAGAGAAACAACGGTCGGCCGGGACTGTCGGAATCTTCCCGCGGAAGGCCCGCGGCCGCCGCCGCTTCCGGCGGGACTCCGGGATGGCTCAAAGCCGTTTCGGGATGAAAATTTTCCGGCATATACGCCAGCAACGACTCTTCGGGATCGTGATTGACACACAACAATTTCTGTCCGGCCGCCGTCGTCAGCCGGTACGCGCCGGCCTGCGCCGGAATAAACCGTCCCTGCCGCAGCAACTCGGACGTTTCCCCGGCGCGATCGAGCCGTTCGACTTCCCGCAGTTCTTCGCCGGCCAGCGGTTTGAGCGAAGCGGTCATCCGGCTATTCCGGACGGCGCGCGGTTTGAACTGTTTCAGCAGTTCGTGCCAGAACGGCACGAACGAGGCATGGACCGGCCAGTCGGTGCCAGTCCGGTCGGGACGGAACGCCAGCACGCAGACCGTACCGGACCCGAACGGAAACAGGCCGACCGCCGGAGCGTCCGGGGCAAAGCGGGCCAGAATGTCGGCGCTGTCGGGAAATTTCAGTTGCGGCGACCGGTAAAAGACCACGTCGTAAAGACTGCCGGTCGGGGTTTCCGTGAACTTTTTAAAGGGCGGCAATTCAAAATTGATGTCGGTCAGCGTCAAGGTCCGGCCGGGCGCCTGTTCCGTCCGGAGCACCGTCACGCCGAACGCTTCGAGCAGCCGGATCGTCGACGGCGAATTTTCCCAGGTCAGAATCAGGCCGCCGCCGGTCCGGACCGCCTGCTGAACGGCGGCCACCTGGTCCGGCGTCAGCGCAAAGCCGCTTCGGATCAGGCAGATATCCGCTCGTTTCAACGCTTCCGGCGACGTGGCGGCGGTCAGCGCATGCGGCAGCACGCAGGCATGAGCGTCATCGGGAACCAGCGCCGTCAACACGAAATCGGGTTCCCGATCCGGCGGACGAGTCAGGAAAACCGCCGGAGGATTCCGGACGTTGAGCGGGAAAAAGTATTGGTTGTCGGCCGGCAGATCGTCGTCGATATCCAGCCGGACCTGGCCGTATTCCGGCACGGAGCCGGCGGCGGGCAGCGGCAACTCCACGGCCACGGTATTTTTCCCGGCGGAAGCCAGTTTGACCGGCAGGTTTTTGGCGGTTTTACCGATCTGAACGGACAGCGATCCGGCCACCGGGTCGTGCCCGTAATTGGCCAGAGTCACGGCCAGCCGAACACGGCGGTCGGCGGCCACCGGTTCCACCCGAACGTCGTCAACGGCGGTATTCGAAACTGTCGCGTCCGACGGGATGCCGGGGGTGACGATCCGCAGTTCGACGCCGGGCGACAGCGGAGTGTCAAGCCGGACGTTTTTCCAAGCCCGCATCTGGCGGTCGGTAACCAGATAGATCGTCCGGTGTTCGACCGGCTGTTTCCGCAGTTTGGCGTCGGCCTGGCGCAACGGATTTTCGTATCCGCCGCCGGTGTCGGAACGGCCGTGTTCGAGCAAAAACTTTTTCACCGTCTCCCGCTGATCGGTAAAACCGCCGCTCCAGACGGCGATATCGCCGACCGCGCCGGCCAGCACCACCGTTCCGGAGTCCAGCCGGTCGACCAGTTCGGCGGCAGCATGATTCACGTCGCCGCAATGTCCGGACTGCATGCTCAGCGAGGCATCCGTCAGAATCACCGCCGCACCGGTCACGGCATGGCCGAATTTCGGCAGAAACGGCAGCGCGAACGCCATGGCCAGCGCCAGAACCGCCAGGCAGCGCAACAGCAACACCAGCCATTTTTTCAGGTCGTTGAACCGCTGGCTGGACGGCGAATGGACCGCCCGCAGAAAAAACAGCGACGGAAACGGAATCCGCACCACCGGCTTGCGCCGCAGAAAATGCAGCGCCAGCGGCACCGCCACCGCCAGACCGCCCAACAGAAAGATTGCGGAAGTAAACGCCATCATGGTTAAAATCCCTTCCGTTGCGCCAGATAGAGGCCGAGCGCTTCCAGCGGCGGCGTGGACGTCGGCAGGACCAGCAGATCGCCGGAAAGCCGTCCGATGCTCTGCCGGAGCTGTTCGGTATGCGTCGCCACGGCGTGCGCGTATTTGTGGCGGATCAGTTCGGGATTGACCGGCAGTTCCGCCTGACTTTCCCGGTCGACGAAAATGCCGCCGCGTTTAAAATCGAAATCCAGTTCGCGGGGATCGAGCACCCGGAACAAAATCACTTCGCAACAGTCATGGCTGAACCGTTTCAGGCTTTCCTGCAAGTGGTCGATTTCCTCGTAAAAATCGGAGATGACGATCACGATGGACCGGCGTTCGACTTTACCGGCCAGCTCGGTCATGGCGTCGTCCAGTCGGCTCTGATTGGCGTCGGCGTCACGGTACAGCATGGCGGTCATGGCCTGGAGATGGGAGAGTCGCGAGCCCTCCCCGCGAACGAAGTCGGTCAGGCCGTCGCCGGCAAAACCGAGCGCGGCGGAGTCGCGCTGCCGGTGGATGAACAGCAGCAGCGCCGCCGCCAGACTGCGGGCGTAATCCCATTTGGTCAGCAGCCGGTCGCCGGAACGGTAATTCATCGAGGCGCTCTGGTCGAGGAGCAGATAGACCCGCATGTTGGTGTCGTCTTCCCGCAGCCGGACGTGGAGGCGGTCGGACCGGGCGTAGACTTTCCAGTCGATCAGTTTGGGATCGTCCTGCTGCTGATAGTCGCGATACCCCATAAACTCGGCGCTGCTGCCCTTCAGCGGACTCCGGTGAAGCCCGGTCAGAAAACCGTCGACAATGAAGCGGGCCCGCAGTTCCAGCGTCGGCAGCCGGTTGAGCAGGTCGATGTCGAGAAATTCGGTCAGCGGGTATTCCATGGCCGTTACTTCACCAGCTTGATGAGTTCGGTAATGATGTGGTCGGTACTGACGCGGTCGGCTTCGGCGTTGTAGTTGGCAATCAGACGGTGACGCAATACCGGATAAGCGGCGTAGTCCACATCCTTTTTGTCCACGTTGAGCCGTCCGTTGGTCACGGCCACGATCCGGGCCGCCAACCCGAGGTTGCGGCAGGCGCGCGGTCCGGCGCCCCAGCGCAGATATTTCTTGACGATGTCCGGCGCGTCGGGACTTTCCGGACGGGTGGCGCGAGTCAGCCGGACGGCGTATTCCGACACGGTGTCGGGAATCGGCACCGCGGCCACCGCCTGTTGAATCGCCAGAATTTCCGCGGCGGAAATCACCGGCTCCGGTCGCGGCGCGGTTTCCGGCGGCGGCATCCGGAAGATCTGCAGTTCTTCGTCGAACCCGGGATAGTCGACTTTCAGGCAGAACAGGAAACGGTCGAGCTGGGCTTCCGGCAGCGGATAGGTGCCTTCCTGTTCGATTGGATTCTGAGTGGCCAGCACAAAAAACGGCGCTTCCAGCGGCATGATCTGACCGGCCACGGTGACGTGGCGTTCCTGCATGGCTTCGAGCAAAGCGGCCTGCGTCTTCGGCGGCGTCCGGTTGATTTCGTCGGCCAGCACGATCTGGGCAAACACCGGGCCAGGAACAAAACGGAATTCCCGTTTGCCGCTGGTATGGTTTTCCTCCAGAATTTCATTGCCGGTAATGTCCGACGGCACCATGTCCGGGGTGAACTGAATACGTTTGAATTTCAGCCCGGCAATTTCGCCGATGGTCGAGATCAGCAGCGTCTTGGCCAGCCCCGGCACCCCGACCAGCAGACAGTGTCCGCCGCAGAACATGGCCGCCAACACCTGATCGATCAGTTCCTGCTGGCCGACGATCCGTTTGCCGATTTCGCGACGGATGCGCGCCCATTGGTCCGGCAACTGTTGCAGAATCTCAGCGTAATCGTTACTCATTATCACTCCTTGGTTATTCCATCATGATTCAAGTTGACATACCAGGTTTTGACCAGCGCCCGCAACCGGGGATAGGCGGCGACCGGAATCAGACCGTCGACCAGTTCCACCGTCACGGTCCGGGCGTCGCCGGACGGCGAACAGCGGCAGTCGAGCCGCAGCAATCCGTCGGCTTCGCCCCGCCATTCGCCCCGGCCGCGCAACGCGGCCCCGGACACCTTGACGGACTGAGTCGCCCGGACCGCCTGGCCATCGTTGAGATAGAGCGGCCGGTCGCGGCCCGGCAACGCAAAGACGGACCACAGATCCATCGGCGGTTGCAACGTATCGCGCACCAGCGACCAGCTGTCGCCGGCCACCTCCGCCGTCAGGGTCAGCGGCGCGGACAATTTGGCAAGATCCGAGCAGCGGAACGAGACGACGTCGATTCCAGTGGCCTCCGCGTTGACCAGACTCTGCACCGCATAGCGCCGCTGCTGCGGAGTCAGCCGACCGAACTGAAGCCGCAGCCGATAATCCGGCAGACCGGAAAAATGGAACTTGATCCGGCCGGTGAAACGACCGTCCTTCGCCACGCGAAAATCCAATTCCCGGTCGGTGGCATTGATCCGGCCGTCAGCGGGAACAATCTTTTTAAAGTACCCGCCGCCGTCGGCAACCCAGGCGTCGCAGCCGACGTCGCCGGGCGGCAGCGCGCCGAACACCGTGGAGGTGTCGGTGGCATCGCACCACAACCCGTGCGGATAGCCGTCCAGTTTGGGGAAATAGGCGACCGCGTGGTTGAACTGCCACGACGGGAAATCGGTCATCACCCGGCCGCCGCGATTGACCAGCGCCACATAACCTTTCACCCCGACCGCCGCCGCCATGGCCACCAACGCATTGGCTTTGTCTTTGCAGTCGGCATAGCCTTCGGAACAGACTTCCGCCGGCGTCCGGGGCCGGAACGCCCGAGCGCCCGACGGCGTGGTGTCATAGCGCAGATTGCAGAGAAATTCGTAGAGGGCTTTGACTTTGGCGGTATCGGTCGACGCCCCCGCGCATAACTGCCGGGTCCGGGCCAGCGTGGCGGCGTCCAGCCGGTTGACGTCGTCGAGCATGGCATGAGCCCACGCGGCAAACTCCGCCCACGAACCGACGCCCGAGAACAGAATGCGGGCGCAGGCTTCCCCGCCCGGCGGATCGAAGGAAAGCGGTTCGTAAGCCGGCAAATCGCGAAAAGCAAACTTCGTCACCTTGCTGTAGGCTTCGGTCTGCGCGGAGATTTCCGGCGCGGCGGCAACCGTTTTGAAAAACAGCTTTTGCTGAGGCGGCATCCGGAACACGGCGTCCCGTCGGACGACCGGGAATTTTTCCTGCACCTTGAGGCCGCTTTCCAGAAACGGGATGTTGCTGCCGATGCGCAGACTCTTTTCGATTTCCAGATCGACGATGCAACCGGGCCGGAGTTTGGGAAAATGAAGCAGGTAAAGCGTCCCGCCGCGCTGGTCGGGAATCACATCCATTTTCACGGCGGTGAACGCGGCGTCCGGATAAATGAGCCGGGCATGGTGCAACCGGAATTCGGAAAACGGCGGTTTGTCGGTAAACGTCACCCGGGAATAACGGTCGACGCCAAGATCGGAATTGATCCGCAGACACTGGCTTTCCACCAGCTTCATAGTCTGATCGGTGTTGACGGTACACTCGGTGGACAGACGCAACCCCACCACTGGAAAATCGGGATACTTCACCGCCAGCGCGTCGGCCTGTTTCACCAGTTGTTGAGTTTCCGCCGTGGCCGGGAGAACCTTTTCTTCCGGGTCGCGGTCGACAAACGGCTTGAAGGCCGGTTTCCGGGTCGCGACGGCCGGCTTTTCGGCGGAAGCCGGTTTTTCCGGGACGGCGGCCAGCGCAAAACCGGCCGGCGCCGCCAGGGCGGCAACGCTCTTTTCAAACGGATAACGATAGTCGACGCCGTCCAGGGCAAACACCGCGCTTTCGTTGAGCGCCATCGAATTGCGGATATAATAGTCGTTCAGTTCCTTCACGGCATCGGTCAGCAGCAGATTCAGCGGCTGGGCCGGGCTTTCGCTCCAGCGACGCAGCAGATAGCCCGGCAGCAGCGGCGGATTGATCTGTCCCTCGTTGGATGCGGCAGAAAGCACAAAAAAGTTGTCTTTTTTCAGCTGTTCGAACAATGCGTAACTCTGTACGGTAAAGCAGAAAAGATATTTTTGCGCCGGAATTTTCCGCAGCCAATCCGCCAGTTCCGCGCCGTTCACCCGCCGTCCCCGCGTCACCAGACTCACGCCCTTGCCGGTGGCGTTGGCGTAACCGTACAGGAACAGCCACAGCTCGTCGTCCTTTTTCAGTTGCGTCGCCAGTTGCTGCAACCCGGCCGCCAGCCGGTCGGCCTGAATGTCCTCGGCGCCCGGTACGGCGGCGCTGCCGCCCTCGGTATAGCAGAGCACCGGATTCAGGCCGGACTTTTTCAGCAAGTCGACCGTCTGGCTCACATACTGACGGTTTTCATCGTAGAGCGACTGATTGCCGGAACGCAGTCCGATCACCACGCCGCACCGGGTTGCGGCCGCCACGGTCGCGGCGGTTCCCAGCATGGCCGCCAGCAACAGAAAGATTTTACGCCAGATCTTCATTCCGAACTCCTCAATGACTCATCATATAAACCAGAACATTCACGCCGAGATGCAACGACTGGGTTTCCTCGTCGACCGCGAACCAGTGACCGATGCCGTGCTCGCGCATGTATCGGCTCTGCCAGCCGCAATGAATGTCGCCGGAATCAAGAAACACCGCCAGCCGCCCTTTCAGATACAAACCCCACGCGCCGTCGTCCTTGCCCTGCATCACCGGAACTTTGGGGACGTCGTAAAAACAGTGAAACAAGTCGTCGGTCAGCGGAATTTCCGTCATCTTGGCCTCGAACATGCCGTCGATCATATTTTTAACGCTGGTAAAGAACAAATCGCGCGGCCCGTTGCCCTTGTACACACAGTCGTCGGCAAACAGAAAACCGCCCCGCAACAGATATTCCTTCAAATTGCGCTGTTCCTCCGGACTGTACGCGAACGGTTCCGGCGACGTCAGAAACAACACCGGGTATTTGACCATCTCCTTCAAGTCGGTCAGGCCGACGACATACCACGTACAGTCGGTATGGACGCCGGTCTGTTCCCGGAACGTTTTCAACAAATATTGATCGCCGGTCGGATGGTCCGCCCAGCGGAAATGGCCGCGAATCCGCGCCATCCGAAACGGCTCGCCCGCCGCCGGAGTTGCCGCCATAGTCGCTCCCGCCGGCATGGCCCAGACCGCTCCCGCGGCCAGCGCCGCCGTAGCAATGAATTCCCGCCGATTCATAACGCGCTCTCCAACCCTCCCGTTTCGCCGGTACGATGACAACCCCGTCTTGCCCCTGCGCTAATGGCTCAACGCATACGTAAAAATATTGACGCCCATATTCAAGGCTTTGGTCTCTTCCTCCGGCGAGAACCACCAGCCGCGCCGGTTCTCCCGCAGATACCGGCTTTGCCAGCCGCAATGAATGTCACCCGCCGACAGAAAGACCGCCAGCCGTCCTTTGATATACAAGCCCCAGCCGCCGTCATCCTTGCCCTGCATGGTCGGAACGCCGTCGGGCAGGTCGTGAAGGCAGTGGTAAATATCGTGATCGAGCGGAATTTTTTCCATGCCCTGCGGAAACAGCCGGTTCACGGCGCGCCGGAACGACGTAAAAAATTTATCCCGCGGCCCGTAACCCTTGTTCACACAGTCGTCGGCGCAGATGAACCCGCCGCGCAACAGGTATTCCCGCATATTGTCGAGCTCGTTCTGCGGCGGGTCGAACTCCTGCGTGGTAGTAACGAACAGCACCGGATACCGGGTCATTTCCGGCAACACGGCCAGATTGGCGGACCGCCAGGAACAGTTGACCGGCAGACCGGTTTCCTGCCCGATGGTGTGCAACAGATAGCCGTCTGCTTCCGGATGATAGTCCCAAATGTAGTTGCCGCGAATGGAAAACCGGATGCGGGCAAAACGAAAAGTTTCCGGACTGACGAGAGAACTGCCAACCGCCGTCAGCGGATTGCCCAGACACCAGACACCGGCCGCCGCGGCCACTGCGGTTTTAAGAAAATCACGGCGTTTCATCCCGTATACACCCCATCGGGAAAATTCTTTTCAGGCCGGCCCGTCGCTCTTGGGAACTTCATCATCGGCGGCCAATGCGAATTTCCGTTATCGCTACCTTACTATTTTTAGGCGATTTTACAAGGCATGGATTCGCGTTTTTCATCCGGATACGATTGGTAACGCTGACAAACGTCTCTCATTTTGCAGTGCGGGGAAGACACGGAGACTCATTTTGAAATTTTCGTCCGACGATTTCTCCGATGACCGATTTTACAAAATACTTGTATGTTCGACTTGCTTTCGAAGTCCTTGACGGTATAGATTATCCGAACCGGTGTTTTAAACGCGCTGATCAAAATACGGACGGGTACTATGAGACGTAAGATGTTATGGGTAGTTCTGGCGTGGCTGGGCGTGACTATGGTCGGCTGGGCCGGAGGAGTGTTTCCGGCGGCGGGGGAAACGATGACGGTCGATGTTCCCCGAAGTTTTTACGGCGACTCCTTTGCCTATACGATGAAACTCCGGGAAAAAACGCCGTACTATACAGCGTATGATCTGGAATATCCCGGCACCGGCGGGGTCGATAAGTTCGGCCGGATTTACGCTCACTATTATGTACCGGCGGACTGGCAACCGGGGAATCCGGCGCGGCCCGGCGCGGTTTGTCTGCATATTCTGGGCGGCGACGGCTCGCTGACCAATATGATCTGCGCCAATTTCGCTACCAACGGCATTCCGGCGATCATGTGCTACATGCCGATGTTCGGAACCCGGGCGCCCCACGGCGGACGGACCAAAATGCTGGAATATCCCGACGGTTGCCAGTTGCTGGCGCTGGCCCTCCGCCAGACTCCGGACGATGCCATGCGGACGGTGGACGTGATGCTGACCCGGCCCGAAGTCAACCCGAAAAAAATCAATCTGCTCGGCACCAGCATGGGCGGGATTACCGGAGCAACCGTGGCCGGACGGGATGCGCGAATCGATAAAGTTATTCTGCTGCTGTCCGGCGGCGATTTGAACCGGATCATCGGCTATTCGAACGAAACCGCTAAAATGCGCCAGGCCATCGATCGCTCTGCGCCCGCCGACCGCCAGCTGGTGGAACAGGCCATGAAAGACGTCGATCCGCTCAACAACATCGGCGTCCAGCCGGAACGCGCCGCCGCCGGAAAACTCCGGATGTACAATGCCGCCGACGATGAAGTCATTCCCGCCGACGCGGTCAAAATGCTGGTGGAAAAATCCGGCATGACCGGCAAAAATACCATGATTCAGGGCGTCGGCCACTACACCGCCATTGCCGCGCTGCCGCAGCTGCTGGGCGAATTCACCGCGTTTTTCCGGGACGACACCGTGCCGGTCCGGAAACCGACGCCGCCGGCCCCCGATCAGGAATTGATCAAAAGCGTCTTTCTGCAACTGGTCAATCTGGTCAAATTCACCCCGGACCCCGGACGGGCCATCTTCGTGGATGCCAGCTATGAAGTGAAAAACAAGGAAAAGGTGCTGGTCAACGGCACCGTGTCGCTCCTGCGCGGCGACGGTCATAAATTCAAAGTTGTGGCCCATTGGGACAAGGCGCCGGTGGGCAACGTGAAACAACTGGCCTTCGGCTTCAGCAGCTATCCGTGGATTGCGTCGAGCTCGGGGACCGTCTACAAAGGCGAACTGAACCCGGAAGCGGCCGGGCCGGAAACCTATTTCAACAGTAAGCTCGGCATGTACCGCCAGATGGCGTCGGGGGTATTGACCATGGCGGCGTCCGGCATGATCGAGCCGCTCCAGCAATGGTGCAAAATCAGTATGGCAAAAGACGCCGACGGCAAACGTTACATGTCCATCCTGGCTAAAAATACCGATGTCAAAGTGTTCTTGAAAGACGACACGGCAGTGCCGGAAAAAATCGTCTTCGTCACCAACAAAGCCTCCGGGGAAATCGTCTTCCGGCAATGGCAGATCAACGTTCCGAGCGAAATCGCGGCGTTTCAGCCGGCCAGCAATACCAAGGCCAAAGTGGTACCGGTCAACCAGCAGGATCTCGACCGGATGATTGCCGCCGTGGTCAACTTTTTGATTCAGGCTTAAGGAGTAACTTGCCATGAAAAAATTGTGGATACTGTTTTTGACGGTGGCCGTCACGGCGGTTTTCGCCGATCCGGCCCAATTGACGATCGTTAACCGGGCCAATAACGGCAAAGGCATGTTGTGCAAACTGCAAAATAAGAAGTCCATCCTGTTCCTCGAAGGCACGCCCGCCGAAATGGGAACGGCCCACGGACAGCTGTTGAACAAAGAAATCAAAGGCATGGCCGAACGGGTGCTGGTGGTGGCCGCCGGATATTTGGTCAGCAAGGACGACTGGTTTTTCACCCGGATTCAGGAAGTCATCAAGCGGACGGCGCCGTATACGCCGCCGCGGTTTGTGGAAGAATGCGACGCGATGGCCAAGGCGGCCGGAATTTCCGTTGCCGATGGCCGGCAGATGAACTTTTTCCCGGAAATGTTCCACTGCAGCGGAATAGCGGTAAAGGATAAGGCAACCGTCGGGGGGCAGGTTATCCACGCCCGGGTTCTGGACTACATGCGGGACATCGGCGTTCAGCAGTTTGCCACCGTGATGGTGTTTATGCCGCAAGAACGCAATGCCTGGATCAGCGAAAGCTTCGCCGGGTTCATCGGCACCGTCACCGCCATGAACGAAAAAGGTCTGGCCATGGGCGAAATGGGCGGCCGCGGCGAAGGCAAGTGGGACGGCTTGCCGATGAGTTTTCTGATGCGCCGGATCATGGAGGAATGTGCCACGGTCGACGAAGCGCTGAAACTGATGCAGTCGACGCCGCTGACCTGCGATTACTACTATGTGATTTCCGACAAGAGCCGGAATATGGTCAGTGTGGCGGCCATCTCCGGTCAGCCGCTGCAAATTCTCAAGCCGGGCGAACAAAACCCGCAACTTCCTACGGTTCCGGAAGATACGGTCTTTATTTCAGCCGGAAGCCGCGCCAAGGCGCTGTCCGAACGACTCCAGCAGAATTTCGGTAAAATCACGCCGCAGGTCATGATGGAAATCGTGAAGCGGCCGGTGGCGATGGCGTCCAATCTGCATGACGCCATTTTCCTGCCGGAAACCGGAATCATGTATTTTGCCGACGCCGGCGCGAAAACCGTGGCCTGCAACGAACCTTATTACGAAGTCAGTTTGCCGGAACTGCTGGCGTATTACCGCGCCAATATCAAACCAGCCGCAGCAGGGAAGTAATTGTCAAGGAGCAGTAGCAATGATGAAAAGCGCGGAACTTCTGCCGGACCTGCGGGCCTGGTTCAAAGGTTATATTGCCGAATTCGACCGTCACGAACCGGACGTACAACGGAATTTCGACCTGAAGGAAAATCACTCCTACCGGGTGGTGGAAGAAATTACGGCCATTGCCCGGAGCGAACGGCAAGCACCGGAAGAAGTGGCCGTGGCCGAGATCGCGGGATTGTTTCACGATGTGGGCCGCTTCGAACAATATTTCCGCTATCGCACGTTTATGGACCCATTGTCGGCCGACCATGGCGAACTGGGGTGCCGCGTCCTGCGGGAACGCCGTCCGCTGGCAGGGTTGCCGCCGGAGCTGGAAGAACGCGTCATCGCGGCGGTGGCCGCCCATAATCAACGGGATATCCCCGCCGGACTCGATCCCGAAACCCTGCGGCTGACGATGATGCTGCGGGACGCCGACAAACTGGACATCTGGAAAGTCGTTCTGGAATATTATCGTTCGGCGTCTCAGGACCCGACCGTAAAGCTCGGATTGTCGGACGCTCCCCGGGTGTCGCCGAAAGTCTTCCGGGACCTGCTGGACCACCGGACGGCCGACAAGAACGACTTCCGGACCGTAGCCGATTTTCAGCTGTGCCAGACTTCCTGGGTCTACGACTTGAACTATCCGTGGTCGCGGCGGGCGGCCAGGGAACGCGGCTATCTGCGGCAGATGGCGGAGTTTATGGCGCCGCTGCCGGAAGTTCGGACGATCTACAGCCGGGCGCAGGCGTATCTCTATGCGCAGTAGTGCTTACAAACACCACTCCTGAGTCACCAGTTCCCGAATGATCCGTTCCGCTTCGTAGCGGGAAATGACTTCCTTACGGGTAAAATCGTGCAGCCGGTCGGCATCGATGCCCAGAATCGGACAGAGTGCTTCGGCGGCAAAATGATCATCCGGCGGCAACTGGCCGGCATAGCGCCCGATTTTGCGCCAGGTGTTGACTGCTTCATAGATGCTGCAGACCATCATATAGAGCAACGCCAGCGAGGCAACACCCACCAGCGTAATAAAATAAGGGTCTTTCATCTTCTACTTTTCCAGTTATTAACTATCACTGTTAATATGATAAGTGAAGATGGCAATTTTTGCAATCCGGCCCGACCGTAAATTCCCCGGGAAAAACAGGACAAAAAACCCGTTTTTTCGGGGTAGATGCATCAACCCGGCGCAAAGCGGCAAGAGTTGCCGGGTCCCCGGAAAGAAAAAGACGCTTCTGAAGAAGCGCCCCGTGTCTTCCCCGCTACCCGCAATTTAAGACTTTCGACCGGAAAATCGGTTGGCGTCTTTTGCCGCAGAATTCTTTCCGTTTCCGATTTGCATCTCCCCGCCGCATTATGATACATTATCGACTACTCAAAAAATATCATTTCCAAACGGCGGCGGCGAAAAAATGTCGGACCTTAAAGCTTTCATCCTGCGTCATCGCTGGGCGATGCTCGGGGCCGGAATCATTCTGCTGCTGGGCTTGGCAAACGTCAAAGCCACGGTCGATACCAACGACGGCAGCCGGATGGCGGTCATTCAATGTCTGGGCGATGACGGCACCTTCGCCATCGACCGCAGTTGTATCCGGGTTTTCTTCGACCGGATCACGATCAACGGCAACACCTATTCCGACAAACCGCTGTTTCTACCTACCGTGTTAACTCCGCTTTATCTGTTGCTGAAAGTGTTCGGGATCACGTTCGCCACGCATTTTCATCTGACTGTTTATCTGCTCAATCTGCTGGGAATTTATTCGCTCAACCTGATTCTTTTCTGGGTGCTTTACCATCGGTTGAGTCAGGAAATTTCTCCGGCCATGGCCGCGCTGGGCGGAGCCAGCGCCGTCCTCTCCAGCCTGGTATTCAGTTACAGCACGGTACTCAACAACCACACGCCGGCAGCGCTCGTGCTGCTGTTGCTGGTTCTGGCGCTGGAGCAATTCGTCCGCCGGCCTCGCCTGGGACTACTGTTGCGGATCGGACTGCTGGCCGGACTGCTGGCCGCGCTGGAATTGGTTTTCGGTGCGGTTTTTCTGTTGCTCGGACTGGGCCTCGTCTGTTTCCCGGTAAAAAAATGGATGCAGCGCCTGCCGATTGCCGCCGTCTATTTAGCGGGCGCGGCCGTGCCGCTGGGGGGCGTGCTGGTCATCAACTGGATTGCCTATGGCGGCATTCTGCCCCAGTACGTCGGGACAGCCGCCCACGACGGAACATTTCTGTTCGGGCTTCACTGGCAACCAGGCTATTGGGCTGCGTGTCTGTTCGGCGAACGGGGCATTGTCACCTGTTCGCCGACATTGCTGTTGCTGTTTTTTCCGCTGCGGGCATGGTGGCGGGGACGGTTGGCCGGATTCGACCGGTGCATTCTGCTCGGACTCGGCGCGACGCTGGGTATTTATCTGCTGATCACCATCGATTTCGGCGGGTGGTGTTTCGGATTCCGTTATCTCGTGCCGGCGCTGCCAGTGCTCTGGTGGCTCATTTTCCGTATGTTGCCGACGCCGACCGTAGTTACCCGGCTGTTGCTGGCGGCGACGCTGACCGCCGGGACGGCAATCGCGTTGCTCGGTGCTTACAACTGCTGGGCTCCGGCAGAAGCCGACCGGAAGCCAGTCAATGCCATGGCCGGTAATCTGGTCTGTATCCTGTACGAATACAGTCCCGGACCGCAACCGGCAGTCGCACTGATGGAACGGACCATCGGGCGAAAAGCCGGGTATGCCTATCTCATCAGTACGTATCAGATTCTCAAAAAGTATGACCTCGGCAGACAAGCCGACGCCGAATACCGCAGTTGGCTTCAAACGGGAAAGCCCAACGGTCGATCCCGCTGACTTTAACCGCCTCTGTTCATTCGCCCTGGTCACAAGCCCATGCATACCAACTTGAGAGCGACTACAGAATGTTCCAACGACGGCAACGCCCCGCTGCAAATGCCAGAGTATCCTCTACTTCACGTCGGTTCTTGCCCCCAAGAAAAATACACCGATTTCAGAACAAAAAAACAACGATTATTGATTTTAGAACACAGCCATCCCATAGGGAATGGAAAAATTGAAAGATGATGGTTCCGGATGCAACTTATATTTCGGGGTCTTCACCAGAATTAGTGGGTAAAGGCGCATGAAGATAGGAGTGGAACGGGAGACTACTGAACCCGTCTGGAGTCAAGGTCGCAATCCGGCATAACCGGTCACTGCGTTCCCTCTTATTC
>Ga0160425_1001120_pt1 | contig 27870 bp, 37 predicted proteins | sample BioMet8_FD_108193 | JGI IMG/M metagenome (GOLD analysis project Ga0160425, IMG submission 108193) | Microbial communities from bioreactor (seeded with sewage sludge) at Lawrence Berkeley National Lab, California, USA - Biofuel... | ecosystem: Engineered > Bioreactor > Anaerobic > Unclassified ...
ACCGCTGGCGGCGCATTCTCTCTGGGCAAGACCAGAGAGAATGGGGGGCCAGATCCCGGCGGCGATGGCCGCCCGCTCCGGGGCGACCCCGGAGCTGAGTTTTCCAACCCTTGGCCCGCAGGCATTTGCCCACGTCCGGCCCACGGTGCGCAGGCGTTTGTCTCGCGCACCCGCCTGCCCCGGCCCATGGCCCGCGCTATGCAGCCCCGCCACAATGCCAGCCCCCGGCGGCCGGGAGGGCGGCCCGCGAAGCGACGAAAGAAAGGAAGTTTTTATGGAAATTTCAGGCTTTCCCACCAGCTCCGACATCTATCTGGAGCTGAACGGCAGAAAGGTGGCCGTGGTGCAGAGCTACACCGCCAGAGCCGTGAAAACCAGCAAGGCTGTGGAGGCCTTCGGCGAGAGCGAGCCGGTGGCCACCCTCAGCGGCCAGCGGAAGTACACGCTGGAGCTGACCCGCCTCTACGCCACCGACGACGCCGTGTCCGACGGCATCAGCTTTTACGACCTCTCCGACTTCTCGCTGGTGATCTGCAAGCCCGACCGCAAGATCATCTACAGCGGCTGCGAGTGGAGCAACATCGCCGAGACCGGCGAGCTGGACGCCATGGTGGCCGAGAAGATCACCGTGGTGGCCGCCCGCCGCATCGAGACCGCCGCATGACGGCCCCCGAGCTGCGGCCCCTCACCGCCGGACGGCTGCTGACCATCCGCCGGGAGACCCGCGCCCCGGCCGCCGACGAGGCCGAGCGCGCCGCCCTGTGCAACGCGCAGGTGCTCAGCGAGTGCTGCTTCGGCCCGGAGGGCCGGTGCTTCCCCGACGGGCAGGCCGTGCTGGACGCGCTGACCTTCCCGGAGATGGAGGCGCTGCTGGAGCGTCTGGCAGGCCGGGAGGAGACGGCCCCCGCCGCCTGCAACCCCCGGTTCGACGAGGCGCGGTTCGCCGCGCTGCGGGAAGGGAGGCGGTGACGTGGACTACGTGGCGGAGCTGCTGCGGCGCCAGCAGGCGCTGCTGACCGCCCTTCTCGCCCCCGGGCCGGCGGCGGAGACCGAAGACCCGGAGGAGCCCCGGACGGCGGAGCGCCCGGCGGGAGTCCCCGCCCCGGCGCAGACGACCGCCCCGGCGGGGATCAGCGCCGCCGGCGCGTCCCCCTCCGGCGCGCTTCCGGCCGGGACGATGCTCCCCGGCGCGGAGGCCCCGGAGACCCCGGAGGGCCCGCCGGACCCGGCCCCGTTCCGCGCCGCCCTGCCGGAGACGGAGACCGCGGCGGAGGCCGCCGGGTCCTGGGCCCTGCCCGGCCCTCTGGCCGCCGACACCCTGTCCCTGAGCTTCGAGCGGGACGCCCGCCGGTACGACGGCGGATTTTCCCTGTACGAATAGGAGAGTGACCATGAATCTGACGCCCATGCGCTACAAGACCTTTACGTGGCCCCACAACCCGGAGACGTATTCCATCGTCTGGCAGCGGCGGACGGCCGCGTTCAAAATCCCCTTCGGCCGCTGCGCCATGCAGGATCTGGGGATTTCCTACCGGGTGCTGCGGGGGGAGGGAGAGTTCGCCGGCGCCGACGCCTACGACTGCTTCCGCCGGCTGGCCAGGGTGTTCTATCAGGACGGCCCCGGCCTGCTGGTCCACCCCGTCTGGCAGACCGACCGGGCCTACTTCGTCTCCCTGCGGCTGACGGAGCGGCCCCTGCCCGACTACGTGCGCTATTCCTTCGAGTTCTGGGAGGACGGCGCCGCCGCCTCCGGCCTGACGCTGCTGAGCAGCGGCTCCGCCGCGGCCCCGGCGGCCGCCGCCCCCTCCGCCGCCTGCACCGTGCGCCGGGGGGACACCCTCTGGGGCATCGCAAAGCGGTACGGCGTGGGTCTGGCGGAGCTGCTGGCCGCCAATCCCGGCATCAGGAACCCCAACCTGATCTATCCCGGAGAACAGGTGGTGATCCCATGATCGCCCGGATCATCACCGCCGGACACGCCGTGTACGAGCTGCCCGCCCTGCTGGAGTGGGACGTGCGCCGCACCGGCGCCGTCCCCTGCGACAGCTTCGCCCTCACCTGCCTCTACACCCCGGATATGGCCGGGCCGCTGCATCTGGCGGTGAGCCTGCTGCTGCTGGACGGGCCGCGGCTGGCCCTCCACGGCATCGTGGACGAGTACGAGATCCGCCTGACGGAGCGGGGCCGCACCGTCTCCGTCTCCGGCCGGGGCTACGCCGCCCGGCTGCTGGACAACGAGGCCCGGCCCGTGACCTATCAGGCCGTCACCCTGCGGGAGCTGGTCCGCGCCCACGCGGAGCCCTACGGCCTGACCTGCGCCGCCTGCGCCGACCTCCGGGCCTCGGGCTACACCGTGCCCGCGGGCCGCAGCCAGTGGCGGGTGCTGGCGGATTTCTGCCGGACCTACGGCGGCTTCACGCCGTATCTCTCGGCGGCGGGGGAGCTGACCGCGGCCCGCCGGGCCGGCGCCTCCCGCAGCGTGGAGAGCGGGGTGCTGTCCGTGGTGAAGCGGGAGAACCACTACGGCGTGCTCAGCGAGGCGCTGGTGGTGGACAAGAGCCGGGGCGTCAGCTACGCGGTGGAGAACGCGGATTTCCTCCGCCGGGGCGGCCGGTGCCGCCGGGTGATCTGCACGCCGGGGCAGTCCACGTGGGCCGCCATGCGCTACACCGGCGAGTACCAGATCGCCCGCTCCCGGGAGGACGAGACCACCCTGCGGGTGACGCTGGCCGGCACCCAGGAGGCGGAGCCCGGCGACGCCGTAACCCTGAAGCTGCCGGAGCAGGGCCTCTCCGGGACGTACTGCCTGCGGGAGACGGCGTACCGCTGCGGCTCCGGCGGCGAGACCACGGAGCTGACGCTGAGAAAGGAGAGCTGAGAGAATGTGGATTTCCACCAGACTGCGCCCGCAGGCCCCCTCCGGGGGAGCGGAGCTGGGCGCCGTCACCATTCCCGGCGCCTCCGCCGGGGCTGCGGCCGCCGGAGAGGAGCGGGACCTGCCGGTCTACGCCCCCGGCGGCTACGTCTGGATGCCCCGGCGGGGCGACACCGTGCTGGTCATCAAGGGCGGCCCCGGCGGGGAGGAGCGCTGCGCCGCCGGAGCCAGACCCCCCGCGCCCCCCGCGGGGATGCAGCCCGGCGAGGTGTACCTGTTCACCCCCGGCGGCGCCTCGGTCTGGCTGCGGAACGACGGCTCCATCGCCCTGACGGGCAGCGTGAGCGTCTCCGGCAGCCTCACCGTCAACGGCCGGGCCTGCAACGCGGGCCAGACCCTGACGGTGTAAGGAGGCGATGAGATGCTGAAAATGCAGAACGGAGATTACGTGCCCTCCGGCAACACGCTGGAGACGGCGGAGGGCGCGGAGGCCATGCTCCAGCGCGTGCTGTTCCGGCTCACCGCCCGCCGGGACGCCTTCCCCTTCGGGGAATCGCTGGGCAGCCGCCTGTGGCAGCTGGGCGCCGCCGCCCCCGCCGGCCGTCCGGCCGCCGCCGGACAGTACGTGGCCGAGGCGCTGGCGGAGGAGGACGTGGAGGTGGCGGGCGTGACCCTCTCGGAGACGGAGGGCGGCGCCGCGCTGCAGGTGAGCCTGACCTATCGGGGGGAGGACTACACCGTGGGCCTGACGGTCCGCTGAGGAGGAATGAACATGAAAACCGTGGATGAAATCTATCAGGAGCTGCGCGCCGCCTTTACGGCCCGCTGCGGCCGGACGGCGGACGACGACTGCGATCTGAGCGTGCGGCTCTACGCCGCCGCGGCCCAGATTCAGGCGCTGCTGATCCAGGCCGACTGGGTGCTGAACCAGAGCTTTCCCCAGACGGCGGCGGGGACGTATCTGGACCGCCACGCCGCCATGCGGGGCCTGACCCGCGCCCCAGCGGCCCCGGCGGCGGGGACGCTGCGCTTCTCCCTGCCGGCGGCGGCCTCCGCCGACCTGACGGTGGAGGCGGGCACCGTGTGCATGACGGCGGGCCGCGCCGCCTATCGGACCACCGCCGCCGCGGTTCTGCCGGCGGGCAGCCTGTGGGCCGACGCTCCGGCGGAGGCCGTGGAGGCGGGGGCCGCGGGCAACGCGGGCGCCGGAGCCGTCACCGTGCTGACGGCCGCGCCGCCGGGGATCACCGCCGTGACCAATCCCGCCGCCTTCACCGGCGGCGCCGACGAAGAGGGCGACGAGGCCCTCCGGGCCCGGATTCTGGAGAGCTATCAGCGGCTGCCCAACGGCGCCAACGCCGCGTGGTACGAGGCCACCGCCCTCTCCCACTCCGGGGTGGCGGCGGCCAGAGCCGTGGGCCGGGCCAGAGGCGCCGGCACCGTGGACGTATACGTGGCCGCCCCGGCGGGCCTGCCCGACGCGGCCCTGCTGGCGGAGGTGCAGGCCGACCTGTCCGAAAAGCGGGAGATCGCCGTGGATGTGCTGGTCAAGGCCCCCGCGCCGCTGGCGGTGGACGTGTCCGCCCAGATCGCGGTGGAGGACGGGGCCGACTTCTCCGCGGTGAAGGCCGCGGCGGAGAGCGCCGCGGCGGGACTGTTCACGGGCAGGCTGCTGGGCCGGGCGGTGCAGACCGCCGACCTCGTCGCCCTGCTGCGGGGCGTGGACGGCGTGGCCAACTGCCACCTGCTGTCCCCCGCGGCGGACACGGCGGCGGACAGCGGCGTGCTGCCGCTGCTGGGCGCCCTCACCGTGGCGGAGCTGGGGGTGTGAGATGGCGCAGTACGAGGAATTTCTCCGGGCGCTGCTGGCGCCGCTGGGCGTTTACGACATGGCGGCCGATTCCATCGGCGGCGGCGAGCTGGCGGCGCTGGGCGCCGCGCTGGACGGCGCCGCGGACGCGCTGGCCTTCGCCGAGCGGGAGGCCCTGACCGCCACCGCCGAGACCGTGGGGCTGGACCGCCGGGAGGCCCTGTTCGCCCGCCGGCCCGCCGCCCCCACCACGGAGCTGCGGCGGGAGGCCATCGCCTGCCTGACCCGCATCGGCGGCGACAGCCTCACCCCCTCCGCCATCGCGGCGACGCTGGGCGGCTGCGGCATCCGGGCCCGGGCGCAGGAGGCGGGGCCGGGGCGGCTGCGGGTCACCTTCCCCGGCACCGCCGGCGAGCCGGAGGGCTACGACCGCATCCGCCGCATCCTGCTGGACATTCTGCCCTGCCATCTGGAGACGGAGTTCTACCTGCGCTATCTGACGTGGGCGGAGTGCGCCGCCGCCGGCTGGACGTGGGGCGCCGCCGAGGCCGCGGGCCACACCTTCCGCAGCTTTTCGCTGGCGGTGCCGGAGGAGGCGTGAGCATGGAGCAGCAGGAGCTTCTGATCCGCCTCACGGAGCTGGGGGAGCGGGCCGCGGGCAACGCCCGCCGCATCGAAGCGCTGGAGCGGGGGCAGGAGGCCCTGAACCGGCTGGCCTCCGCCGTGGAGGTGCTGGCCAGCAAGCAGACCGCCATGGGCGACAGTCTGGAGCGCATGACCGGCAAGATCGAATCGCTGGAGCAGCGCCCCGCCCGCCGCTGGGAATCGCTGGCGGACAAGGTGCTGCTGGCGCTGGCGGGGGCCTTCGCGGCCTTCCTGCTGTCCAGAGGGGGCGCGCTGTGAAAAGAAAACGGAGCGCCTCGAAGCTGCTGGCGGCGGGGGTGCTGATTGTGGACGCGCTGTCCACCGCCGCCGTGCTGGGCCTTTGCCTTCTGGCCATCCGGCTGGACTATCAGGGCACGCTGCCCTGCCTGACGGCTCTCATCGGGGCCGTGCAGGCCTCCGCCGCCGTGGTGCTGTCCGCCTACTTCTCCAAGAGCAGGGCGGAGAACACCCGGGGCGGCATTGTGTACGACGCGGCGCTCTCCGCCTCCGGCGACGGCGGCGGGGCGTGCTGAACCGCCCCCCAGGGGGCACGGAACGGAAAGGAGCATCATAGAATGAACGGGATTCTCAGAAAGCTGACCTCCCGCAAGCTGTGGGTGGCGCTGGCCGGTCTTGTCACCGGCGCGGCGCTGGCCTTCGGCGCGGATCAGAGAACCGTGACCACGCTGGCGGGCGCCGTGACGGCGCTGGCCTCGGTGGTGGCGTACGTGGCGGCGGAGGGGCGGGCCGACGCCGCCGGAGCCGCCCTCGCCGCCCAGGCGGCAGCCGCCGCGGCGGAGGCGATGAGAGAGGAGGAGCATGGAACCGCTTGAAACTCTTTTGCAGCTGGCCCGGCAGCAGTTGGGCGTCCGGGAATCGCCCCCCGGCAGCAACCGCGTGAAGTACAACACCGCCTACTACGGCCGTGAGGTCTCCGGCGCGGCCTACCCGTGGTGCTGCGTGTTCCAGTGGTGGCTGTTCCGGGAGGCGGGGCTCTCCGGGCTGTTTTACGGCGGGGGAAGGACCGCCTCCTGCGGGACGCTGGCCGCGTGGGCCAGAGCCCGGGGGCGGTTCGTCTCCGGGGACTTCCGGCCCGGCGATCTGGTGTTTCTGGGCTTCACCGGGGACGGGACCATCCAGCACATCGGGCTGGCGGAGAGCGTCCGCCCCGGCGAGGTGACCACCATCGAGGGCAACACCGGCGCCGGCAGCGACGCCAACGGAGGCGAGGTGCAGCGCCGGGTCCGCCCGGTGCGGCTGATCCGGGGCGCGTACCGCCCCGCGTATGAGGAGGGGGATTCCGTGACGCAGCAGCAGTTTGACGAGATGATGGACGCGTGGCTCCGCCGACGGGCGGCGCAGGAGCCGTCGGCGTTTTCGGCGCAGGCCAGAGCGTGGGCCGAAAAGGCGGGCATCTTTCAGGGCGGCGCCGGCGGCCCGGCGTACAGGAGCTTCTGCACCCGGGAGCAGGCGCTGGTGTTTTTGCAGCGGCTGGCGGAGACGCTGGGGAAATAGCCATGGGAAACCTGTGCCGGAAGTTGCGAATCCGGCTGTTCTGCTTGCTTTTGCACGGCATATCTGATAGAATCTGAAAAAAGATGTACAGATGTGTGGCCGGGCGGTCTGCCGGGCCGCGGAGGGAGGATGCGGCATGACGTGGACGGAGCTGGTGGCGGAGACGGCCCGGCGGTGCGGCGGAACGCCGGAGCGGACGGAGGAGATACTCGACGCCTTCCTGGACGCGCTGAGCGCGGGCATGGAGAAGGAGCGCCTGCTGCTGCTCCCCCCGGACTTCGGCTATTTCGAGGTTCGCCGGGTGCCCGCCGCCGGAAATCCGGAGCGGCTGCGCTCCGTGCCGGTGTTCCGGCCCTCCAATCAGCTGCGCAGCCGGTTCCTGCGGGACGCGGAGTGATCCGCCGCCCCAAAGACGCGATGCGGCCCCGGCAGACCGGAGCCGCGGAAAGGAGACGCCGTGAAACACACATCGCCGAAGAAGATCAGGCGGATTGTCCGGGCCCTGTTCGGGCTGGGCGTCCTGCTGAGCATCGGCGGAGCGCTGGCCTCCGCGCCCCCGGCGGAGGTCGCCGGCATCGCCGTCCTGCTGGGGAGTCTGGCGGTTCACTTCAGCCTCTACCGCTGCCCCTGCTGCGGAAAGTTTCTGGATCGGAGCAGCGGGGACTTCTGCCCCTACTGCGGGAAAAATATGAATCCCTGACCCGCCTGACGCGGGACGGTGGCACCGAGTGCGAAACAGACCGTCGCCGCCAAACGCGAAACGGCCCCGCTGGGCGCAAAGCCGCCGCGTCTCCAGACGCGGAACGGCCCCGCCCCGCCGGACGATGCGCGGAACAAAAAGCCCCCGCCTGCAGATGCAGGCGGGGGCTTTGCCGCGTTCGGGGGTGCTTCCGGCGTGTGCGTCCGCCCCGCCGGCGCCTCAGGGCAGCTTGTCGTCCGGCGGGTCCTTCTCCTTGCCGGAGAGCAGGAAGATGGTGGCCAGAATGCAGGCGAAGCCTGCCAGATCGGCGGGGGAGAACCGGGTGCCCAGCCACACGGCGGAGCAGATCGCCGCCGTCACCGGCTCCGTGGCGGCCAGCATGGACGACTTCACCGGCCCGATGTCCGCGATGCCCTGCATGAACAGGGAGAAGGACAGCACCGAGCCCAGGATCACAATGGCGATCAGCGCCAGCCAGCCCCGCCCGGAGAGGCTGACCCGGTAGGTCCAGCTGCGGGCGGCCAGATTCACCACGATGCCGCCGAACAGCATTCCCAGCCCGGTGATGGTCTCCCGCCCCCAGAGGGGCAGCAGCCGCCGGGGCAGCAGGGTGTAGATGGTCACGGCTCCGGCGGTGGCCAGACCCCAGAAAAGCCCTCTGGGGGAGAGGGCCATGTGCCGCAGATCGCCGCCGGTGGCCAGCAGCCACGTGCCGCCCAGCGCCAGCAGCAGGGAGACCACCTCCCGTCCGCCGGGACGGCGGCGCTCCAGCAGGCAGTCCGCCAGCATGATGAACACGAGGCTCAGGGTTTGCAGCACGGTGGTGGTGGCGGCGTTGGAGTAGGAGATGGCGGTCATGTAGGCGTACTGGCACAGGGACAGGCCCAGCACGCCGTAAGCCGTCAGCCGGGCCAGCGCGGCGGGGCTGCGGAACACCGACGCCACTCTGGCGGGACAGCGGACGGCCGCGGCCACCGCCAGAATCACGCCGGCGGCCCCCAGCCGCACGCAGGTGACCCACAGGGCGCTGACGTCGAAGCGCGTCAGCAGGTATTGCCCGCAGGCCCCGGAGATGCCCCAGAAGACCCCGCCCACGGTGCTGCACAGGACGCCCCGCAGCGCCCTCCGTTTTGCTTCGCTGTTCATAATCGGCAGCCTCCTTTCCGCGCCCGGCGCAAAAATAATCGTCCGCCCCGAAGGGCGGGCGCAGGATCCCGGCAGGCGGCGCGACCCCCGGCGATGGCCGGGGGCCAGAGGCGCAGCCGCTCAGCGCTGGCGTTCCGTATCGCAGTAGGCGCAGCGATAGGTACGCTTGACGGGGTCGGTCAGCAGGAAAATGGCGTCCAGCTGAGGCTCGGCCTCGGTGATGCAGCGGGGATTGCGGCAGTGAATGACGTTGACCAGCCGTTCCGGCAGGGCCAGGTGCTTCTTCTCCACCCGGACGCCGTCGCGGATGATGTTCACGGTGATGTTGGGGTCGATGAAGCCCAGCACGTCCAGATCCACCTCCACGGGGGAGTCGATCTTGATGATGTCCTTTTTGCCCATCTTGCCGCTCTTGACGTTCTTGATGATGGCCACGGAGCAGTCCAGCTGGTCCAGATGCAGATACTTGTAAATGTCCATGCAGCGTCCGGCCTGAATGTGGTCCAGAACGACGCCGTTTTGAATGCTGTCGATATTCATAGAATACCCTCCTTACACCGTTAAGTCAAGCAGCTTCATAATGAGCGCCATGCGGATGAATTTTCCGTTGCGCACCTGCCGGAAATAGGCGGCCCGGGGATCGTCGTCCACGGCCACGGAGATCTCGTTCACTCTGGGCAGGGGATGCAGGATCGTCAGGTCGGCCTTGGCGGGGGCCAGCTTCTCCGGCGTGAGGACGTAGGTGTCCTTCAGGCGGACGTAGTCGGCCTCGTTGAAGAAGCGCTCCTTCTGCACACGGGTCATGTACAGCACGTCCAGCCCCGGCATGGCCATCTCCAGAGAGGCGGTCTCCTCCCACGGCAGGCCGTTTTTCTCCAGCACGTTTTCCTTCAGGTAATCCGGCAGCTTCAGCTCCTCCGGGGAGATGAACACGAAGCGGATGCCCGTCTGCCGGGACAGGGCGTTGACCAGCGAGTGGACGGTGCGCCCGAACTTCAGGTCGCCGCAGAAGCCGATGGTGAAGTCGTTGAGCCGCCCCTTCTCCCGGTGGATGGTCAGCAGGTCGGTGAGAGTCTGGGTGGGGTGGTTGTGGCCGCCGTCGCCGGCGTTGATGATGGGCACCTCGCTGCGCTGGGCGGCGGCGAAGGGCGCGCCCTCGCGGGGATGGCGCATGGCGATGATGTCGGCGTAGCAGCTGACGGTGTGGACGGTGTCCACCACGGTCTCGCCCTTGGCGGTGGAGCTGCTGGCGGCCTCGGAGAAGCCCAGCGTCTGCCCGCCGAGGCTCAGCATGGCGGACTCAAAGGAGAGCCGCGTCCGGGTGGAGGGCTCGAAGAACAGCGTGGCCAGCTGTTTGCCGGCGCAGACGCGGGCGTACCGCTCCGGCCGGGCGAGAATGTCCTCCGCGGTGGCGATGAGCCCGTCGATCTCGTCGATGGACAGATCGGTGATGTCGATGAGGTTTCTGTGTGACATAGGTGATCCTTCCTTTCTCATGGGGCGCTCAGGCCTGTCCGCCGTGAATCCAGCTCTCGTCCGACGGGTCGGCCCGGAAGGCCTTCAGCCGGGCCACGTCCTCCGGCCGGATGCGGCCCTCCTCGGCGGCGGCGGCGCACACGGCGTCGAAATTGGACAGGGAGTGGTTCGTCACCCCGGCGGCGGCCAGCCGGTCGATGCCCTTCTGCAGACCGTAGGTGAAGATGGAGGCGACGCCCAGCACCTCCGCTCCGGCCTCCCGCAGCACGTCCACCACCTCGATGCAGCTGCCGGCGGTGGAGATCAGGTCCTCCACCACCACGACCTTCTGGCCGGGCAGCAGGCGGCCCTCGATCTGGTTGCCCCGGCCGTGATCCTTGTGGCCGGAGCGGACGTAGCCCATGGGCAGACCCATCAGGTGGCCCACGATGGCGGCGTGGGCGATGCCCGCGGTGGACGTGCCCATCAGCACCTCCACGTCGGGGTAGTACTTGCAGATCAGGTCCACCAGCCCCGTCTCGATGCGGGTGCGGACCTCCGGCGCGGTGAGGGTGAGGCGGTTGTCGCAGTAGATGGGGCTGCGGATGCCGGAGGCCCAGGTGAAGGGCTCGTCGGGCCGCAGAAACACGGCGCCGATGCTCAGAAGATCCCGGGCGATGTCACGTTCCATACTCATGGTGCAGCACTCCTTTATCGCCGAATGGCGTAATATATTGTTGAAAAGGGACGATATAAGCGGCGATTACCGGCCGAGGAACTGGGCGACGGCCCGGCGGTAGGCGGCCGCGGGGTCGCTGTCCCGGGTGATGGGGCGGCCCATCACCAGATAGTCGCAGCCGCTGGCGGCGGCGTTCTCCGGGGTCATGATGCGCTTCTGATCCCCGGCGTCGCCGCCGGCGAAGCGGATGCCCGGCGTGACGGTGACGAAGGACGCGCCGCAGCGCTCCTTGACGGCGGCGGCCTCCAGCGGGGAGCAGACCACGCCGTCCAGCCCGCTGTCGGCGGCGTTGCGGGCGTAGCGCAGCACCGTCTCCGCCATGGGGGTTTCGATGAGCAGCTCGTCCCGGAGGGTGGCCGCGTTGGTGGAGGTGAGCTGGGTCACGGCGATGAGCAGGGGGCGGGAGCCGTCGGGCCGGGTGAGCCCCTCCAGCGCGGCGCGCATCATCTCGGAGCCGCCGGCGGCGTGGAGGTTCACCATGTCCGCGTCCAGCCGGGAGAGGACGGCCATGGCCCGTCCCACGGTGTTGGGGATGTCGTGGAGCTTCAGGTCCAGAAAGATGCGGTGGCCCCGGTCCTTGATCTCCCGGACGATGTCCGGTCCCTGGGCGTAGAACAGCTCCATGCCGATCTTTACGAAGGGCTTCTCCCCGGCGGGGAACCGGTCCAGAAAGGCCAGCGTCTCCTCACGGGTGGGGAAGTCCAGAGCCACGATGACGTCTTTGTTCATATCGTTCCTTCCTTTCGGCAGATGGTTTTTCAGCGGTGGGCGGCGCCGGTGAGGTCCGCGATGCGCTCCGCGCCCAGAGCCTCGCATACGCCGGGCAGCTCCCGGAGCACGGCGGGGCAGGCGAGGGGGTCCTTCAGGTTGGCGGCGCCGATCTCCACGGCGGAGGCGCCGGCCATCATCATCTCGCACACGTCGGCGGCGGAGCTGACGCCGCCGCAGCCGATGATGGGCAGCTTCACGGCCTCGTACACGTCCCAGACCATCCGCAGGGCCACCGGGAACACCGCCGGGCCGGAGAGGCCGCCGGTGCGGTTGGCCAGCAGGGGGCGGCGGGTTCTGAGGTCGATGCGCATGCCCAGCAGCGTGTTGATGAGGCACAGGCCGTCGGCCCCGGCGTCGGCGCAGGCGCGGGCGATCTCCGCGATGTCGGAGACGTTGGGGGTCAGCTTCACGAACACGGGCTTGCGGGTGGCGGCCCGGACGGCGCGGGTGACCTCCGCGGCGGAGCGGGCGTCGCAGCCGAAGTTGCGGCCGCCGCCGTGGACGTTGGGGCAGGAGATGTTGACCTCCAGAATCCCCACGTTCTCACACTCGCCCAGCCTGCGGCAGTTTTCGGCGTACTCCTCCGGGGAGAAGCCGCCCACGTTGGCGATGACGGGGCCGTGAAACAGCCGGGCCAGCCGGGGCAGCTCCTGGGCGATGACGGCGTCCGTGCCGGGATTCTGCAGCCCCACGGCGTTGAGCATCCCGCCGGGGGTCTCCGCGATGCGGGGCTGGGGGTTGCCGGGCCGGGGCAGGGCGGTGGTGCCCTTGCAGGCGATGGAGCCCAGCAGGTTCAGGTCGTACCACTCCGCCATCTCCCGGCCGTAGCCGAAGGTGCCGGAGGCGGGGATGACGGGGTTTTTCAGCTGCACCCCCGCCAGCTGAACGGACAGGTCTACCATACCAGAGCCTCCTTTCGGAATACGGGGCCGTCGGCGCAGACGCGGCGGGGCCCGTCGGCGGTGGGGACGGTGCAGCCCATGCACACGCCGAAGCCGCAGCCCATCCGGGCCTCCAGACTGAACTGGCCGCCGTCGGTGCAGGGCAGGGCGGCCAGCGCCCGCAGCATGGGCGTGGGGCCGCAGGCAAAGACGCGGCTGCAGTCCGGCGCGGAGCGCAGCAGGCAGTCGGTGACGAAGCCGCGGACACCCAGCGACCCGTCCTCCGTGGACAGGGACAGCCGGCAGCCCAGCGCGGCGAACTCCTCCAGATAGAAGGCGTCGGCGGCGGAGCGGAAGCCCAGCACCACGGCGGGCACGGTGCCCGCGCCGATGAGCCGCCGGGCCAGTCCGTACAGCGGCGCGAGGCCGATGCCGCCGCCCACCAGCACGGGGGCGGGGCCGGCGTCGGACAGGTCGAAGCCGTTGCCCAGGCCGGAGAGGGTGTCGAACCGGGTGCCGGCGGGGGCCTGCGTCAGCAGGCGGGAGCCCTCGCCCACGGCGCGCACCAGCAGCAGCAGGCCGTCCTCCGTCCAGTTGGCCACGCTGACGGGCCGGCGGAGGAACTTGCCGGGCAGCTCCAGATTCACGAACTGGCCGGGCCGGGTGATGGCCTCGGTGTTCCCGGAGAGGGCCAGCTCCCAGACGTCCGCCGTCAGGCGGCGGGAGGCCTCCAGCGTAAAGAGGGTCTTGTCCATGTCATTCGCCTCCGTTTCCAACATTTCCGTAGACGGCCTCGCCGCCCACCAGAGTCAGGGCGATGGCCGCGGACACGGGCCAGCCGTCGAAGGGGGTGGCCCGGCCCTGAGAGCGGAACCGCCCGCTGTCGATCACGCCGGGGCGGCCGGGGTCGATCACCGTCAGGTCGGCGATCTCGCCGGGGGCGATCACGCCGCCGGGGAGGCCGAAGATCCGCCGGGGGCGGATGCACAGCCGGTCGATGAGGACGGACAGGGGCACCAGCCCCGTCTCCGTCAGGTTGGTGTACAGCACGGGGAAGGCGCACTCCAGCCCCACCACGCCGTTGAGACTGTTCCGCAGGCCGCCGGCCTTTTCCGCGGCGCTGTGGGGGGCGTGATCGGTGGCGATGCAGTCGATGGTGCCGTCCAGCAGGGCCTCCAGCAGGGCGTCCCGGTCGGCGGCGGAGCGGACGGGCGGGTTCATTTTGAACCGGCCCTCGTCCCGCAGGTCGTCCTCGCACAGCAGCAGGTAGTGGGGGGCGGTCTCGCAGGTGACGGGCAGCCCCTCGGCCTTGGCGGCGCGGATCAGGGCCGCGCTCTCCCTGGTGGAGATGTGGCACACGTGGTAGCGGCAGCCGGTCTCCCGCACCAGCGCCAGATCCCGCTCCACCTGCCGCCACTCGCTCTCCGGGTTGTTGCCGGGGAGGCCGCGGCTCCGGGCCCAGGCGCCGTCGTGGACGCACCAGCCCTTCCGGAGCAGGCTCTCGTCCTCGCAGTGGGCGGCGATGGGGCGGTCCAGCGACCGGGCCAGCTCCATGGCGGCGCGCATCCGCTCCGGGGACTGGACGCCCTTCCCGTCGTCGGAGAAGCCCACGACGTCCGGCGCCAGACCGGCCATGTCGCTGAGGGCGGCGCCGCTCTCGCCGGCGGTGACGGCGCCGTAGGGGTACACCCGCACCCGGGCGGAGCGGCGGATGGCCTTCAGCTCCGGGCGGAGATGGCCCGGGCTGTCCGGCACGGGGCTGAGGTTGGGCATGGCGCACACGGCGGTGTAGCCCCCCGCGGCGGCGGCGGCGGTGCCGGAGGCGATGGTCTCCTTATAAGAAAAACCAGGCTCCCGAAGATGCACATGCACATCAACGAAACCTGGAACAATCAGATCGCCATTCAGTTCAATCACGGATGCGCCGTCTCGGGAAAGGGACGGGGAAACGGAAATAATACGGCCCTGAGAAATGGACACGTCGGCAGTTACAAACTCTCCGTCCCGGTAGACGGCTCCGCCGGTCAGCAGCAAATCCATAGGAAGCTCCTTTCTCTCCGTTCGTTCTAAACGACTATTTTATCGGATTGCGCCGGGGTTGTCAACGGATTTTTCCGCCCCGGCGCCATGAAAAAGCGGGCCACCCGGCCCGCTTCTTTGGAGGAATCGCCCAAGGGGATTATTCCGGGGCGCCCTTCCGGGGCGGGGCGGGCAGCGCCCGCAGATCCTCCGCCAGCGCCCGCAGGTGGGCCACCTGCCGCTCCGTCAGGCCTGACACGTCCAGCTGGGCCGCGGCGGCCCGGCCCAGCAGCTCGTCGGTGGTGACGTGGAAGGCGTCGGCCAGCCGCTCCAGCATCTCCACCGAGGGCTGAATGTTGTTGTTCTCCCAGTTGGGGACGCTCTGCTTGGATACGCCCAGCCGGTCCGCCAGCTCCACCTGCGAGAAACCATGGGCCGTCCGCAGACGGCGAATCTCATCGTGCAGCAGAAAGCATCGCCTCCAATCCAAGATTGCAATACTATTTTAAATACAAACTTGACAAATCAATAAATACTATTGTATTGTAATCATGGTCAAACGTCCGCCGGAGAACCGCGGGCTGCCGCGGCTGGCCTCAGTGTGGCCGGAAACCGCCGGATTGATGCGGGCGCGCCTGAGCAGGCGCATGGAGGATGGGTGGGCTCCGGCGGAATCCGATGGAATCCGCCCTCCCGGCCGGGGTATCATCAGGTGGATTGCTTGAGGAAAGGGAGGTGGCCGCGGATGAAAGAGGAAACGCTGCTGTTCCTGACGCTCTGCGCTCCGCTGCAGGATGCCATAGACCTTATTGACGCCGGGGAGCTGGACCGGGCGAAGGCCCTGCTGCGCCGGACGCTGGATCGGGCGAAGGCGCTGGGGGCCGGGGAGGAGCAGCCGAAATAACCGCAAAAAAGGCGGGAGCCGGAATTTTCTTCCGGCCCCCGCCTCAACTTGTCAAAGAAGTCCGGGGACTTCTTTGACAAGGGGGATGCGCCCTGCGCCTCGGTTGCCCGCCAAAGGGCGGACAATTCGACGCTCGCTCCGCGAGAAGTGTTTTCGCCCGCGTACACGCCGCGGGCGAAAACAGATTTTACTTTTTTCGCGCCTGCGGGCGCGAACTCTGCGAGGCTTTTTGACAGTCTGAAGCGCCCGGAGGGGCGCTTTATTTTTGCAGGGAGGCCACCCAGCGGCCGTACTTTTCGATGTTGGCGTCGCAGGCGGCGCGGTCGGCGCCTCTGGTCAGCAGGTAGACCTTGATCTTCGGCTCCGTGCCGGAGGGCCGCACGATGACGGAGGTGCCGTCGGCCATCTCGAAGCGCAGCACGTTGGAGCCCCGCAGCTCCATGGAGGAGCGGGCGCCGGTGGCGCAGTCCGTCACGGACCCGTCGGCGTAGTCCTTGCGGACGGTCACCGCCACGCCGGAGAGCTCCGCCGGGGGATTGTCCCGCAGGTTCTTCATCAGCCGGGCCATGTCGGCCAGACCGTCCAGACCCGGCATCACCAGATTGAAGGTCTTTTCGCCGTACCAGCCGTACTTCTTGTACAGGGTCTCCATGGCGTCGAACAGGGTCATGCCCTGGGCGTAGTACCACGCGGCCATCTCGGTGAGGAGCATGGAGGCGGTGACGGCGTCCTTGTCCCGGACGTAGTCCCCCAGCATATAGCCGTAGGATTCCTCGTAGGAGAAGATGACCTTCCCCTCGCCGGCGGCCTCCAGCGCGTTCTTCTTCTCGGCCATGAACTTGAAGCCGGTGAAGGTGTCGTAGCAGGCGACGCCGTTCTCCTCGGCCACCTTGCGGGCCATGTCGGTGGTGACGATGCTCTTGAGGGCGGCGGGATGCTCCGGCAGTCTGCCGGAACGGCGCATGGCCCCGATGAGGTAGTCCAGCAGCAGCACGCCGGTCTGGTTGCCCGTCACCACCCGGTACTCGCCGGAGTGATCCCGGACCATGATGCCCACGCGGTCGCTGTCGGGGTCGGTGCCGAGGATGAAGTCCACGTCGTTCTGCCGGGCCAGCTCCACGGCCAGATAGAAGCCCTCGGGATTTTCGGGGTTGGGGGACTTCACGGTGGGGAAGTTCCCGTCAATGACCATCTGTCTGGGCTCGCACAGCAGATGCTTGATGCCCAGCGCCCGCAGGGCCTCCGGCACCAGCTTGTAGCCGCAGCCGTGGAAGGGGGTGTAGACCAGCTTGAAGGAATCGGCCACCTTGGCCACGGTGGCCTTGTCGTTGATCATGGCCGTGACCTGCGCCATGAATTTCCGGTCCGTCTCGTCACCCATGGTCTCGATGAGGCCGGCGGCCTCGGCGGCGGCGAAGTCCATGGTTTTGATGCCGGAGAACACGTCGATGCTCTCCAGCGCCTTGGCGATGGCGTCGGCGTGCTGGGGCGGCAGCTGGGCGCCGTCCTCCCAGTAGACCTTGTAGCCGTTGTACTCTTTGGGATTGTGGCTGGCGGTGACGTTGATGCCCGCCTGGCAGCCGTATTCCCGCACGGCGAAGCTCAGCTCCGGGGTGGGGCGCAGGGAGTCGAAGATGCGCACGTGGATGCCGTTGGCGGCGCAGACCTGGGCGGCGGCCCGGGCAAATTCCATGGAGTGGTTGCGGCAGTCCATGCAGATGGCCACGCCGCGGCGTCTGGCCTCGTCACCGCCCTCGGCGATGACCTGGCAGAAGCCCTGCGTCGCCCAGCGGATGACGTGGATGTTCATGTTGTGCAGGCCGGTGAGCATGGTGCCCCGCAGGCCGGCGGTGCCGAATTCCAGCGGGCCGTAGAACCGGCTTTCGATCTCCTTTGGGTCGCTGCGGATGGCCTCCAGCTCCGCGTGCTCCTGGGCGGAGAGAGCGGGGCTTGCCAGCCACTTCTCATATTCCTTCATAAAATCCATCGCGACTGCCTCCTTAAAAAAGATGGAATGAATACGCGGTTACTGTCCGTCGGGGGAGCCGTCGTCGGGGGCGGCCTCCAGAAGCGCGCGGGCCTCCTCCAGCCGGGAGGCGGGCACGCAGATGTCCACGCCGTGCTCCGCAAAGCCGAAGATGACCTTGCCCTGCGTGCCGTTTTTGAATGCGGGGATGCCGTAGCCCTCCAGCATGGAGAGGGTGATGTCGGCCATGCCGTCCAGCTCGGACTGAAGCGTCAGCCGCACGGCCTGCTCCGGCCGGCCGTCGGCGTCCTTGGGCCAGCGGTCCAGCAGGCTGCGGTCGGCGCGGGCCCAGAAATCGGGGGTCTGATCTGCCATAAGGTCTCCGTCCTTTACTTGTGATATTTGCTTCCCGCCTGAATCTGGTAGGCCCGGTAAATCTGCTCCAGCAGCATGACGCGGGCCAGATGGTGGGGAAAGGTCATGGGGGACATGGACAGCCGCAGGTCGGCGCGGGCCTTCAGCCCCGCGTCCAGCCCCACGCTGCCGCCGATGAGAAACGTCAGCTGGGAGACGCCGCCGGCGGCCAGCGCCGCCAGCTTTTCCGCCAGCTGGGGGGAGGACAGCTCCCGCCCCTCGATGCACAGCGCGATCACCGCGCCGCTCCGGGGCAGCCGGGCCTCGATGGCGGCGGCCTCGTCGGCCAGCGCCCGGTCGATCTCCGCCGGGGAGGGCCGCTCGCTCAGCCGGCTCTCCGGCAGCTCCGCGATTTCCAGCTGGCAGAAGCGGCTCAGCCGCTTCTGATACTCCGCCGCGGCGTCGGCGTAAAACTTTTCCTTCAGCTTGCCGACGCAGATCACCGTGACGCGCTGCATGGGCACTCCTCCGTCCGGTACGCGCCGCTGAGCTCGCTGCGGGGGGCCACCGTCAGCCGGGGGGCCAGTCCCGCGTCGGCCAGCGCGGAGGCCACGGCCTCTCTGGCCAGCTCCGGCGTGTTGTTTTCGGCGCTGAGATGGGCCAGCACGATCTGCCGGGCGCCGCCTGCGGCCTCCTCCACGGCGAACCGGGCGGCGTCGTCGTTGCTCAGGTGGCCGCGGTCGCTGAGGATGCGCTGCTTGAGATAGTAGGGGTACGGCCCGCTGCGCAGCCGGTCCACGTCGTGATTGGACTCCAGCAGCAGCAGCTCCGCCCCGGCCAGCGCGGCCCGGGCCTCCTCCGTCACGCGGCCGGAATCGGTGAGGACGCCGGCCTCGTCAAAGCGGTACCCGGCGGAGCCGGGGGCGTCGTGGGAGGTGGGGAAGGGCGTCACCGTGAAGGCGCCGAGGCGCAGCGTCTCCCCCCAGCGGAAGGGCCGCAGCCGCGGCGCGACGCCGGCGATGCGGTATTCCAGCTGGCGGCAGGTCTCCTCGCTGGCGCACACGGGCAGATCCCAGCGGTTCATCAGGGTCTGCATTCCGCAGATGTGGTCGGAGTGGGTGTGGGTGATGAACACGGCGGACAGATCCTCCGGCGTCAGCTCCAGCGTCCGGAGGGCGGCGGTGATGCGGCGGCAGGAGATGCCGGCGTCCAGCAGGACGTAGGTGCCGTTCCGGCTCAGCAGCGCGGCGTTGCCCGACGAGCCGCTGGCCAGCGTATGTAGCGTGGTCAAAAGAGAGAACCTCCTAAAAGGGCTGCGTCCGTAATGGAGACCGCCGACGGCGCCGTCAACCTCCATCGCGGACGCAGATCCGATTGTCTGAAAAAAAGGGGAGCCCGCCTGCACCGGTCAGCCGATGTGGGCCTCCAGATCGTCGCACTCGCCGGGAATGTCCACGGCGCGGATGTCGGCGCCCAGCGCCCGGAGCTTTTCCACGATGTTCTCGTAGCCCCGTTCGATATACTGCACGCAGCTGATCTCGGATTCGCCGTGAGCGGCCAGCGCCGCGATGACCAGCGCCGCGCCGGCCCGCAGGTCGCAGGCCTGAATGGGCGCGCCGGTGAGATGGTCCACGCCCTCCACCACGGCGGTCTTGTCGTCCACCTGGATGGAGGCGCCCATGCGCTTGAGTTCGTCCACGTAGCGGTAGCGGTTGTTCCAGATGCTCTCCGTCACCAGCGAGGTGCCCTCCGCCAGAGAGAGGACGGCGGTGATCTGGGGCTGCATATCGGTGGGGAAGCCGGGGTAGGGCATGGTCTTGACGTTGGTTTTCTGCAGGGGCTGGGTGCGGCGGACCAGCAGGGTGTCCTCCCGCTCCTCCACCTCCACGCCCATCTCCACCAGCTTGGCGGTGATGCAGTCCATGTGCTTGGGGATGATGTTTTTCACCAGCACCTGTCCGCCGGCGGCGGCCACCGCGGCCATGTAGGTGCCGGCCTCGATCTGGTCGGGAATGACGGCGTAGGTGCCGCCGGTGAGGCGGCTGACGCCGGTGATTTTGATGGTGTCGGTTCCGGCGCCCCGGACGGAGGCGCCCATGGAGTTGAGGAAGTTGGCCAGATCCACGATGTGGGGCTCCTTGGCCGCGTTCTCGATGACGGTGTTGCCCTCGGCCAGCACGGCGGCCATCATGATGTTCATGGTGGCGCCCACGCTGACCACGTCCAGATAGATGTTGGCGCCCTTCAGCCGGCCGGTCTCGGTGGAGGCGTGGATGAAGCCGCCCTCCACCACCACCTTGGCGCCCATGGCCGTGAAGCCCTTGACGTGCTGGTCGATGGGGCGGACGCCGAAGTTGCACCCGCCGGGCATGGCCACCTCGGCCTGCCCGAAGCGGCCCAGCAGGGCCCCGATGAGGTAGTAGGACGCGCGGATTTTCCGCGCCAGCTCATAGGAGGTGCGGGTGGAGCGGATGTGGGAGCTGTCGATCTCCACCGTGTGGGAATTGACGGTGCGGACGGCGGCGCCCAGATTTTCCAGGATCCGCAGGCACAGGGTCACGTCGGAGATCTGGGGGACGTTTTCGATGCGGCACACGCCGTCGACCATCAGAGCGGCGGGGATAATGGCGACGGCGGCGTTTTTGGCGCCGCTGATCGTCACCTCGCCAAACAGCGGTTTCCCGCCGTGAACAATATATTTTGTCAAAGTGAAACCCTCTCTCAAAAGGCAGAAATTCCATGCGGGGCGCCCGGCGCATACAGTTTGCCCCGACGCCGCGGGTTCATACCCGCGATCTGCGCAGATAAAAAAACCTCACACATATTCAGCATAACACACTCTTTTCTGAAAAGCAAACGGTTTTCCCGCATTTGCCCATTCAAGGGAAAATATGGAAATCGGGGGCCCTCAGACCCGGCTCACCGCGCCGGAAGCGCAGTTGACGAGATAGGTGCCGGTGTCGGTGGCGATGCGCCACGCGGGGGCCAGCGTCATGGGGGCGGCGGTGGTGCTCTGCAGCTCGTAGCACAGGGAGACGCCGGTGACGGCGGAGACCACCTGGCCGCTCTCCCGCCGGGCGTCCAGGAACCGGGTGAGGGCGGTGGCGGCGGTCATGGAGGCGGCGGCGCCGTCGGGGGTGCGGGCGTCGGGCAGGTGGGTGCCGCTGACGGACACCAGCGCGTTGTTTTCCACCTGAAAGGTCACGGTGCAGTTGACCACCGGGTATCCGTCGTAATACTGCACGGCGGCGGCGGAGCCGCCGGAGCCGGAGATGCTGAAGGTCAGCTCGCCGTAGCCGAACCGCTTGCAGAACTTGCGGCAGGCGTCCAGCGGGTCGTCCCCGGCCAGACGGCCGGTGATGTCGAAGCTGCCGCCGGAACGGAAGGAGGCGCTGCCCCGGTCGGAGGTGCAGGTGAAGATGCCGCCGCCCTCGTCGGTGGTGTCGAGGTCGCTGCCCAGGAAGAAGGCGCCCACCTTTTCGTCGGCGGCGGTGTCCCGGGTGAGGGTGCGGGCGGCGGGCGGCGTGTCGGTGGGGATGGCGTCGCCGTCCAGCGTGATGCCGGCCTCCTGAAACAGGCGCACCAGCTCGGAGGAGGAGCGGCTGTCGGCGGAGCGCTGCTGCAGCAGCCGGGTGGACAGGGACACCAGCAGAAACACGTTGACCAGCGCGAGAATGAGGATGATGATGTTTTTCAGCCGCGAACGTTCCGTATCCGTCACTTCCTTTCAGGCCGTCGGGGGGCGGCTCAGCCGGCCACCCAGCCGGCGGTGAGGGAGGAGCCGCCTCCGTCGGTGTAGCGCAGCTCCAGCTCGGCGCCGCTGTAGGCGGCGGCGATGGCCAGCGTCTGGCGCAGGGGCAGCAGCAGGCCGGTCTGCTCGGTGGGCTCGTACTTGCGCACCCGCAGCCGCAGGGCGGCGACGGAGCTGCCGGAGACCGTCACCTCCGCGGCGGGCAGGCCCGCGGCGTCGGCCACGAGGGTGCCGTCCACCTGATAGTCGAAGCGGACGACGGCGCTTCCGCCGGAGCGGGTCACGCTCCGGGGGCAGAGGACGGCGCTGCCGCCGCCGTCGCCCAGCACGGAGGTGAGCAGCCGGTAGCAGCCCACCACCAGATCGGCGTCGGAGAGGGTGTCCCCGCCGCTGCCGGGCAGGGGGAGGGCGCCGTCGCCGTCCTGATAGAGGATGACGCCGTCGGCGCGGATGCGCACGGAGCGTCCGCCGTCCACCACCACCTCGGTGCCGGCGTCGGTGTAGCGGCTGTTGGTGTGGGGGTTGAAGCCCAGCGCGGAGAGGATGGCGGAGGTGTCCGCCGCGGGGGTGGAGGCGGCCAGCACCGGGTAGTCGGGCAGGTCGCCGGTGATGACGAGGGAGTAGGGGTTCAGGTTCGCGGCGCCGTCCAGCTCGAAGGCGAAGGCGGCGTTGCCCAGCTGATAGCTGCTGACGGTGTCGGACAGCTCGGAGAGCGGGGCGGCGGTGGCGCAGCGGTAGAAGGCGGAGCCGTCGGCGTAGCAGAGCTGCACCCTGCCGTCGGCGGAGAACAGCACCAGCCGCCGGGCGGAGCCGGAGAGGCCGGAGGACGCGCCCACCAGTCCCGACAGGACGGACAGAGGCAGGGTGGAGCAGAAATCGTAGCAGACGCCGGGGGCGGCCAGCGCGGCGCGGAAATCGGATTCGGCGCAGCTCTCGGGGGTGCCGGCGGAGCCCAGCGCCTCCCGCAGCAGGCCGCCCAGCGCGGAAAAATCCTTGTCGTTGGTGGCGAGGCTCAGGGCGCCGTAGCGGCCGTAGGGGCCGGTGACGGCCACCCGCACGGGGGCGGAGAGGTCGGTCAGGGCGGCGGCCTCCGTGGTCTGGGCGGCGGCGGAGGGGGCGAGGAAGCGGTCCAGCAGGGACTGGGAGTCGGAGCCCACATACAGCAGCTGAACCAGCAGCAGCGCCGCGGTGATGGACAGCAGCGCGATGAGGAAGTTTTGCAGCGTGTTCCGCCGGGTCTTGCGCTTTTCGTCCATAGCGGGCTCCTTTCTTTCATGCTTTCGCCTGCGCGGGCGGTCGCCGCCGCCCGCTCACTCCTCCGCTTCGGTTTCGCCGGGCTCCTCCGCGCAGATGGGCAGCTCGATGCGCACCGTGGTGCCCGGCCCCTCGTGGGGCGCGAGGCGGATGGCGCCGTGGTGGCGCTCCACGATCTCCTTGGCGATGGAGAGCCCCAGGCCCGTGCCGCCGGATTCTCTGGAGCGGGCCTTGTCCACCCGGTAGAACCGGTCGAAGATGCGCTCCCGGTCCTTGGCGGGGATGCCGATGCCGTCGTCGGACACCTCCATCCAGACGTGATCGCCCTCGGCGCCGGCGGTGATCCGGATGTGTCCGCCCTCCGGCGTGTACTTGACGGCGTTGCCGATCACGTTCATCATGACCTGCTCCAGCCGGGAGCGATCACCGGTGATCAGCGGCAGCTCGGCGTCCGGCGCGCAGGTCAGCTCCTGCCCGCGGCGCTTGGCGTTGAGGGCGTTGGAGCGGCACACGTTCTCGATGGCCTCCCGGAAGGGGAAGCGGGAGAGGTGCAGCGCGTCGTTGCCGGTGTCCAGCCGGCTGAGAGTCAGCAGATCCTGCACGATGTTGGTCATGCGGTCCGTCTCGGTGATGATGATGTCCAGAAAGCTCTGCTCGGTCTCCAGCGGGATGTCGCCGCCGGCGTCCCGCAGCGTCTCGGCGTAGCTGCGCACGTTGGTCAGGGGGGTGCGCAGCTCGTGGGAGACATTGGCCACGAACTCCTTGCGCCGCTCCTCGTTGCGGTGCTGCTCCGTGACGTCGTGGAGCACGATGAGCACGCCGCCGCTCTCCTGATCGGAGGAGAAGGGGGCCAGATACAGCTCCAGCGTCCGGCCGGAGACCATCATCTCGCTCTCGGCGTAGTTGGGCCGGGACAGGGAGAGCACCTGCCCAAAGGGGTACACGGCGGCGAACAGCTCCGCGTAGGTCCGCTCCGGCCCCAGCTCCTGATGCAGCATCTCTCTGGCGGCGGGGTTGGCGTGGATCAGGGCGCCGTTGTGGTCGAAGGCCACCACGCCGTCGGTCATGTGGAGGAACAGCGTGTCCAGCTTGTTGCGCTCGTTTTCCACGGCGGCCAGCGTCTCCTCCAGCACGCCGGCCATCTCGTTGAAGGTGCCTGTCAGCACGCCGATCTCGTCGGTGGACTCCACGGGCAGCTTGCTGTCGAAGTCGCCGGAGGCGACCTTTTCCGCGCTGGCGGTGAGCTTTTCGATGGGGCCCACCATGGCCTTGGACAGCAGAAAGCTCAGCAGCACCGAGATCAGCAGGCCGATGAGCAGGGACTGCAGGATGATCATGAACAGACGGGAATTCAGCGTGGAGACGGTGTCCCGGTTGTCCAGAATGTAGACGATGTAGGTGGGCGAGCCCTCCGGCAGCGGGATGGCGGCGTCCATGTAGTCGGCGGTGATGTCGCTCTTTTCCCCCACCTCGCCCAGCTGGGCAGCCAACAGGTTGGGGGTGGACTGCAGCGTCTGGCCGCCCTCGTCGTCGGAGCCGGCGAGATAGGTGCCGTCGGCGTCCAGAATATAGTAGTTCCGGGTCCGGTAGTCGATGCCCAGCGAGCCGGCGCTGGCGCTGAGAACCTCCTGCATCCGGCTCACGTCGCCCTGTGCGGCGGCGCTGCGCAGGGAGGAGACGAACTCCTCGCCGCTGAAAACGTCGCTGACCTGATCGTAAAAGGAGTTGATGTAGAAGCTGGAGACGCTGGTGGTGAGGAACGCGCCCACCACCGCCATCAGCGAGGTGATGAGCAGCAGCAGGATCATGGTCAGCTTCATGTGCAGACTGCGGAACAATGGGCCACCTTCTTTCGCGGAGCGGGATGGGAATTACAGGGAGAAGTAGTACCCCGCTCCCCGGCGGGTCTTGATATACGCCGGCACGGCGGGATCGGACTCGATTTTCTCCCGCAGGCGGCGGACGGTGACGTCCACGGTGCGGGCGTCGTCGCCCACGTAGCCGTAGTTCCACACCTGCTCCATCAGGTCGATGCGGGAGTAGACCTTGTTGGGGTGGCTGGCCAGAAAGGTCAGCAGCTCGTATTCCCGCTGGGTCAGCTCGATGGGCCGGCCGGCGCGGAACACCTGGTGGCTGTCCGTGTTGATGGACAGGTCGCCGGACACCGGCATGGCGCTGGCGGCGGCGGAGGCCGCGGCGGGGGGCGTCATGGCGGTGCGGCGGATGTTGGCCCCCACCCGCGCCACCAGCTCCCGCATGGAGAAGGGCTTGGTGATGTAGTCGTCGGCGCCGATCTCCAGCCCCAGCACCTTGTCGGCCTCCTCCTCCCGGGCGGTGAGGATGATGACCGGCACGTTGTTCCCCTGCGAGCGCAGGGTCCTGCACACGTCGAAGCCGATCATCCTGGGCAGCATCACGTCCAGCAGGATCAGGTCGGGGTTTTCGCCCACGGCCTTGGCGAGGCCGTCCTCGCCGTCGTAGGCCTCCAGCGTGTCGTAGCCGGCCCGCTGGAGATTGAAGCGCAGAATATCCACAATGTTCTTCTCATCCTCGACGATCAGAACCTTTTTCTTCTGTTCCATAGGGGGACCTCCTGTCATATGATTGCGGGGCGCTCAGAGATTCAGCAGGAGCTTGGCCTTCAGCACGGCGGCCACGGTCTTGGCGTCCTCGATCTCGCCGGCCATGATGCGGTGCACCATCTCGTCGAAGGGGATGCGCTCCTGAATGAGAAATTCGTCCTCGTCGGGCCGGGCCTCCTCCATGTGCAGGCCCCGGGCCAGAAACAGGTGCAGCACCTCGCCGTAGCAGCCCGGAGCGGGAAGAAGGCGGCCCAGCGGCAAAAACTCGTCCGGCACCGCGCCGACCTCCTCCTTCAGCTCCCGCAGGGCGCCCAGGGCGGGGTCCTCGCCGGGCTCCAGCTTGCCGGCGGGAATCTCCAGCAGCGGCCGCCCGAACACGTAGCGGTACTGGGTGACGGTGAGCACGTTGTTCCGCTGATCCAGCGCCAGCACGGCCGCGCCGTCCACATGGTCCACCACCTCGCGCTCCGCCTGAGCGCCGTTGGGCAGGCGCACCTGATCCACGTGCACGCTGAGAATCCGGCCGGTGTAGGCCTCTGTGCGGGAGAGGGTGCGCTCGGCCAGCTCCATGGAATCGTTCATAGTATCTCCACCTCGATAAAAGTTCACATAATTTTCAACAATTATAGCATACGCATGGGGAAAAGCCAACGTTTGTTTTCCTTGAAGTGCGGGAAGAATCATGGTATACTGTACCAGCATTCCAGATTGAACGAGGTGAGCTTCCACGGAGAAAAAGGGAATCAAGATCGCGGCGCAGAACCGCAAGGCCTACCACGACTACTTCGTGGAGGAGAAGTACGAGGCGGGCGTCGAGCTGACCGGCACCGAGGTAAAGTCCATCCGCGCAGGCACCCTGAACCTGAAGGACGCGTGGTGCGGCATCCGGGACGGCGAGCTTTATGTCAACCAGCTGCACATCTCGCCCTATGAAAAGGGCAACATTTTCAACCGCGATCCGCTGCGGGTGCGGCGGCTGCTGATGCACAAGCGGGAGATCCGCCGGCTGCAGGCTCTGGTGAAGCAGGAGGGCTACGCCCTCATACCGCTGAGCGTCTACTTCAGGGACGCGCGGGTGAAGCTGGAGATCGGCCTGTGCAAGGGCAAAAAGAATTACGACAAACGGGACGCCACGGCGAAGCGGGACGCGCAGAGAGAGATCGACCGCGCCCTGAAATCCCGGTGAGCGCCGCGCCCTCCGGGGCGGAAAAGAAAGGACGAGAACGTCATGTCTGAGACGAAGAATCCCATCGTTACCATTGAGATGGAAAACGGCAGGACCATGAAGGGCGAGCTGTATCCCGACAAGGCCCCCAACACCGTGAACAACTTCATTGCGCTGGCCAACGGCAAGTTTTACGACGGCCTGATCTTCCACCGGTGCATTCCCGGCTTCATGATTCAGGGCGGCGATCCCCAGGGCACCGGCATGGGCGGCCCCGGCTACTCCATCGGCGGCGAGTTCGCCCACAACGGCTTCGCGCAGAACGACCTGAAGCACACGCTGGGCGTGCTGTCCATGGCCCGGGCCATGCACCCGGATTCCGCCGGCAGCCAGTTCTTCATCATGGTGGCTCCCGCGCCGCATCTGGACGGGGACTATGCCGCCTTCGGCCAGATTTTTGACGGCGAGGACGAGGCCGTGCGCATCTCCGAGGTGGCCACGGACTACAACGACCGGCCAAAGAAGCCGGTGGTCATCAAAACCATCCGGGTGGACACGCAGGGCGTGACCTATCCGGCGCCGGTGAAGTCCGCGGAGCGGTAAGCGCGGAAATGTAACGGAAACTTAACACACTTTTCCCGAAAGGTGTGGTAAGCTGATACTCGGCTCCGTCCGCGGTGCGCAGGGGCGGAGGCTTTCGGAAAGATTTCCTCCGCCGGAGGTTCGCGCCTCCGGCGGAGCAGCCCCGACGCTCCCGGAAAAGCCCGGCGGCTTTTGCGGGACAGAGGAGAAGCGGCGGCGTTCGCTTTTGCCGCAGGCAGAAGCGAATGAAGCGGAGCTTGCTTCGACGACATGGGGGTGTACCGGTTTCGACGGGGGTATGGAGGCGGGACCAGCGGGCGGATGCGCCTGTCATCCTAAAAACGGGCAATTAAAAATTAACTAACAATACTAACACTGTTGCTGTCGCTGCTTAAGCAGTGACCGTCCGACCCGGAAGGACCGCGAGCCGGGAAGGGCGTCGTTTAGCGGTAAATGTGCGTACGGTAAGCTTTGCCCGTGCCATAAATGATGAAGCTCACCTGACCTGTCGGCGTGACGGCTTGCCGGCGGGAAGGGGAACAGGGAGGTTCGGCCTCCCGAAATAACCGTCTGCGCCCGGAGAAAGTCTCGTTAAAGTGCTTTCGGACGGGGGTTCAACTCCCCCCACCTCCACCATAACAGTTAAGGTAATTGATACAATCGTATCAGTTACCTTAACGTTTTTTTATGCCCAGAAAAGGCTGTAATACTGGGCTTTTCATCAAATCAATGCACCCGACGTTCTTTATGAACCAC
>Ga0160425_1001126_pt1 | contig 27736 bp, 35 predicted proteins | sample BioMet8_FD_108193 | JGI IMG/M metagenome (GOLD analysis project Ga0160425, IMG submission 108193) | Microbial communities from bioreactor (seeded with sewage sludge) at Lawrence Berkeley National Lab, California, USA - Biofuel... | ecosystem: Engineered > Bioreactor > Anaerobic > Unclassified ...
GAGGCAGCGTCATGGAATTCCCCCCTGCCGTTCCCTGGCTAAATTCATGGGGGATCTCAACCGGGCGGCCAGCAAACAGGGCTTTTTCAGCACCGCCGACATAAACCCCGCCATCGGGCAGCTGATACCAGACGTAATCCGTTATACCAAAAGCCTTACCCAGATTATCAAGAAGCTGATAACCCGTGCCGCTGTGAGTGAAATGTGGGATCGGACGGTCTGAATATTCTGCATCTGGTACGCTAAATGTCAGTCCGGAATGCTCAGCCAACCAGTTGGCCACCTTGCGCAATGTGGGATGCTGAAATGAACATGGCCACACGCGTTCAAACACGCCTACCAGCTCACGAACAAACAGGCGCTGAAAACCATTTTCAGCGGGTTGTGATCGCTCCACATATCCGGTGAACCATCGCAGCACCAGATCGGTGTAACCCACATCAAGGCGAACCAGTTTCCCGGTATAATCCTCCGTTGTCCCGGCAGTAATAAACCCCCGGCCGCAGCTGTTCAGCTCCAGCACCAGACTGGTATCAGCCAGGTGGATTTCATCCGTTGAAAGGAACAGTCGTTTAATCGGTTTCATTTTTATCCCAGCGCATCATTCACGGGCTTGAGCACCTTACTTTCAAACCACGTCAGTTTTTCTTCATCCTCACCCGCTGCCTGGCTCCCTTTCTGACCTGCGCCAGCACCTGATCCTGCGGTCTGCTTCACGGCTTTTGTCTTGCCGCTGGTTCTGGCCTCACGTTTTTCCTGCACGCTGATATGTTCGGTCAGAGTGAACGTAACCAGCCAGGACATACGCCCATCCTGCGGCGGCGCGTCCAGGGTTCCGGTGAAGGTCGCTTCACGGAAATTAACGGCACGCGCAGCTTCATGCGCAACGCGGTATTTCTGACGCTGGCCGCCAGCGTCTGTTGCGCTTCCCAGCTCAAAGATACGCCGCAAAATTTCCGGGTTTTTATACGGGATTTCGCCGGACACGCGCAGCTCTTTGCCTTTAATGCCCTGCTCTGATTTTGTTGTGGCGCTTGTCTGGCCGGACTGGTCTTTATCCTGAAACTGCTGGGAAACCGTAACACGCATGTTCTTCAGCAATATGGCCTCGCCGTTAAGCGCCAGAGTTGGGTTCGATGTCATGGATCATCCCTTTAATACCGTCAAGATTATCACCAACAAGCATCATCGCCGCGGTATACACGGAGGATTGCAGCGGAATTCCTTTTACCAGCTCCAGAAGCGTTGACGGCAGATCGCCACTGGCGGTAAACACCCACGCCCTGGCGCTTTTTCCCTGTAATTCTGATAATCCGCTGGCAATACCTGCAATCATGCTTTCACGTTGCCGTTGAAAGTCCCCCATCAGTTTTTTTACCGTCGACACGTCCACCACTGCCGCAGCTTCCTGCTGTGCTTTTTTGACCGCAGCCGCAGCCAGAGCGGTGCGGCTTGTAGGAACCGAAAGCGGGATCGCCGCTGGCAAACTTTGGCTGTACATGGCCGGGATTTGCATTTTCTCCGCAGCCAGCTGCGCGGCGGACTGTGCCAGCCTCCGCACCTGGGTAAATGCCGGACTGGGGAACACATCTACCAGTCGATTAAGGTTGGCCATAAAGTTTTCATGCGTCTGGCCGGAAACCATCATGATCACAATGTCCGCCGCGCCCCCCGTCCCGGCCAGCTTTTCAGCAAGGTAGCTGATCGCGTTTACCGGGCTGAGATATGCGCCGTTCTCTGTCTGTTGCCCCAGCCCGTATACCCACGGGTGCGCCGGGATAACCGAACAGTTCAAAGCCGCCACTGAATCACTAAATGCAATTCGAGCTTCACGCCACATCAGAAATAATCTCCGGCAAAACAATATCCGGCACTGTTCCTGTGCCAACCGCAGCTTCCAGCGTTTCGATGTAATCCAGTACGTCATTAACTCTGGTTAATTCCTTCTCCGTTAAACTGCGCCCGTTCATTTGTTTAAGCTGAATAACGGCAATCGACTGCATTGCAGAGTCAATTAATGCCTGGCGCTTTTCCTCAGCCTCCGAGATAAGCGCTTCACGGGAAGGAGCCGGGCGGTCTTGCAAAACAGGATAACAACGCTTATCAGGCACAATCATTTTCCCTTTAGCCTGCCCTTCCATCAGTGCCAGATAGTCATCATCTGACACACGAACATAAAAACCCGGCCACGTTCCTGCTTTACGATATGCATCTTCGAAAGCATCGTTATAAAAACCGCCCGTTTTTGCCCTGTAGACAAATCCCATAATTAATAACCCTCTGCGGTATACATAAGATTGACAGTACCACCACCCGCAATACGCAAATTAAAACCTGTCTGGTCAACATTAAATGGCTGCAATGCCGCGCCGTTTCCCGGTTCTTCATTTCGGGTTGGGATCACAACCCTGCACGCATTAGGAAATACAGACGGGAAAGAGACGCGCCCACCGTTTGGCACCCCCCCCACCACTGCGGACATACGCATGGCTCCCGTACTGCCGCACCGCCACACCATCTGGCTACCATTCCACCACGCGGTATTTGGCGATGCGTAACTCCCTTTTGGCTGAAAACGCCAGTCGCTTTCCGCTTCTGTGTAGGCGACCTTTGGCGGCGGATTATTGGAGGAATAAACACGCACATTTCCACCTGATTCAAAAACGCCAGCGCCAGCGACAACATTACCACCGCATGCGACGTATCCTCCAGCACGCAGATTCCCACCGTTAGAAATAATATCCCCCGCTGCGGAAATTACTCCGCCGCTGAGGATCTGGCTTGGCGCATTAAAAATTCCATCGGAAGTAAACTTATATATAGCCCCGGCACCGTTATCACCAATAACCTGAATTACGGCACTGCCGAAATCATTTTTCCCTGTTCGTAATATTCCAAAACTTACAGCCGAACCGAAGCCGTAATATTCCGTTTGAGAAATTCCCTTTATCAGCGGGAGATATATAGACACATCTTTCGGTGTTGTATATGTCTGATGTAAGAATGGTGCAATGTTATTACCGTATTGGTCAGCAAAACTACCGCATCCAGCCCACGTGTTTTTGTTTGTGCTGTAATAAGTCGCCCCATCAAGATATGAGACACTTCCGCCGTGGTTTGTTAAAACACTCGTCCAGGCTCCCCAATAGCCGTTATCAGCATTTAAAGTACGGAATTTAAGCCGCTTCCCGCCATCGGCATAAGACGCGGCATACTGCACACGGTAGCCATCACCACCAAGCCCACCCACATCAAGAATGGTGGCTTCATAGCCTGGTGAAAATGCTGCATCTGAATAACAAAAGCTCACTGAGTTAGCCGGGAGGGCGCTTGCATCTGCGATTGCCGTACCCGCTCTTGCGGCCACAGTCCGAAGCGCAAGCGCACCACCGTTAACAAGCAACCGACCAGGGGTGATATCGTCACGAGTCTCCTGGGCGTTCTTCGAGGCGGCAGTGCCGAGACTTTTTATAAGTGCCGTTACATAATCTGTGACCGCTTTCACCGCCTTCGGGGTCGCGGCAAACGACTCAGACAGGCTGTCTGTCGCACTGCTAAGCTGGACAATCCCTTTTTTCCACAGGCTGGCATCCTGAGCCGTGTATTTCCCGTCAGCAAGGTCACGCACCGCTTTCACCGCTTTTGGTGTTGCTGCGAGCGTCTCAGACGTGCTGTCGGTCGCGCTACTGAGCTGGACGATACCCTTTTGCGCCGTGGTAGCGTCCTGAGCCGTGTATTTCCCGTCAGCAATGTCGCGCACCGTTTTCACCGCTTTCGGTGTTGCGGCGAGCACTTCAGACGTGCTGTCGGTCGCGCTACTGAGCTGGACGATACCCTTTTGCGCCGTAGTCGCGTCCTGAGCCGTGTATTTCCCGTCGGCAATGTCACGTACCGCTTTCACCGCTTTCGGTGTTGCGGCGAGCGTTTCAGATTGGCTGTCTGTCGCACTGCTTAGCTGGGTAAAACCTTTAGCCTCTGTTGTCGCATCCGGATGATTGCGTGACTTTTCGTGTCTGGCCAGCGCATCACTGGCGCTCTGATCGTTAAGCGTGCCTTTTGGGCGCAAGTCAGTAATGCTGCCATTGGCATCAATGCTGGCCACTGCAAACACAAAGTGCTGAACGCCATTTTGCACATAATCCGCCAGGGTATCGGCAACAACGATTTTACTTTCTACAGCCCAGGCGCTCGTCAGTGTCCCCGTCCAGGTTACATCCAGCCAGACATTTACCGGCCTGGTTGTCACGACAATATTTTGACTGACCGCCAGCTGTGTACGCAGCCCGCGCACGTATCCCACTCCGGGATTCACAAAAAACTGAGAACCATTTTTAGCAACAAGGTAACCATCACCGAAGAACGCCGCCACGCCGTAGATGTCGATATTCTCCAGGCGCTGGCGCTCATCCATTCCGGCCATTCGCGCCGTAAAATCAATCTGCCAGGTTTCAGCTGGCGTGTTGATTTCTGTTTCATTCTGCGCACCGTTAAACTCCATCAAAAACGAACGGGTAAGGACGTTACCCTGCTGGCCGTCTTTTGTTTTCAGCTTTTGCTGTAATGGCGCATGAACAATCATGGCCAGAGTGTTACTTGCTTTGTTGGTCAGCCCAATCCAGTTAAACGAAAAATCGCCCACGTCTGCGCCCAGGACAACGGAATGCACCACGGCATTTTCATTAACAACCCCCTTACGGCTTACCGCCTGACGATGAACGATTTGTGCATCTGGCGGCAACACTTCATTACGATCAACCGGGTTACCGGCATCCAGCCCCGGCACATTGGCGAAAACAAACTCATCCAGCAGAACGGACTCACCCGTTACGGACTGGCTCGCCTTCCACTCTTCAAAAGCCAGTGTGATAGCAGTCTGTGACATAAATACTCCCTATAAACTCGCGCTAAACGTTGCGCCGCTTGCTTCCATACTGTTCAGCCGTGCCGGATAAACCACATATTCCCCCTGATCCCAACCCGCCCGGATGGCCAGGTGTTCGGATGTGATCACTTCAAACTGATAGCGGCGGCATGTTCTTCCGTACTGCCTGATTATCTGAATCATCAGTTGCGTGTTATCCGCTATCTGGCTATCCGTCACGCGCACCAGGATCACGTCCCAGTCAATATCTGGCTGGCGCTCAACCAGCTCTACATAACCAATCCCCAGGCGCTGGAAAATGTTAATGAACCCTTCAACCGAACCCGCATCACGCGCATTGATAAATGCATAGGCCACACGCTTTCGAAACAGACTCAACGGCTCACTGCTAAAGCGGGTAATGTCCCGGTCATAGGCAATCAGATTCAATATCGGCTCAATACAGACCAGCGGATCAAACTGCCTCAGAGGCCACGTTATCCAGCCGTACACCTCCGCCCAGAATCTCCGCGCCGTGCGAAGCAACGCCAGCGGCTCCCCTTTATTCATCCATGACGGCAGCGCCATGCTGGCCAGCTTTTTCATAAAATCAGTCATTTTTTAATGCCACCGTTAAAGAGTTAAGTCGGGGTACATTCAGATCGCTGGTTATGTCTTTAAGGGAAAACTCTATCGAATCCGAATCCGGGAAGGTTTTGTGTACTTCCCGCCCCAGTTGGGAGAAGGAAAAGCGTGAATATGGCCACGTTTTTTTCACGCTATATTCTGTGTTTTCCCTGAAGGCACAGCGGATCAGGTTTTCAATATTTTTTGCCAGTAAAACCTGTTGCTCTTGCTCCAGATTACTCAAATTCCTTACGTAAACCGTGACACTCAGGTCGTGACGGGTTTCCGGCATGGCAAAACACTGCATATCATCACCGTGCCCGTGATGGCCTTGCGTGTTGATGTAATCATTCACCGCGTCAATAAACGGCTCTGAGGTTACTCCGCTATCCAGCAACAAAAAGGCGTTCGCTGTACCCGGGCCACGCGGTGCATCATGCTGAAAGAAAATCCGGTCAATGCTCAAACCTGCCACACTGGAAATCATTGAGCGGTAAACCGCATCCGTGTGGTAATTCCCCACCAGGTTGAACTGATTCCGGCAGCGTTCGCGCAGTTCATCATCACTTTCCTCATCCGCGCCGGGCGCAGTCAGCCACTCCTCCTCACTGACAACATGGCTGATACCATCGACAGCTACGGGTAAAATGCGGTAGTAACCCGGAGCAAGGTTGTATGCGCCGCCCGTTCCCGTAGCTTTTACGGCCAGTAATGCGCTGTCTGTACCGGAGGGGATCACCACATCGGACACCGTGGCCACTGCGTAAACTTTGCCGTTTATTCTTTCTGTCTGGATCACCGTTCCCGCTTTTATCGCGATGGCCTGATTTGCATCCACTTTGTAAAACCGGATCACACCTTCCGCTGCACTGGCGGGTTTGGCTGTGACGTTTACCGCCCAGGCCAGCAGGCGCAACATATTTCCACCCGCTGTAGCCACAAACATATTTGTCATGACTACGGAAACCAGCGCGTCCTTAAGCCACATCACAGGCGCGGTCACAATCGCGGTAATGAGTTTCCAGAACGGAGACATACGCGACGTGTTTGTGATTAGCCCTTCCTGGGTTGCAATTGCGTTAAACCGGGCGCGTACAGCCTCTTCAGTAACAGGCATCCCGCTGGACTTCACCACCTCTTCAAAATCTACCTGCGGCTTTTCCGTCATAAATCCACCTGTGCAGATATTCCGCCAAAATCGTACGTGCTGGCCGTCACCCAAAGGCGCGCATGGCTTTCCTCGCTCACTTCCACCGTTCCCGGCACAATTCGCTCATCCTCTTCAATAAGCAGTTCCAGCTGCGTGAAGATATCGGCGCGTAAAGTCGGGCTGCGTTCGCCAATTAATTGTGTGGCCAGACCGCTTTCCAGGATGCTGTGAATTATGTCCTGCCCGATACTTTTTCGGTTATTACACAGTTCAGGCTCTTTTCCGGTATTCAGCACAAAATTACCGTTTTCAATCAGCAGATCGATGTAAAGCAAATCACTCATGGGTTTAGCTCCTGCCATTCCTGCAATTGACCCGGCGAAAGTGTTTCTTTCGGATAAATATTTACCGTTTCAATTTTTCGGCTGTTGTCCGTCACAGATTTAGAATTACTGTTTATTGTTTTACTGATTCCGCCACGCTCAATACCTTTAAGTTCCCCACCTGTTAAAAGCACGTTCGGGGCGATAACTGGTGGCGGCTTAGACATTACTGTATTTTGCGTTAATTGCTGCGTTACATTTCCTCCATATGTCACCTGTTTAATGTCTGGCGCTGCAATTGCAGGTTGCTCAATCTGTTTCGCGTTATATGGCACAGGAGGAATACTTACAGATTGAGGAACATTATTTGCAGCTGACTGCGCCGGAATACTCCTTTTAATATCAGGTGCTGTTGATACCACTGGCGCTGCTTCAGTGGATAATGCGATATTCACACCCGGTATATTATTTAACTTCTCGACAATCCAGTTATACGTCCCTGAAAATGCCCCCTTCAGGGTTTCCCACAGCTTCCCAAAAATACCACCGATCACGCTCGCCATTTTTTCAAAAGACTCAACCGGGGAATTAAAATCAAAGGCATTGACTACGTCGCGCCAGCCCTCAATGACGATCCCAAACATATCAATAACTGTCTGAATGGAACGATAAACCAGCTCAAACGGAGTCAGAACCAGGCCAACCGCCCCCGCCACGACACGGCCAAAGGTTTCACCCGCACTGGTCACGCCTGCCAGCTGTTCCCCGGTCATTTGCACCGGAGAAAGCAGGTTGCCGAACCAGCCAAACAGGGTTTTAACCCCATTCCACCCCCAGCCCACTGCCGTGGCGATGCCGCTAAACAGCCCTTTAAACGGCGTCAGTGCACCACTTGCCTGGCTGAAACCGCTGATAAAGCCGCTGACAAACGCCTTTATCGGTTGCCAGAATTTGATAACCGCCAGCACCACACCAGCAATGGCCAGCGCTATAGCCGCTATCGGGGCAATCATCAGTAAGAACGAGGCGGAACCCATACGGGCAGCAATACTGGCGGCCAACAGGGTTGCACGCAATCTGCGCAATCCGGCAGTAAACAGTTGCGTCACGGCGTTACTGGCCAGAATTGCCAGGCGATTAAGCCCCAGCAATCTGGCCATTGGTGCCAGCACTTTTGTTACACCCATCATCACAAAGGCATTGATACCCATCACAATATTTGCGATGGCTCCCACTGCGGCAAAACTCAGCAGCGCCAGCGCGGCATACCCCACCACCCGCGCGATGTTGGGAAACAGCTGCATCCACCTGGCAAAGGTCTGCCCCATATCTGCCAGGCGATTCAGTAGCGGATACAGTACCGGGATCAGCGTCAGGCCAATGACGGTTTTAATGGCCGTCAGGATGGCGATGAAGCGATCCCACGGCTTCACCATTTTGGCCGCCATCTCCTGGGTGCGCTTCAGTCCGTCCGCCCCGCCCAGCTCGGTGATGTTCCGTTGAAGTAACGCCACGTTGCCATACAGCTGTTTGACCACCGCAGAACTATCCCCAAAGGCTTCATCCAGCTCCGCCTGTGCTTTCAGGTTCCCTTCCAGACTCTTGCCATACTTGCCCTGAAGCTTTGCCAGCATTTCCGGCATGGACAGCATTTTTCCGGTTGCGTCAGTAAAGGACAGCCCCAGCTTTTTAGCACCATCAATTGCGCCCGTCATAAAGCCTTCGTATGCGCTGCTCGCTTCCGTCCCCAGTGTGCGGCTCAGCTGTCCCAGCACGGCCAGCTGTTCATCCAGCCCGACGCCGTAGTTTGTCCCCACGCCGCGTGCACCTTCCATCAGGTCTTTGATAGTGGCCATTTCCGCGCCGAACGTCTTGCGCATATAAACCATTTTGCCAGCCAGTTGCTCAGCAAACTGCACTTTCCCCAGGCGTGCGGCATCAGAGGAAAAGTTACCGAACATCTGCCCCATGAATTCCGACGTTTCCGCCGCTGTTGATTTCATGGCAAACGCCAGGACATTGGCGACTTTGGTCACTTTCGGCAGTTCATTACCCGTCAGCCCGGCAATGGCCGCATTTATTTCTTCCGTGGACTTAACAAACTCCACCGCACTCGCGCCGTATGTCGTGCTGAACGTCAGCGCATCCCGCTGAACAGTTTTAAGCGCAGTGCTGTCAATGCCTTTAGCAGCCGCATCATTCAGCGCGTCATACATTTCAATGGCCGGAGACAACGCGCCCTTGATGGCCATTCCCGTTCCAGCCAGCGCCAGCGCACCGCCGCCAATCTGCGTAAACGCTGCTTTTGATTTATCCGCAAAGCCGGTCACATTATTCTGCACCTGCTTTAACGGGCGGGATAATTTATCAATCAGGCTTAATGTAAAATCTAACTGTTTCATCCAGAGCCTTTAAAAGCAGTGCTTATTCCGTTAGCCGTGGCGATACGCATATTTTCCCACTGACGATTATCCAGCCAGACAGCGGCGGCGATATCATCAATGGAATCTTCCCCAAGGGGTAAATAATGGCGGCGTAAAATTAAATATTGTTCGAGTCCGTTTTGCTCAATTGCCCGGACTCGCTTTGTCAGTTTTTTACTTCAATTTCCAGCTCAGGCGCATAAATCTCGTTAACCTTACCTGCCAGTTGCAACGCCGCCCCCGGACGTTTTAAAAGTTCGGCCAGCGCGTCTTTACTTTCTGGCTCAACAATACGGGTCAGATAGTTATGCGCCGGGGCAACTTTGTTATCCATCGCCATTTCATTGATGAATTTGTTATAGGCGGTCTGGTTAGGCGCGAAAACAATATCTTTACCACACACAACAAGTTTAATTTTCTGTTCCATTTAATACACTCTCTCGTTTATTCATTTCATCAATCAGCGCGTTATGACGTGCTGCACACACAGAATATAAATCCTGATACTCAATAGCAGGGGCAGCAATATCCGCCCCGGTATTCCCTTTAATGCGCGGAAGATTTTCCGTTGGGCATTTTCGCTTCAGGTTTTCCTGATAAGGTACGTTCGATGTTTTCTGCGGTTGCGTTATACATCCTGATAAAATCATCAGACACGCACACATTAGTGAAAACTGGCTTAAGAATTTCAGTCCTGATTTCCTTCGGTCTGCCACTTTCCAGCGCCTCCAGTTTATCTTCCAGCCCCCTGGCGGACTCGCTGGCAATCTCCAGCATGGCTTTGCGGGACTTGTTACCCGCAACCTGTGCAGCGGAGTTAATCGCCAGCTCCAGACTGTCACGCCGCCAGTCAGCGGTCAGCCAGCCCCAGACAAACGCCAGCGCAACCACAACAAGCCACTGGCCATTTGTCATTAGCGTACCCCGTCATGTTCCAGGCTGAAGTGATTACCATCCGGACGGGACTTGAAGCGCCCACCCCATGAACCGCCCAGCGATTCCCAGTATTCACCCAGCGGGAGATAATCGGCAGTGTCGGTCTTGTACTGACCATTCACGAACAGATTAAAATCCACGGCCAGACGCTGGGTGTGCAAGCTGTTGGCAATGCCGCTGCCCTTTTTGGCATTCAGTGCCGCTTGTTCCGGCGTGCGGTACGCTTCACCGAACGTCAGACGGTAGCCCTTTGCCTGGGCATACTGGATCAGCAGTGCAATCATGAGCGTAAACCGCCATTGCTTTTCACCTAACGTCATTTCCCCACTCCTTTACCCAGAAAGTTAATCCCTTTTTTGCGCAGCCAGACCTCTACACCATTAAGCCCCAGGATACCCAGCGCAGAACCAATCCCGGCCAGCGCCAGCGGGTGGATGTCCGGCACAAAGTACAGGGCAACCCCTGCGGTCAGTGATAAGGCGCTGCCGACAATGACACGCCCCAGAACCAGACTCAGTGTGATCGGCTCATTGCTGTTAAGCATCTTACCCAGGGCAATCAGCGCCCCCATCAGAGCCAGCGCGATAAACCCCTTTTCATACTCCTGCATCCCTGCCCCTTACCCAATCAGGTTTTCCGTGGCTTCCGCTTCCAGATACGGAACGCCGTTGATGTTTACGAACTTCGGACTGGTCACAAAATATTTGATTTTGTGGGTGGACACGCTGCCGCCCTTCGGATCGATATCCAGCAGGTTACTCAGCTGAAGCTTGTTGCCGAACGTCTCCACCTTGACCTCTTCACTGCCCGCTTTGGCGTAGAAAAGGAAATCCACTGGCTCAATACCGCGCCACGAACCTGCGGAACGCGCCTTTGCCGTCAGTACGCCCAGCACTTTAGAACTGACTTCAATCTCCCCCTCTGCGGCCACATCACCATCAACATGGCCATCCGGTACGCCACGGGTTTGCGCCGCAGCGCTGTTGTCCGTGATATCGAGAGAAATCTTTTCAATGTGGATCAGATCGCCATCAACATAAGCATCAAACGACATTCCCGAAATACGCTTACTCATGCTGCGGCCTCCAGACTGGCATCCAGTAACAGACTAATGGTGATTTGCAGTGGCACTTCCCAGGTACGCACCACAATGTAAATTTCCACTGCCTTTTTGTTTTTCCAGACAATGGTCACATCACCATCCTGCGGTGGCTTCACTTCACCGGGGAATGACACGCCATTGATATTCGCTGCCGTGGACATTTCACGCAGCGGCTTCGCAAACAATGTCTGGTGTGCGGCAATGCTGCCCGGCGTACTGTTGAGTGAACGATCTGCAATTTTGCCAATCGCCAGCAAACGCACCCGGCGTGCGGCCTTATCTGCCACGCGCAGCGTTTCGATAGACTGATAATCACCGCCCTCCACATCCAGCGTGCGGCCATCTGACCAGTAGAACCCGTCATAATCCGGATACCACATCGGCACACTAAAGCGCTGCGCCTCCAGTGCCTGAAGTGTGGCCAGCTCCAGCACCGCGCCTGTACCATCCAGCGGCAATTCATCACTGCCCAGGCTAACCAGCGCCCCCGTTTTCACACGCACCGGACTGTCAGCAACGGTGACGGCACGGCTGCACAGGCGGCCAGCCAGCACACCCGGCTCACGCCCCCAGAGGCGGGGAACCAGCTGCACCGCTTTTTCCGCAATACCCGCCTGAAGCGCAGACACACGGGCAAGATAATCAGCCTGTCCCTCTTCGTCCTGCATTCCCTGCGTGGCCAGCGCGAACCACACCCAACGGCCATACTTCGCAATCAGAACCGCACGCAACTTAACGGCCTGATTAATTTCCGCCTTCGTTGAAATGTCATTAGTCAGCACAACACCTTCAACCGAGCACGACACCTGCGCGGCCAGCACCGCCTTAACCCATGCGTCCGGCTCACTGTCAGCAGCCAGCACATGGACGAATCCCCACCAGTTCTGGCCAGCGTTTGACACCGCCGCCAGCACGTCACTTTTTAACTGGCTGTCAGCCTCGCCCAGCAAAGCGTCAAAATCGCTCTGAGTATTGACGGGCAGCGTTTTGCCTGTGTTTTTGGTTCCCGTACCGATAAACAGCACCGCGCGTTCCACCTCATTGGTTTCGCCCAGTAACTGGTTTACCTGGTTGACGGTCACATTTGGCCAGGTCATGTTCTCCCCCTGATATCCTGCGCATTTACATCCCAGCCAAAGCCAATGGCCTGAAGCTGGCGTGCCAGCGCCTTGTTAAAGTCCTCATCCCCCATTCCCAGAAATGCGCGGGAAGGAAGATCGATAGTCCAGCTCGTTTTGACGGCCTTGCCGCTTAACTTCCTGATAAGTAAGCCTGCCTGTGCATATGGCATTTCACTGGTAATTTCCCGGATAGTGGGCTTTTTCCAGCGCTTCCCCCGGCGCACCCGGTAGCCCAGCGCACGCAGCTTTTTTCCCTGCGCGGCAGTGGCCATTTTTCCGGGTTGTGCCTTCCCTGGCTGGCTTGCGCGGCTCACGCGTACACGCATACCGTTTTGCTGGGAATATCCCACCACGCCAGCAGGCACAGGGGTTTCCCCGTTCCGGTAACCTCCCCCCTGCAAATAGATCCGCACGGCCTGAATCTCAGGCATTTCCCGGACATGCAGCAGCTTCGGCATTGAGCGCAGCATCTTCCCTTTGCGCTTCGTTTTACGCCCTGCCCAGGCTCCCCCGTCCGGCTCTGCCTGATTGCGCACGTTGCGTTTGGCTGCGGCGATCACGCCATATTTCGCCATTCGCCACAGTAGCCGCTGACGCTTTTTAGGTGGCAGCTCCATACTGGCCAGCGCTTTTTTCAGCTCCGCCAGCTGGCGCTTGTTAAGCTCACCTCCGGCAATCACGACACATCACCCACAGGCGCACCGGATTCATCCACGCCGTAAATCGTCGCCGTCAATGCCGTCCAGATTTCCGGCTCAACCAGCGACCAGCGTTTACCCTGCCAGGGGATGCGCCCTTTTTCGTCCTCACGGATCACCAGCTCTTCCGCCATTGGAACCGTCAGGACAATATCGGCGGTTTCCTCATCGGCCACCGATACATCCCACTGTGGATCGGCTTCTGTCACCCCGATTTCGTCCAGTAACTCCCGGTCAGCCTCATCAAGCCAGGCAGCCATCAGGGACATAAGCAGCTGCGGCGGACACAGGCGATACGGGAAACGCTCCCAGCTCAGCACCGCGTCATAACGGATCACCGCCTGGCGGTACTGCCCAAGCCCAAAATCCTTTGCAGCCGGTACGAACGCCATTTCATCCACAACACTGCTAAACGCCTTCATCGCACGCTCCGGCACGTTATCCGTAAAAAACGCTGTCAGCGCTTCAAGCTGTGTCTGACTCATACCTTTTTCACCGTTGCCCGTTTCAGTCCTTTCATGCGGCGGATCACCACCGAGGCTTCAGCCAGCAATCCGGCGCGGGTTTCCGTGCTTTCCTGTCCAGGGTGAGAATCGCGCCGCCCAACCGTGGCAAATTCCCCCAACAAATCCGCTTTTGCCCTGGCGAAAACCGCCTTTGTGTACTGCGCACAGAGAGCGTTTAACTCCCCCATCCGTGCCCCCGGCGCGTCCTCTGCGCTCATAACTCCTTTTGCCTTCCAGCTGGCCTCCACTGTTTCCAGCTCCGCATTCACCTCCGCCACAGCCGCCAGCAGCGCCTGAGCAGCAGTGTCTGCGTCAACATCAGCCGGGATAGCACGCTGTGCCTGAAAGTCCTTCAGGTTCAGGTCTGGCCAGAATCCCTCGTTTTTTAACGGCTCGTCCTGGTAATCAAGCGGCTTTCCACTAAACATGGCTCCCCCGAAAAAATAGGCGGGCTGTCCGGTTTCCACGGCGCAGCTTCACATCGTGTTTCTGCCCTCCACCGCGCCCGCCTGGCTTGCGGTAGTCTTTAAGGCTGAACGGGTGTCAGCTCGTTTTCATCAAACCAGGAATCCACAGCGCGGCCATCAGCGGCCAGATAGTGGATCAGGTACTGATTGCGGCAATTGGTGTATTCAGCACGGGCTTTAACATGCCCCTTTTCACCACTGATCGTGACTTTCACCACCTGCCCTAGCTCATGTTTAAACTTGATTACTGTTGCCATCTTTAAGCTCCTTTTCCAGGCGTCGAATACGTGCGGCAATGGTCTGCCGCTGGGTGCTTACGCCAGCTTTTGAGTAATGTTGTTCGGCAATGGCCAGCAACTCATCGGCCTTTTTCAGCGTGTCGATATCGTCAACGCTTGCCGCTGATTTCTGTCCGTCATCGCCGCGCAGCAGCTGCAACCCGGCGAATTTGTACCATTTCGCTGTCACCTGCTCATGCAGCCGCCACTTGGTGGCCACGTTCTCAAACGTGCGTGAGAAGTACGGCTCAATGCTTTCCCCGCGCCCCGCAGACTCCTGCGCCCAGGCCAGCATCGTATCGGCCACGAACGTAGGGAAATTGCTGCGCAGACGTTCCGGCGTTGCCTGTTGCTGTTCGATAGCGAGATCAGCCCAGTCCAGCGCCGTATCCAGATCGCCCACGTCAAACAGCCAGATCACACACCAGGCCAGAACCGGGTTCGCATACACCTGGCCGCTGGCCAGATACGCCTCCACAGTCGGAACCCATTTCGGCAACAGCACATTGCGTTTATGCTCCACACGATCAGCAATCAACGGCAGGTTTCGCAACTGCTCCACGTCCGTTTCCAGCGCCTTAATCAGCAGGTGCATACTTTCCGTGGTTCCAACGGCCAGGCTAAGCTTCAGCTTTTGTTCCATCTCAATGCGCTGGTTATGACGCTGTGCGGGGGAAAGAGACATTGATTAACCCTCCACTGGCTCTGACGGCTTGCCGATGGTCACGGCATTTTCATCAATCGCCGCGTACAGCTCCGGCACTTCCACTGCATAGCCTTCGTTACGCAGATAGCTGTTCTCAAACTGCTTGCGGTCATCTTCAAAGCGGGCTTTACGCTGACGCGTATTGCGCTGGGTGTAGATGTGCAGGTTAGAAAGCGGCGTAACAACCATGCGTTTACCCGGCATAAATGGCGGGATAATTGCCTGACGGCCAGCGATAGTGTTACCCAGCAGCTGCGCCGCGATTTTCTCCGTTGGACGGTCAGCAGCCTGGAAGAGGCGGTACTGTTCAGCAGCCACCAGGTCAGCACCTACCAGCACCACCAGGCGCGGGTCATTACGGAACTGTGCCGGGATTTTGGCGTTAATCAGATCGGAGGCCATCGCATCCAGCGATTTATAATCACCCGCCTGATCGAGCAGTACCGGATCGGTCATGATTTGCTTGCCGCCCATCATGGTTTTCATGATTTCATGCCAGCCAATGTTGACATCTTCGCATTTGGATTGGCTTCCGGGTCAGTTGTTTTGGCGCGATGTGTACCGTTGAAGCCGATACGCAGCATATCCATTGCAAACGCCTGGGTGCTGAAGGTCTGCACCAGGTTGTAAAACTCGTTTTCTTCCTTTCCGGCGTTCGCCCAGACAGAAAGCAGATCCCAGCGCAGTGCGGCGCAGCTGTCCGTTTCAACCAGTGAATAGGTATTGCCATCAACCCCCACCTGGCGGACGAAACGACCTTTTTCACTACGCCCGGTGTGGAGCACTGACGCGCCCACGTTGACGACCTGGCCACTCAGCTGGTCAACGTCCAGCGTAGTGATCCAGTTCAGGAACTCGACAGACTCCAGCATGGCCAGACGCAGCGCAGTTTCCTGCGGGTCATTCAGGGAAAAATAACGGCCTGGGTTTTGCGTGCCAAAATGCTGCGCCATCCCCGCCGTATAATTGTCCAGTAAATCCCGCGCACGGTTATTCAGTAACATAAGACTCCCTCGCAATTAAGCGATAATAAATTTATTTTGCTTATTCGCGTTGCGGTTAATTACAGGTAACTAAACTTACCGGATTTGGACGAAACTTGACGCTGTTTACGCTGACCACTTTTATTACCCAGATCACTAAATCGGGTAACAATCTCTTTTGCATTGTCACGAATAGCGGCAAACTCTTCCGTGTCCACTACTTCGGTAATAGTGTCAACATCGTCCTGCACAGAATTAAGCTGATTTTCAATTGCACCCACACGCGCTTCCAGATCATTCAGTGCGCTGGCCAGTGCCTGCAACTTATCATCAGCAGGTGGATCGTCCTGAGAATTTTCGTTTTCAAATTTCGGCTTAATACCAAATAATTTCTGCCAGTTCTTCATCTTTCCTTCCTGCGTAATTTTACCGTTACGGGAAATCACACAACTGTAATATCCCTGTTTGTTTAATTTGCGCCGACTAAAGCGCAGCCGTGTTGTACCGACACTGGCCGGATGGTCTGTGACTGCCAGCCCCATCAGATAAGTTTTATTCCCACCGCGCCAGTTGTGTTCTGGCTCTACGGAGAAGTAAAGCAATTGGCCTTCATCATTCGCGTAAATCAGGCGTTTGTTCGGGCACAAACTGACATACAGCCGCGCCAGCCCGTCATCGCCATCCTGCCACATGGCTTCCAGCACTTCCCCGAAATTGCCACATGAATCGTCATGCTCTGGCCATATCAATGCGGCGTAATGGTTAGGATCATAGGTTTCCGCCATGTCGATAATCCATTGCCGCTCCATCACTCGCCCGTCAACCGTATCGCCCTCAGTAGCAACACACAGCCAGCCAGTTTTTAAATGCGACACATATTTCCCCCTGTCGTTTAACTGATTCCCTTGCTGTGGATTGATTATTGCTAATTAAACACCTCGCCGCATTACGCTTTATTCTGAACAGTTCGGTTATAAGCCATTACCGAACAACCTCGAATTAACCCCGCCGTTTTTTAATCAGTACCACGGCATAATTAAATCTATGGCTAAATACTCAGAAGAATTAAAAGGTGTTGTGCGTGCGCTTTATCTGCGCCGCTATACACCGAAAGAAATTGCATCAGAATTAAATCTGCCGAATGCGCGGATCGTTTACTACTGGGCGGAAAAAAATAAATGGGCTGATTTGCTCAGCTTCGAAAGTACAGAGGAGGCAATAGAACGCCGTTACCAGCTTTTAGCGGGGCGCGACAGCAAAACGGATCTGGATTTAAAGGAAATGGATTTGCTTATTGCTCACGCCACGAAACTGCGTGCCCAGAGCAATAAACATAAAGAAAAGCTGGCATCCAGCCAGGGGGAACGGCAAGCAGCTGCGCGAGGTGATAGCGAGGATGAACCCCGCAGCAAACGCAAGTACAAGAAAAACGATATCTCATCGCTGACCCAGGAAGATTTTGACACCTGGGCGGACGAGCATCTTTTCGCATATCAAAAACACCTGCGCCGCAACATCGGCCAGCTGGTCAGGAATATCCTGAAAAGCCGCCAGATTGGTGCAACCTGGTACTTTGCGTTTGAGGCGTTTGAAAATGCGGTAATGACAGGCGATCCGCAAATCTTCCTGTCCGCGTCAAAAGCACAGGCTGAAGTGTTTCGGTCTTACATCGTCAACATTGCAGAACAGTATTTTGGTATCACGCTGACCGGGAACCCGATCCGCTTAAGCAACGGCGCAGAGCTGCGCTTTCTCTCCACAAACAAAAACACCGCCCAGTCATACAGTGGCCACCTTTACTGTGATGAATATTTTTGGGTTCCCAACTTCGCAAAACTCAATGAAGTGGCCAGTGCGATGGCCACCCATGACAAATGGCGCACCACCTACTTTTCCACACCATCGGCCAAAACACACCAGGCTTACCCATTCTGGACGGGTGAAGAGTGGAAACAGGGCAGCAAGAAACGTGCAGCCATTAAATTTCCACTGTTTGATGAAATGCGGGACGGTGGCCGCCTCTGTCCGGATGGACAGTGGCGTTATGTCATCACAATGGAGGATGCCATTGCGGGTGGCTTCAACCTGGCCAACATTGAGAAGCTACGCAACCGCTACAACACCGCCACGTTCGACATGCTTTACATGTGTGTGTTCGTGGACAGCAAGGATTCCGTTTTCAGCTTTTCCGACCTGGAAGCGTGCGGCGTGGAGGTGGACACCTGGCAGGATCACAACCCGGACGCGAAACGACCATTTGGAGACAGGCCAGTCTGGGGCGGCTTTGACCCGGCACGCAGCGGCGATTTGTCGTGCTTTGTGATTGTCGCCCCGCCGATGTTCGCCGTTGAAAAATTCCGCGTACTGAAAGTGATTTACTGGAAAGGCATGAACTTCCGCCACCAGGCAAAGCAGATCAAAAAGCTGTTTGACCAGTACAACTTCACTTATCTGGGGGTGGACGTCACGGGCATCGGCCAGGGGGTGTTTGACAACATCCAGCATTTTGCCATGCGCGTGGTTGTCCCGATCCGCTATGACATGAACACCAAAAACCAGCTGGTACTGAAAGCGGCGGACGTGGTGGAAAGCCAGCGTATCGAGTGGGACAAAAACCTGAAGGAAATCCCGGCCAGTTTTATGTCCGTGAGGCGCACCACCACGCAAAGCGGTAACGCCATGACCTTTGTTGCAGACCGTAGCCAGGACACTGGCCACGCAGAGTCATTCTGGGCAATCTCTCATGCCCTGCATAACGAACCACTTAACTACGAAAACAAACCAAAATCCCGCTGGGGTGTAAGGAAACAGGCAGCATGAGCAAAAAGAAACGCTTTGTGAAACGCGAGCAGCACGGCGACAAATCCAAAAAAATGAGCATTATCAGCTTCGGCAAACCTGAACCGGTACTGACTACCGGAACGGATTACCGTGAAATCTGGTACGACAACGCCGCAGACCACTACACACAGCCGATTGACCGCCTGGCGCTGGCGCAACTCATCAACCTGAACGGCCAGCACGGCGGGATTATCCACGCCCGTAAAAACATGGTCACAGCAGACTATCAGGGCGGCGGTCTGACATTCGACGATCTGGAGGCCGCTGTTTTCGATTATCTGACATTCGGGGATATCGCCGTGGCCAAAATCCGTAATGGCTGGGGCGATGTGATCGGGCTTCAGCCCTTGCCGGGGCTTTACCTGCGCCGCCGAAAAGAGACAGAAAATGCGGAGACTGTGCCAGGGGATTACGTGGTTTTGCAGGAGGGTGAGCCGCTGGCGTTCCCGCCTGAAGACATCATTTTCATCAAGATGTATGACCCGCAGCAACACATCTATGGGTTACCGGACTACATCGGCGGGGTTCACTCTGCCTTTCTGAACAGTGAGGCGGTTATTTTTCGCCGTCGCTACTACCACAACGGCGCTCATACAGGCGGCATTCTTTACACCCGTGACCCCAGCATGACAGATGAAATGGAAGTAGAGATTGAACAGCAGCTGCGGGACAGCAAGGGGATCGGCAACTTCTCCACCATCCTGGTGAACATTCCTGGCGGTGACAGTGATGCGATCAAATTCATTGAGATGGGGGATATTTCGGCCAAAGATGAATTTGCCAGTGTGAAGAACATCAGCGCCCAGGACATCCTGAACGCGCACCGCTTTCCTGCCGGGCTGGCGGGTATCGTTCCTCAGAATACTGCCGGACTGGGCGACCCGGAAAAGGTTGAACGAACCTATAAAAAAAATGAAGTGCAGCCCATTCAGCGCCGCCTGGCGATGGCCATCAAAGCAGATCCGGAAGTCCCGCAACACCTGCATCTTAATTTTGCAGTGGAAACAACGGATAAGGATGCAGCATGAGTCAAAAAAGGCTAAAATCCAGGCATTCTTTGACAGCTGGAGAGTGGAATATGAGAGTCCTGAAAATTGAATGCCCTGAGTGTGGCTCAAAGGCTGTGATTCGTAAAACTAACCGGAAACATCGTCAGATTGCAGATATCTATTGCGCCTGCGCAGATGTTGAGTGTGGGCACACCTTTGTTATGAATTTGACGTTTTCCCACACTCTTAGCCCCAGCGCTAAAACGGGTGACACTTTGGTGCAAACATTGCTCAAAAACCTGTCACCCGATCAGAAACAAATGGCTCTGGATTTACTGAAAGCCACACCCGCTGCCTGAAATGCCCCCTATCAAGGGGCATTTTTTTTCATGCTTATCCAGTTTTTGCCCCAACTCCTGCGTCATCTCCCCCAACCAGGCCAGCGCCACATCCTTTTCATCTTCAGAACATTCAGCAGTTGCCATAAGTTTTGCAACCAAAGCGATCCGTCGAAAAGCAACGGTTTCAAAAAACAAATCCTGCACAGTATCCTCCCTCACAAAACAACTGTATATAAACACAGTACACCTAAACACATAATATGTGAATAAAAATCAACAGAGATGAAAATTTAAGCATTAAATATCACATACTTACAAACCATCACTGCCAACCTGGCCATTGTTCATCTTCCGGTCTTCCTCTCTTCTCCTGTAACCTCCCCTCTCTGTAAATCAGGGTTGAGCGTCCAAATATCAGACCACCACCACGCTTAAGAATGCCTATTTCTTCATCCGTTCCAGTAAAGCCCCTCTGGTTCAGTTCCAGTTTTAATCGTCTCCGGTTTCCGCCCTCCGTACAGTTATTGACAGAACTCCAAGGGGCGGCGCTGCCGCCAGAAAAACCCGCCTCCGCTGGCGCTTCGGCCAACTTCGCTACCTTCTGCCACTTAACCAGACGGGTGCAAACTTCAGAGTCAGGAATTAAAGGCGAATAGATACCCTGCACGCGCTGAATATCTTCGGCGTACTCGTTACCCTGCTCTGTGATTTCATACGCCAGGCGAACAACCAGATCACGACGCGCAACCAGTGCGCCCCCCTGCAACTGGGTATAGGCAGCCCAGTCCCCAACATCTGCCGCCGCCAGCACCGCATCCATGCGCCTATCAGTCAGGCGCTGATCGCCCAGGCGGCGCAGCTCCCGCCATACGGTCACTGGCGCACCACCAATTTGCTGAAACTGACGAATACGCCAGCGGGATGCCCAGGCTGATACGGATTTGGCCATATCACGCAGGTTTTCCCCGGTTTCTTCATCCTGCTCTCCATCGAGCGCAAAACCGTCAATATTTTTTGAGATGTATTTAGCGATATAGCCCGTTGCCGACCCTTTAGCGGGATCGATAGGCTCAACGTGAAAACGCGCCTTAAGCGCGTTAGGTGTCTGAAGCTCTTCTGAATCGGCAATTCTGGTGTGATAGCAAAGAATATCGCGCACCGCCTCAACGTCATGCGGACGCATAAACAGCAGCATATGCCAGTGCGGTGTCCCGTCGTGGTGAGGCTCCACCACGCGAAAACCAAAAATATGAATACCGGCACGGGAGATCGCTGCGCGTGCTTTAGCCCAGACGTTGCATAAATAGCGCTGCGTGTCCCGGGGGTTCAAACCGTTCCACTGAGAAACAAAACCGCCTTTGCTGTGTACCGCGTGATAACGTGACGGCGCAGTGATAGTGTAAAACTCACCAGCCAGCCCTTCTTCATTTGCCATATCTTCAAATCCTCTCATTCGAACCATCAGTTCACAGCGACGGATAGCCGGGTTAGCAACACTGCGGTGTACCATGCTGTCCAGCGCAATGCGGTTGCCCTCTTCATCCATCAGATCAAATTTTTTGAAGAACTCCAGATTTCGTTTCTTCTGGTCTATCCATTCGCCCAGGGTTTTACGTGATACGTAGGCGCTGGCAGATTTCTGCACCTGGCCAACGGCGATGGCCAGATGTTCACGTTGCAGATCACGGGCGCGCTTCAGCCGCTGATACCACCATTCCGGTGCCATAAGTCGCAAAATCCCGGACTCCGCTTTTCGGGTTTCCAGGTGGCCGTCATTGGCTTCATGCTCCGCCCAGTAAGGCGGCTGATTGTTCAGCATGAGGGAAAGCGAGCAAAGCTTGCGGTATGCCTCCATCGTGCGCTGGCGCATTTCTCTTTCGTCTTTTGGTTTGCCTTTCAGCGTGTCGGTGAAGTCATAAAACATCTGAGCCATCCAGCCAGAAACCTGGCCAGACAGCTTTTTGAGATCGGTACGGTCAAGGGACGGCAAGCGCTGCAACGATTTACCGAAAGAGAGATCACTGACATCTGCGGCCAGCTGATAACGCGCAGCCACTTTCCGCAGACGTGGCAATACATTCCCGCCGATTGTTTTGCGCAGGAATGTATTGGCACGGCGACGGCCATCATGGCCAGAAAACAGCTTTTCGTAACGGTTACCAAAATACCCGGCTAACCAGTCGGGTATCTCGTGAAGGTATTGCGCACGCCATTCGTAGTCCTGTGGGTTTACAGCCCACAAACGACGTTCTGTAATCGTCGCATCAGCTGGCGTTCCTGGCGCAAAAGTATCACGCCGCCATGTATCAACGGCATGATGCTGGCCATTAGCAACGAGCGTCATGCGCAAGCCTTTGCAATGGAATCAAGCGGGGATTTCAGGATCAGCTCAGCGGCAGATTTCTGGCTTGCAGCTGCGGCACCAACACTGCGCGGCGCGTTGACCTTCACAGTCTCAAATCCGGCGTAAAGGTAATGCACCATCTCCAGATCGCTGTTTGACGCAACAACACTCACGCCGTTCTCAGTAAGGCGGCGCAGCTTTCTGGCCAGTCGCCCCTGATCAAGATGTGAAAAGCCGCTTTCTGTGTATGAGGTAAAATTCCCTGATTCCGTCAGGTATGGTGGATCGCAATAGACCACATCCCCGGCACGAACCAGCGCCAGCGTTTCGGAGTAATGCGCGGTGATGAATGTTGCACGCTTTGCCTTTTCAGCAAATGCGCGGACTTCTTTAAGAGGGAAATAAATTTTCTTGTACTTCCCGAACGGGACATTGAACTGGCCACGGCGATTGTAACGGCAAAGCCCATTAAAACCGTGGCGGTTCAGGTACATGAAACGGGCAGCGGCTTCAACACATTCAACCCCCAGCCCCTTACCAGACGAATTGAACGCATCCCGAGCAGCATAGTAAAAAATGGCGCGGCTCTCCTGTTCACCCAACGCCCCGGCTGAAAACAGGGTTTCAAGTTCCATGAGAAATGTGTCTGTGTGGTAGGCCATCGCCTTGTACAGATTGACTAAATCAGGGTTCAAGTCAGCAATCAGGTATTCGTCATAGTCCGTATTCATCATCACGGCGCACGAACCCGCGAACGGTTCAACCAGGCGTTTGCCTTCCGGTAAGTGGTCACGCAGCTGTGGCATAAGGCGGACTTTACTGCCCACCCATTTTAGAGGGGATTTTACTGCCATGCCGCACCACCTTTACTGCAAATGGCCGCAGCCTCTTCACGGATCAGCTCTACGATTTCGGTAGCGCTTAAACCTTCATTCGCTGCATGCGTGGCCAGCTTATCCAGACGGGCAGAACACAGGTCAGCAACGGCGGCTTTACCTTCCCGTGTGGCTTTATTGAGCAAATCGGAGAAGAAGGTGGTGGTTTGCTCCATCCGGTATTCAAACTGTTTACGGGCAAAAACATCTCTATTCGTTGGCATTTTGGTTTCCTAAAGGCAAAAGAATCCCCGGCCACCGCTCGGATGGCCAAAAATTCAGGCGGCTAATTAGTGGAAAGAAACGGTAACAGGTGCGGCGGAATAACTCGGCGCAGGAACCTTGTGCAGCTCGTAGGTATTGCGCCACCATTCCTGGATCAGCGCTTTGATTTCGCCAGCCCCTAACGACCCCGCGATGTAATACATGGAACGAATACTGGCCAGTGCTTCAACCTGCTGGTACTGGCTTTCAGCCTCACGATAAACACAGCTCCAGTAGGCGACATTGACGGCCAGCCAGTGGCGTTGGCTCGTCATGTGTTCGGTGTCATTAAAGAAGAATGGATGTAACGCCACGCGGTCATTTTTAACGGTGTTTTTCTCCAGAAAGAGAATGGCGTAGTTATGTGGAACCCCCCACACAGCCATCTCTTGCCCCAGTTCTTTGGCATTTACAGAAATAATGGACATCAGTGATTCTCCTGCTGTTGCAACAATTGCATTTTGCTAACGAATTGAGGCGCAACAACCATTTGCACCCCGTTACTGCTGTAAATCTGATTAACCACCCTGGCTGGGCGGCTGGCGGTTCGCCGCGAAAAATCGCTGTCGCTCAAACTCCCGAACCCCTCAAACGTTAACCTGGCGCGGGAAATTCCCAGTTTCAGCTGGATCATTTCCCGGTAGTTCAGCCGCTCATACAATTCACACCAACAGCATTTACACAGGTGCGCTTTGAAAACGTCCAACCCGGAATTTACTGCGGTTGCATGTAAAACAACCCCTCGCCATTCAGGTGATAATTTGTCCCACCATTCGGCGGCTTCGCTTTTTTCACTCCAGTATTTACGGCGGATATTCCCCAGCCACTTAAGGCCGATTTCCTGTTGCTTTGTGTTAATGGCCATGATGCCCCCGGATAATTCCGAACAAACGAAACCACCACGGACGACAAGACGAACGGGCATTAAATTTGTACTGGTGGCCGGGGTTCCAGCGCTGGCCGTTTGGCAGTTCAATCCAGCCAGTTGACCCGCTGGCCAACTGCATGGCCGGAGATTCTTTTTTCAGGTACGTAACGAATGCTTTCATGGTTATCCCTCACATCATGCCACTGGCGCTGGTAGTCACGATATCGACGGCAGCAGCAAGAACCGGCGCAGACTGGAGACGGCTTTCAACGGTGTAAGCCAGAACGGAAAGGGAACGAATAGCATCACGCGCACGATCAAGAATTTGTGTGCGGCGCGCGGCGGTCATGTGTTCAGTTGATACAGCGTGCCCAGCGATTGCCCCCACATTGGCGGTGGCACTCAACGCGCAAAATTGCATGTTGGCTTCAGTGGCGTTATTGACCGGAACGGATGGAAGGCAATTAATCTGCCCCAGCATCCCATCCAGTAAACGCGCATCTTCGGTGTAATCGGTGATAGCCAGAAGCTCGTCACAGGTCAGGCGGTGAGGTTGAACCGGATTCAACTTATTGCGCAGGATCTGCGGACGCATACCAACGGCAGCGGCCACGTCTTCCAGATTGTGAGCCAGCGCAAACGCTCGGCAAGCTGCATCAAAGTGAGCATGTTTAGAAGTTTGGTAATCAAACATAGTCAGCACCCTCTCAGCGTTTCAAAATCGAATCAGTTAAGTACGATGTTGCAACCCGCAAGGGCGTCAATAGTCATAGCGGCAATATTGATCATCACCTTTTCGCGACCTAAGTCTTTACGAAGGCGGTGACGAGGCAAACGACCATCTTTTAACATTGCGTCAACGGTATCTTCAGATAATCCAGTGAGTTCTATGTATTTCTCTTTTGAAATCGATGGGACAGGCAGATTGATTGAAATGTTTGTTGTCATAGTGCAAGATTCCTCGTTTTAGTCTTAAACCGTAGCTAGCGGTGATAAGCATTAATAACTCCATTTCCGTACTTCAAGCGGAAGGCTAACGTTTCAAATGGAGTTAGTCAACAATTAAAACTCCAAAGGCGTAATTATGGACTTCAATAGAGGTGGGCAGGAAGTAATTAAGCGATTACTAATTGCTTATGGATTCAAGACAAGACAGGCGCTTTGCGACCAGCTAGGTGCATCAACCAGCACAATGAGCACAAGATGGATGAGGGATATTTTTCCCGCAGACTGGGTTATTCAATGCGCTATGGAAACAGGTGCTTCGCTTGAATGGCTCTCCTTTGGGAAGGGAGAAGCCTTCCATAACAGAGCAATAAAAACTCCAAATGAGTACCACCAGACAGCTAATGACAACGTCATGAGTGATGTGGTCGCGGTTCCTCGTAAGAAAATCATTGACGGGAATCTGTACGACTCCAATTTTTATATGCTCGATAAGGCAATGCTCCCCTCCCACCTCAGCAAGCCGGTAATCATTATTGATGACGAAATCCCCTATGTCGCAGACATGAAAACTGACGAACTATCGGATGGAACATGGGTTGTTGAAATTGAGGGAAAAACGAGCATTAAAGAATTGACCCGTATTCCTGTTGGCAGGGTACTTGTTGTCCCAGCTTCAGGCGGTCAATCATTTGAATGTGGAATCAATGACCTTAAGCCGCTTGCGAAATGCCACTACTACCTGATGACGAATGTTTGATTACGAAGCTATCAAACATTGACACTGTATAAATAAACAGTGAATGATACCCCGTATTAGGATAACAAGGGGGATTCAATGGCAGTTCGTAAACTTGAAACGGGTAAATGGCTCTGTGAATGCTACCCTGCCGGACGTTCTGGGCGCAGGGTACGAAAACAATTTGCAACCAAAGGTGAGGCGATGGCCTTTGAGCGCCACACAATGGATGAAGCCGCTTCAAAACCGTGGCTGGGTGATGCTGTTGATCGCCGCTCTTTAAAAGACATTGTGAACCTTTGGTATAAACTGCACGGCATATCTCTTTCAGCTGGCGAACACGTATACGAAAAACTACTGCTAATCGTGGATGCACTGGGAAACCCTCTGGCTACATCGCTGACTCCAAAAATCTTTGCTCATTACCGCGATAAACGCCTAACTGGAGAGATTTATTTCAGTGAAAAATGGAAGAGTGGCGCTAGCCCTGTAACGGTTAATCTTGAGCAAAGCTATTTAAGCGGTGCCTTTAGTGAACTGATTCGCCTAGGCGAATGGCTTCAGCCAAACCCTCTTGAAAACATGCGCAAATTTACCATTGCTGAAAAGGAAATGGCCTGGCTGACACATGATCAGATTGCAGAGCTTCTGTATGACTGCCAGCGCCAAAACAAGCTGTTGACGCTGGTTGTGAAGATTTGCCTCAGTACAGGGGCAAGATGGAGAGAGGCCGTCAACCTGACAAGGTCGCAGGTAACGAAGTACCGCATAACTTTCACCAGAACGAAGGGAAAGAAAAACAGAAGCATCCCTATCAGCAAGGAGCTATATGAAGAGATCACCGCGCTGAAGGGGTTCAAGTTTTTTGATGATTACTATTTTCAATTTGCATCAGTGATGGATAAAACCTCTATCATCCTGCCGCGTGGTCAGCTAACGCACGTTCTTCGCCACACCTTTGCAGCACACTTTATGATGTCCGGGGGAAACATACTCGCCCTGCAAAAAATACTGGGACACCACGATATAAAAATGACTATGCGCTATGCCCACCTCGCGCCAGATCACCTTGAAACTGCGTTAAGGTTTAACCCCCTAGCTACAATGCAAAATGGCGACAAAATGGCGGCAGCGATTGCCACTCCCTAACCTTTAATACCCCTAACTATTCTTTTAACTTATTGATTTTAAAGTAAGTGATTGTTTTCCCTAACCCATTTATATAAATGGGTTTTTTGTTGGGTGAAATTTAGTGCGTCCCAAATTAACCACTTAGAGAACCATCTGGGGACACAGTGGTTGCAACGCTTCAGCGATGACAGTAACTGACATTCCCGTATAGAGATCCC
>Ga0160425_1001129_pt1 | contig 27719 bp, 33 predicted proteins | sample BioMet8_FD_108193 | JGI IMG/M metagenome (GOLD analysis project Ga0160425, IMG submission 108193) | Microbial communities from bioreactor (seeded with sewage sludge) at Lawrence Berkeley National Lab, California, USA - Biofuel... | ecosystem: Engineered > Bioreactor > Anaerobic > Unclassified ...
AGATCGGGATTTGCATTCTTCAGTTCCTTCGAAGTGGTAACAAGGCCGCAGAAATAACCGCCGAGATAACCGAGATCCTCGTTTTTGATCCGGACTGCGAAAGCATTGGCCGGAACAGTGTCCGTATAATCCCCGAGACTTCCGTTCAGGAGAATGTAATGGATCTTCGGATATTTCTTTGCACAGTCCAGTACGCTTTCGCACATGGATTCCGTACACGTAACAATAAGATTATACTGTCCCGATTCAGAGAGCGTGATCATGTTCTTGGAATAGGCATCCCAGTCATCTCCGCCCTCTACCACTTTCGGTTCCGGATATCCAAGCTGCTTTGCCCCGTCCGTAATGCCATTTACAAACATCTGAAAGATCGGGTTGTCAGAGAGCGTTCCTGGAATCATAAATGCGCCTTTGATAGTTTCGCCGGACGCCGGAGCAGAATTGCTCTCTGCAGCGGATGCTGCGGGTGCAGCCTTGCTTTCCGCCTGGCTGCCGGCTCCTGCCGCAGCAGCGGTTGTCGCAACGGCTGTCTTTGCAGCAGCGGTCGTCGCAGCAGATGCAGACGCGTCAGAAGACTTGCTGCCGCCGCAGCCGGACACCATGCCGGCAAGCAGGGAACATACTGCCAGCAGAGATATCAGTTTCTTTTTCATATGATCATCTTCCTTCCTGAACTGCCTGGTTTGAAATAACGTTTTTAGCGGCTGCCGCCGGACGTTCTGCTTGCTTCTTCAGCTCTGTCCGTCTCGTCTTCTTCCTGATCATTGGTATTCTGCGGTCCCACAAAAATTCCGATCTTCGGAAGTCCGATCATAAGCGGAAGTCCTACCGCAACGGCGCCCAGTGAGAAAATGGCACGCTCCACCGGAGAGGTAAATGCCAGTACCTTCCATAATTCAGCCGGCGTTCCGAACAGATTCAGTGTTGCGTAATTTGCTATGGTTGCCGTTGATACAAGACCCGTATAGGCACAGAGGAAAATTGCGACTGCCATCTTGAACGATTTCCTGCTGAGCAGGAATTTCAGTGCGACAATGCCGCCGAGAATGGAAGCGATAAGGCCTGCCGAATAGAAAATTGCCGGGAAGATCGGGGCAGCACGGCCTATGCTGTTCGTAAACCACAGAATGGTGCCGAGAACGATAATCGCGGATGCTCCCCACCATTTACCGCGGCTCACCAGGCCGGCTGCAAATGCATTGATGGTGCCGATCATAAATGTCGCCATGCCCATCCATGCCACATGCGGAGCAATCAGCTGTCCGATAAAACCTCCGATTGCCGCACAGAGAGCTCCCGCAACAGGGCCGAAGAAAATGCCTGCGAGCGGAAACAGAGCCGTACTTACGGAGAATGTTCCACCTGTTCCGATCAGCGGAATGGAAGGGATAAGATGTGCCGCTGCCAGTATGGCAGCCCAGACAGAGATAACTGCCGGATGAATCTTGACCTGACTGTACTTCTTCATATTTGCCTCCTCATTGCATTAAATTAATGTATGTTCGCAACCGGAAACACCATTGTTCCCGGAATGCTTCGTTTGATACAGCTGCATCAGATCATCACCGAGTTCTTCCACTCGCAGAGTCGTCCGCGTAAGCGGCATTGTTTTCGCAAGCATCTGTCCCAGCTGCGTGATCTGCGGCGGACGGATATTGGTTTTCTCAAGTTCCTCCGGATGACTGAAGACTTCACAGGCGCCTGCATCCATCATGACATGCCGTTTTGCCATCACGATCGTTCTTTCCGCATATTCGGCCACAAGAGGCATGTGATGCGTCACAAAGAGGATGGTATGCCCCTGGTCATGCAGTTCCTTCGCGATATTCATGATCTGATAGCATCCCTGAAAATCCTGACCGCTTGTCGGTTCATCCAGAATCACAATCCCCGGATTCATGGCAATGACAGACGCAATGACAACCTTGGCGCGATCGCCCTTGCTCAGTGCCGGCGGAAACATTTCCTCCTGCCCTGTCATTCCGATCATTTCCAGTGTCTTTGCGATACGGCTCTTTATTTCCTCTTCCTGAAGTCCTGCATTGCGGAGTCCGTATGCCAGTTCCTCATAGACCGTATCCGCAAACAGCTGCCGGTCGGGATTCTGAAGAACAAATCCGATCTCCTTTGAAATGTCCGCCACCGACATTTCTTTCGAGTCGCGTCCGTTGATGTAGATATGTCCTTCGGTCGGTCTGAGAAGTCCGGTAATGTTTTTTAAGATCGTGGATTTCCCCGCACCGTTCTGGCCGATGATCGCCACAAAATCATTCTTCCGGATTTCGAAGCTTACGTGTTCCAGCGCCATGGTGCTTCCGCCGTAGCTGTAGCACAGGTCGTCAATTTTCAGTACCGGCTTGTCATCCATCTTTTCTTCCTCCCGAATACCACTCTTCGATCTCCCCGCCGGCTTCCTTAAGAAGAATCGGCAGCCTGTGGATTTCCGCATTCTTCATATTCATGTAATTCACAAGAGCGGAAACCTGCGGCGGACGGATATGGCAGAGCTTCATCAGCTCTTCGTCCTGGAAGATCTTTCTGGGCTCATCAAACGCAACCACATGCCCTTTGCTGAATACAAGCACCTTGTCCGCAAATTCCGCAATCTCCTCGCTTTTGTGCGTTGCGATCACGACTGTCATTTTCTCTTCATTCCGCAGCCTGCGGATAACATCGAATACTTCCCTTGTCCCGATCGGGTCAAGCTGCGAGGTCGGCTCGTCCAGCACCAGCATGTCCGGTTTCATGGCAAGGTTGGCGGCAATGGCAAGCCTCTGTTTCTGGCCGCCGGACAGGGCGGTGGTCTCCCGGTCCTTATAGGAAGTCAGCCCTACAATGGACAGCGCCCAGTCAATGCGGCTGCGGATTTCGTCCGGCTCCACCTGCATGTTCTCCGCGCTGAAAGCAACCTCATTACGGACATAGGTCGTGAACAGCTGGGATTCCGGATCCTCCAGGACCATGCCGACCTTCCGTGAGAATTCGGATACGACATGTTCCTTCGTATCCATCCCGTAAACCTTCACGTTCCCCTGCATGTGTCCCAGATAATAATTGGGGATAATGCTGTTTAAACAGCTAAGGAAGGTTGTCTTTCCCGCGCCGTTTTCCCCCATGACGGCAATAAATTCTCCCTGATGAATGTCAATGCAGACATCATGCAGGACATAATTTTTTGTCCTCGGATAGCGGTAGGATACGTGTTCCAGCCGCACAACGGTATTTTCCCCGTTTTCCTCTTTCGTCGTTATCTCAGCCATCGCTTTCTTTCCTCCTACCGAAGAATCCAGTTCAGTACCACCAGCGCCGCTCCGTATGCCAGACACAGGATGAGCGTCAGCCAGTCCGACCAACGCATCCGGATGCTGTCAATGCAGGTGCGTGTCTTGAACGCTCCGAAAGCTCTTGCATCCATTGCCATTCCCATCATCTGCGCTCTCCGCATGGCTCCGATCACAAGCGGAACAACCAGCACCACCCAGGCCTTCATCTTCCTGAACCGCTTGCCCTTTTCCTCGAAGATCGTCATTCCCCTCATTTTCTGCGCATCCATGATCACGCCGAGTTCGCTTTCAAACGTCGGGACCAGATTCATGGATGTCGTTGTCATATAGGCGATCTTGTAGGGAAGCCCCATGCGGATCAGCCCCAGCGAGAAAAGATGGATGGGCGTTGTCATGAGGACCATGGGCATAAGGACTATCAGTGCCATAAGACGGACGGCAAGGAGAAGTCCGAAGGCAATCCCTTCCCATTTGATTCCCATTCCTCCGATCAGCCAGACATCTTTCGGAACAGGCCCCAGAATATAGGTATTGCCCGTATAGAAAATTGCCTGGAGAAGAATGATGAATCCCATCAGTCCCGCCACGAATTTTGCTGTTTTGATCAGCCCGGCCGATGGCAGTCTCTCCACGATCGTCCATACGGATAGAAAACTTAAAAACATGATGACGATCAGGACCGGACGCGTGATCAGGAAAACGATGACCGTAAAAAATACCAGGACAATAACCTTTACACGCGGATCCAGCCGGTGCATGAAGGAATCCTTGTCCACATAATTCATCATGTTCATACGTATTTTTCCTCTCTGTCAGGATTAAATTCCGTGTTCCAGGTTCCCTTCCCTTCAATTGCCGCGAGTACATGTCTTCCGACTGCCGGTGCGGTGGAAAAAGCACCCTTGAATCCCGCCACTGTAAAGAAATTTCCGTATTTCCTGCTGAATCCGAAAGAAGGTTCCCCGTCCGTATCATACGGTGTCACCGCAGCCCAGCTTCTTACGATTTCAACGTCCCTGAGACACGGAAAATGATGCAGGATCTTCTTTGCAACCAGGCACAGTCCCTGAACCGAAACATCGCGGTCATCGACTTCTGATTTTTCCGTTGCCTGTGCCAGAAGAATGCTCCCGTGTTTTGTCTGCAGGAGTGCCGTTCCGATATGACGGTCTTCCGTTTTGCCGAAACTGTTCAGGATGGAACCTCCGCCTACCACCGGTCCGCGGATCATCTTTGCCACCGGCTGGGAAACAAATGCGGTCCCCCTGTGATATCCGATCGGCAGGGAAAGCCCGAGGAGAGAGGAAATTCCCGGTGCCCACGCTCCCGCCGCATTGATGACAACATCAGCAGGAAAGTTTCCGCGGTCGGTGATCACTTCCGTCACCCTGTCTTTTTCCGTAAGAAATCCCGTGACCATAGCGTGTTCCCGGACATCGCATCCGTTTCTCCTTGCCATTTCCAGATAGGCCGTTACCGTAAGAAGCGGATTCAGTTTTCCCTCCGTGGGACAGAAGGCCACTCCTTTTACGGAGTTTAAGTCCAGCATCGGTTCCCTTTTCCGTACGGATTCGCCGTAGAGGATTTCCGATTCAATTCCGTACTTACGGAAAAATGCGATCTTTTCCTCTGCCGCCCTGATATGTTCGTCTTCCGTCAGGAGTACGCATCCGCCGCTGTCTTCATATTCAATGTCCGTGTTCCGGCTGATTTCCCTGTACTCCTTCAGCGTATCGAGGACCGCCCGTATATGCCAGTCTTCGTCCCGGTCAAGCACCGATATCTGTCCCAGATTTCCTCCGGATGCACCGCTGCCTGCCTCCGATTTTTCAAGAAGCACCACATGATGTCCTGCTTCCGAAAGACGGTATGCACAGGTCAGCCCCAGGATACCGCCGCCGATAATCACAATCCTCTGCGCCATGCTGCAGAAAGCCTCCCTCCCGGTTCTGTTCTTTCCTCTATCTCATTTCTCAGTGAAACAGAGATTCCTCAAGCAGATCCTCTCTGAGTTCACCCGAACGGAAAGTATGCCCGGACGAAAGGTTCGTGATTTCAAAGCGGGCGATCGTATGAATGTCCTTGTCGACCAGGTAAAAGTCTCTCTTGCCTTCCTCGAAAATGTCGATGAATTTTTCACCGAAACGGCGGGAAGCGTTGAACGGCAGCGTATCGATAATGGATTCGATCTCGGAATCGTCGCAGTCGACAAGCCAGCGGACACTTGCACCGTAAAGCAGTGCCGTGTTGACCCTGTCCATGGCCTTCAGTTCGTCTCTGACCGGCGGAGCGATCGGGCATGTTCCCATTCCGCTCAGAATTTTCTTGGTATCAAATCCCTTGCGTGTCAGTCTCCAGCCGGTTGCTTCCACCGTGCGGGAACAGACCTGAATGGAACCGGCAAGGCTTCCTGTCCTTGCGGCAAGGATATAGACATTTTCCGGTGAAATTTTGCACTGTTTTGCAATCTCCTCCGCCATGTCCTCATCCGGCAGTTCGATCGTCTGGGCACCGAAAACAGCTTCGTGATGGATGTCCTGATAATCCCAGCTCTGCGAGAAGACATCGTTGCGCGCTATGGCACGGGCCGGTCCGGAACCGATCGGGTTAATCCAGCCGTCCACATTTTTCCCTTTCATTTTCCATCCCGAGAACTGGGTGGAAAGCGTGGAGGTCATCGGATGGTCTATATAGACATCTATGGAAGGAAGGGAAATTGCCCCGCACTGGAAAGTGCCGAACTGAATGTCTCCCATGCCGCCGATCATTGCTTCGGTGAAAAGTCTGCCTGCTCTGTATCCGCCCGGCATTTCAACGCCCATATCCACAACGAGTGCGCCGTTCTTCAGCTGATGCACCTTGCAGTTGAGCTGCTCCGCATTCGGGATGATCTCCTCCTTCACGATCTTTGCTGCCTGCTGATTTACACTGAACATTCTTTTTTCCTCCTGTTGTATTTTATGTGTTTCCGTTTTCCTGTCCCGGGTATTTTCTGCCGGAAACCGAAATCAGTTCTCTCATGTTTTCGCCCATGACCCGTTCCCGTTCATACGGAGTCAGGCCGGCGTTTTTCCGGATATCCTCCACAAACATCGTAAGGTCCTGCCCCTTGAAAACTTCCGGATAAATGGTCAGCGGAAAATCCGTGCCGAACAGAATCCTTTCCGCCCCGGCAAGCCGTACGGCTGCCTTTGTGCTCCGGATGTCATAGAGCAGCGGATTTGCCGCGAGATCATAGTAGACATTCCGGAATGCCTCCTTTACTTCCGGCAGGATCTCATAAAACGGAAGACCGCCGCCCATGTGCGCAAAGATCAGTTTCAGTTTCGGATACCTGACGGCAAGATCATAAAAGCCCTCGATCGGCGTCAGGTCCTTGCCGGCATATACATGTCCCATGGGCTCTCCGACATGGAAATTCACCGGAAGATGCAGTGCCTCCGCGGCTTCCAGCACGTCATAAAGCCTCGGGTCCTTCAGCGAAAATCCGTTGCCTCCCGGTCCCAGTTCTCCGATGCCGGCAAATCCTCTTTCATAGCAGCGTTCGACTTCCTTCACGGCCTCTTTCCCGAAAACCGGGTTGATGCTTCCGAATGCCACATATCTGCCCGGATATTTTTCCGTCAGTTCTGCCATATAATCATTGTGCTGCCTGCACAGATCCATGTCATTCCAGTACCATCCCTGCATGACAATGACTTCTATGCCTGCCTTGTCCGCTTCGCGGATCCCGTCTTCCGCCGTTGCAAACGCTTCCCTTGTCCTGCTCTTCGGGCTGTCCTTTGTCAGGTTTCCGAAATACGGATCCCTTTCGGCATAAGCGTTCCAGTTATGAATGACATCTTCCGGGAACATGTGCGTATGGGCATCGATCATTCCTTTTCCGGTCATAGGAGTCCTCCCAGAAGCGGCGGCACTTCTCTGCAGGATCCGCGCGTGATCTCCGTTTCCTTTCCGTCCTGAAGGACCACCGGGAAATGAGAGCCGTATGCAAGTCTGTTTTCCTTAAGGCAGAGTTCCGCACATTCGGAAGCGGACGGCACGTATTTTTCCGTATCCGGTGCATTGTCAAAAATCACGTTTTTAAGATGCCTTCCGACTTCCGGCATCATGGCGTAGAACGGAATGCCGCCGCCGAAATGCGGAAGGATCAGAACAAGAGACTGCCATTTTTCAATGAAGTGATAGTACGATGCGGGCAGCAGATCTTTTCTCCCTGTTCCGTGATCTTTCATGCCAATCCCCGCATGCAGGCACAGCGGTCTGCGGCGGGACACGCACAGAGTGCAGATCCGTTCAAAAAAAGGATCGGTAAGAGAAAATCCCTGCTGTTCCGGATCCAGTTCCCCTATTCCGAAAAACCCGGCGTCCAGACACCTTTCGGCTTCCCGTACGGCACTTTCCCCTGCCGCGGGGTTCACCGTGCCAAAGCCCAGCAGAATGTCCTTTTGCTTCTGCATTTCTTTCAATATAAAGTCATTCTGCAGGACGCAGTCTTCCTCACCGGCAAAGGGCCATCCCAGAACCGCCATCTTTTCCGCACCGGAAACCGAAACGGCATTCCAGGTTTCCTCTGCGGAAAGAGATCTCCGGATCCGGCCTCCGGTTTTTCCGATCAGTATTCCGGGAACAATATGTACATGCATGTCCGCTTTCATCCGCATCTCCTCAGGAGAAAAAGTACCTGTGCGCTTTTTCTGTCAGTTCCTTCTTCAGAAGTTTTTCATCCGTGCCCGCGACGTGGCCGTCTTTCAGACGGATGATGCCGTCTGCCATGACCGTTTCCACATCGGCGCTCTTTGCGCAGTACACGATCAGATTCACTTTCTGCCCTGTTGTTTCCATGAAATGCATTCCGTCCGTATCCAGTACGGCAAGATCGGCAGGAGCACCTTCCGCAAGGACACCGGCACCGCTTCCCATTGCCTCCGCACCGCCCCGCGTCGCCATGTCAAACATTGCGGAAGCAGACAGCACCGACGGATCTTCCTTTTTTACTTTCTGAAGCATGAGTCCCGCTCTTGTTTCTTCAAACATGTCCAGCAGGTCATTGGAAGCACTGCCGTCACAGCCGAGCGCAAGGTGAATTCCTGCTTCCTTCATTTCCGTGACCGGTGCAATGCCGCTTCCCAGTTTCATGTTGCTTTTGGGATTGTAGACCGCCGTCACGGAATGCTTCTTCATGACGGGAAATTCTTCCTCCCCGATATGAACGCAGTGGACTGCGGAAAACGGCTGTTCCAGCAACCCGAAGTTTTCCAGCCAGGGGAATACAGCACCGCCTGCACGGTTTCTGATCTTGTCTGCATCTTTCCCCGTTTCCGCTATATGCATCTGAATGGAAAGGCCGTACCGTTTTGATGTCTCTGCGACCCATTTCAAAAGGCTGTCGCTGCACATGTTCGGTTCGGAAGGTCCGAGGATCATCCGCACCCTGCCGTCGTCTGATCCCTGAAACAGATCGATCGCTTTTTCCGCGTCCTCTCTTGTCTTTTCCTTTTCGGTCTCGTTTTTCTCATACCAGATATCGGACATTTCCAGCGCGATACCGGCACGGATTCCCATTTCCCTGCAGGCTTTCAGAAGCCCCGATGGCGAAACGTCCATATCCATATCCATGAAGCCCGTAACGCCGCTGTGCAGAAGTTCGCAGATCCCCGCTTTTGTCCACAGATACGCCATCTCCTCCGTGGCGGACGGATCTTTTTCCTTCAGGCTGCGCATTCTGGAAATGAGCGGCAGGATAACCTGATCACACCAGTCTCCCAGCGAAAGGTCTTCCCTCTGTCCTTTCAGAAGTATCTGCCAAAGATGCGTATGCGCACAGACAAATCCCGGTATGACCGTTTTTCCCCGGCAGTCCAGGATTTCGGTCCCCGGAACTGCTTCTTTTACGGCACGTTCCCCGATCGCACGGATCCTGCTGCCGTCTGTCAGGAGGCTGCAGTTGTATTGAAGGTGTTCCGAATCACAGACCAGACAGGAAATGTCTTTCAGCAATATCATGGTCTCTCCTTCCATCCGCGGTCATCATTTGTTCAAAGGTAAGGTTCCAGTCTCTCCCATTCCGTTTTTCCCGCATGAAAAACCCGGTCTGTCACAGAATCCTTCAGAGCGATCTCGGCAACTTTGTTCATGTTCATCAGGTCAGGTATCCTGTAGAAATCCCCTCCTGCTTCCTGAAGCAGATCCGCAAACATTTTTCCGTAGGACGATGAAGACGAAAAGCACAGCTGAGCGGCAATTCTTCCGCCTTCTCCTTCCGGTACCTTCATGGTCAGTTCTACTTTGGCCGCATAATGCAGAAGATCATCCGGACAGAGCGTCCCTGTTTCTGACCTGCCGTAGACCGGACAGACCGGACTGATACCCCGGATGCTTTCCACACAGGAAGGATCCATACGGAGACACCGAACCAGCGTATAGATCACATTTTCATTCATCCGTCCGGCAATCTGCGTACATCCCGCTTCCGAAGCCATGGGGACCAGCAGCAGCTTCATCCTGCAGGGCTCACAGGCAATGTCCCGTGCAAGTTTTCTCATCCATTCATCCGCAGGAAACGTATCCGTCTGAAGAACAGCCAAGGCAAATCCGCTTCTGTCGCACTTTCCTGCCGCAGGATCCGTTTCTTTTTCCAGCAGCATCCGCATGGGTCCGGAAAGCATGATCCCGTCCTGATTGCGGGCAACCTGCATCCCGTATACACCGTCCGAAGGGGAATAGCTTTCCACGGAAACGGAAGGAAGAAAACATTCCGCTGCCTTTCCCGGCAGGAGCTCTGCCGAAGAAAGGCTTCCCTGAACAAGTTCTGTGATCAGGCATCCCGCTTCCCGCGACCCCGGCACCGCAATCCCGCAGTCAAGAAGGGAAACACCGTCCCTGCTTCTGCTGAGGCAAAGTCCCAGTTCCTCCTGTTTCCCGATAAGATCATTCCAGATCCTGCTGCATCCTTCTGCTATTTTTCCGAACGGAACCTCTGTCATCATTTTTCTTGGCCTGCTTTCAGGTTGTATTCCGGAAAATTCCGAGTTCCCCGTCCCGGTAGGCGCTTATATAGTCCATCCCGAACGGATCTTCACCGCTCATGTATTTTGCCGCACGGATAAAGGCTGCCATTTCGGCAGACAGTCCTATAATGGACGCTTCCACGCCTATTCCCGCAAACATCCCGAGTGCGGTAACATTCAGCAGTTCCCGTTCCGGCATCCCGTAGGACACATTGTTGAGTCCCGTGCTGAACTGCCAGTCCGGAGAGTCTTTCCGGAATTCCCGGATGGTTTCAATCACATTTTTCATATTGTCGGAATCCACGGAAACCGGGAAAAGAAGCGGATCCAGGAAAACATCCTTCTTCTGCATGTCGTATTCCTTCATCAGATTTTTCAGGACCGGAAGAAGCCGGACGCGGTCTTCCACGCTTTTGGGCATTCCCTTTTCATCATGAAGAAGCACAATAACCCTGGTTTTAAACTGTTTGACAAGAGGCATCATTTTCCCGATGCGCTCACTTTCCAGCGTTGTGGAATTCAGGATCGGAGACTTGCATTTCATCAGCGAAAGCACTCTTTTCTGAACATCCGCATCCGGAGAATCACTGCAGAGATCAATATCCATCTTGCTCTGGATGGTACGGATGATCCACTCCATGTCATCCGCTTCGGTCTGAAATCTGGTCCCGCAGTTAAAATCCAGGCATTCCGCACCGAACGAAACCTGCTCTTCCGCCAGAGACAGAAGCGCCTTTTCGTCCCGCTGGTCCAGAATTTCATTGATCCCGTCCAGACTGCTGTTGATTCTTCCGCTGATCACGTACATTGGCGACCTCCTTCACCGGATTTTTCCGGTATGGAAATAAAAAAAAGACATTCAACTATTTTGAACGTCTTTGCTCAACATGGATAAAAGCCAATATTAAAGAAACCTGTTAAATTTCAAAGGTCAGACTTATTTGCCTGATTTAAATTTGTTTTTCCTGTTTTACCGGCAGATCTCAGCGCTGAATGCCGGGAATAGTGCCTTTCAGGTACCCTTTCTAAAAAAATTATAAACTTTGGGAATTCCTTTGTCAATAGGAAAAATAAAAATAGGTCTGACTATCTCCCCTGTTATAAAGGCAGCTTCTCTTTCAGGTCCTTTGTTTTACCTTCTCAGATAAACGTCCGCCTCATCGCCTTCACAGGGATACACGACAAGTCGTCCGTCTCCGTAAATTCCGACGGTCTGATAGTCGGGAGTATCCGTATCGGCCCCGAGAGCCACACGTCTGAAGTGTGATTCGTCCAACTTTTCGTACTCAGAATTGTTGATCAGGACATTCCCGTTTTCTTCCTGCACAACAGACAGGGCATCCGAGGGGTTCGGCTGATAAAGAGGGGCACTGTACCTGCCTCCCAGGACGGATTCCAGATCATCATAATTTTTCGGCAGAAGGTCAAGGTCCCCGGCCTCGTAGAGGCTGCAGACACAATACTCAAAGGTATAAGTGCCATTCAGAGTCCTGACCCAGGCTCCGTCCGCTCCGACCACGTAATGATCGGGTGTTACCGTATCGGAAAGCATATATCCCTCATCATCAAAGCAATACCATTTTTCGTCAGTGTCCCTGAACCATCCGCTGTGCTGACTTGTTCCGTCTCCGTTGTTATACTTCCATCCCCGGCTGTCTTTTTTCCAGGTACCGGCAAAAGCGGTCCCGGCTGCCAGAACGGTTAACGCAAACGCGGTCATACAGACAAGAAATATTTTTTTCATAGACTTTTCCTCCTTGTGTTCGTTTGTTCGCTTATTTATGATTATCTGTTTTCACTTTTCAGAAGCAGACATAATACCATGCACACCCGGTCCCGTAGTTCCCCCGGTGCATGTTCGATATGTAGGACTTGCCGGCATCTGACCGTTAAAGTGATGCGTCCCCCGCTGATCACGATATCTCCGACCGCCATGCTTCCGTCAGGCAGGAAATAGTACCAGTTGCCGTCCGGCGCCGGTGCCGCCTATTTCACTTACTGTTTCCGATTTCCTGCGGGAAACCTGAGACAGCTTCATCTACGCTGCATTTTCCCTCAGCAACCATGGATGCATATTTTTTATAGGCGGCGGTTACTGCTGTGGAGAGCCTGATTTCATTCGAATACATTTTCTTATCTTCCGGAATGGAATTTAAGCTTGTGAATCGCGTATCGTCATTTCCGCCATCAACGGCAGTCGGGAGCCCTTTGATCTGTGCCATCTGATTAAGCTCCTTCCTTGACACAAGAAATCTCAAAAATTCTTTTGCAAGGTCTGTCTGATCGCTGTTCTTCAGAATGGAAAATGAATCCCATACGGAAACCAGTGCCGTTGTGCCGTAATCAGTCACGGGAAGAACGCAGAATTCATAGGTGAACGGATTCTTCGTGAATGCTTCTGATTTGGTCTCTCTCTTTTTCATACCGCTCATGGTTTCCGTGCTGCAGACCAGAAATGGAGTATTCCCTTCAAAAAAATGCAGGATGGACTTGTCATAGTTATCGGCAATTGTCTGATTGATCGTATCGTCAAAATAGCCCTTCTGCCTGTAATGATCAAGAACAGTAAAATCGGACCGCAGATATTCCCCGCATCCCTCGCTGCCTTTATTCAATGCATCCAGGATAGCTGCTCCGTCCTTATCCCGCGTAAGCCGGATTCCCCATTCATTATATAAAAGATTCGGGTAAACCATGTCGGGGAAACCCTGGATTGGCGTATACCCCTTGCTGATCAGCGCATCGCAGGTACTTGTGAATTCGTCACAGGTTTCAGGAACTTTGAGCCCTTCCTTTTTGAGCAATGAAGTATTTACTGCCATCCCCTGATAATTCAGCATCAGCGGAACTCGAAGCATTTTTCCGTCATACATGCCGGATTCCGCAACCTTTTTACTGAAGATTCCGGTATCCAGCTTCAGATCGGATAAATCGAGCATATTGTCCACGAGCTCTTTATTGTCCGTAAAATAGCTTCGATAGGACATAAAAATTTCCGGCGGATTATCGCCGAGTGCTTTGATGGGAAGGGTATTTTTATAATCATCCATTTTTGAATAGTTGATGACTGCCTTAGGATAGATCTGATTAAAATCCTTTATGACAGATTCCAGCGACTCAAAATTTTCAAGCAGTCCGACAATATCCACAGTTGCTTCCATATTGGTATCCAGGGCCGGCGTAAAAGTTTCCGTCCCCTTGCCTGAAGCGGCTTTTCCGGATGTGCCGCAGCCGGCCAGGAATCCGTTCATAAGCGTAAAAATCAGCAGACATATCATCATGCGTTTTTCCGCTGTCCGGAATTCTATCCTTCTCATTTTAAACCTCCCGAGCTTTGCTTTGACCTGATCTGTATTGATCAACTGCCTTCAGGACCATATTGATATTGACAGGTTTTGCTATATGGCCGTTCATACCTGCGCTTCTGCATTTTTCCACGTCCTCCTGAAAAGCATCCGCAGTCATGGCAATGATCGGAACGGATGCCTTGCCGATATCCTGCATCGCGCGGATTTTTTTTGCGGCCTCATATCCGTCCATCACAGGCATCTGAATATCCATAAGAATCAGGAGGTACCGGTTTTTATCTGCCTGGGCAAGGATATCCAGGCACTCCTGTCCGTTTTTTGCACGTGAAGAACTGATTCCGTAAAAGGAAAGAAGTCTGTTGATGATTTCCCAGTTCAGGTCATTGTCCTCTGCAACCAGAATATTGACGCCGGAATAGATTCTTTTCACAGGTTCTGTCCCTGCATCCGCTGTTCCCGGCGCGAATGAATTCAGGGCATTCCTGAGGACAGATTTAAAATACGGCATGACTACACGTCCGTCGATGCCTGCTCCGATCTGTTCTTCGGACAGGCTGGAATAATCATAGGAAGCCAGCAGAATTTTTGCCCCTTCGCCCGCTGCTTCCCTCAATGTCCTGAGAGCTGTCTCGTCCGTATCGTCAAAGAGATCCGCATTTACAATAACCGTATCAAAAGACTGTGCTTTTTCCCGTTTCTCACGGGCTTTGGAAATGGCATCCTTAAAGGAACCGGCTGTTTCCGCCGTAACTCCCATTTCCTTAAGCACAGCTCCCGTTTCCTTCAGTATTGCCGGATCGCTGTCCGAAATGAGAAGTGAAAGTGACGGAAGCCTGATGTCCGCTTCAGCCTCTTTGACGCGTTCAAGCGGGAGTGTTACCGTAAATACAGAACCTTTCTCCAGTTCGCTTTTTACTTCAATGTTGCCGCCCATCAGATCCGTCATACGCTTTGTAATGGTCATACCGAGTCCGGTTCCCTGTATTTCATTGATTCGGGAATCCGTCGCGCGGGTAAAGGCATCAAATATTGTTTTCATGAAATCCTGTGACATACCGATTCCGGTATCCGAGACCTGGTAGATGAGTCGGATTTTATCATTTTCTGCCGGTTCCTCACGGATAAGAACAGAAACCCTTCCGCCTGCTTCCGTATATTTTATGGCATTGGAAAGAATATTGATCCATATCTGGCTGATCCGCAGTTCATCGGCAATCAGATACTCCGCAATAATATTTTCGGTATAGACATTAAATTGAAGATGCTTCTCCCTGATATCCGGATACATGATATTGATCAGGTTCTGCATTGCTTTCGGAAGCGCGAATTTTTCCGGATTCAGGCGAAGTTTGCCGCTTTCCACTCTGGAAATATCAAGAATGTCGTTGATCAGGGTAAGCAGGTGTCTGCTTGCCAGATCAATCTTATTCAGGCAGTCCTTAACCTGCTCCGGCTCATCAATGCTGCGTTTGGCAATAGCGGCCATGCCTATGATGGCATTCATCGGCGTACGTATATCATGGGACATCGAGGACAGGAAATCTGACTTTGCCTTACTGGCCTGCTCAGCTTCTTTCAGACTTACCGTCAGTTTTCTGTTGAGATGTACGAAACTGACACCGTTTATCAGGATGAGCATCAGAAAACCGGCAAAAAGAACCAGAACCAGTGACCAGGGAAGTTTTGCAATATTCATGTCAGCAATCGGAATGGCACCGATCATAGTCCAGTTGCCTTCCTGCATATGAACATAGGTGTAATATGTCTGCCTGCCGACAGAATCAAGGTAATCAAAACCGCCGCTTTCATTTTTTCTGACCATGTCGCGGACAGCATCGCTTTCCGGATAGGAAAGATTATTGTAGGAACGGATGAATTCATAGAAATTGGCACTCTTCATGGAATCGGCGCGGATAATATAATCACCTTCCTCATCCACCATGGCAATTTCCGCGCTTTTATAGCCAATCGGAAAAACCCAGCTTGACTGAATCTGATCAAGAGAATTAAGATAAAGAAGAAGCCCCTGACAGGCTTTCCCGGCATCATCGACCAATGAAACAGGACTGACAAATGCAACCACAAAATCCCCGTTCACAGGATTGGTGAAATTCCTGGTAACATGAAGTTTTGAACCATCCGATGTCTGCTGTGCAAAGCTGCGCAGTTCATCGGAAAGAGTTTTGTAATTGCCTGCGTAGGAAACCGAAAAATCCTTTTTATCAGTAATTTTCGGAACTGAGGATATCCCGGTCATGGTATCTGTCAGGAGGAACTGGATGGAATTTTTATCATCCGTGTTCATGCGGGAAACCTGAGCCATTGCCTCTTCCATGGTAAAGGTACCGGAGTTGATATATTCAGCCCAGTTGTTGCAGATATTCTGGCTGGAATACAGATAATTGGAGGAGACCTGTTTCATAACTTCCACAGTATTTAAAAACGCATGTTTATCCGTACGGACAGAATTATCTCTCTGTGAAAAAGCAAAGAACAGGATATAGAAAATCATAAAAAGAATGATAAGCATATTGCAGATTATCAACACTCTTTTTTTCATTTCATACTCCTATGGAAAAGTCCGGCAGCCAACCATCCTGTTATTCAGATAAGCTATATCACTCCTTTATATAATAACACCTGAATAATTATAGTGAAATAACCCATTTCAAAATAATATAGTATAAAATAGTATATGCGTAACCTATACTCATCCGGCCGTAACTTGCATATCAGGAATTTGACAGGATTGATTTCACGCAATAAAAAGAAATAATATTAAGATATCCGTGTTAAAAAGAGCGTTTCCATGGAAGAAAAGGAAGGCAGCGTATGGAGTATATTTACAGACAAAACGGAAACAATTAAAGAGGCCAGTGTGCACAGAGGACTGTTTTACCCGGTGGAACTGATTGTTTTCATTGCTTTGTACCTTCTGAACATGATGTTGCTGATACCGCTTGCGGCAAGGCCGTTCCTCAGGATCATCGACCTTAAAAGTACGAGTCAGAAAATGCTGCTTTCGCTGTTTATCACAATCATACTGGCTGTCTTTTTTATTCTTTACCCGATTTTTGTCCAAAAGCGTCCGATGAGCGGAATCGGCTTCACCACAACCCGCGTAAATCCTTTCCGGGAATATGGAAAAGGCCTGCTGTATGGTTTTCTCATGATATCAGCCGCAATTCTTGCGAATGTGGCTATCGGCGGAACCCATTTTATCGGCTTCGGCGGAGTTTCCGTTCTTCCTTATGTTCTGCTGTGCCTTTTCGGATTTATGATTCAGGGCATGGAGGAAGAAATCGTCACCAGAGGTTTCTTCATGGTATCCATTTGCAGACGTTATCCCGCGTGGCTCGGCATTCTTTCAAATTCGCTTCTGTTCGGACTGATGCATCTTCTGAACCCCGGGGTTACCTTTATTTCAACGCTGAACACCATTCTTGCGGGTATTCTTTTCAGTTTGATTTTTCTTAAGAGAGACAGTATCTGGATGGTAAGTGCAATCCATACCGCATGGAATTTCTCACAAAGCAATATTTACGGACAGAGTACCAGCGGACTGGATCTGATCCCTTCTCTGTTTAAAATGGATGCGCCTACCGGATACAACTGGGTAAACGGCGGATCTTACGGTGTGGAAGCAAGCATCATCACAACCACTTTTTTTTCCGTTCTTATCCTGTATCTTATATTCAAAAAAAGAAATAAGCTGTCTTATCCTCTGGCGTAATGCGACGGATACCACTTTTGAAACCATGCTGTGAATATCCCCATAGCTGCGGGTAAAGCCGAGTTAATAAGCCCCGTATAACCCGAGAAATCAGTTCCCATAAGAATATACGTCCAGATCGGCGTCAGCATGTAAAGGACACCCCATGCAAATGTCAATATCCGGTTTGTCGATATAAAGAGCGGATTCTCCAATTCGTTAATGGGATTCCGGGTCCATGCAATGCATATTTTTATATACCGCGTCTCCGGACGCACATGGAATGACCTTGCCTTTATATTTATCCATGATATTTCTTTTTCAGCCTTTCAAATGCTTCGTCAAGGTCCATAAGTTTTCCGTCTTCAGACATTTCTTTTTCGGACTCGTAAACAGCCTGATCCAGACTATTTTCCCTGGCAAGCTTGTCATATGGTTCAGAGCTCATGACAACGAGATCACTATAACCATTTTTTGTAGTAAAAGCAGGCTGCTGCTTTCTATGAGCAACCTCAGATATTTCATTTGTTTTTCTTAAATCTCCGATTGGAATAATAATCACCTCCTGCACCATAAATTTAATTTTATCATTTCATTATAATTTGATAAAGTTATTATCTTCATTGATAAAATTAAAAAATATGGGTGAGATACCATATCACACCCTATCCATATTCGATTTACAGTTTCTCTTCTTTATCTCTTGTTTTCTTCGGAGCAAGCGTCCTAATCGTCTCTCTCATAAATGCTCCGCAAATATCATGAATCTCAGTTTACCGGTGCCAATTTTATAAGAACTTTAAAAGGGCATGGTTCTGTTCATAGCGAAAGTCGTAAAGGAAATCCTTATGATAATGCTCTGATGGTATCTTTTTACCGAACCATAAAAAGAGAGCTCATTCAGGATTCCGGTTTTCAGGATCCCGAACAAGCTCGCTCGGAAATATTTAAATACATTGAGACTTATTATAATACGAAATGAATGCATTCAGCTTTGGGCTATCTTTCACCGCTTCGTTTCAATTCCTTATTCCTGGCTTTTATTATTATCGGAGTTCAATAATGTCTTGTATTGGTTTTGTGGCATCCGGAGGCGAAGCATCTTCGATGGCCGGAGTATCTCTTTGGTCAGATTGTTTCTTGGAGGGACTCGCGTTGCTATTCTCTGATATTGCGGTCTCGATACTTTGCCGCGTCTTATCATCCAGGGTAAATGCCTCTGTAGTATTGAGCAGTGAGTTTATGGGAAGATCTACGCCGTACCAGTAATAACCTACTTTCGTGTATTCCTGAAGCTTTGTGAGTTCACGATTCAGAATACTGGGTTTATCTCGGTTAGTCTGCCACCACCGTAAATTGATAACAATACATTTCTTATCATCGTCAACAACAAACAGCTGTCTGCAAAGAAACATTACCTGTTCTTTACTGAGTTGCACTGAGGTATCCGCGTAATTCGGTGTGCTGGCTGTTGCCTCATTGATCTGGATCTGCGTTGCATTCATTTCCATTGTTGCGGCACAGTTGTCCTGAATGCACAGGTTCACCTTCTGAGCACTACTGAGTACGATTGTTGTAGTGCCTTTTAAGTCGGCCTTGATTTTTGTTGTACCAACAGTCACTCTAAAGTTGCTTAAGTTGCTTTCGGCATCAGATGCGGCAGCAACATCCGAATCAGCAGTGGTGACACTGTCGTCATTTGAACCATCTGCATCTATGGACAGGTTCTTCAACTGGGTAGCCTGTTCTAAGCCTAAAGTCTGGATCCCCTGTGTACTGTTCATATCTGTACTCAAGCCACCGATAGACAGTTCCGTATTGTCTGTCACAAGACTTTTCCAGCTGTCTTTCCAAAAAGCTGCTGTCTGCTCATTACTATTATACTGGCTAAGATTAGAGACTTTCTCCGCTCCGGCCGGTGCGATCTGCATGAATATTTTTCCGTCCTTTTCCCCCTGTGAAATACTTGCGTTTCCATAAACCTTGACCGTAACGTTCTTGTCCGTTGGTCTGACCAGATTCGAGGTGACTTCTTCTGCCCGTATCGGGGTCACACCGGCCATTGCGATACTGAGCGCGCTGATTGAAGCTATTATTGTTCTTTTGATACGTTTATTCTTCATTTTTTCGCCTCTACCTTTCCCTGCTTCCGGAAAATCAGAAGTCAGAAACTTCACACAATCATAATAGCTGATATGCCTGTCTGATTTTAAACACTTCTGGTCTTTATATATATTATTATGAAATATAAGTAATACAAAATCAAGTTTTTTCCATTCAAGATTATCATTCCAAAGCTGTTTAGTATGCATTGTTCAACATGAGGTTTTTGCCCGGTTTCAGATAATGATTGCTTGCATTTCCATCGGTAATGGCTGCGTCTCACGATCCCAGTCAACTCTTTCGTTTACCGTCATGTAGTGCCTCTGTTTAAGATAAATTCTGAATTTCAGCATTTTAACTGAAACAGGCGGTCCTGTTTCATCCATCCGTTATCCGAAAGCCATTGATCTTACTGGATCTTTTGGTTTCGTTTCAGATAAATGTCAGAATCGCCTGTTTGCGAAAGCTTCTCTGTTTCAGATAAAACCGTGACGTTTCAGATAAAAAGTGGAATTCACAACTATTCGAACTCAATCGAAACTCATATTTATTGTGCTTTTCGATTTTGGATACATACCATATCTTGTGCTTTATTTTTGATATTTTCGAAAGTTTTCGTATTTGAAACGTCTGATAGCATCATAATAGCATCACGAAACTGTAAAAAATAAACGATTCTCCGTACCCGCAAATTTAATCTCACGGACTTTTATGCTCTATCATACCAGAATTTCAGACTTTCGGATGGGATACCTTTTTCCGCTGCCTGATCAAGTATTTCTGCTTTCAGCGTTTCATAAGTTCCGTCTTCCACTCCGTCGATCGGATCTGTTTCCGCATAGAGTTCGATGTCCTCTCCTTCTTCCTGCGGAATCCTGGCCATCATCCAGTCAACAGCTTTATTTCCATTTCTGCTTTCTCCGCTTTGATATTCTACCCGGTACTTTGTCATGGACTTTTCCTCCCTATATTCTATAACGTCCTGTACTCTGCAATGAAGAGCTGCGCATATTTTCTCGATCGTTTTCAGAGAAACTGTTTCGTCTTTTCCCATGGCTGCTATTGCTTGGCTGCTCAGCCCTGCAAGGCTTACGAGCTCTGATCTTTTCATATCTTTATCGATCAGGGTCTTCCACAGCGGCTTAAATGTCATCATGTTACCACCTCCTGTTACTATATTAAAAGTAAATATTCTATTTGTCAATGTTTATCTTTGAAATATTAAAGAAAATATTTGAATAACCTATTGACACGGTAGGTACATATGGTAATATAGCAATAGAAACAGGAGAACAAAGGTTCGGAACACAAACGCAAAGGAGAAAACACCATGAAGATGCAGGATCAGAGATACGGAATCGAAATCGAAATGACGGGAATCACGAGAGAAAATGCGGCAAAGGTCGTAGCCGCCCATTACCACACCGGAAACGCTTACTATGAAGGCGGATGCTACCGCACTTTCATTGCCAAGGACACTAAAGGCCGTACATGGAAACTGGAAAGAGACTCCAGCATTTCCCCCGAAGTGAAATCCGGATCTGAGAACAGCAAGCATTACGCTTCCGAAGATTACCAGACCGAAATGGTCAGCCCGATCCTTACCTATGATGATCTCGAAGACCTGCAGCAGATCGTACGGGAACTTCGGGAAAAAGGCGCTTTCTCCAACAATTCCTGCGGGATCCATGTTCATGTGGACGGTGCGAACCACTCTCCGCTTTCCCTGAAGCGGCTGGTCTGCTTCATGATCGCCAGACAGGACCTGATCTACGACAGCCTTGAAATCGGACAGAGAGCGAACCGCTGGTGCCATAAGCTGAACGAGAACATCCTCAAGGAGATGAAAAAGAACGCAGTCCTCGATCGGGAAACCGTAGAGCGGATCTGGTACGGCCGTGCGAATGACGGTTACTGCGGCGGAATCAACCATGAGCACTATAACGAAACCAGGTACCACGGAATCAATCTTCACGCCTTCTTTACGAAAGGAACCGTAGAGTTCAGGCTATTCAACGGAACGCTCCATGCCGGCAAGATCAAAGCCTATATCCAGTTCTGTCTGGCAGTCTCCGCCTGGTCCATCAATTCGCAGGAACACATCGTTTTCCGGAGCATGAAGAACTACACGCCGGCACAGAAAGTCACGATCATGCGGAACATCCTGACGAACCGTCTCGGTCTTACCGGAAACGAGTTCAGGACCTGCAGACTTCACCTCATGACACCTCTTAAAAAGGCCGCAGGGACCGTTTGCAGGGATGCCGCTTAATTCTATCAACAAAGGAGAAGAATCGAAATGCAGAGATTATATATAGCCTATGGAAGCAACTTGAATTTGGAACAGATGTCGAGACGGTGCCCGGGGGCGAAGCCTTATAGCCGCGGGTACCTGATGAACTGGGAACTGATTTATCGCGGAAGCAAGACCGGAGCCTACCTGTCAATCCGAAAAAAGCAGGGAGCGATGACGCCGGTCCTTCTATGGAAGATCACTCGGATGGATGAATGGAACCTTGACCTGTACGAAGGATACCCGACGTTCTATTACAAGGACGAGGTAATGGTGGATACCGCGCTATACGGGAAGAAGAAAGGAATGGTCTATATCATGGATCCGAAGCGGAAACCCGGGATCCCGTCACAGTCCTATGTGGACACGGTCGCGTACGGCTATCTTGACAACGACTTCGATCTGCAGTATCTAAGGGATTCCATCAAACTGAATGCGGAGGAAATGGGAATAAAAAAAAGCGCCCGGCGGTGAACCGGGCGTTTTCTTTGGCTTGTGTTGCAGCACTAAGCCGTTGAAGGTGGGATTCGGGAACCGTTGATGGTGTGGGTGATCTGCGATTCTGCATTCGGTACCCGTGTAATCAGATCGCCGAGATCGATATCGAGGGCTTCGCATATCAAGTCCAGATGTTCCAGACTTACCCTGTCAGAGATCTCATGGTACAGTTCACTGATCGTGGTCGGCCGAATTCCGGTTTTCCGTGCCAGGTCCGCCTGCGTCCACTTGCGTTCCCCAAGCCTTACAGAAAGTAAAATCCTGATCATATATGCCGCTGCTCCTTCCTATTTGTTCTAACAGAATCCGATCCGTCATTCTGTGAAATGTTAGAGAATCACGTTTTCCGTTAGGCAAATCATGAGAACACGACACATACATCAGGATTGATGTTTAAACTGCTACTTCGTACTTTTCAAGATCCGGGGTAGGCGTATCCCACTGTTTTTCATAGATTCCGTCTTTGTCGATCCAGTAATACATATTCGTACGGGTGTCCTTGACATATGTGTTCGTGGCCATGGCACCGGTACTCGTAAGGTAATACTGATTCGTCGATCCGTCCTTACTATAGTCGTACCACTGGCTGGAGAGCATTCCGCCATCTTCTCCGAGGACGTACCAGGTGTCCTCTGATATGAACCAACCCTTGATCATGGTTCCGGCATCATCAAAGGCATACCACCTGCCATTGATGTACTGCCAGCCAGTTGCATACCCGCCGTCTGCCATGCGATACATCCAGCGTCCGTCTTCCTGCTGCTCCCATTTTTCAGTATGCTCTTTTCTTGCATAGGCGATCACGCAAGCATGATAGCCGCACCAGCTGCCGAATTCCTGACACCAGTAAACGCCGTCGTCACCGTACCACCGTCCATACTTTGTAAAGTTGTTGCTGCCCGGATTCGCTTTCGGATCGTCTTCCTGATCCGGAGTGGCGTGCTCGATGTAGCCGATCTCTCCTTTAACGACTGCGATAAGATCATCCGGGGTACAGGTATCGTCTCCGAACATCGGCCTTCCGAATCCATTGATCCGGTTGGATCCGCCCACGTTATCGTAGGAAATGTCCAGATATGTTTTCTGCGCAACGCAACCGCCATTTCTCTCATAGGCAATTCCGGACGTGTTCCCTTCTACCGCAAAGAATGAGAACGTATGATTCTTCCGGTTCACTTCTACAACGATACCGACATGGCAGACTCGGCCCATGCTGTCGGAATAGTAATAGACATAGTCTCCCTTTTCAGGTACCTTGTACCATCTACCGGCCTTTACAAAATTGGACTTTCCAGTAGGCGTATATTCCGAATAACTTCCACAGAGCAGTTTCATCCCTGCCTGATAAGCATTCATATGATTTCCTCCTTAAATGAAAAAAACGGGCGGTAAGCCGAAGCCTGCCGCCCTGATTTGTCAGCGACCGCAGCCGCCGCCTTTTCCGCCTTTACCGCCTTTTCCCTTCTTGGCCATGATGTGCCTCCTTTCTTTATTCCTTTGTAGTCGTAACGTTCTTACCCAGTTCATAAACGCCGGTAGCAGCGAGGCCACTCGCGATTCCCGTCGCCATGGCGTCAAGCCAGTTTGAGGCGCCGATCGGAACACCGGTATAATACGCAATGACTCCGAAGATCGCCCCGGCAACAAGACAGGCGACATTGGTCCATACATTGGCCCACTTTGTCTTGTTGACGATATTGCCTACCACATAACATACGGCCACAATAGCCGCATAACTCGCAATTCCAAAACCGCTCATCTTAATTTCCTCCTTTGTTTATTCCGGTTCTTTCGCATGCGCATGAAGGACTTCTTTACCCTTCCCGCGTACGTTGCTGTCATCGTGCTCCGTTCCGAACGTCGGTCCATCAGCCGGAACGTTCGTGGTATCCCAGTCGCGATTTGTCTTGGTGCTAATCTTCTCGGCTTTCACTGCGTCATCGTGGCCGGTACCATGTTTTCCGGTCATGGGTCCCGCATCAACATTTCCGGACAGATCTGTCCAAGTATTCTTTGCATCCATAATTGATTCCTCCTTATTTTAGTATTACTGATATGGTATTGGAACGATGGGTTCGCTTCTATACAATCTCTTCATTCGCAATAATCTGTCTGTCTAAATCCCTCTTTGTTTCTTCTGCTTTCTGATACATTTCCATAGCATTTTCAAGATCACCATTGTGCTCACCGGTTATAATGGCTTTGTGCATCCAAAAAAGAAGACGCCCCTGGCAATGCTGCAGTTCGTCGTTGATCTTAATGCGCTCAACTCTGTTCCTTATTTCGGATTTTCTTTTTTCCTCACTTGCCGAAAGCTTCTTTTCAATGTACCTTCGCATAAAGCTGAATGCCAAACCGGTAAGACCACCCCCACCAACGATCGCACTCAAAATTGCAGTAACGACGATATGTACTTCCTGTTCTCCCACTTAGTTTTCACCCCCTGCTGATTGTTTCCGCAAGGCGGTCCAACGCTCCATCGCCTCCCAGAAGCCAGTCAATGATTTTTTTGACTTTCTTTTTCATGAGTTCACCTCCTTTTCCAGAAGTCGAAATGCGTACCCATCGTTTAAAACTGGCGTTCATTTTTCCTTCGGTACTTCAGATGTATCCTTCTTCGGTTCCGTGTAAACGGATCCGTCATCAGAAAGCCAAACTGTCTTGTTATCTTTTTTCCATATCGTCCCGTAGCCCGGAAGATTCGCACACTGGATATCTCCCGCCGTAAAAACTTCTATGTCCCCGAAATTCTTCGGGATGTCTCCCGCAAAAACGATCTTTAAAACATGTGGCTGATTCTGTGAAATTTCCTCGATCTCATACTTTTTAGTGCTGGATCCGATACTGATCTTCTCCTTTGACATAACTTCTCCTTTCATTTTTGAATATAAAAAAGCTCCCTTTCGGGAGCAAAGAAACCTGTTTTCATGTATAGATATACGCAAAATAGATTTACAAAAATACAAACTATCGAATTCTAAGGATCCGTGAAAGCTTTTCGATGCTGTATTCTTGTGCATCTTTTATCCGCGATTCGGATCTCGGTTAACCGATATTCAAATAAAATTGTATGATTCGTTGCAATTTATTATTAGCTTTTAAGAAATCGAATCATTATTTTATGGATTTTTATAACTATATTTTTTCAACTTTCAGCGTTTTTTCTTCGTGATTTTTTATATGGAAAAAGTATCTCGGAACGTCCGAAATACGGGTTTCTCTACGTTAAATAGTAATTATGCCTCTTTATATAATGAATTTCATGCCGGAATCGATCTTGCTGATAACTATAACTTGGATGATCTCGTAAATCCGGGCTGGTATAACTGTTATACGCCAATCGACGGAAAACGATATAGATGGATCATTCATGCAGAATCTTCCATATTTGGTGGCGTATATTGGAGAACACAAACAGCGTATTACTATTACGGAAACGGTTCAAGTTCAACAACACTAGCCTATATTCGAAACATTTATAGTAATGGATCAGCTTTCGGATTTACTGACTGGAAAGCGCTATGATGTTGAATTTGTTATGAAATTTCGCTAAGGTTTACGATGTCCCAAAATGTTGAATTCGATGTATTCCCACCGTATATTGCTCCAGTACCGTTTAAACCGCTTAATCGAATAGACAAAACCGTTCCCGCCGGTATATATTCAAAAGTTGAGATTGTAGTTTTGCATTGAACGGTTCCGCTTGTAGGATTTGAAAAGTCGAACTGCGGAGGATAGGACATCCCGTTGATCATGAATGAACATTTACTGTATGCTGCCAAATAGCCGTGTATCCCGACGGTTATTAAATAAAGCCCTGTTTTCTTGATTGTAACCGTCCAATTCGTCATATCGATTGTATAGCACGGACTATCTGACGGAGTCATGACATCAAACCATACTTTTTGATTATCTACAAGGGTTTGTTCTGTACTTGATGTCTTAGCTCGAAATTGATATGCGCACCGTGTTCTTGCAGATCCTAAATTACTATTTAAAACTCAGACCATGCAAAAACTACTGCGCTATTGGACCACCCACGTACATAATTTTTATTTGTGGTAAATCCAAAGGCAATCTGAATTCCTTCAACAATGTTTCCGTTGTACCAAATTGCATAAGTCATGAGTATATAATAACCAGCAGCTATTCCTAATGATGCCCCGGTGACGGTAAGCACCTGAAATTTATGGGAATCTTCAGCATCCCATTTTTGCATATTACTAAATTGTTCAGAGCATGTTGTAGCTCTTTTTTGATGATCTTTGGCCTCCAACTATTTAATGCAGAGTATGAAATCCTACACTTTTTCTGATAAACACGACAAAAAGACATCCGAAGGATGTCATATTCATTCAAAATGTAGGATTATTATACGATGTTCGTCTTACGCAAATTTCATGAAGCTGGTCTTTACATTCATCTGTTTGATGTCGCAGTAGATCAAAGTCGTGTCAATTTTCTCATGGCCTAAAAGCTCTTTTACTTCTTCGATCCGCATTCCTCTGCTTAGAAGATCTGTCGCGATCGTTCGGCGGAATCTATGCGGATGAACTTTTTCAACTCCGACTTTTTCTCCCAGCTCGCGCAGCATGAATTGAATTCCGGAAACAGTAAGTCGTTCATGCGGAGCGATCAGTGAAGCAAACAATGCCGGCTCCATATCGTTGCGTTGCATCAGATATTTTCGAAGGTAGTATCGTGCTCCGTCAGTCAGATAAACGATACGTTCCTTTGAACCTTTTCCGAAGACTTTCAGCTGTGAAGAATTGATGTCGATCTCGTCTCTGTTCAGCCGGCACAGTTCCGAAACACGTACTCCGGTCGAATATAAAAATTCGATGATTGCACGGTCGCGTATCGTCTTGCATCCATTTCTTAACTTCTCCATTTCTTCAGCAGAATAGGGCTGTTTCAGGGTTTTTTCCACCATGATATTCCCTATCTTTTTGACCGGATTCGTTTGTACCAGATCTTCGCTGATTAGGAAATCCCAGAAGGAAGAAAGGTAATGAATCCTGGTCTGCATCGTACATAAACTGATTCCTCTTTTACGACATACGGCGTAGTAATATCGTAGGTCCATCGTGTTAATATCTTCGATTCTTTTTTTGACAAATTCGAGCATTTTATGAATCTCATCGGAATACTGTTTCAGAGTCCCGGGCTTTCTTCCGGTCGTCTGTTTTGATCCAATAAACATTCGAATTTTCTTCTCGTTGTCGTCTATACTATTTACGGCAACCTCTCGTGATTCTTGAACGATCTTTTTGTCATGCAACTTGATGTAGAGTGTTTCTTTGAGTCGGTCCATCTGCCCGGCATCCATGTATGGTCCCATCGCCTGCACGATCTCGTTTATGAGTTCTTCCAAGAAATCACCTCCTTTCAGTACCATTGTACCAAAAGGAGGTTCTCTCGTTTAAATAGTAATACTGAAATTACTTTGCAGTACGGATCTGTGATTACTGAACATCATATAAATGCGTATATCGTCGGTGACAAAATACT
>Ga0160425_1001132_pt1 | contig 27697 bp, 10 predicted proteins | sample BioMet8_FD_108193 | JGI IMG/M metagenome (GOLD analysis project Ga0160425, IMG submission 108193) | Microbial communities from bioreactor (seeded with sewage sludge) at Lawrence Berkeley National Lab, California, USA - Biofuel... | ecosystem: Engineered > Bioreactor > Anaerobic > Unclassified ...
GTTCAGATCGTCCTGGGTGTAATCGCCCTTGTAGATCGGGGCGGCGGCACACTTGGACTCGATCAGCACAACGTCGGCTCCCGTCGCGCTCTGTGCGGTCTGCGCGAGAACGGATGCCGCGGAACGCTCCAGCGGGTGATCTTCGCCCAGCTGGTTTCCCGCCTCGAGATTGCTGGTCCCTACGACGGTGGTGTCCTTCGGTTTCGTGATTTCCGCATTGAAAAGCTCCGTAAATTCCGCGTCGGACAGGTCGCCTGCCAGCATCGCCTTGACCGCGGCGGAGGAGGCGGAGAACATATTGCGGTTCAGGAAACGGATAAACCACTTTTTCTCTGAGATCAGACCGGATACGGGCTCATAGATATCGCTGATCGGCAATTCCACGCCGTCATTGTAGGAAATCAGAGCCTCCGCCCCCTGGGCAAGGACTTTCTGAGCTTCCTCGCTGTACATGACGTCCAGCACACGTTTGACCGCATCCGCCTTTCCGGAATCGCTTTCCGTTTCCCTGGAAACGGCGGTGCTGAAGATCGGATAGGTGTAGAGCACCTGATCCGCGGCTGTTTTCCCCAGACACGGGAGAAAGCGGCAGGCAGCGCCGCTTTTTGAGGAGTAGATGTGATCCGATCCGTTCATGATCATGGCGGTCTTTCCGGAGTCGAACAGGGTGAGGGCGTCGGCGGATTTGATGGACAGGTCTTCCATCTCCAGAACGCCGGTTTGCTTCATTTCGCGCAGCGTATCCGCAAGCCGGGCGCCGCCTTCTTCCGTCAGCGCCGCGTTTTCGCCCGACAAAAAGTCCGCCAGCCATGTTTTCCCGGCTCCTTGGGCGAAATAGTCGCCATAGTTGAAGCCCTCAAGCAGCAGAACGGCGCGGAAGCCGACGGAGGCCTCGGTGCTCAGGGCATCGATGCCCAGCGCCTCGAAGCGGCCGCAGGCACTTTCCAGTTCCTCCAGCGTCTGCGGCACTTTGACACCGTACTGATCGAACAGGGAGGTGTCGGCATAGATGCCCTCCATCATACCGGGCGCAGGATACCAGCAGATTTTGCCGTTGAACGTAAATCCGTCCAGCGCTCCCTCCGTAAAGGAGGCGGCCAGTTCCGGATCGTCCCGTCCCAGATCGGCGAGATAGGGGGCAAGTTCGGCGGCGCTGTCCGTTTCAAAGCGCCGAATGGTGACAATGTCCGCCATGTCCCCGTGTCTGGCCTGGTAAATGAGGCTCTGCGTACTGTTGCGGTTGTTTTCCCAGATGATCGTGAGGTCCGGGCACTGCTTCTCCACATAAGTCCGCCATGCGGAGTAGGCGATGTCGTTATACATGGAAATCCGCACGGTCACCCCGTCTCCGGGTGTTTTGCTCCCGCCGGATAATTTTCCGCAGCCGGATAACAGCAGGGATATTGCCAGTATGGCGGCGAGGATGCGAGCTTCTCTGCCTGCTTTATGCTTCATGAAAGAACCCCCTTCGCCGATTGTCAGGCAGAAGCATTGCCCTGTCCGCGGTCGGTATTATTGCTGTATTTCGGATCAGTCCTGCGAATTCCGCAGATAATTCGCCAATTCGGATGCCAGAAGCTTCGGATCGATCGGTTTGGCGATGTGCCCGTTCATACCGGCGCCAAGACACCTCTGCACATCATCGGCAAAGGCGTCTGCCGTCATGGCGAGAATGGGAATGGCCTGCGCGTCGGAGCGCGGCAGGGCGCGAATGGCGCGGACCGCCTCATATCCGTTCATCACCGGCATCTGAATATCCATCAGGATCGCCCGATATTCGCCCGGAGCGGAGGTTTCAAACATCTTCACGGCGATCGCGCCGTTTTCGGCACGCGCGACCGACAGACCGAAGCTGCCCAGTATACGCTCGGCGATTTCGGCGTTGATGTCGTTGTCCTCCGCCAGCAGCACCCTTCCTTCGAAGGACGCCTCCTCAGCCTTGCGGTCTTTCCGCGCGGGCCGGGCGGCGGCAGGATTCACACTCGGAAAACAAATTTCGCAGCGTACCGTGGTACCCTGGCCAAGAACACTTTTCACGGTGAGCGTGCCGCCCATCAGATCCACCATGCGCTTGACAATGGATAAACCCAGCCCCGTGCCGTTCTGCGCTTTCGGCCGGTTGGGATTGTCGTATTCCTGCATGAACGGCTCAAACATGACCTTTTGAAACGCTTCGTTCATGCCGATCCCGCTGTCAGACACTTCAAAGGCGTAGCGGATCATCCCGTTCGGCAGGTCCACGCTCTCGGAACGATAGGAAACGGTTCCGCCCTCGGGCGTGTACTTCACGGCGTTGGAGATCAGGTTCAGCACGATCTGATTGAGCCGTATCTTGTCCGCAAGGATCACGCCGCCGTTTTGCTGTCTGCTCGTAACAAAGCTGATATGCTTCTCCCGGCACAGAGGCTCGAACATATTGCGGATATTCGCGATGTGTTCCTCATACGGATACGGCTCGGGATGCAGCTCGATCTTGCCGCTGTCAATCTTCGAGATGTCCAGCACATCGTTGATCAGGCTGAGCAGGAACCGATTCGCGGTGCGGATCTTTTCCAGATCGTGCTCCAGCCTCTCCGGGTCGCCGCGATCCTCGCGGGCGAACTCCGTCATGCTGCTGATGATGCTGATCGGCGTGCGGATGTCGTGACTGATCCGCGAGAGAAACTCCGTCTTGGCATGGTTGGCCTGCTCGGCCAGATCCAGCGCCTCTCTTGTGCGGCGGAGCTGCTCCTGCTCCTGACAATAGGCGTCCGTAATGTCGGCCTGAATCACCAGGATCTCCTTTTGCTCATCGTCCAGATATGCGTAGAGCAGCTGCTTGCGGAACTCTGTCCCGCGCTCCAGGTGCCCGTAGGAAAAGGCGTAGGACGGCGCCTTTCCCAGCTCGTCCCTGAGCCGGGAAAGAGCGGTGCAGCTTGTGAATTTATCGTGGTCGGAGGGCGCGACATAGGTCTTGAGGTCATAGGCGATGCATACGCCGTAAGCCATTTTCTTCCTCACCGGCAGCCCCTGAATCGTGCGGTTGACGTTGCGGAATTCAAAGGTCTGCCGGCTCAGATCAATGAGGCCGATATAGTCGATGATCTCGTTGGTCAGCCGCTGTGCAATGATCTCTTCCTTTTTCTGCTCTGTGATGTTTTGCGTATAGGTAACGGCTTCCACGTCGCCCGTCTGCGGGTTCTGCACCATGTTGATGGTGCCCTTGCCCCAGCGGACGCCTCGGGGCGAAGCGGAAAAGCGGAATTCCCGGGTGAGCTGCGTCGTGCCGGACTGAAATACATCCAATAAGTTCTCGCGGGTGAAAAAACGGAGAAATTCATCGCGGGCCTCGCCCGGCTCCATGCGCGATGCCATCGCGGCGAAAAAGCTGTTCACGGTGCCGGCACTCTGCAGCTGAAGGTAATCCGGCTGCGGGCTTTGCCCGTCACCGCACCAGTCGGTGGACAAATTCACGCGGAAGGACCCCAGCGTATCCGGGTTTGCTTCGGCAAGCTGCTTGTAGAAACGGCTGTATTTTTCCTCCTCCAGCTTGCGCGCCGTGATATTCTGACCCACGCCCACCGCACTGACAGGGTCGCCGTCGGCATTGAAAATGGTGGTATAGCTGATGCGCTCGCAGCGCGGCTCCTGGCCGGGCTGCAGTTTGTACCACACCTCGCAGGAGGCCCTCGGCGCGCCGTTTTCGACGGCGTGATACAGATCCAGAAATGTCTGTCTGTCCGCTTCGTCGATGTGTTTCATCAGCGACGCGGGCGCATCTTCAATGACCTTGGGCAGGCCGAATTTCCGGTAATCGAACTCGGTGAACTCGTTGTCCGCCATGATGATGCGGCGCGCGCCGATGTCGTATTCCCAGACGACGAGATTGACCTCGCTGACGGCTGCCTCGTACATGCGGCGCATTTTTTCACGCTTCGCCTCCGCCTCTTTTGAGGCGGTGATGTCCACCTCATAGACGGCGACTGCCGAACGGCCCCGCCAGTCCATGGTCTGACAATCCAGACGGAACCACCGTCCCTGAGCGGGACTGTAATAAGCCTCGTTGTGATAGCTTCCGTCTGTCATTTCGCGGATGGGGCACCAGGCGCACGGCTCATCCTGTCCGCAGATATAGCGGTGGCAGGCTATCCCGCTGTAAGCAACGCCGCTGCAGGCGACAAGCGCCGCATGGTTGGCATAGAGAAGCTCATGCGTTTCCCGGTCTATGACATAGACGATGGTCGCCATCTGATTGAGAAGGAAGCTGTGATCCATCGTTTCGTCGGCGGTATTCAGGAACATGGCCAGAAATACCGGGCAGCCGTCCATCGTTCCCAGCGCGCGGCCTTTCGCGTGTACCCAGACCGCTCCCTGCGTTTTGTGGAGAATGCGGTAGGAAAAGTCCGCGTCGCCTCCGCCGCGCAGCATCGCGCCCAACTTCTCCCACACATGCGGGCGGTCGCTCTCCCAGACGATCCGGGCCGCGTCGTATCCGGCGACAGCCCGATATTCCTCCTCCGTCATGCCCGACATGGCGGGAAGCGCCGGAGAGGTATAGAGCGCGGCGATCCGCCCGTTCTCCAGCCGGTAGAGGGCAAAATCCGTGGGGATCGACTGCCGGACTGCTGCCAGAAATGTTTCGGTCAGTTCCATGTGCGGTTCCTCGCTTCCGAAAAAAGTCAGAGGCTCTTTTCAATTCAGTCAAAATCCAATGCAAATAATTGCGCAAAGATGATTTTCGTTTCTCCGTTCAGGCCCCAGTAGCGCAGCGCCATCCGCATGCGTCGGCTGCCGCCCTCCGGCGTTTTTACCCGGTAAACGCAGCCGGAAACGCCCTTCGTTTCCGCGGCCTGCGCAAACGCGGCCTTAACGGCCTGCACGTCGGCGTCGGAAAAGCAGCGCTGGCCTTCCATGCCGCTTTTCGTATCGATCCGATATTCTGAACCGAAAAACCGGCGGAAGCTGTCGTTGCTCCGCAGAGTGCGAAGCGATCCGCTCGTATATTCATAAACCGCCGCCGGCTCCTCCATACTGTTGAACAGAAGTTCATTGCGCGGCTCCGCCGACCAGAGAGATTCCCGGATCCGGTCAAGATTTTCGGATTGGATCTGTGTCGGCGTCTGCCTTGTATTGCTCACCAGCGCCTCGTATTCCGGCACCGGCATGGGCTTTGCGTAGAAATAACCCTGCACGTAGTTGCAGCCGATGCTTTTGAGAAAGTCCACCTGTTCGGCCGTTTCCACGCCCTCCATGATGACGGGCGTGTTGAGCCAGCCCGCCATGAGAATGGAGGAGGCAAGAATGCTCTGGCTGCGCATCGGGTCCGTATTGCCGGACAGAAATTTCATGTCGATCTTCAGAACGTTGACATGGATATCCTTCAGCGTGTTGAGGGAGGAATACCCACTGCCGAAATCGTCCATGAGGATGACAAAGCCCGCGCTCTGCAGCTCGCTCACGATCCGCTCCATAATCTCCGGATTCTCCATGTAGGCGCTCTCCGTCACCTCGAGGTGAAGCAGTTTTGGCGGAATATCATATTTCTGCACCAGATCGGTGAGCGACTTTACCAGATTACGGTTATACATATTCACGCGGGACACGTTGACGGAAACGGGACCCGTTTCGCGCCCCTCGGCAAGCCACTTCTTCAGCAGCCGGCAGACATGCTCCCACATGTAATAGTCCACTTTGCCGATGAAGCCGTTCTGCTCAAATACCGGGATAAAGAGTCCCGGCGAGAGCATGCCCTTCCGCGGATGCCGCCAGCGGATCAGGGCTTCGGCCCCGTAAGGCTGCTCCGTATTCAGATTGAACTTGGGCTGGAGATAAATCTCAAACTGCTCGCTGTCCAGTGCGCCCTGCATCTCGTTGACGATCCACTGGTTTTCCAGAATGCGCCGGCTCAGCTCCGGCCGGTAGTAGCCGAGGTACTCAAGATAGCTGCCCTTATGTTCCTCGGCGGCCAGGGAGGCAAACTCGTACATCTTCTGCACGGATTCCTGCGGGTTCTCGATCACATAGATGCCGAAGGAAGGCAGAATACGGTAGTCCTTATTATAGTCGGACAGCGCGTCGAACACCTGACGGATGTTCTCCTCAATTCGCTCTTTGCGAAACGGGGCGCACATGCAGAACACATCGGCGTTGATACGCCCGAACACACAGTGATCGCAGTTTTTTGCCCTCTCCCGGAGCCAGTCCGCCATAAAGCAAAGCAGATGGTCGCCCTCCTCTTCGCCCCAGAAAGAGTTGTAGGTGTGGAACTGATCGATATCGAAGCGGATCAGCGCAAAGGTTTCCTGCGGATATTCGTCCAGCAGCTTTCTCGTTTCCGTGAAAAACGTGGTGCGGTTGTACAGGTCGGTGAGCGGATCGTGCTCATACGCATATTTCATCTGGCTGACCAGATAATACTGGCTGCGGATGATGACGTTTTTCAGGCGCGTCAGGAGTGTTGTGGGCTGGTACGGCTTGGAAACGAAATCCCATGCGCCGAGATCCAGTGCCTTTTGCTCCGAACTGTCGTCCTTCTCCCCGGTGATGGCGATTACCGGCAGGGAAGCGCCGGACGTGCTTTTGAGGCGGGTCAGAAATTCGTAGCCATCCATCACCGGCATGACGATGTCCAGCAGAATCGCGGCAATCTCCGGATGCGCCGCAAGACATTCCAGCGCTTCGGCCCCGTTGCCGGCTTCCAGAACCGTGTAATCAATATTCAAAAGCGCCGAAAGAATCTGGCGATTGATCCGCTGATCTTCCACGACCAGAACGGTGAACTTGTCTTTTTCCATCATTACCCCCTTCTCGGCAAAGCCTGCCGCATGAACTCGCAGATCGCATTTTCCTCCCATGACGGTGCGGCAGAGCTGCCGGTGAACGACATTGCGCCGGGCGTATCCGCCCTCATTACTTCTCCGCCTCGCTGTGTATCAGTTTCTCGAATTCTTCCTTTTTCCGCATCAGCAATTCGTAATGCGCCCGCGTGCCGTCCAGCTTGCCCGCCCGCAGCGGTTCCACAATGGCGCAGGCTTCCTCATACAGGGGCGTCAGGCCCATGTTGCCCAGCACACCCTTGAGCGTGTGCGCCGCTTCAAAGGAGCCTTTTACGTCCTCCGCAGCCAGTGCGGCGCCGAGTTTTTCAAAGTTTTCCTCGCCCGGCACCAGCGCGAGCATCCGGCAGTAAAAATCGCGGTCGCCGATAAACCGGGGCAGCGCGCCCGGCACATCGCAGCCCCACCGGATTAAGCGTTCAATGATCTGATCGTTTGTAAGCACTGTATTCCTTCCTCTCGTAACTCCTCAGGAGCGCTTTTCAAAATGCCGTTCGAGCGTTTCATAGAGCGTGGCCGTTTCGATGGGCTTTGTGAGGTGGGCGTTCATGCCGGCGTCCAGCGACATTTTGACGTCCTCCTGAAACGCGTTGGCGGTCATGGCGAAAATAGGCACCGTTCTGGCGTCCGCCTTCCGCATGGCCCGGATGGCTCTCGCGGCGTCCAGCCCGTCCATCACCGGCATACGCACGTCCATCAGGATCGCGTCGAAGAAGCCGGCAGGGGCAGCGGCAAAGGATTCCACGGCTTCGGCGCCGTTCGTCGCCACCTCCACTTCGCAGCCCTTCATTTCCAGCAGATTGCGGGCGATCTCCGCGTTGATCGTATTGTCCTCGGCCAGCAAAATCCGCCTGCCCGCAAAATTGTACTCCTGTTTCACCTCCGGCTGCAGCTCGACGGTCTTGCGCAGAAGCACGTTTTCAAACGCCTTGGTCACCGAGGAGGCAAAGACCGGTTTCTTCATAAACAGATCCACACCGGCCGCGCGCGCCTTCTTTTCAATGTCCGCCCAGTCGTAGGCGGTCATGATGATGATCGTCACCTCCGGACCGACGATTTTGCGGATCTCCCGCGCGGTTTCGATGCCGTCCATATCCGGCATCTTCCAGTCCAGGAGGATCAGATCGTAGTCCTCGCGGGCCTTATGCTGCGCCAGGACCTTGTCCACCGCGCCCGCGCCGGAGTCGATATACTCGGTTTTCAGGCCGGCGTCGTTCAATAGGAGCTGCGTGTGCTGGCAGACAATGATGTCGTCGTCCACAACGAGCGTAAAGAGCGGGCGCAGATTCCGGGCCAGCTCCCGGCGCCGCATCGTTTCCTTTGTCAATCCGAGATCCACCTCGACGGTAAATTCGCTGCCCACATTCTTAATGGAATGGACCGTGATCTCTCCGTTCATAAGATTGACGATGTTCTTTGAAATAGCGAGGCCCAGTCCGGTGCCTCCGTAGGCGGAGGTGCGGCCCCGGTTCTCCTGGGAGAACGGTTCGAACAGATGGGGCAGAAACTCTTCGTCGATGCCGATGCCGGTGTCGGAGATCTCAAAGCGCAGCCGCGCTTTCTCCTTGGTACGGGAGATCTGCTCGATCATAAAGTGGATCTTTCCGCCCCGCGGCGTAAACTTGACCGCGTTGCCGAGCAGATTGATGAGCACCTGCTGGAGCTTCGTGACGTCGCCGTCGTAGGCTTCCTCGGTATAGCTCTTGAGGACGCACTCATATTCAAGGCCGTTGTCGCGGCACTGCTCGTAAAGGATGGTGTTGATGCCGTTTACCATTTCCTCAAAATTGAAGGATTCGTTCTGCAGCCCCATCCGGCCGCTCTCGATGCGGGACATGTCCAGAATATCGTTGATCAGCGAGAGCAGGAACCGCGCCGAGATGCCGATCTTCTGCAGGTGGTCCTCCATAGCGGCGGAGATCTCCTTTTCCTGCAGCGCAATGGCGTCCAGGCCGATGATGGCGTTCATGGGCGTGCGGATCTCGTGGCTCATGCGGGAGAGGAACTCCGTCTTGGCCACCGACGCCTGCTCCGCCGCGGTCAGCGCCATTTCCAGTTTCTCGCGGCTCGCGCGCTCCTGCTCAAACACCTCGGTGACATCGGTCAGAAGATAGATGAGCCGGTCGCGATTGTCGTCGAGATAGAAGATATCATTCTTCACACGGCGCGGAGGCTTTCCGGAAAGCGACGCCTTCGCGCTCTGCCGCAGGCTGTAAACGGTATAATAGGGACTGTGCTCCAGAGCGGCGGTGATCGTATCCAGAGAAAGCTGCTGACGGTAGCGGTCCGCATCCTCGTTGGAAATAAAGCTCTTTGCGGCTGTGCTGAGCACTTCGGAATACTGTTTTCCATTCAGCGCCCCAAGAACCCGATCCGTGCCGGCCATGACCCTAAAAACGCCGGTGCGGAGATCCAGGCAGGATACGCCGGCATAGTTTTTGCTGATGATCTCATTGCAGATCTGCGTCCGCATGATCTCGTCGTCGATGTCCTTCGTGTAGTAAAACGCGATCAGATCGCCGCTTTCCGGATCGGGCAGCACTTCGGCGCTGGTGGAAACCCACTTTACCGTGTCGCCGACCGAACGGCGGTATTGAATACTTTCCGAGTATCGGCCCTCGCTGATCGCCCTGCGCATGGCGTTTCCGCTGCAGGTGGAGATGAACAGCTCACGGTCCTTTTTCCCCGGGATGCGGGACGCCGCGCGCAGGAGGATCTCCCTTGTGGCAGGGTTGCTGTTAGCCAGCGGAGGACAGATCGCCAGTCCTTCGGCCAGTATCGCCTCGCTTACCCCGCCGTCCAGCATGGCTTTGTCTGCGGTCTGAATTTCCGGGTCGCTCGATTTTGTCAGATTAAAGGAAAAGGACTCAAAAACGCCGCGATCCATGGCCTTCAGACGGACGCGCTCTTTGCGGAGCCGTTCCTCCGCGTTTTTCTGCGACGTCACATTGAGCGAATAGCCCTGTGCGCGGACAATGACGCCGCTCTCGTCACGGATGGCCTTCAGACGGATGCGTTCCCACGAAAGCATACCCTTGTACGAAAGGCGGACCAGGCACTTCGCCTCATTTTCGCCGCGGTCGATTGCGCGGACCATCTCGCGGTAGGCTTCCGCATCCTCCGGCGCGGCCTGTGTATAGGCGAGAAAATCCTCGGGAAAATTGGTCCAGACGGTCGGCAGCTCCGACAGGCGCTTGCTGTTCGCATAGATTTCTCCGCGGGACTGGCCGGGAAAATAGGTGAAAAACTGGAGGTCGGAATTGGCTATCGCCTCCCGGAGCGCGTCGCGGCTCTCCTGAAGTCTTTCTTCCGTCTGTTTCTGGCTGTCAAGACCGGTATAGGTGGAGTAATAGTAGATGACGCCGTCCTTTTCATAAGCCAGCCGCAAGCGAATATTGACCCAGTGAAGCGCGCCGTCCGTTCCCAGGACGCGGTAGATCGCGGAGCCCGTCACGCCCGGATGGGCTTTGACTCGCTTATACTCTTCAATGACGGCCGGAAGATCGGGCGGATAGACCACCTCCATGATGCGCGGCCCCATGTATGGGGCCCAGCTCTCGCGGGTGTTGTGCTGTGTTTCAAAGCAGCCGTCGTTGGCGAAATCCAGGCAGATGACGCCGTCCTGCTCGTGCAGAACGCCGACGCCTCCGGGGATATGATCGATCAGATCGATGTAGTCGTCCGCCGTTTTGATTTGTTGTTCCATCTCGACGGTTCTGGAAACGTCGCGGCTGATGCCGTAAACGCCGATGATCCGGCCTGCCGCATCCCGGATGGCGTATTTCCAGGTCTTGGTCCAGCGCTGGCGGCCGTTTTCATCCGGCAGACGCTCCACCGTTCCGTTGATGGACTTTCCGCTCTCCAGCACAGACCTGTCGTCGCCGCGGTATTTTTCCGCGATGTCCTTCGGAAACAGATCGTAATCGTTCTTTCCAACCAGCTGCTCCGGATCGTCCAGCCCCGCCATCCGTGCAAAAACGACGGAGCTGCCATGATAGACAAGCTCTGTATCCTTTATAAAGAAGTAGTCCTCGCTGTTGCGCATGATTTCGCGCAGAGAATCGTTCACAAGACCGCCGATTTCCGCTTTTTCCCATTTATCCATTTTTGATTCCCTCCACAGCGTTATTTAGAGCCGTCCTCAGCGTGTGATACAGGATTTCCGGTTCGATCGGCTTTGCGATATGCCCGTTCATCCCAAACTCCATACATTTTTTGATGTCGTCTTCAAAGGCGTCTGCCGTCATGGCGAAGATCGGCACGGTTTTTGCATCGGCTCTCTCCGCCGCCCGGATGACCCGCGCCGCTTCATAACCATTCATGACCGGCATCCGGATATCCATGAGGATCACCTGATAAAATCCGATGGCCGAACGGAGAAATCGTTCCGTGCCGAGCTGCCCGTTGTCCGCGGTTTCCACAAGCATTCCCCGTGCCTCCAGCAGCTCCCGCGCGATCTGCCGATTGAGAGGATGATCCTCGCAGAGCAGAACGTGCGCGCCGCGAAGCGTGTCCGCGGCGTCCGGCTGGAGCGCGCCCGCTGCGGCCAGAGAGGAAACCGGGACGCTGTCAAGATCCATCTCAACCGTGAAGGTCGAGCCTTTTCCGACCTCGCTGTTCACGCAGATGGTTCCGCCCATCCGTTCCACCATGCGCTTGGCGATGGCGAGTCCCAGCCCGGAACCCCGCGTGGCCGAGATGTCGCTGCGCCCCTCCTGCGTGAAGGGATCGAACAGGGCCTTTTGGAATTCCGGCCGGATGCCGATTCCGTTATCGGCAACCTCAATCTTCATGTGCAGCCGGGTGTTTTCAAGCGGATAAAACCACACCCGGTAGGCGACGGTTCCGCCCTCCGGCGTATATTTGACCGCGTTGGAAAGCAGATTAAACACCACCTGATTGATGCGCAGCTTGTCCAATAGCGGCACCCGGTCGTCCAGCGGGTGCGCGTCCAAAATGAAGTTTTGCTGCTTTTCCTCAAACAGCGGTGCAAAGACGGCGTTCAAATAGCCGTAAAACTCCTCCGGAGGATAGGGCTCCGGATGCAGTTCGATCTTGTCGCTCTCCGCCTTGGACATATCGAGGATATCGTTGATCAGCCCCATGAGGAATCTGGAGGAATCGCCGATCTTCTGAAGGCAGTCCGCCGTCTTGGGGGAATTGTCCTCTTTTTCCGCCAGATACGTCATGCCGAGGATACCGTTGAGCGGCGTGCGGATGTCGTGGCTCATGCGGGAGAGAAAATCAGACTTGGCGCGATTGGCCCGGTTGGCCTCGTCGGCCGCATCCTTCAGCGCCTGCTGCGTGCGAAGCTCCGCTTCCTTCTCCTCCTGAATGTGCTGGAGCGCGTAGATCACATGGGAAATTCGTCCGTCCGGGCCGTGACCCACCGCGATAAAGGTGGCGCGGCACCAGCCGGAATCCCGGCAGACGAACTCATAGGTGATGCTGGTCCGGCTGCCGAGCCGGTCCCGCAGAGTGGAAAGCTCCGTGAATTCCAGAAATCCCGGCAGATATTCCGGCAGCGAAAAATAGCGGCAGGATTCTGCCAGCAGCCCCGCAGCGTCGCTTCGGGGGCCGACAAAGGACCGCAGCTCCTCGGTGGCGTCCAGCTCCAGCATCCGGTTTTTCTCCAGATCAATGTAGTAATCGCAGAAATAGATCTTGCTCAGCGAGGAGATGATTTCCGCGCGTTCCGTCAGGGACGCCGCGTTTATCCGCGCCGCGTAGCTGGCGCGCACGAACATGTTGACGACGTTGGCCAGCAGCGCGGCGGAGGCCCGGATCTCGTCGCGGGAACGGATGTTGACCTTGCGCAGGGCGGTAAGATACGCATCCTCATCGATGCCCAGCTCCCGCGCGGTGGCACGGAACCGCGTCTCGTCCGGCTCCTCGGGAAGCACCTGGCCGCCCACGATGTTGCCCAAAAGCGTACCGTCCTCCAATGTAATGGGAGCCGCGAAATCCACAAGTCCCGCATGGCACAGGTAGATCCCGGCGCCCTTTCGGTCGCATTCAATGCAGCGGCGCTGACCCTCCGGGCTCCTGCGCGTCAGACTGTGGCAGAATTCTGTAAAATTGTAGCAGTCGCTGACATATTCGCCGTCGCGGCCCACCGCCACGGTGGCAAGCCCCGTGCTTTCCGCCCAGTCCTTCATCATCTGTTCAAACTGAGTCATATCGCAGAAATCCGGAATATTCAGCTTTCCGGATCGAGCCGGAAAGGTATACGCTTCTTTGCTGCTGTACGAATTCATGTTTTCACCTTAAAACGACATAATTCGGGCGCTGCTTCAGCACCCGGCCCGGGATTTGTCATCGGCTATGCAGACGGCGGATTCAACCTGCGGATGGATGTTCTCATCGGTCAAGCATTCCGTCCGAACCCCTTTCCCCCCGCGCAGAGCCGGTCATTTTTTGCGAAGCACCTCCTGCAAGGCCGCAAACAACCGCTCCGGTTCAATGGGCTTCGCAACATGTCCGTTCATTCCGGCGTCCAGACATTTTTGCACGTCGTCTGCAAAGGCGTCGGCTGCCATGGCGAGGATGGGTACTTCTCCCGCATCCGGCCGATCCAGCGCGCGGATGGCTCTCGCCGTTTCATATCCGTTCATCACCGGCATGCGGATGTCCATCAGAATCAGTTCGTAGTAGTGCGGAGGCGACTGACGGAACAGGTCAAGCCCGGCCCGGCCGTTTTCCGCTGCGGTGACGACCATCTGTTTCTCCGCAAGCAGGGCCTTGGCGATTTCCCGATTGAGCGGGTGATCCTCGCACAGCAGGACCCGTTTTCCCACAAGGTCCGCCGAAGCCTGCGCGGCTTCGCTCAAGGTTTGCTTCGTCTGCGCGGCCGGGGCCGGAACGCTGTCCACCGTCAGCCGGACCGTGAATACCGTTCCCTTGCCCGGCTCGCTTTTCAGGCAGACGGTGCCGCCCATGAGATCGATGAGCTTTTTGGCAATGGCAAGGCCAAGACCGGAGCCTCCGGATACGGAAGCTTCGGCGCGTCCCTCCTGCGTAAACGGCTCAAACAGGCACCTCTGAAACTCCTCGCTCATGCCGATTCCGGTGTCGCCGATCTCAAAGACAACGGACAGCCGTCCGTCCCGATCCGGCGGACCGAACTGATCCCAGTAGGTGATCGTTCCGCCCTCCGGCGTGTATTTGACCGCGTTGGAGAGCAGGTTGAACAGGATCTGGTTGATGCGCAGCTTATCGAATACGGGATAGACGTCCTGCGGCGGATGCGCCTTTACAACAAGCTTTTGCCCCTTCGCACCGCACTGCGGCTGGAACACCGCATCCAGGTATTCGTAAAAGTCCCGCGGAACGTACGGCTCGGGGTGCAGCTCGATCTTATCGTTCTCGGCCTTGGTAAGGTCGAGAATATCATTGATAAGACTCAGCAGAAATTTTGAGGAGGTATCGATCTTTTTCAGGCAGTCTGCCGTGCGCGCGGGATTTTCCTGTTCCTGGGCAAGGTAAGACATGCCGATGATGCCGTTGAGCGGCGTGCGGATATCATGACTCATGCGGGAAAGAAAATCAGACTTGGCCTCGTTGGCCTTTTTGGCCGCGCCCAGCGCGAGCCGCAGCCGTTCCTCCTGCTCGAGCTGTCTGTGCTGTGCCTCGGTATAATCCGTGCGCAGCAGCGCGACCAGCCCGTTCTCCCTGTCGACGTAGAAAAACTCCACCTGCTTCGCCCGCAGCACGCCTTTCTCCTTCACGGTGAAGGAGGTGATGCAGCGTTTGCCGGAATCCAGCACGGACAGGATGTTTGTCATCCGCATGAACGCCGAGGCGCTCTCTCGTTCGGAAGGGACAACCGACAGGCTGCAGAACTCGTCGATCACCGCGTCGTAGTCATCCCCGCTGCGGATCTCCATTCCGTCAAGGCCGTTTTCCCCGGCATGAAAGAACTCGATCCGGTTTTTGCGCGCGTTGATACAGCTGATGTTATCGAACTGCGTGATGACGACACGATCCATGATGGTGCTGATCAGCTTCTCCTGACTGACGTCGCTGACTGCCGAAAACGAAACGATGTCGCCGCTGCCGGGGCGCTTGGTCAGCGTCAGAACGCTGCGCACCCATTTCAGATCGCCGGTCGGGGTCAGGTAGCGGTACTCTCTGGAGAGATTTCGCGTTCCGCTTTCAAAGGCGCGGATCAGGGCTTCCCGCGAGAAAAACGCCGCGCACTCGCGCCTGTCCCGTTCCGCCGGCATGGCGGAAAGCAGCGCGGCGATGGAGGAATCGTAATCCGCGAGCGCCGCCACCTTCGGTAGCGGGCTCGTCCCGTCGACCGCCTCCACCAGGTTTTTCGTCAGATTGACACGCCTCGTCGCAAGATAGCTGCCCGCGATGGAGTCCAGAAACGCCTGCGCCGAATTATACTGTTCTTCCAGTTGCTGTTCCTGCTTCTTCAGCGCGTCGATATCGGTGTAGACCGCATACAGGTACCGCTGATCGGCAATGGAAAAATGCGTGTAATTCACGCTGACCCATTTGTAGCCGGAGCGTTTTGTGGCGATGCGATAGACGGCGTTGTGCATCCGCTCGTCGTGCTGCGAGGCAAGGACCGCTTTTTTAAGGAGTTCCCGGTCGTCGGGATGGACGGGGGCGAAGGCATCGGTGCCGCTGAACCGGCGCACCTCCTCCTGGGTACATTCCTTGAGTCTGCAGAATTCTTCCGAGTATCGCTCGGCGACAGAGGGGCCGCTGTCCGTTTCCTGATACAGCACCGAGCAGGCCGGCAGGCGCCCGATGGTATCCACCAGCGTGTTTTCCATCTGTTTTTGCTGCCGAAGCTCCAGTTCGCGCCGGAGAGTGTTTTCCTGTGAAACATCCCGGTAGGAGGCGTAGAACACGCGCCCGTCCGGTTTTGATTCCCGAAGCACCAGATCGATGGTGATGTACTTATATTCTCCCTTGCCGCCCATATAGCGGACGTTGGAAACCGTAAAGCCGGGCTGACCGAAGCCCTCGCGAAACGCCCTTCGCATGCGGGCCTGGTCGTCGGGATGAATGCCGCTGAATTCGTCCTTGAAATACTTCAGCAGCAGCGGATCCCCATTTTGGTCCAGATCCTCGGGAACGCTGGCATTGGGCGTCATATCCAGCAGCTTATAGATCTGCTGGTTACAGAAGGTCGTGTACACATGCTCCGGGTCCGGCATCTTGAGTACGCAGATACCGGTGGAAAGTTTGTTGAGAATATCCGCCAGCTGCGCCTTTTCTGTTTTTGCCAGCGCCGTTTCGCGCACCTGCTGCAGATAGGTTTCGGTCACGTCGGTTTGAATGATCAGAACGATCTCCCGGCCCGCGTCCAGATAGTAGTGCTGAATCTTGCGGCACATGGTTTCGTCCGGATGCCCTGTGTAATGCCCCCGCACGCTGAGCTCGTAGTGTTCGTTCCGTTCAAGGCCCCGGCGCACCGCCTCCGCGGTGCTCTCCTTCAGATAGGTGTCGCGGTCGGCCGCGTCCACCCAGCTGCGCGCCGCGAAATGGCGCGTTGCGTCGAAGTCGTACAGGGCCCCGGGCCGGCCGAACGCGATGTGGTATTTTTGCAGAAGCTTCGGATTCAGACTGAGAAACTCGATCTTGTTTTCCGCGGTATGCAGCAGCGCCACATAGTCGTACTCCTGATTGGTGATGATGTTGAAGATCTCGCTGCGCCGCTTTTCCTCCGTGACGTCCAGCGAGTAAAAGACCGCGATGATATCCTGGGTATCCGGGTTTTTCAGCATGTTGACGAAGGAGCGCACCCACACGAGCCGCCCATTTTCGTCGGCCCGCTGATAATCCAGCTGCAGGCCGCTTTTGCCGCCGGCAAATGCCGCCGTCAGCGTCTTCCGGCTGAAGAATTCCGCGGCCCTTTCCCGCTGCGCCGGATCCGGAATGATGGAGAGAATGTTCTCAAACAGCCGGTCCACCGTGTCGGAGCGGAGAAGCGACTGAATGTACCGGGACGCCCCGTGCCCCTCGCTGCACTCATTGCGGGTGAGATTGGTGCGGAAGGAGCACAGCGCGCTGGGATTTGCCGTCAGCAGCGATTCCAGCATTTCATTGAAGCCGGCTTCCTCCCGTTTCAGCGCGGTGATGTCCTCGGCCACGGCGTATGCCTTGACCGGCGCGCCGGCGTCGTCGAACACCGTGGTGAAGGTGTAGCGCAGATAGGCGGCGTAACCGTCCACCGGATTCATGAGAAACTCGTCCGTCACCAGCCTCTCCCCGCTGTCCACGCGGGCGAAGAACCGGCGCACACGCTCGTAATCCTCCCCGTGGAAGTAGGGCAGCGCTGCTTCCGGCACGTCTGAAAGGACGTTCGACGGAACCCCGAACAGCTTTCGTGCGTGTTCCGGCAGGACGATGGTATGGTTTCTGATATCGTATTCATAGACGCGCAGATTGGCGCCCTCCGTGGCGGCGCGGTACTTTTCCTGCTCCTGCCGGAGCTGCTCCTCCAGATCGATGTGCTTGGTGAGATCATCGACAAAGAAGGCCCAGGCCCGTTTGCCGAAGAAATCCATCGGCACAACCTTGGTACCGTAGGCTTTTTCACGGGATGCGTCGTGCCAGACCGTTTCCAGCGGCGCGTCCCCGCGGAGCTGATGGATCACGCAGTCTTCACAGGGCGCGTCCTTTTTGCGGATATACTGATAGCAGGTCTGCCCAAGCCTGGGTGCGGACTCCTTGTCCGCCCGCTCGACGGAGTTGGCGTAGAGAAGATCATAGCTGTCGCGTTCGATCACATAGATCCGCTGGCTGGAGTTGTCCAAAAGCAGATCGGGCGCGGCCTTCGTGGCGGAAACATCTGTAAAGCTGCCCATGAAGACCGGCGCGCCCTCGCAGACACCCAGCAGCTTGAGAAAAACATGCGTCCAGACAAACCCTCTGGTTTTGTGGTAGGTGCGATAGGTTGCCTCCTGATCGCCCTCGCCGGCGAGGAGCCGCTTCAGCTTCGCGGCAAGCGCCGGCATATCCGAGGCCGGAACGACGGCTCCCGCATCCTTCCCGTAAAGCGCGAGATATTCCGCTTCCGTCAGGCCGGAAAAAGACGGTACATTTTTCGTATAAAAAATAGGCCAAAAGCCGTCGCCCGCCGCCTGATAGATGACGGCATAGCCGGCAACACTCCCGATCAGCGTCTTTAATTGTCCTTTCGTATACTCCATGCTTTCCCTCCTTATCCGCTTCGGCGGGCGAACCCGGCCGGGCCGGATGCACCGCCGCGCGCCGCTTTCGTCAGGCGCGCGAATCCCCGCAGGATGTCCGCAGATGCTCTGAGAGCACGCGGTAGAGCCGGTTCGGTTCGATAGGCTTGGCAATATGTCCGTCCATTCCCGCGTCCAGACATTTCTGAATATCGTCCGTAAAGGCGTCCGCCGTCATGGCGATGATGGGAATTTTCTTCGCGTCCGGCCGATTCAGGGCACGGATCGCCCTGGCCGCCTCGTAGCCGTCCATCACCGGCATGCGAATATCCATGAGCACAATGTCGAAATAGCCGGGCATGGACTTCCGAAACAGCTCAACGCCGTCTTTTCCGTCCTCCGCCAGCGTAACGCTTATTCGGCGCTCGTTCAGCAGCGCCGCCGCGATTTCCTGATTGAGCGGATGATCCTCGCAGAGCAACACATGCCGCCCGGCCAGCCGATCCGCGTTCAGGTCGGGTGTGTCCTGCACCTTCGTGCCGGACGGCGCGAAAAACGGAACGCTGTCCGCCGTCAGGCTGACCGTGAACACAGTCCCTTCTCCAAGCTTGCTCGCTACCGCAATGGCGCCGCCCATCAAATCCACCAGGCGCTTGACAATGGCGAGGCCCAGTCCGGAACCCCTGGCATCGGAGGCGTCTTTTCTGCGCTCCTGGGTGAACGGTTCGAATAGATGCTTCTGAAACGCTTCGCTCATGCCGCGCCCGTTGTCCCGAATTTCGATCCGGATCGGCATTTTCCCGTTCCGGTCCGGCTCGCCGAAGTCGGCGCGGTAGACGATCGTGCCGCCCTCCGGCGTGTATTTGACGGCATTGGAAAGAAGATTGAAAAGGATCTGGTTCACGCGCAGCTTGTCCAGCAGCGGGAGCACGTCGGCCGGCTGGTGCGCGTCCACAAGGAAGGTCTGGTTTTTACTCTCGCACAAGGGCTTGAATACGGAATCCATGTAATCGTAAAACTCCCGCGGGGAATACGGCTCCGGATGCAGCTCGATCTTGTCGCTTTCCACCTTGGTCAGATCCAGGATGTCGTTGATGAGGCTCAGCAGAAATTTTGAGGATGTGTCGATCTTCCGAAGATTTTCCCGCGCCTTCTCCGGCAGTTCCAGACCCTCGGTCAGGTATGTCATGCCGATGATCCCGTTGAGGGGCGTGCGGATATCGTGGCTCATCCGGGAGAGAAAGTCCGATTTGGCGGCGGTCGCCTGTTTGGCGTCGTCCAGCGCGGCGCGCAGCCGTGCCTCCTGCGCAAGCTGTTTGCGCTGCGTATCGGTATAGTCCGTGCGCACCAGGCCGATCAGACGGTATTCCCGGTCGACATAGAAAAACTCTGCCAGCTTGATCCGCTGCTCTCCGTTTTCCATGACGGAAAAAGTCGTCGCGCAGCGCTCGCCTGCATCCAGAAGGCGCAGGATATTTTGAATCTGCATATACTCCGTACAGGCGGCCCGGTCCGCGGGCACGATGTACCCGCCGTTGTATTCCCGCATGACCGATTCAAAAGAATCGCCGCTCGCGATCCTCCTCCCGCCCAGCAGGCCGTTGGGGGAGAAGAAGTAAATGATTCGCCCGTTCGCGGCGTCGAAGCAGCAGATATTGTCGTAATGCGTCATCGCCAGCTTATCCATCACGGTGCCGATGATCTTCTCACGGTTGATGTCGCTGACGGCGGAAAAGGCGATGACCTCCCCGTTGCCGGGGCGCTTGGTCAGGTTGATGGTGTTGCGGACCCAGGCCATGTTGCCGTCCGGTGTGCGGTAAGGATATTCCAGAGAGCGGCTCCTCTCGCCTCTGTCATATGCCGTCAGCAGGTCCTCCCGCGAATAAAACGCCGCGCACTTCTCCCGGTCCGTTTTACCGGGCACGGCGGAGAGCAGCGCCTCAACATAGTCGTCGTAGACGGTCAGGCCCTTTGCCTCGGCCAGCGGGTTTTTGCCCTCTACCGATTCGATTCGGTTTCGCGTCAAATTGATGCGCCGGGCGGCGATATAGGTGCCGGACACGGAGTTCAGAAAGGTCTGCGCCGCGTCGTACTGCTCCTTGAGCCGCTCCTCCTGCTTTTTGAGGTCGGTGATGTCGGTATAGACGGCATAGAGATACTGCGTTTCGCCCAGCGTGAATTTATTATAGTTGACGCTGACCCAGATGTAGGTTTTTGCTTTGGTGATGATCCGATAGACCAGACGGAACGGCTTGGCGTCGTCCAGATGCCGTCCCAGGTTTTCCATGACCTGGGCACGGTCGTCCGGGTGGACGCCGCCGTAGGCATTGTCCCGAAACAAGTCGTCCTGCTGCGTATAGCCGCCCATACGGCAGAATTCGTCGGAATAGGACTCCGGGAGAATCGTCCGGTCGTCCCGGATGCGGAACAGAGCGGAGCTGGACGGCAGACCGGCAATGGTATCCACCATCGTCCGCTCCATGCGCGCCCGGCGCTGCGTTTCCAGTTCCGCTTCCAGCGCGATTTCTTTGGTGATGTCGCGATAGGTCCCGTAAAACACCTTGCCATCCGGCCGCCGCTCGCGGAGCACCACATCCACGGTGACCCAGATATAATCGCCGGCGGCCGTGATCAGCCGAAAGCGCGGAATGCTGAAGCGCTCCAGCGCGAATCCCTTTCGGTAAGCCTCCCGCACCGCGGGCAGATCCTCCGGGTGTACGCCGCTGAAGGCGTCGGCAAAATAGGCCGCGTCGCTGCCCGCGGGATCGGCGAGCTCCGCGGGCGACTGTGCGCCGTCCTGAAAGCCCAGCAGCAGAGGCATCTGCTTGTTGGAATATTCAATGAAAAGATGCTCCGGGTCAGGCATGAGCAGGACACACACGCCGTCGGAGATGTAGTCCAGAATATCCTGTGTCCGCTTTGCGTCCTTTTGGGCGCGCTCAACCTCTTTTTGCTGCTCCAGATAGGTGAGCGTCACGTCGGAATCGATGATGAGAACGCTGTCCTTCCACGCATTGAGGTAGTAGTGCTGCAGTTTGCGGTAGACGCTGCCGCGGCTTTTGGAGCAGCCGTGGATCACCAGCTCGTAAAAGCCGTTGCGGTCCAGTTCCGCGCGGATGCGGGCAGGTTCGGTGCCCTCGAGATACTTCTGCCGGTCCTCCGGCGCCACCCAGTCCGCCGCGCCGTTGCGGCGCAGTTCTTCGAAAGAACAGCGTGCGCCGGTATCGGGAAAGCTGCGGCGATATTCGTGAAGAAGATCCGCGCCCAGCTGGACGGATTCCACCGTGCCGCTGTCCAGATGCAGCAGCGCGATGAGGTCGTATTCCTTATCCGTGATGATGCTGAAGATCTCGTTTTGCTGGGTTTCCCGCGAGATGTCCAGCGAATAGATCACGCCTTCAATGTCGCCCGTCCCCGGATTCCCCAGCATGCTGATGTAGGTGCGCACCCAGAATTGCTTCCCCGACTCATCCTTACGGCGGTAATCCACATGCAGATTTCTGTTGCCGGAATTGAATTCGCCGATCAGCTTTGTCCGGTCGAATACTGCAAAAAAGGCGGACTGGTCCTCTCCCTCCGGGATCAGGTCCCGACAATGCGTAAAGAGGCCGTCCACCGTATCCGCGCGAAGTGTATTAACGATAAAAGAGGAGATACCGTGCCCCTCGAAGCAGCGGTTTTGGGACAGATTGAGCTGGAAGGTGCACAGTGCTTCCGGATTTGCGGTCAAAATGGACTGGATCGCCTGATGAAAGTTGAGCTGTTCCTGCTTTTCCGCCGTAATATCCAGACCGCTGCCGTAAGCCCGCACCGGCTTGCCGGTTTTATCCTTCACAACGATATAGGAGATACGGTCGCACTCCGGCTTGGATTCGGGCGAGAGCCGGAACCAGATGTCCGCAGTCGCAAATTCCTTGCCCGCGCGAACCTCTTCGTACAGCTGAAGAAACCGTTCGCGGTCATCGTCGGTCAGCCCCATGGGCAGCATGCATTCCGGTACATTCTCCAGGGTGCTGTCCGTCAGACCGTAACGCTCCCTGGCGGAGCCGTCGGCTCTCCCCTCCGGGATGATCAGGCGGCTTGTTCCGATGTCGTATTCCCAGACGGCAAGACGCGCGCTTTTGACGGCGAGCTCATATCTGCTGCGGCTTTCCTCCATGTTGCTTTCGGCCCGCACCAGTTCGTCGATATCCGTATAGGAATTGTACCAGATCAGCCTGCCGCCGCTGCGCTCCGCCACAACCGCACGGAGATTGAACCAGCGGTAGCTTCCGTCTCCCTGCAAAATACGGATGTTGCAGTGCATGGGGCGGTTTTCCTCAAGCGCGCTGACAAGCTCGCTGTTCAGCTTTTCGCGGTCCTCCTCGTAAACGGCGAGGGACGGATCCTCCCGTATTTCCGGGCTGCGGTCCTCCCGGCGGACATGCATCATCTTGTAGTATCCGTCGTTCAGGTAGATCGTTGTGTATTTTCCGTTTTCATAGGAAAAAATGCCGATCCCGTTGGGAATTTTATCGACAAATTCCTTATTCAGAATAGCTTGAGGCGCAGCTGCCGGCGATCCTTCTGTTTTCATATGCGTTTTCCTCCCGCGCCGGTCCCTTTTCCGTCGCCCAACCGACCGCTTCTGCCAAGCAGACAAAGGATTGTCCATATATCCTCAAAGGTCAGATTCGGTTCGCGGCCCACAGCAAGAGCCAGCTGCACGGTCAGATAGGCCGCTTTTCTGGGATCAAGCGCCGCCTCCAGGTTTTCCCGCGCAGTTTCTGCGCGAATCAGTTTCTCCGCGCGCGCGTACATCAGATTCAAATTGTCCTTTTCCGCCTGTACATACCGCTGCGCCCCTTCCGGGGAACACAGCAGCGACAGCCGGTACTTCCGTTCAAAGGAGCTGATGCACGTAAAGAGAAGGCGAATATTCTCGTACGCCGTGTGATCGGCCGATACATGTTCGTCGATGTAGTCCACCATGTTTGTCCAGTCGTCACCCATTACGGCGATCACCAGATCGTCCTTTGTCGGAAACTCCCGATAAAAGGTTCCGGTGGAAAGATCGCACTCCTCTACAATGTCGCGGATGCCGAAGGTCGCAGAGTTTCCGACCTGCAAGTACTTTCTGGCGCAGGCAAGGATTTTTTCTCGTGTGGCGGGTTCCTTTTCCGGCATATCATTCACCTCGCGGAACATTGTTCATCCTGATTTATTTTATCACTACATTTTTACTGATGCAACTTAATTTGCGCTTATTTCAACCGTTTCACGCTCTTTTTGCGTTTTTATGACGCGCATTCGCTGCCGTTATACACTAAAATCTTCCGAATGGATGTCGTTGCACGAATAGATACGCAGGGCGCAGACGGTTTTCATCCCCCCAAAAACAGCAGCCGGCAGGTCCCGATAAAGGGGCAGCGGTCCCGGCGGATGCGCCGGGACCGCCTGCAGCAATCCGGCGGGTTCACGTTTCAGCATTTTTCTTTTCCCCGTCCGTTTTGGATCGCGTCGGACAGCGCGCGGCAAAGGCGTTCCGGGTCAACGGGTTTTGCCAGATATCCGTCCATTCCTGTTTCCAGCGCGTGGCGCGTATCCTCCTGAAAAGCATCGGCCGTCATGGCGAGAATGGGGATCGACTTCGCGTCGGCACGGGGCAGTGCGCGGATGTTTCTGGCAGCACCGTAGCCGTCCAGAACAGGCATGCGGATGTCCATCAGGATCACGTCGTAGTAGTTTGGCGCGGATGATGAAAACAGGTGCACTCCCATCTTTCCATTGACGGCCCAATCCACATCGATCTTCTTTTCCCTGAGCAGAATCCTGACGATCTCCGCGTTCAGGCTGTTATCCTCGCACAGCAGGACGCGTCTGCCGTCAAGGGATGCCTCCGCCGCGATTTTCCTGCGGGCCTGCACGCTGTCGGCCACATTCACCGGCAGATCCACCGCAAAGCACGTCCCCCGGCCCACCTCGCTTTCCACGTGGATCGTGCCGCCCATCAAATCGACGATCCGCCTGACGATGGAAAGGCCGAGGCCGGTACCGGACACATCTCCCGCCTCCGCGCGGTGTTCCTGCGCGAACGGCTCGAATACCTGCGGCAAAAATGCCGGGCTGATGCCGATCCCGGTGTCCTGCACGATGATTCGCCTGGTGCAGCCGTTTTCCGCTTCGGGATCCAAGCGCTTGACCGAAATTCGCACAGTCCCGCCCGACGGCGTATATTTGATGGCATTGGACAGCAGATTCAAAAGGACCTTCTGCAGTTTCAGGCGATCCACCCAGAGCGTTTCGTTCAGATCGTCGGGTTTTTCTTCGATCAGCGTGATCCCCTTTGCCTCTGCGGCCGGGCGAAGAGAAGCCAGCAGTGAATCCCAGATCTCCCGGCCGTCCACCGCCGCCGGTTCCAGCGACAGCTTGCCGCTCTCGATCCGGCTCAGCTCCAGCGTGTCGTTGACGAGGTCAAGCAAAAAACCGCCGGACAGCTTCACCTTTTCCAGATAGCCCTGCTTGACCGCTTCGTCCTTCTCACGCAGCGCCAGATCGGTAAAGCCCAGTACGGCATTGAGCGGCGTGCGCATATCGTGGCTCATGCTGGAAAGAAACGAGGACTTGGCCTCATTGGCCCGATCTGCTTCCAACTTCGCCGCTTTCATCCGGAAAAGCTGCTTTTGATCGCGCTCATAGGCGGCGGTGACATCCGTTCGTACGACGAGAATGATCCGTTCCTCCCGGTCCAGCCAGCTGTAATCCATCTGTTTGCAGAACACCCTGTCGTTTTCCGTGCGGTGATACGTCGAGCTCCAGCGCCCTGACGCCGCAAGACCGTCCAGGATCCGTTCCAGCGACACCGAGAGATCGAACTGCTCCCGTTCCATATCGGCCACAAAGCGATCCCGGACATAGCTGCAGCAGGCCGCGTAATCTGTTTTGGTCCGCAGCTCCGGATACGGGATCTTATCTGATTTCTGAAGAAATTCGAACTGGCGGCTGTTGGCCAGGATCAGGCCCACATAGTCGAACTCCGTCGCGGCGAGGCGGTTCATGATCTCCTCGTTCCGCACCTTGTCCGTGATATCGTACGTATAGGAAAAGCACTCCACGTCGCCGGTGATGGGGGAGGCGAAGGTCCGCATTTCCACGCTCATCCACAGCGGCAGATCGCCTTTTTGCGGGCGGCGGTACTGCGCGCGGCTGGTCAGATGCCCCTCCTGATATCGCTGCAGCAGATGTTCCCGGTCCACGGCTTCCATCAGCGCGGGGTGATCCTCCTCGGAACACGGCATATGGAAAAGCGCCTGGGCCGCTTCATCAAAGGTAACGTCGGCGTGCGTGTCAAAGTAGTTCCCGCCGGGTGTTTTGTCAGACTGGAGCGTGTATTCCAGCACCCGGTTCTGCGTCAGATTGTAATGGCCTTTGGAGATCAGATTGAAATCCCGGTTGTCGCGCAGGTAGCTCTGCTCGCGGGCATACCGCTCGGCCGCCTTCTTCTCGGCGGTGATGTTGAAGCTCACAGCATAAGCGCGGCGGGCGCACCCGTCTTCATCCGGTTCCACCGTATAGCTCACCCGTTCGCAGCGCGGTTCAAGACCGGGTCTTTGCCTGTACCAGATCTCGCAGGAGGCATTTTCTCCCGCTTCCACCCGGCGGTACATCTCGTACAGCGCGGGCAGGCTCTTTTCATCTACCAGCTCCGTGAAGGCCTCCGGTATGTTGGGGATCACATGCGGCAGGCCAAAACGTCGGCACTCTTCGTCGGTCGGCTCATTGTTGGCCATGTGGATGGTATGCCGGGGGATATCATATTCCCATACCACCAGTTTGGCCGAAACCACCGCCTCCCGCAGCGTTTTTTCCGTTTCCTTCAGCGCACCGATGTCGGTGTAGGTCAGGTAGGCGGTTTCCGTGTCGCCCGACCGTCCGGTAAGGCGGCCTTCAATATGTGCCCAGTAAGAAAAAGAGCTGCGGGTGCAGCGCAGGCGGCAGACCATATCCAGCGCCGCTCCCCTGCAAAGGAAGCTCTGCACCGCGTTCCGGCAGGCATCCCGGTCGGCTGCGTGGATATAGGAAAGTATCTGCTCCAGAGAGGAAATGGCATAGGAACCGCCCTGTATCCCCAGCTTTGCGGCCAGATGGCGGTTGATCGCCAGATGCGTGAGCTGATGCTCCACGACGGTGCAGACGCTGACGCCTGTAGGAATACTGTCGAGAACATCCATAAGATGCGCGTGATCCTGCAGCTGCACGAAATCATCGTCCTGTTTGTCGTTCATTGCAAACCCTCCGTGACGCATATGTACCGCCCGCGGCCAAGGCATCGCTGCAGGCGGGCGCCTTCTTCACAACCTCTTCGGCTCCGCTCCCGTGTGATCCATCCGTTCTTTGCAGGAACGGAAATCCGGGAAAAACATTGCTTTTTGAAAGGCAGTCCCTGTGATATCCGGATTCTGCTGCTCTGCGGCAATGCGGTTCATGCCCGGAATGACGTTGAGCGGCGCGCGTCAACAGCCGGGCGCAGGGTGCGTTTCTCCTGTTGGCTGCCCTTTTTCCGTGCCCAGCGCATGGCAAAGCGCCTCATAAAGCAGCGGGGGGTCGATCGGCTTGGCAATGTGTCCGTTCATCCCCGCCTCCAGACATCTTCTGATGTCGTCGGAGAAGGCGTCTGCCGTCATGGCCAGTATCGGCACCGTCCGGGCGTCGGGACGCGTCATGGCGCGAATGGTCTGTGCGGCGCCGATGCCGTCTAATACGGGCATGCGCAGATCCATTAAAATGCAGTCAAAGTAATGAAGCGGCGACTGGGAAAAAAGGGTGGCTCCCTTTTGTCCGTCTTCCGCGATCTCCACCAGCATGCCCTTTTCCGTCAGCAGCGCCCTGGCGATCTCCTGATTCAGCGGATGATCCTCACACAGAAGGACGTGTTTGCCCAAAAGGCAGCTGTACTCGTCGGCGGGGGGCTCTTCCTTTTTGATGACGGCCGCGTATCTGACGCACGGCGATACCAGCGCCACCGTGAATTCTGTTCCCTTGCCCTTTTCGCTTTTGACGCAGATCGTGCCGCCCATGGCCTCCACCGTGCGCTTGACGATGGCAAGGCCCAGGCCGCTGCCGCGCATCTCGGAGTTGTCGTCCCGACTCTCCTGCACAAACGGCTCGAACAGGTGCTTCTGGAATTCCCTGCTCATGCCGATACCGTTGTCGCGCACCGTCACGGTAAACCGGATCCGTTCATTCGGCAAAAGCAGTTCCCGTATCTCCACGGTGATGGTGCCGCCCTCTGGTGTGTACTTGACCGCGTTGGACAGCAGGTTGAAGTAGATGCGGTTGAGCCGCGTGATATCCACCAGCGGGGTATACCCCGGCAGAGGATTCGTGTCCAGAATGAAATTCTGCTGCTTTTCCCGGCAGAGCGGGCGCACCACCGCGTCCAGATATGTGCAGAAGTCCTCATAGGGGTACGGTTCCGGGTGCAGCTCGATCGTCTGATTCTCCATCTTCGACATATCCAGGATATCGTTCACCAGACTCAGAAGGAATTTGGAGGAGGTGTCGATCTTCCCGAGGTTATCGCGGGCGGCCGGCGGCAGATCCATTTTCTCGGTCAGATAGGTCATGCCGATGATCCCGTTGAGCGGTGTGCGCATATCGTGGCTCATGCGGGATAAAAAATCGGATTTGGCCGCATTGGCCGTATCCGCCTTGCTGCGCAGCTGCTTTTCCAGCTTCAGCTGGCGTGTGACA